>Ga0190275_10000133_pt1 | contig 81484 bp, 76 predicted proteins | sample Popmic550T_FD_133745 | JGI IMG/M metagenome (GOLD analysis project Ga0190275, IMG submission 133745) | Populus adjacent soil microbial communities from riparian zone of Yellowstone River, Montana, USA - 550 T | ecosystem: Environmental > Terrestrial > Soil > Riparian zone > Trees stand | place...
CACCGTCCCTCCCAAGGGGCGGCGCCGGTGCCACTCGGCCTCGCAAAAGCGCAGGCAACGGGACCCGGCGGCTCTTCACGAATGAAGACTGGACGCTTTCGAGTTAACGACACGAAAGCAAAGCAAAGTCGTCCAGCCCCGGATGCCCGTGGCAAGGACGCGCCGGCCGTTTCTTCCCCCCGTCTCCAGCGGACGCACCCGTGCGCCCGCGCCACACCGTCATCCCGGCGAAGGCCGGGACCCACGAACACCGCCGTTCGAGCCTTCACACCCCCGCGTTCATGGATCCCGGCCTTCGCCGGGATGACGAAATATTCGTTGCCGGACACCGAATTATCTTCCGGCCGCCCCAGAAGCCGGACTCCCGTTTTCAGGGAAGTCACGATATGGCCCCCGCGGTGACCGCTGTTCCGCCCCCCCTGACTCTCGAGCCGCTCACTGCCGACGCAGACGTCTCCGCGCTCGCCGACGCGCTGGCCCCCGCCTTTCACGGCGAGGTTTCCGCCGCTCGCGATGTCCTGGCCCAGACCGTCGACCTGCTCGCCCGCGATCCCAGGCCTTCGCCGTGGGGATCCTATCTCGCGGTCGAGGACGGCCGGCCGGTCGGCCTGTGCGCCTTCAAGGCCGCACCCGATCGGAAGGGCGTCGTCGAGATCGCCTACATGACCTTCCCGGCCTTCGAGGGGCGCGGCCACGCCGGGGCCATGGCGGCGGCGCTGACCGGGATCGCCTTCGCCGCCGGCGCGCCGCTGGTCACCGCCCATACCCTGCCTGAGGAAAACGCCTCGACCCGAGCCCTTCTCCGCAACGGCTTCGCCTTCGTCGGCGAGACCATCGATCCCGAGGACGGCCTCGTTTGGCGATGGGAGCGGCGGTGCGGGACGTAACCGGCACCAGGCAACCGATTCCGGTGCGGCAATGGTGGATGCTGGCCGGCCTGGCCGGACTGCTCGCTTTGGTTCAGGTGGAGCAGCCGTTCCCGCGGACCGCGCCACTCCACCACCTGCCCACTCTCGTGCTGCTGCTCGCCGCGCCGTTCCTGCTTCGGCGTTGGGCTTTGAGCGACGCGGCGCTGGGCTGCATGATCCTGTTCCTGGTCCTCCACACGGTGGGCGGCCGCTACACTTACACCAACGTGCCCTATGATGCCTGGATCCGAGCGCTTTCCGGACACGGCCTGAGCGAGATGTTCGGCTGGTCGCGCAACCATTACGACCGGCTGGTCCATTTCGGCTATGGCGCGCTCGCAATCCTGCCGGTGCGGGAGGCCCTGCGACGGCACGCCGGACTTCGGCCGCGCCTGTCGCTCTACATCGCGGTCGAGAGCGTGCTCGCGGTCAGCGCGCTCTACGAAATCTTCGAATGGCTGCTCACCCTCACCATGGAGGGTTCGGTGGCGACCGCCTATAACGGCCAGCAGGGCGACCTTTGGGACGCCCAGAAGGACATGGCCCTGGCCGCGCTCGGAGCGTTGCTCGCGGCCGGAGCGCTGGCGCTGAGGAGGAAGCATGACGGACGAGATGAAGGGCGGCTGCGCCTGCGGGCGGATCCGCTACACGGCCCGGATCGAGAATGACGAGGCTTATCTGTGCCATTGCCGGATGTGCCAGCGCGCCACGGGCGGGGTCTCGATCGCCTTCAAGAATGTGAGGAAGGCCGACGTCGCCTGGGAGCATGAGCCCGATTATTACGTCTCCTCGCCGATCGCCCACCGGCCCTATTGCCGCGAGTGCGGCACCTCGCTCGGCTTCGCGTTCCCGGACGGCGAGAATATGGACCTCACCATCGGCTCTTTCGACGATCCGTCGCGTTTCCGTCCCACGAAGCATTTCGGCGCGGAGAGCATCCACCGCGCCTGGCTCGACACCGAAGGCCTGCCGGAAACCCGAACCGATGAATATAAGCCCCTCGTCGACCGCTGGACGAAAGCCACCGGCAAGGTGCCGGAGTGATTTGGTGGCGGATCCCGTCGCCCCAGCGCAGGCTGGGGCTCCAGCGGGTGAAGTGCATCGCGCCTCTCACCCCCTGGGATGCCAGCCTTCGCGGGCATGACGGATAAGGATTTATGGAGCCCACCACCCACCGTTTCACCGCCTCCGACGGCGCCGAGCTCGCCTGGCACGAGCTGGGCGAGGGGGGCGCCAGCCCGGTCGTCCTTCTCCACGGCCTTTTCTCGAGCGCCGACATGAACTGGATCCGCTTCGGCCATGCCGCCGAGATCGCGTCGCGCGGCTTCCGGGTGATCATGCCGGACCTGCGTGCGCACGGCGAGAGCGCGGCGCCGCACGACGAAGCCGCCTATCCGCCGGACGTGCTCGCCCGCGACGGCCTCGAGCTGATCGCGCATCTCGGCCTTACCGATTACGATCTCGGCGGTTATTCCCTCGGCGCCCGAACCTCGGCTCGGATGGCGATCATGGGCGCCCGGCCGGGCCGTCTGGTGATCGCGGGAATGGGACTTCGCGGAATGCTCGAGACCGGCCGCCGCTCGGCCCATTTCCGCAAGGTGCTGACCGGCATGGGCAGTCACGAGCGCGGCTCGAACGAGTGGATGGCCGAAGCCTTCCTGAAGACGACCGGCGGCGATCCGAAGGCGCTTCTGCCGCTGCTCGGAAGCTTCGTCGATTCGAACGACACCCAGCTTCTCGGCATCGCCATTCCGACCCTCGTCGTCTCCGGCATCGAGGACCAGGATAACGGTCCGGCGGAAGACCTCGCCCGATTGCTCCCCGACGCCCGCTTCGTCGAGGTGCCGGGCAACCATATGAATGCCGTCACCAAGCCCGAGCTGGGCCGCGCCATCGCCGATTTCCTCTCGCTTGATTCAGCCCGGCCCGAGGCGCAATAGCCACGTCGACCAGACCAGAAACGAGGATGCCTGCCCGATGAAATCCACCGTCTCCGCTCTCGCCCTCGCAATCTGCCTTGCCGCCTGCTCCAACGCTTCGGCCGACACCTCCGTCGACACGGCGTCCTCAACTCCGATGGCGGAGCCGGCCGGCGCCGGCCAGGCCGCACCGACCGTGGAGGAGGCCCGGGCCTTCGTCGCCCGAGCCGAGAAAGAGCTGTCCGAATTCTCCCTCGTCAACAGCCGGGCGCAATGGGTCAACGCCACCTACATCACCGACGACACCGACGCGCTCGCCGCGCATTTCGGAACGATCGGGACCGAGATGTCCGTCCGCTTCGCCAACGAGGCGGCGAAATATGCGAGCGTGGAGGGGCTCGACTACGACACCAAGCGCAAGCTCGATATCCTGCGCGGCGCGCTCGTCCTGCCGGCGCCGACGACCGCGGGCGCGGCCGCCGAGTTGAACACCATCGCCACCCGCCTCAGCTCCACCTACGGCAAGGGCCGCGGGACGCTCGACGGCAAGCCGATGACCGGCAACGACCTCGAGGAGAAGATGGGCACCGTCCGCAATCCCGCCCAGCTCCAGGAGATGTGGACGAGCTGGCACACCAATGTCGGCCGCCCGATGCGCCCGGACTATGCCCGGCTGACCGAGATCGCCAACCAGGGTGCCAAGGAGCTCGGCTATCCGGACACCGGCGCCATGTGGCGCTCGCGCTACGACATGTCGCCGGACGAGTTCGCCGCGATGACCGACCGTCTGTGGAACGAGGTCAAGCCGCTCTACGACGAGCTTCATTGCTACACCCGAGCCAAATTGAACGACAAATATGGCGACCAGGTCCAGCCCGAAGCCGGGCCGATCCGAGCCGATCTCCTCGGCAACATGTGGGCTCAGGAATGGGGCAACATCTACGACGTGGTCGCTCCCAAGGGGGCCGGAGACGTCGGCTACGACCTCACCGAGCTGCTCGTCGCCAAGAAATATACGCCGGAGAAGATCGTCCGGGCCGGCGAGGGCTTCTTCACCTCATTGGGCTTCGCGCCGCTTCCGCAGACTTTCTGGACCCGCTCGATGATCACCGCGCCCAGGGACCGCGAGGTGATCTGCCACGCTTCGGCCTGGGACGTCGACAATGTCGAGGATCTGCGCATCAAGATGTGCACCAAGGTCAATTCCGACGACTTCGTCACCGTCCATCACGAGCTCGGCCACAATTTCTACCAGCGCGCCTACAACAAGCAGCCCTTGCTCTACCTCGACAGCGCCAACGACGGTTTCCACGAGGCGATCGGCGACATGATCGCCCTGTCGGTCACTCCGGAATATCTCGTCCAGGTCGGCCTTCTGCCCCGCAACAAGGTGCCGTCGGCGGACAAGGACGTCGGCCTGCTCCTCAGGCAGGCGATGGACAAGGTCGCCTTCCTGCCCTTCGGCCTGATGGTCGACAAATGGCGGTGGAAGGTGTTCAGCGGCGAGATCGCTCCGACCGCCTATGAGCAGGGCTGGAACGACCTTCGCCTTCAATATCAGGGCATCGTTCCTCCGACGGCGCGAACCGAGGCGGATTTCGACCCCGGCGCCAAATATCACGTTCCCGCGAGCGTCCCCTACACGCGCTACTTCCTCGCCCGGATCCTCCAGTTCCAATTCTACCAGGCCGCCTGCAAGCAGGCCGGCTGGACCGGACCGCTCCACCGCTGCTCCTTCTACGGCAACAAGGAGGTCGGCCAGAGGCTGAACGCGATGCTGGCGATGGGCGCCTCCAAGCCGTGGCCGGACGCGCTCGAAGCGTTCACCGGCACCCGCGAAATGTCGGGCGGCCCGATGCTCGAATATTTCCGTCCGCTGAGGGGCTGGCTTCAGAAGCAGAACGCGGGGCGTAAGTGCGGCTGGCAGGCGTAAGTCGGCAGACTGCGCGGACTTTTGCGAAGACCGTCATGCTGAACTTGTTTCAGCCTCCAGGATCGAGCCGCCTCGCGAGTGGAGAAATGGACCCTGAAGCAAGTTCAGGGTGACGGGGAGGGGGCCCCCTTGGGTTCAGCTCGGGTGGCCCTCGGCTTCCCCGGCGCCGGGCTCCGGCGCGGTGCTGGGCTCAGGAGCCTGCTCGCACGCCGCCTTCGCCTCGGTCGCGGTGATCGCCGCCGCCAGAACCTGGTTGACCGGCCTGCCGGCGCGGGCGCCGTTGCGCCGCGCCAACGCTCTCGCTCCAAGCACCGTTCCCGCCACCGCGGCGGCCGCGCCGCCGGCGATCGCGGCGGCCGCAAGCGGGCTTCGCTTGATATCCTCGGCCAGCTTCAAGGCCGCCGATTTGCCTTCCCGATTGTCGGGCTTGTCGGAATTGGCGGCCATGAAGATTTTCCCCGAACTCGAGATAGGAAAGGCCTGAACGCACATGCGCCGCAGGCGTTGCCTGCCGCCTACAGCCGCTCGATCAGATAATCGGCGCCGCTCACGCTGAAGGCACCGGGCTCCTCGACGTTCAGCTGCTCGACGACCCCGTCGACGACGATCGCCGACCAGCGCGACCCGCGCTCGCCGAGGCCGAATTTCGAGCCGTCCATGGTCAGGCCGAGCGCTCGGGCGAAATCGCCGTTGCCGTCCGCGAGCATCGTCACCTTGCCGACGGCATCGGACGATTCCGCCCAGGCCTGAAGGACGAAGGCGTCGTTGACGGCGACGCAGGCGACCTCGTCGACGCCCTTGGACTTGAGCTCGTCGGCCCGCTCCACGAAGCCGGGAAGGTGACGGGCCGAGCAAGTTGGGGTGAAGGCCCCCGGCACCGAGAACAAGGCGATCTTGCGCCCGCCGAAAAATTCCTCGCTGTCGACCGGCTGCGGCCCGTCCGAGGTCGCCTTGATCAAAACGGCCTTGGGAAGGCGCTCGCCCACGCTGATGCTCATCTCGGCTTCCTTTCGCTTCGTCGGTAAGATCGGCGCCGCCCTAGCAGCGCCTTTTGTCCGCGCCTATAGCTTTGGCCGATGGACCAGCCGCCTTTGCTCTCGGGTCAGCTCCTTCTCGCCATGCCCGGCATCGGCGACCCGCGCTTCGAGAAGGCGGTGATCGCGATGTGCGTCCACGACGAGAACGGGGCGCTCGGGATCGGCCTAGGGCGAATCGTCCCGCGGATCAGCTTCCACGATCTGCTCGGCCAGCTCGACATCGAGCCGGGCGTCGCTCCCGACGTCGCCATCCACGCCGGAGGCCCGGTGCAGACTCAGCGCGGCTTCATCCTCCACTCGACCGACTGGGGCGGCGAGGAAACGATCGAGGTCGCCGGCCGCTGGGCGCTCACCGCCACCCTCGACATCCTCCGGGCCATCTCCGAAGGGCGGGGACCGGCCCATTGGCTCGCGGCCCTCGGCTATGCCGGCTGGGGCGCCGGCCAGCTCGAGGAGGAATTGCGCGGCAACGGCTGGTTCGCCACCCCCGGCAGCGACGCGCTCCTCTTCGACTGCGACGTCGACAACCGCTGGAGCGCCGCCTTCCAAAGCGCCGGAGTCGACACCCGCATGCTGACCGCCGATTTCGGCACGGCGTAGCTGTCGCATCCGGCGCAAATCCTCGTCGGCCGCGGGCCAATCATTTTTCAACGCGACGACGCAACGATGCCGTGCCGCTCCTTAGACCATGCGGTCTTTCATGCTCCTGAGGATCCTTCATAATTGCGGCTTCGCCGCTCGGGAGAGCGGATTGTGGCAACCCTTCGGCGCGCCACGGCGTCGTTGCGTCGTTGCGTTGAAAATTGAAGGTCGCGGCGCCTGCGGCTTTCCACCGGGCGATGACCACGTCCGGCCTCGTAGCAGCTTTCGCTCCCGTGACAGGTCACATATAAAGATATCTTTATATTTGCATCCGTGCCCGCTTGCGGCTAGAGCGGGGCCTGCGACCGCCCCTCGTGCCGGCGGTCTTTTTCTTTGCGACAGGAGACCTAAGTGGCGAGCCAGGCCCAGACCCGTTTTGACGATTATGTGATCCGCGACATCGGCCTCGCCGATTACGGCCGCAAGGAAATCGAGATTGCCGAGACCGAGATGCCGGGCCTGATGGCCCTGCGCGAGGAATTCGGCGCCTCGCAGCCGCTGAAGGACGCGCGCATCACCGGCTCGCTCCACATGACCATCCAGACCGCCGTCCTCATCGAGACCCTGACCGCGCTCGGCGCCACGGTCCGCTGGGCGTCGTGCAACATCTATTCGACCCAGGACCATGCCGCCGCCGCGATCGCCGCGACCGGCGTCCCGGTCTTCGCCGTCAAGGGGGAGACGCTCGAGGAATATTGGGATTATGTCGAGCGCATCTTCGACTGGGGTGACGGCCAGACCTGCAATTTGATCCTCGACGACGGCGGCGACGCCACCATGTTCGCGCTGTGGGGCGCGCGCATCGAGGCGGGCGAGGAATTCCCGGCTCCGGAGAATGAAGAGGAAGAGGTCTTCCAGGCCACCGTCCGCCGGGTCATCGCCAAGTCGCCCGGCTTCCTCACCAAGACGGTGCAGGCGATCAAGGGCGTCTCCGAGGAGACCACCACCGGCGTTCACCGGCTCTACGAGCTGTCGAAGCAGGGCAAGCTTCCCTTCCCGGCGATCAACGTCAACGACAGCGTCACCAAGTCGAAGTTCGACAATCTCTACGGCTGCAAGGAATCGCTGGTCGACGCCATCCGCCGCGGCACCGACGTCATGCTCGCCGGCAAGATCGCCTGCGTCGCCGGCTTCGGCGACGTCGGCAAGGGCAGTGCCGCCTCGCTCCGCAACGGCGGCGCCCGGGTCATCGTCACCGAGGTCGATCCGATCTGCGCGCTTCAGGCGGCGATGGAGGGCTTCGAGGTCGTCACCATGGAGGAGGCCGCTCCGCGCGCCGACATCTTCGTCACCGCCACCGGCAATGCCGACGTCATCACGCTCGACCATATGCGGGCGATGAAGAACATGGCGATCGTCTCCAACATCGGCCATTTCGACAGCGAGATCCAGATCGGCGCGCTTCAGAACATGAAGTGGACCGAGATCAAGCCGCAGGTCGACGAGGTCGAATTCCCGGACGGCAAGAAGATCATCGTCCTGTCGAAGGGCCGCCTGGTCAACCTCGGCAACGCCACCGGCCACCCGAGCTTCGTCATGTCCGCGAGCTTCACCAACCAGACGCTCGCCCAGATCGAGCTGTGGACCAAGGCCGAGACCTACAAGAACGACGTCTACGTCCTTCCCAAGCACCTCGACGAAAAAGTCGCCGCGCTCCACCTCGACAAGCTCGGCGTGAAGCTGACCAAGCTTACGGACAAGCAGGCGAGCTACATCGGCGTCCCCACCGAAGGCCCGTTCAAGCCGGATCATTATCGGTACTGAGGCGTCGTCGAAGGCTCGAACGTGGGAATCCAGCACCTGCTTTAGCTGGATTCCCACCTGCGCGAGAATGAACGCGCTCGCTCAATTCGTGCCCGGCGGATTTTGGCGACGCCGACCTCGTAACGCTCCGGGCGACGAAGACGCGCGGAGTTTAAATCGGCTGACCCTTTGCCCAGCTAGGCGGTCCTGAAAAGCTGCGCCATACTGAGGCGGACTGATCGGGCGATGGCGACATATTTCTCCCGAGGACGAGACTAAACGGCCGACATATCAGGGAGACCCGCAATGCTCCTTTCCACGGTCAATGTCGCAATCGGCGCCGATGGTGCCGCTGAGCTTACCTTCGTCGTGCCCGATACGGGGACCGGTGATCACAAGCAGGCCCTCGTCCTGATCGAATATTTGGGTGACGAAGGGGATGCGGCTTTTGAGGTCAGCGTTGCCGGCGTCGAAAGCAACAACATTTCAAACCTGAAAACGGCTCGGGTTTTCGCGGGTTCAGTGTCGGCTGAAGCGTCCGAAGTTGCGATAACCATATGGGGCCGGGCTGGTAGCAAGTTCCGGGTGTTCACCGGCTGGGCAAGCCACAGGCTTCGCGATGCCGTTTACAGCTTGCCTTGCAGCGGGTGTCGAATGGCGCTGAAGGCGGCGTTGAGTGCCGCCCTGGCAACAGTGGGAATCCCGATGCCGGGCGATGTCGTTGCTGATATCCTTGAAGCCCATCTTCCTGTTATTCTCGTCGCGATCGGGGGCAGCGAAATCGGCGAATTCTTGCGTGAATTGATGGGGGAAGAGCTCTACGGTCGATTGCTGCAATTGCTCGGTGGGTTCGCTGCAGGATTTTCGGAGGCCATGAGGCATCTCGACGACATTTTCCGCGCCCTCTGCCGGGAATTGGGGCTCTGCAATTAAAGGTCGCGCCGTGTGACGGACGAGGCGCCCGCCTCGGACGATCCGGCCGCCCTGCAATACGTTTTTGCGCAAGACGCGCATGCGATTCCTTCCTAAGGCGGCCCGGCAAGATCGTCGGAGGGATGCATGAAATATCGGGTGACGGCGGCGATTGCCGCGGTTCTGGCGGCAACTCAATCGGGTGCTCAGGTGGCGCCGTCGCCGACACCCGCGCCGCCGGTCGAGGAGACCCAGGCGCCCGAAAATGAGGTGATCAACCCGGAGCAAAAGCCGGCCAGCCCGCTTCCCCCCGCCGCCGCCCGCACCCCCGCCACCCAGCCCGACAAGCCCGCCAAATGGGACGTCAGCGCTCCTCCGGGAATGACGACCCGCCAGATCCCGATCAACGTCGACAACGGCACCTGGATGAACGTCGACGTCTCCCGCGACGGTCGGACGATCGCGTTCGATCTGCTCGGCGATATCTACACCATGCCGATCGCCGGCGGCACTCCGACCCGGATCGCGGACGGGCTCGCCTTCGAGCATCAGCCGCGCTTCTCGCCGGACGGGCGCCGTATCGCCTTCACCTCGGACCGGGGCGGGGGCGACAATATCTGGATCATGAATGTCGACGGCTCCGACAAACGTCAGCTGACCAAGGAGGATTTCCGGCTCCTCAACCAACCGAGCTGGAGCCCCGACGGACGCTTCATCGCCGCCAAGAAGCATTTCACCACCGGCCGCTCATTGGGCACCGGCGAGGTCTGGCTCTACCACGTCTCCGGCGGCGCCGGAGTGCCGCTGGTCAAGAAGCCCAACGATCAGCACCAGAAGGAATTGGGCGAGCCGATCTACGCCCCCGACGGCAAGAGCGTCTATTTCACCAAGAACGTCACGGCCGGCCCGATCTTCCAATATGCCCAGGATTCGAACACCAATCTGTTCGAGATCCAGCGCTACGAGCTCGAGACGGGCGAGGTGACGACGACCGTCTCGGGCGCCGGCGGCTCGGTGCGCGCGGCGCCGTCGCCGGACGGAAGCAAGATCGCCTTCGTGCGGCGCGAACGGGCCCGCTCCAAGCTCTACGTCAAGGACCTCGTTTCCGGCGAGGAGCGCAAGATCTACGACGATCTCGACCAGGACGTTCAGGAGACCTGGGCGGTGACCGGGGTCTATCCGAACATGGCCTGGACCCCCGACAGCCGGAGCGTCGTCTTCTGGGCGGGCGGCAAGCTTCGCCGGGTCGAGTCCAATGGCGGCGGCGGCCGCGAGATCCCGTTTCGGATCAACGACACGCGGGTCGTCATCGACGCCGTTCACCCGCAGGTCGAGGTCGCCCCGGATCGCTTCCAGACCAAGATGCCGCGCTGGGCGAGCGTTTCGCCCGACGGCCGTCAGGTGGTGTTCGAGACTCTCGGCAAGCTGTGGATCAAGCCGGCCGCGGGCGGAGCGCCGAGGCGGCTGGTGAAGGACGCCGACGATGCGCTCGAGGCCTTCCCGGCCTGGTCCCGCGACGGGCGAACGATCGCCTATGTGAGCTGGACCGACCGCGGTCTCGGCCGGATCCGAACCGTCGCCTCGGCGGGCGGAGCGGCGCGCCAGGTGACGGCTCAGCCCGGCCATTACGCTCGGCCGACATTCTCGCCCGACGGCAAGACGATCGTCTTCGAGAAAGGGCAGGGGGGCTTCCTCACCTCCGCCCGATGGTCGGAGAATCCGGGCGTCTATCGGGTCCCGGTCGGCGGCGGAGCGCCGGTGCGCGTCACCTCCGACGGGGCCGCGCCGCAATTCGGCGCTTCGAACGACCGCCTGTTCATGATCGCAAGCGCCGCCGGCAAGCGCCAGCTGGTCAGCACCGACCTCAGCGGCCAGGCCCGGCACGTTCATTCGACCGGCGAGATGGTGAGCGACTATCAGGTCTCGCCCGACGGCCAGTATCTCGCCTTCCGGCAGAACTACCAAGCCTATGTGATGCCGCTCATGCCCGGCACCCAGGACGTCGCCGCCGATGCCAAGGGCGGCCCGCTGCCGGTGACCAAGGTGAGCGCGGTCGGCGCCGAGTTCATCCATTGGTCGAGCGGCGGGCGCCGTCTCCACTGGAGCACCGGCCCGACCGTCTACACGGTCGATACCGCCGCTCTGTTCGGCGCCGCTCCGCCGGCCGAGAACGCTCCGAAGTTCAAGCCGCCGACCACCGGCCTTTCGCTGTCGATGGACGTCGCCGCGGACCGGCCGAGCGGGATCGTCGCTCTGACCGGCGCCCGGATCGTCACCATGGCGGCCGCCGACGGAGGGATTATCGACGACGGAGTCATCGTCGTCCGCGGCGACCGCATATTGGCGGTCGGGCCGCGCGGGCAGGTGAGCATCCCGGCCGGGGCGAAGACCGTCGACGTTGCGGGCAAGACGATCATCCCCGGCCTCGTCGACGCCCATGCCCACGGGCCGCAGGGCCAGGACGACCTCATCCCGCAGCAGAATTGGTCGTCGATCGCGAACCTCGCCATGGGTGCGACGACGATCCACGATCCGTCGGCGCGCGCCGCCGAGATCTTCGCCGCCTCGGAGATGCAGCGCGCGGGCAAAATCCTCGCGCCGCGCATCTTCTCGACCGGCGAGATCGTCTATGGCGCCAAGGCCGCCGACGTCTACGCCGAGATCAACACCTATGAGGACGCCCTCGCCCATGTCCGCCGGCTGAAGGCGCAGGGCGGCCACAGCGTCAAGAATTACAACCAGCCCCGGCGCGAGCAGAGGCAGATGGTGGTGGCGGCGTCCCAGCGCGAAGGGATGGTGGTCGTGCCCGAGGGCGGCTCGCTCTACACGATGGATATCTCGCTCATCCAGGACGGCAACGCCACGCTCGAGCACAATCTGCCGGTCGAGATTTTCTACGACGACGTCGTCAGCCTGTGGACCCAGACCAGGACCAATTACACGCCGACCCTGGTCGTGTCCTATGGCGGCCTCGCCGGCGATCCCTATTGGCGCCAGCACATGGACGTCTGGAAGCATCCCTTGCTGTCGAGGCACGCGCCGCCGGCCCTCCTCGCCGCCCAGAACGTGCGGCGGACGATGGCGCCCGAGGAGGATTTCGTCGACGACGATACCGCCCGCGAGGCCAAGAAGCTCGCCGACCGCGGCGTGCAGGTCGCGATCGGCGCCCATGGCCAGCAGGCCGGGCTTGGCCCCCATTGGGAAATGTGGTCGTTCGTCCGAGGCGGCTGGAGCCCCGTCGAGGCGCTTCGGGCCGGAACGATCGCGGCGGCGACCTCGCTGGGCTATGCCCGGGACGTCGGCTCGCTCGAAGCCGGCAAGCTCGCCGACCTGGTCGTGCTCGATTCCGATCCGACGATCGACATCCGCAACAGCGACAAGATCCACCGGGTCATGCTGGGTGGACGGCTCTACGATCCGGTGACGATGAACGAAATGGTGACCGGAACGAGGGTGAGGGCGCCTTATTGGTGGGAAGCGAGCGGCACGGGCGCTTACGAAGTTTCGGAATAGATGTCGGCGGAGATGGGCCGAATCGAGCTGGCTTTATCAACCCTCTCCCGCTTTCGCGGGAGAGGAGGGGCCCAAGCCGAAGGCTTGGGAGGTGAGGGTCTTTTCCGAGTCGGGAGTACAGACCCTCACCTCCCACCGCTTCGCGGCGGGCCCCTCCTCTCCCGTAAGAACGGGAGAGGGTAGGAAAGCGCGGCCTCCGGTGTTGGGATAGCCTAGGCCTCAGGAACCGCTTTACCCCGCCACTCGGTAAGGGCGGGCCCCAGCGCCGCCTTCAGCGGGCCCAGCCAGGGTTCGTAAGCCCGCCACCGGTCCAGCCCTTCGCGATTGATCGGACGACGCACCTGCTCCGAGCTTGCCGTGCGCACGGTGCGGCGATTCTCGTGAAAGCGCAAGGTCGCGCCGTCGTAAGGCAAATCGAGATAGGCGAGGAGTCGCCGCACCTCCTCCTCCGGCCGTTCGACCAGATTTTCGTAGATCAGCCGGTGCACCTTTCCGGGCAGCACCCGGTCGAAATGGTCCATCAGCTCGACATAGTCGCGGTAATAGGCGCCCACATCCGCCAGGTCGTAGCTGAACGCCTGGCCCTTGGCGAAATGCTGCTTGAAGTTGGAAAAGCAGCAGCTGAGCGGGTTGCGGCGCACGTCGACGATCTTCGCTTCGGGGAGGATCAGATGGATGAAGCCGACATTGAGCCAGTTGTTCGGGAGCTTGTCGATGAAATGCGGCCGCTCCGATTTGCGATGGAGCGCGGCCGCCTCCAGATAGTTGCGCCCGAGCGCCTCCAGCTCCGCGGCGCCCAGCGCGCCGGTCAGCTCCGGATAGGCCCGCCGCCCGGCGCGCCAACCCTGCTCGATAATTTGCTGGATCAGGATCGGGATGCTCGGAAGCTCGGAAGTTCCTTCAACCGAAGGATGGCTGGCGAGGATCTGCTCGACGAGGGTCGATCCGGCGCGGGGCATGCCCAGCACGAAAATGGGGTCGCGGGCGCGACTGCCCTGGCCCAGGCGCGCGCCCAGGAAAGCCGGGGTGAGCAGGGCCTGCCAGCTCCGCGCTTCCTGCCGGGTCGCCGCCGGATCGTAAGGCAGCGACGCCCGCCGCAGTCGATTGCCCTCGGCATAATGGTGAAACGAACCCTCGAACGCGCCCTGATCCTCCAGCGCCTTGCCGAGCGCGAAGTGGAGATGGAGGCGGTCGCCGGGGCTCGCCTCGGGGCGCTGCAAGGCGGCCCGGATCGAGTCCGTTTCCTTGGCGCCGATCTTCACCGTCTTCAGGTTGGCGAGGCTCCACCAGGCTTCGCCGGACCCGGGGTTGCGCTCGATGGCGCGGCGGTAGGCGACCACGCTGTCTTCGCTTCGGCCCATGGTCTTCAGCACATTGGCGTAGGCGATCCACAGGTTCGGATCGTCGGCGGCGCCGTCGATCAAAGCCCGGTAGGCGAGGGCCGCTTCCTCATAGTCGCCGATTTGGCCGAGCGTCGCGGCGCGGCTGACGGCGGCGGCGCGATGGGCGGGATCGCGGCGGAGGATCTCGTCGAGCATGGCGAGCGACTCGGTCACCCGGTTCTGGTGGAGCAAGGCCGACGCAAGCCGTTGCCGGGTCTCGAGAAAATCGGGGGCGAGCTCGAGCGCCTGGCGCAGCAGGCGCTCCGCCTCGCCGTAAAGGCCCAGCGCCGTCGCGACGTCGGCGAGCATGAGGATGGCCGCCGGGTCGTCCGGAACCTCGGCGAGATAGGGCCGCAACAGCCGCTCCGCCGTGGCCAGCTGTCCGGACGCTATGGCCTGGGCCGCGCGGGCGAGGGCCGGGACCTGAGTGAAGCCCTGTATCGCCCGGAGCTCGGCACCGGCCGCTTCGGCCTCGCGCCCGAGTCGGCGAAGCGCGGCGCCGCGCAGGCGCAACGCATCCCGATTGGCGGGATCGACCTTCAATATCGCCATGGCCTGCTCGGCCGCCGAGTCCGGATCGCTCTCCAGCAATTGGCGGCCGTTGGCCAGCGCCTGTCGGAGGCTGCCGCGCGCCTCCGAGCCCGCGGCGCTGCTCCCTCTGTCCATTCGGTCTCGACCTCGATCGCGTTCTTGATTCGGCAAGGCTGATAGCCGCTCGCGCGCGCAAAACGAAACGGGCCGGGACTTTCGTCCCGGCCCGCAACTACCCGCTCGCCTGGGCGATCAGAATTTCGCGACGGCGCCCGCGTAGAAGAAGCGGCCGCGGTTCGAATAGATGCCGCTGCCCGCGCCGATCCCGGTGAGGCCGAACGGAGGATCGCGATTGAGGATATTGTCGACGCCAACGTAGAAGTTGAAGCGCTCCCCGGCGTCGATCGCGATGCGGGCATCGTGATAGAAGACCGCCGGATAGAAGCGCTCCGCGGCGACGTCGGGATTCTCCGGCACTCGGCCCTGCTTGCTGAAGAAGGACTCGTAGGTGAATGTCGTCATCTTGCCGATGTAGCGCAGCTGATAACCGACGGTGATCGGGCCGCTCTTCAGGCTGATGTCGAAGTTGGCGGCATCCTGCGGCTCGCCCAGCTCCAGCAACAATTGGTTGGCGCGGCCCGGATCGATCGGGTTCAGGAACGAGTCGTTCTGCAGCACGTGGGTGTACGTGATCTTGCTGCTGATCGCGCCGATCCCGTCGATCTTGCGGCGATAGGAGAGTTCCGCGTCGATACCGCGGGTCTTCAGCTTTGCGAAGTTCAGGGGGATCACTTCGAGATTGTTCTCGAGAACCTGCCCCGGCTCCTCGCCCAGCGGTCCGCCGCCCGGTCCGGCACGGTCGAAAAGGTCGCAGAACTGATTCTCGTTGCTCGCCTGATCGACGCAGGCGTTCAGGATCGCCTGAGCGCTGAGCGAGGTGATGACGTCGTTGACGGTGATCTGATAATAATCGACCGACAGCGCCAGCCCCGGAATGAAGCGCGGCTGGAAGACTCCGCCCACCGTATAGGAGTCGGACGTCTCCTCCCTCAAATCCGGATTGCCTCCGGACAAGAACTGCAGCGAGCTGAAGTATTGGAAGTTGTAGCCCTCCGGCACGCCTTCGGCGCGGCAGTTCGCCTCGCGCGTCGCCGAGCCCGTGCCGAGATTGTCCTCGGCGCAGGGATCGAGGGGAAGCGCGAAGTTCTGCGACAGCGGGAAGTAAAGGTCGACCAGGTTCGGTGCCCGAACCGCGCGCGAATAATTGGCGCGGAGGCGGAGATCGCGGACCGGGGCCCAGTCGATGCCGGCGTTGTACGCCTTGGTCGTGCCCACCGAGCCCTTGTAGTCGGAGAGTCGACCGGCGGCGCTCAGCGTCAGCTCGTGGAAGAACGGCACTTCGCGCAAAATCGGAAGCCGGATTTCACCGAATACTTCCTTCACCTCGAACGAGGGCGGGCGGAAATCGGAGATGGCGTTGTAGAAGGTCAGGCTGCTCTGGGTGGCCTGGTCCTGCGTATAGAACGCATCTTCCTTGCGATATTCGGCACCGATCGCGAAGCCGACCGGGCCGCCGGGAAGGTTGAGGAACTGGCTGGTGTCGCCGGAGAGGAAGCCGTTGAGGACGAACTGCTTGATATGGCCTCTGGCAAACGAGCCCTGCTCGAGAAGGTAGTTGCGCGCCTCGGGAGAGATGTTGCCTTCGCCGAAGAGGTTGACGGGCACGCAGCCCGCGACGTCGCCCGCGAGCGTCGAGTTGGCGTAAGCGATCGCGGCCGCGTTGTTGGCCACGCCCGGATAGATCGTGCGGGCGCTGGGGTCGATCGTCGCGCGGCAGACGATCTGGCCGGCCGGATTGCGGACCGCGTCGATCGCCAGCAAATAGCGCTGGAGATTGACGTTGCCGAGCAGGTCGGTGCGCTCCTTGAACTTCCCGTAATTGGCGGAGACCTCATACGACCAATCGTCGTTGAACTGGCCGCGGGCGCCGGCGACGATACGATAGGTGTCGCGCTGGGCATGCTCTTCGCGGTTGGTCAGCTCCTGGATGTTGCGGTAGAACAGGAAGGCGGTTTCGTCGTCGCCTTCCAGACCGTAATAATTGCGGATGATCTCGCGCGCCTGCGGGTTGAGGAACGGGTTGTCGGTCAGGAAGAACTCGCCCTGGGTCGCACCCGTGAAGAACGGACCGCTCGCATTGCCAACCGAGTTCGTGCGGACGAACTTGGCTTCGAGGAAGGGCTCGAATGCCTTGCTGACCTCGAAGTGGGCGATCATGTTGAAGCTGTAGCGGTCGAGCGCCGGCGAGAGGCCGACCTGAGTGCCTTCGCGGCCGGTCGGGCCGTCGCCGCCGATGTAGGATCCCAGGGACGGCAGACCGACGAGCTGCCCCGTCTGCCGGGTCAGTGTTCCGTCGCGCTGGAAATTGTAAGGCGAATAGAAGGAGCCTCCCTCGTAGTTCAGGAAGGTGCCGCCCTCGGCGTAAAAGGCGCCGCGGATATCATTGTACAGAACGTTGTCGAACGTGCCGTCGCTGGTCGCGTCGGCAGGATCGGTGTCGACCGTCACGAAGTTCTTGACGGTGCGAAGGTTCGGACGGCCCGGAGCGTAGAAATCATTCTGCCGAGCATATTCGACGTTGATCGCGACGTTGCCGCGGCCGCCGGCGAAGTTCTTTCCGGCCAGGAGGCTGGTATAATAGCTTCCGGCATCGCCATATTTGCTGATGCCGCCCTGGCCGCGGATCTGGATCCCGTCGTAATTGCGCTTGAGAACGAAGTTTACGACGCCCGAGATGGCGTCGGAGCCGTAGATGGCCGAGTTGCCGCCGGTGACCAGGTCGACCCGCTCGATGAGGTCGGTCGGGATCATGTTGACGTCGACGCCGGTGGCGTAGTTGAGGATGTCGGAGCCGACGTGGCGGCGGCCGTTGACCAAGACCAGGGTGCGGACCGTGTCGAGACCGCGAAGGTCCAGCAGGTTGAGGCCGGCGGTGCCCAGGAAGCGGGTCGAGTTGGACTGGCTGAAGGTGCTCTTCAAAGCCGGCAGGTCGTTCAGCACGTCGCCGACTGAAACGGTGCCGGTCTCGAAGAACTCCTCACCGCCGACGGACGTGATCGGAACGGTGGATTCGAGGTTCGGGCGGCGGATGCGCGACCCGGTGATCGTGATGTCGCCGCCCTGATTGGCGGCGCTGGCGTCCTGGCCGGATTCGATCTCGGCCTCGGAGTTGAGCGTTGCGGGATCGTCGGTCTCGCCGGCGCCGGTGCCTTCGGTTCCCTGGGTCTCCTGCGCGTAAGCCTGGGGAGCGAGCGCGCCGAGGAGTCCGATAAAGGCGACGGAGCGCAGAGCGCGCGAACGGAAGGTCATGGCCATGGCTGGATCTCTCTCCACGAGGTACTATTCGTGAAGACGGACTATCGGGCCTGCACTTATATTCCAATGGCGGCGGGGACTTACCGATTACTTCTGTGATCGCACGTGGCAATAATGTCACATTCGGCCTTGCTCACGCGCGCCCTTCCGGAGACTTCGGAGCGCGGTTAGAGAGGCCTTTCCATGGTAAACCTCTCACCGACCGCATTGGCGGCGATCGCGCTCCTGTCCGGCGCGTGGCTCGCGATCGCTCTCTGGGCCACGCTCCGCGGCCTGGGCCGCGGCCGCGACGCCGCCGCGCGAATCGACGAAACCAGGCATCATGAAGCCTTGCTCGCCGCCTCGCCCGCGCTTCCCCTCGTCGTCCGCCGCGACGGCAGCCTCGAAGAAGCGGAGCGGGTCGGGCTCGCGCTCGGCTTCGAGGAGATCCCGCGGCGGCTTGCGGATCTGGGCGAGGCGCTGGTCGAGGAGGACCGGGATGCCTTGCTCGGTCACGTCGCCGCGACGGCCGCGACGGCCGCCGGCTTCATCCTCTCGGTCCGTCCCGCCGGGTCCGCCCGCGTCTATCGCGTTCGGGGCGGTCCGGCGCCGTCTTCCTATCCCGCCGGCACGGTCCTCCTCTGGCTCACCGACGCGACGGCGAGCGAGGAGGAGATGGCGGGGCTTCGCGAACGCAGCGAAAGGCTCGCCGGCGCGCTCGACGCTCTGTCCGGGCTGATCGAGGCGGCGCCTTTCCCGATCTGGCATCGCGGTCCGGATCTCCGGCTCGCGATGGTCAACAGCGCCTATGTCGCCGCCGTCGAAGCCGAGGACGGCAGGGCCGTGATCGAGGGCGGGCTCGAGCTGGTCGACGACGGCGAGGCCGGCGCCATCGCCGAGGCCGCCGTCGTCCGCAAGAGCGGCCAGGCGCAGGCGCGCAACGTGCCGGCCACGGTCGGCGGCGAACGGCGGATGATGCGGGTGGTCGAGGTGCCGCTGGGGGAGGCGGGAGTCGCAGGCTATGCCATCGACGTCGAGGATCGCGAGCAGGCGCGATCGGAGCTCGCGCGCTTCGTCCACGCCCAGCGCGACATGCTCGACCGGCTGTCCGCAGGGGTCGCCCAGTTCGCCCGCGACCGCGGCCTGATCTTCTCGAACCAGCCCTTCGCTCGACAATTCGCGCTCAGGCCCGATTTCCTCGCCGACCGGCCGGAGTTCAACCGACTGCTCGACGCGATGCGCGAGACGGGCCACCTGCCCGAGGTTCGCGACTATCCGGAATGGAAGAAGGAGCATGACCGCTGGTTCACCGGCGGCCTCGCGGCCGAAGAGGAGGATTGGCTGCTTCCCGGAGGCCGCCATCTTCGAGTGGTCGCCCAGCCGCTTCCCGACGGCGGCCTCCTGCTCATCTTCGAAGACCGGACCGAGCAGCTCCGCCTCGCGTCGGCGCGCGATACCCTGCTCAGGGTCCGGACCGCGACCTTCGACAATCTGTTCGAGGCGGTCGGGGTGTTCGCCTCGGATGGACGCCTGCATCTTTGGAACAACCGTTTCCGCGAGCTGTGGGAGTTCGACGAGGAACAATTGGCCGGCAATCCGCGAATCGACGCGCTCACCACCCATATCGGCCAGAAGCTGAAGAATTCCAGCCACGCCGCCCTGGTGCGCGAGCTCGTCCGAAGCGCCACCGTCGAGCGCAAGCAGCGCACCGGCCGGGTCGCCTTCACCGACGGCCGGGAGTTCGAGTTCGCCGCCGTTCCGCTCCCCGACGGCAACGCCCTTTTCACCATGCTCGACGTCACCGCCAGCCGGACCGTCGAGGCGGCGTTGAGGGAGCGCACCCAGGCGCTCGAGCAGGCCGACCGGCTCAAGACCGCCTTCGTCTCCAACATGAGCTACGAGCTTCGAACGCCGCTCACCTCGATCGGCGGCTTCGCCGAGATGCTCGCCGGCGGCTATGCCGGGGAGCTCGGGCCGACCGCGTCCGAATATGTCACCGCGATCCTCGATTCGGTCGCCCGGCTGGGGACGTTGATCGACGACGTGCTCGACCTGACCCAGAGCGACAGCGGCAGCCTCCTGCTCGCCGAGGACAAGGTCGATCTCGCCAGGCTCTGCGCCGAGGCCGCCGCCGCCTTCCGCGAACAGGCGGCGAAGAAGAACATCGATTTCGCGGTCGAGATCGAAGCCGGCGCGGGCTCGATCGCCGGCGACCGGGCACGCCTTCGCCAGTCGCTCGACAACGTGCTCAAGAATGCCGTCGCCTATACGGGGGAAGGCGGGAGGGTCCTCCTTCACGCGGCCGGCAACCGCAAGGCGGCGGCGATCACCGTCTCCGACAACGGCCGCGGCATCGCGCCCGCCGACCAGGCCGGAGTCTTCGACCGCTTCTCCCGGACCGCGGAGCCGCGCGATGCCGACGGCGCGGCGCTGGGTCTCGGCCTCCCGCTCGCCAAGCAGTTCGTCGAGGCGCATGGCGGAACGATCGAGCTGCATTCGGAGCCGGGCGAGGGCACCACCGTCACCCTTCGCCTGCCCCGGAAGCGCTGATGCGCCTCGACGGAGCCGAGGCGACCGAGACGCTGGGCCGGAGCCTCGCCTCGAAGCTCCGCTCCGGCGACGTCATCGCCCTGTTCGGCGAGCTCGGCGCGGGCAAGACGACCCTGGCGCGCGGAATCCTCGCCGGGCTCGGCCATGACGGCGAGGTGGCCAGCCCGACCTTTCCGATCGTCATTCCCTACGAGGCGATCCGGGTTCCGGCCTGGCATGTCGACCTCTATCGCCTCGACGATCCGGCGGAGATCGAGGAGCTGGCGCTCGACGAGGCGCTCGAGGACGGAGCCTTGATCGTCGAATGGCCCGAGCGGATGGGCCTCGCCTTGTGGCCGCATTCCCTTCGCCTCACCCTGCGCCGCGAAGGGGAGGGCGCCCGCACCTTGACAGCGCAGGTGCCCGACGCTTGGGGAACGCGATGGCCGCCCCGATGATTCCGCCCGCAGCGGCGCCGGACTTTCTCCACGCACATGGCTGGGGGGGCGCCGAGATCCGGCCCCTGGCCGGCGACGCGAGCTTTCGGCGCTATTTCAGGGTTCACCGCGGCGGCGACACCGCCGTCCTCATGGACGCACCGCCCGAGCATGAGGATGTCGGGCCGTTCCTATCGATTGCCGGCCATCTTCTCGCCCGGGGCTTTCGCCCGCCGCGCCCGCTCGGCGTCGACCGGGACAAGGGCCTCCTCCTGCTCGAGGATTTCGGGGACGAACGCGTCGGGCCGGTCCTCCAGCGTGAGCCGGACCGGGAGCGGGAGATATATGGGAGCGCCGTCGACCTACTCGCCCGCCTTGCCGCGCAGCCCGCTCCGGCCGAGCTCTCGCCTTATGACGACCGGGCGATGGAGCGGGAAGTCGGCCTGTTCCCCGATTGGTACGCCCCGGCGCTCGATCTGAGGATCGACGAGGCCGGCTTCCTGTCGGCCTGGCGGCAGGTCTGGGGCGACGTGCTCCGGACGGTTCGGGAAAATCCCGTGCTCGTCCTTCGCGACTATCATGCCGACAATCTGATGGTGCTTCCGGGCCGGTCCGAGCTCGGCCTCCTCGACTTCCAGGACGCATTGGCCGGCCACGCCGCCTACGATCTCGTCTCGCTCCTCCAGGACGCCCGGCGGGACGTGTCGCCCGAGCTCGAGGAGGCGATGGTCGCCCGTTACTGCGAGCGGGCCGGGATCGCCGACCGCGACCGCTTCCGCGCGCATTACGAGATCCTCGGAGCGCAGCGGAACACCAAGATCCTCGGCATCTTCACCCGCCTCTGGAAGCGCGACGACAAGCCCTTCTATCCGACCATGCACCCCCGCATCTGGGGCTATGTCGAGCGCAATTTCGCCCATCCCGCCCTCGCTCCGGTCCGCGCCTGGTTCGATTCCAACGTGCCGGAGGAATTTCGCGGCGACGCCTGCCTCAGGAAAATTCACGCATGAACCGCCAGCGCCGGCCGCTCGCCCTCCGCCCGGTGCCCGCCGGGGACGTGCCCAAGACGGCGATGGTCATGGCCGCCGGCCTCGGCAAGCGCATGCGGCCGCTCACCGCGACCCGTCCCAAGCCCCTGGTCGAGGTCGCGGGCAAGCCCCTGCTCGACCATTGCCTCGATCGGCTCCGGACGGCCGGAGTCGAGAAGGTCGTGGTCAACGTCCATTATCTCGCCGATGCGCTCGAGGCGCATCTGAAGAACCGGGTCCAGGACCTTGAAATATCTGTCTCCGATGAGCGAGAGCAATTGCTCGAGACCGGCGGCGGCCTGGTCAAGGCCCTGCCGCTCATCGATTCCGATCCCTTCCTCGTCGTCAATTCCGACAATCTGTGGATCGACGGGCCGGTCGACACGCTCCGGCTCCTCGCCAGCAATTGGGACGAGGTCCGGATGGACGCGCTGCTGCTCCTGGTTCCCCTCTCCCGCGCCCATTGCCACAAGGGCCAGGGCGATTTCCACATGAGCTCCGGAGGCGTCCTGAAGCGCCGGAAGCCGAGCGGGGTCGCGCCGTTCGTCTACACCGGAGTCCAGATGGTCTCGAAGCGTTTGCTCGAAGGGGAGATGCCCGAGGGACCTTTCTCGACCAATCTCCTGTGGGACCGCGCCGTCGCGAAGGGCCGGCTGTTCGGCGCCGTCCACGAGGGCCTCTGGTTCGACGTCGGCGCTCCCGCCAACATCCGCCAGGCCGAGGAAGTGCTTGGGCTCGCCTGAAGCCGCGGCTAACCTCCCCTCGTGACCAGCGTCCGCCCCAGCGTCTTCACCATCCCGCCGCACCGCGCCTTCGCCGACGCGCTCGCGGCGGGGCTGATCGCGCGCTTCGGACGCGGCGACACCGGGCTTGCCCAGGGCATCGTCCTGGTTCCCAACAACCGCGCCGCCCGCGCCGTCGCCGACGCCTTCGTCCGGCGCTCGGGCGGAGGCCTGCTCCTGCCCCGGCTGGTGCCCGTGGGCGATCCGGAGCTGGACGAGCGGATCGGCGGAGCGCTCGAGCCGCTGGGGGAGGGGGAGGATCTGCCGCCGGCCGTCGAGCCGCTGGAGCGGCTTTTCCTTCTGGCGCGGCTCATCCAGCAGCATGTCGGGGGGGTCGATGCGGCGGAAGCTTTGCGCCTCGCCGAGGATCTCGCCCGCACTCTCGATCAGCTTCTGGTGGAGGGGGTCGAGCCTTCCAGCCTGCGCGACTTCGCCGCCGACCTGCCCGATCTGTCCCTGCACTGGCAGGCGTCGCTGGACCGGCTTGGGATAATCCTCGATCAATGGCCGCTGCTGCTCGCCGAGCGCAAGCGGATCGACGTTGCCGACCGGCGCAACCGTCTTCTCGCCGCCGTCGCCGAGCGTTGGCGGACGTCGCCTCCCCCCGGCTTCGTCGCCGCCGCCGGAATCGCCAACGGCGCTCCGGCCGTCGCCAACCTGCTCCGAACCGTCTCCCGGCTCGACGACGGCCTGGTCGTCTTCCCCGGCCTCGATCTCGCCATGGCCCCGGACGAGTGGGACTCGCTCGGCCCGCACGAGCCCGACGAGGAAAGCGGGTTCAGGCGGCGTTCGATCGAAACCCATCCGCAATTCCACCTCAAGCGGCTGCTCGACACCATGGGCGTCGGCCGCGGCGAGGTGGAGCGCTGGCGGTGGGGCGGCGGTCGGGACGCGCCCGCCGTCCGAAGCCGGGCGATAGCCAATGCCATGAAGCCCGCCGCCTTCACCGACCGGTGGCAGCATCTGCGGCCCGCCGAGCGCCGGCTAACCGGGGTCCGGGCGCTGGAGCTGGCCGATCCGGCCGAGGAGGCGCAGACGATCGCCGTCGCGCTTCGCGAGGCGCTGGAGACTCCGGGCCGGACCGCCGCTCTGGTCACTCCCGACCGCAATCTCGCCCGCCGGGTCTCGGCCCACCTGAGGCGGTGGGGGGTCGAGGCCGACGACAGCGCCGGGCGGCCGCTCTCCCAGCTCGCTCCGGGAACGCTGCTGCTCGCGCTCGCCACCGCCGCTGCGGAGCAATTCGCTCCGGTGCCGCTCCTCGCCTTGCTCAAGCACCCTCTGGTCATGAAGGGGGAGGGGAGGCTGGACTGGCTCGACGGCGCCCGCGCCCTGGACCTCGCCCTTCGCGGGCCGCGGCCGCCCGCGGGGCTGGACGGCATAACCGGGCATCTTTCCGACCTTAGCGGCCGCGACTTCCGGCGCCGCGAGCGCGCCGCCCGATGGTGGGCCGGAGTCGCACCGCGCCTTCGGGCGCTGGAGCTCGGCTTCTCGGGCGAGCGCGCGGCGCTTCCCCCCTTGCTGGGCCTGCTTCGCGAATCGGCGTCGGAGCTCAGCGGCGACGAGGCCTGGGCCGGACCGGCCGGCCGGGCCGCCGCCGAGTTGCTCGAAGCCGCCGAGCCCGCTTCGGCGCACGGCCCCTCCCGGCTGTCGCCGGCGAGCCTTCCGGCCCTGCTCGAGCAGCTCCTCGCCTCGGTCGCGGTGCGCCCGCCTTACGGCCAGCATCCGCGGCTCTTCATCTGGGGACTGATCGAGGCGCGGCTGCAGTCGGCCGACCTCGTCGTCCTCGGCGGCCTGAACGAAGGCGTCTGGCCGCAATTGCCGACTCCGGACCCCTGGCTCGCGCCCCGGGTGCGCCGCGAGCTGGGCCTTCCAAGCCTCGAGCGGCGGATCGGCCTTTCCGCCCACGATTTCGCAAGCGCGCTCGGCGGGCGCGAAGTGCTCGTCACCCGCGCCCGCCGCGACGCCCGCTCGCCCGCCATCGCCTCGCGCTTCTGGCTGAGGCTGGAGGCGATGACCGCCGGAGTGAGCCGGTCGCCGCGGCACCGGCGCTGGGCGCGGGCGCTCGACCGGCCCGCCGAATATCTTCCCGCCGAACGCCCGAAGCCCCGTCCGGCCGTCGACGCCAGGCCGCGGCGGATCGCCGTCACCGACGTCGACCGGCTCAAGGCCGATCCGTTCGCTTTCTATGCGCGCAAGATGCTGGATTTCGGGCCGCTCGATCCGATCGACGCCGATCCCAGCGCCGCCTGGCGCGGAAGCGCGGTGCACAAGGTGCTCGAAACCTGGATGAAGGAGGACGAGTGCGAGCCGTCGCGGCTCCGCCCTCGCGCCGAGGCGCTTCTGGGCGATTCGGCCGCTCACCCGCTGATGCGGGCGCTCTGGCAGCCGCGCCTGCTCGAGGCGATCGACTGGATCGCGGCCGAGATGGCGAAGAACCTGGCTTCGGGCCGCCGCCCCGTGGCCGCCGAGACCAAGGGGAGTATCGAGATCGACGGCATCTCGCTCTACGGCGAGGCCGACCGGATCGATCGGCTCGACGACGGCCGACTCGCCATCGTCGACTACAAGACCGGCAAGCCGCCAAGCGCCAAGGCGGTGGCGGAAGGCTATTCGCTTCAGCTCGGACTGCTTGGGCTGATCGCCGCCCGAGGCGGCTTCGACGGCATCGAGGGAGTCCCGGCCTGCTTCGAATATTGGTCGCTGGCCCGGGACCGGGCCGGGAAGCTCGGCTATGTGGCGAGCCCGGTCGGGGGCCGAAGCGGGATCGACGCCGCGGACTTCACGATCATGGCTGCCCGCAACTTCCTGGGCGCCGCGGCGCGCTGGCTCACCGGCGACGAGCCGTTCACGGCCAAGCTCCACCCGGAACATGCCCCTTACGGGGATTACGACCAGCTGATGCGCCTCGACGAATGGTACGGGCGGGAGGTTTGACCCGCGTCGTCCCAGCGAAGGCTGGGACCCCAGGGGGTGAAAGGCGCGGCGGTCCTCACCCGCCGGGGCCCCAGCCTTCGCTGGGGCGACGGTTGCTGCCTCAGCCTCGCTCGCCGGCCCTCATCGCGAGCTGCATCCGGCGTGAATGCGACGCCTTGGCGTGACCCGAACGGCCCTGCCGGCAGCGGTCGCGCACCGTCGAGGAGCAGCGCGGATAAGCGGCGGCTGGCTCCGCGGCCACGGCGATGCGCGGCGGCTTCGGCTTGGCCGGCTTCGCGGCGGCGGGAGCATCGGCCTTGGGCGCTTCGGCCGCGACCACCGAGTCGAGCTCGCTTCCGGACGCGACGCTTGCGGTCGTCGAGTGCGGCGTATTGGCCGTGGCGAGAAGCAGCGCCCCTGCAGCCAGGATCAGTCTTTTCATTCGGCTCTCCCTTGTCGGCGGCTCGAGCTCGGCGCCGTTTCGCGTCAACAGCTTATCACCGCAGGCCCGGTACTTCTACCGTGACGTCATGGCGCCGTGGCGCCGTCCGTTGCCCGAGTCCGAATCCCGCTCCCCGGGACTGCGGCGATGCGTCTAACGGTCGCTCTGGCGTTTCTTGGCGTAGAGAAGGGCGGCGACGATCGCGGCCGAGCCGATGCCGATCGCGGCGCCGGTGACGAGGCGCTTGGTGCGCCTCGATCCGTCCGGCGCCGCGTTGCCGGCTTCCCTGCCGGCGCCGGCGGCCTTGTCGCCCACGGCGGAGTCATCGGGGTCGGAAGGCTGGCGAGACATGGTCGGGCTCCGTCGGTTGCTGGACTTCCTCCTAATGGCCCGCGGCGGCCGCCGCCAGCCCTGCGCCAGCTTGATTTAAGCCGGCGCTGCGGCTAAAGGCGCGCCATCCCACATGCAGGGTCAACATACCGGTGCCCGCCGAAGCTTTATGCGAGGCGGGTCTCTCGGCCCTGCAGAGGCATAACCGGAAGGAGACTTATTATGGCGTCCACCGACGTCACCATGCAGCAATTGCTCGAGGCCGGAGCGCATTTCGGCCACCAGACCCACCGCTGGAACCCCAAGATGAAGCCGTATATCTTCGGCGACAGGAACGGGGTCCATATCATCGATCTCTCGCAGACGGTTCCGCTCTTCGCGCGCGCCCTCGATTTCGTCCGCCAGTCGGTCGCCTCGGGCGGCAAGGTGCTGTTCGTCGGAACCAAGCGCCAGGCGCAGGATCCGATCGCCGAGGCGGCGCGCCGCTCCGGCCAGCATTTCGTCAACCATCGCTGGCTGGGCGGAATGCTCACCAACTGGAAGACCATCTCCAACTCGATCCGGCGCTTCAAGAGCCTGGAGGAGCAGCTTTCCGGCGACACCGCCGGCCTCACCAAGAAGGAGGTGCTGCAGCTGACCCGCGAGCGCGACAAGCTCGAGCTCTCGCTCGGCGGAATCCGCGAGATGGGCGGCCTTCCCGACGTCATCTTCGTGATCGACGCCAACAAGGAGGAGCTCGCGATCAAGGAGGCCAATGTGCTCGGCATCCCGGTCGTCGCGATCCTCGATTCCAACGTCAGCCCGCAAGGCATCGCCTTCCCGGTCCCGGGCAATGACGATGCCAGCCGCGCCATCCGCCTCTATTGCGACGCGGTCGCCGATTCGGCCCTGGCCGGCAAGTCGGGCGGCGCCCAAGCCCGCGGCGAGGATATCGGCGCGATGGACGCGCCGCCGGTCGAAGCGGCTCTGGCCGAAGCTTAAAGAAGAGGGGCTATGGCCCCGACCCGTTCGGGCTGAGCCTGTCGAAGCCCTCCCTTTCTTCCCGAAAGAGAAGGAGGCCCTTCGACAGGTTCAGGGCGAGCGGTGTTTTTGCACCAAATTCAAGAGGATATGAAACATGGCGGAGATCACAGCCGCAACCGTTAAGGAACTGCGCGACCGCACCGGCGCCGGCATGATGGATTGCAAGAAGGCGCTGGGCGAGACCCAGGGCGACATGGAAGCGGCGATCGACTGGCTTCGCGCCAAGGGCCTCGCCGCCGCCGCGAAGAAGGCCGGCCGGACCGCCGCCGAAGGGCTGGTCGGAGTCGTCGTCGAGGGCAATCGCGGCGCCGTCGTGGAGGTCAATTCCGAAACCGACTTCGTCGCCAAGAACGAGCAGTTCCAGGAGTTCGTCCGCACCGTCGCCGGCCTCGCCCTCGCGGGCAGCGGCAATGTCGAAGGCCTGCTGGCGGCACAATGGCCGGAAGGCGGCACCGTCGAGGACAAGCTCACCGCCAACATCTCGACGATCGGCGAGCACCAGGCGCTCAGGCGTTCGGCCGTCCTTCAGGTCGCCGACGGCGTGGTCGTGCCTTACGTCCACAACGCCGTGGTCCCCGGTCTCGGCAAGATCGGCGTTCTCGTCGCGCTCGAGGGCAGCGGCGACAAGGCCGAGCTGACCACGCTCGGCAAGCAGCTGGCCATGCACATCGCGGCGTCGAGCCCGCTGGCTTTGACCGGCGACGAGCTCGATCCCTCGCTGATCGAGCGCGAGCGCGCGATCGCCAGCGACAAGGCGGCCGAGAGCGGCAAGCCCGCCGACATCGTTTCCAAGATGGTCGACGGCGCCATGGCCAAGTTCCGCAAGGAGAACGCGCTGATGAGCCAGCTCTTCGTCATGGACAACAAGACGAAGATCGAGGACGTCATCGCCGCCGAGGCGAAGCGCAGCGGCAGTCCGATCAGCCTCAACGCCTATGTCCGATTCCAGCTCGGCGAAGGCATCGAGAAGAAGGAAAGCGATTTCGCCGCGGAGGTCGCCGCCGCTTCGGGCGTCGGCAAGCCCGAGCCCGCCAACGCCTAACCCCGCTTGGCAGGGTGGCGCGGCCTTATTAAGGTGCGCCACCCTGCCATTTTTCTCCCGCCGATCGGACCTTCGAAAGCCATGCCGCGCCCGCGCTTCAATCGAATCCTGCTGAAGCTGTCGGGCGAGGCATTGATGGGGGATGGCGCGTTCGGGATCGATCCCGAGACCACCGCGCGCCTCGCCGGCGAAATCGCGGCGGCGATCGAGGCCGGCCACCAGCTGAGCATCGTCGTGGGCGGAGGCAATATCTTTCGCGGCCTCGCCGGCGCCGCCAAGGGCTTCGACCGGGCGAGCGCCGATTACATGGGCATGCTCGCGACCGTGATGAACGCGCTCGCTCTCCAGAACGCGCTCGAGAAGATCGGCGCCGACACGAGGGTCCTTTCCGCCATCCCGATGGCGACGGTCTCCGAGCCCTACATACGCCGCCGAGCCCTCCGCCACATGGAGAAGGGCCGGGTGGTCATCTTCGCCGCCGGCACCGGCAACCCCTATTTCACCACCGACACCGCCGCGGCCCTCCGAGCCGCCGAGATGGGCTGCGACGCCCTCTTCAAGGGCACCAGCGTCGACGGCATCTACGACGCCGATCCGAAGAAGAAGGCCGACGCCAAGCGCTACGAGCGCCTGTCCTTCCAGCAGGTGCTCACGGACGATCTCAAGGTGATGGACGCGAGCGCCGTCGCCCTTTGCCGCGACAACAACATTCCGATCGTCGTGTTCAACGTCCGTGAGCAGGGCAACCTCGCCCGGGTGCTGAGCGGCGAGGGGACCGCGACCATCGTTCAGAACGAGGAGTGAGACCATGCCCGCGTACGACAAGGCCGACATCCAGCGCCGAATGCACGGCGCCGTCGAGGCTCTGAAGCACGATCTGGTCGGCCTGAGGACCGGCCGCGCCTCGACCAGCCTGCTCGACCCCATCCAGGTCACGGTCTACGGCGCCAACATGCCGATCAACCAGGTCGCCACCGTCTCCGCGCCGGAGTCGCGAATGCTGTCGGTGCAGGTCTGGGACAAGTCGAACGTCGGCCCCGTCGAGAAGGCGATCCGCTCGGCCGGCCTCGGCCTCAATCCGATCACCGACGGCACCACCATCCGACTGCCCATTCCCGACCTCACCGAGGAGCGGCGCAAGGAGCTTGCCAAGCTCGCCGGCCAATATGCCGAAAAGGCCCGGATCGCGGTCCGCAACGTCCGCCGGGACGGGATGGAGGCGCTGAAGACCGACGAGAAGAAGCACGAGATCAGCGAGGACGAGCACAAGCGCCTCGGAGTCGAGGTTCAGAAGTTCACCGACGATACGATCAAGGACATCGACGCCGCGGCTTCCGCCAAGGAAAAGGAAATCCTGACTCAGTGACCGCCCGCTCCGCCCGACAGGCGCCGGAAAGCTCGAGCGGCGGCGGCTCCGGCGTTCCCCGGCATGTCGCCGTCATCATGGACGGCAACGGCCGCTGGGCGAAGGCGAGGGGCCTGCCCCGCGCCGCCGGCCACCGCCAGGGCGCCGAAGCGGCGCGCCAGGTGCTTCGCGCGGCGGGAGAGGCAGGAGTCGAATGCCTCACCCTCTACGCTTTCTCCTCGGAGAATTGGCGGCGGCCCCAGGACGAGATCAACGACCTGATGGGTCTCTTGCGCTTCTACATCACGAGGGAGCTGGAGACTCTTCACAAGAAAGGCGTTCGGCTGAAGATATTGGGCGATCTCAGCGCCTTCCAGCCGGATATTGCGAAACTGGTCGAGCACGCTCTCGATCGCACGGCGGGCAATAGCCGGATGACCCTCGCGATCGCTCTCAATTACGGATCCCGGGCCGAGCTGGTCCAGGCCGCGCGAAGGCTCGCCGAGCGGGCCGCGATCGGTGAGATCCGCCCGGCCGACGTCGACGAGGCGATGATCGAGGCTTCGCTCGACACCGCCGAGCTGCCCCCGCTCGACCTGCTCATCCGCACCTCCGGTGAGCACCGGCTCTCGAATTTCCTGCTGTGGCAGGCGGCCTATGCCGAGTTGCTGTTCGTCGACACGCTCTGGCCCGATTTCGACGGCGACGCCCTGCGCGCCGCCCTGGCCGATTATTCGGCGCGCGAGCGAAGGTTCGGCGGCCGATGAGCGAACAGGTCCCGGCCACACCCCAATCGGATCTCCTCACGCGCTTCGCGGCGTCGGTGGTGATGATCGCTTTGGCCTGCGTCGCCATCTATGTCGGCGGCTGGCTGTTCCGGCTGCTCGTCGCCGCCGGAGCGGCGGTCATGATTCTCGAATGGGGCGACATGCATCGCTTCAAGCGGGGGTGGAGCTATTTCGCTCTGGGCCTGCTCGTCCTGGTCCTGCTCGGCGCGTCGCAATATCTCTATCCGGTCGGGGAGATCGACGTCATCGACGATGTCGAAGGGGTCGGAGTCTCGACCTTCCTCGACTCCTGGAAGGGCTTTGCCGCCGTCGCCGCGGCGGCGCTGCTGGCCGGCCTCGCCAGCCGCCGCCCGAGCCTCGGCTGGGGCGTGGCCTATATCGGCATCCCGTCCTTCGCCCTGCTGGTCATCGCCTGGACCGACGTCTACCTCGTCTTCTGGCTGATGCTGGTGACCTGGGCGACCGACATCTTCGCCTATTTCGCCGGCCGCTCGATCGGCGGCCCGAAGCTTGCCCCCAAGATCAGCCCCAACAAGACCTGGGCGGGCCTCGTCGGCGGGATGGCTGGGGCCGCGGTCGTCGGCGCCGTGGCGGCCTGGCTGTTCGGCATTTCCGCCGAGCTTCCGGACTTCCTCTGGCTCGGGGCTCCGATGGGGCTCCTCGCTCAGCTCGGCGACCTGTACGAAAGCCGGGTGAAGCGCCGGCTCGGAGTCAAGGACAGCGGCACCCTTCTTCCCGGCCATGGCGGAGTGCTCGACCGGCTCGACGGCCTTCTGCCCGTTATCCTCGCTACCCTTCTCGTCCTGATCGCCAGCCTCGCGTGACCGGGCAGCGAAGCGTCACCATCCTCGGCGCCACCGGCTCCGTCGGCCGCTCCACGCTCGACCTGATCGAGCGCAACGCGGAGCGCTACCAGGTCCTGGCACTGACCGCCCATCGCGACGTCGACGGCCTCGCCGAGGCCGCCCGGCGGGTCCGGGCCGGCCGCGCGGTGATCGCCGACGAGACCTTGCTCGAGCCGCTCCGAGCCGCCCTGGCCGGCAGCGGCACCGAGGCCGCGGCGGGCCACCGGGCCGTCCTCGAGGCGGCCGGCGCCGGCGCCGACTGGACGATGGCGGCGATCGTCGGCACCGCGGGCCTCGGCCCGACCATGGCCGCGATCCGCGGCGGGCGCACCGTCGCCTTGGCCAATAAGGAGGCGCTGGTTTCGGCCGGCCATTTGATGATCGAGGCCACCCGGAGCAGCGGAACGACCCTGCTCCCGGTCGATTCCGAGCATAACGCCATCTTCCAGTGCCTGGACAGGGAGCGGACCGAAGGGGTTCGGCGGATCATCCTTACCGCGAGCGGCGGGCCGTTTCGAGACAAGAGCCTGGAGGAGATGCGCTCCGCCACTCCGAGCGAGGCGATCGCCCATCCCAATTGGTCGATGGGCGCCAAGATCTCCGTCGATTGCGCCACCTTGATGAACAAGGGGCTCGAGCTGATCGAGGCCTTCCATCTCTTCCCTCTCCCCGAGGAGGCGTTCGACATCGTCATCCATCCGCAGTCGGTGGTCCACTCGATGGTGGAATATGTCGACGGCTCGGTGCTCGCCCAATTGGGCTCGCCCGACATGCGGATCCCGATCGCTTTCACCCTGGCCTGGCCGGACCGGATGGCGACGCCCTGCGAGCGGCTCGACCTGGTCCGGACGGGGACCTTGAGCTTCGTCGCTCCGGATCCCGAGCGCTTCCCCGCTCTCGAGCTGGCTCGGCAGGCGCTTCGCGACGGCGGGGCGAGGCCGGCGGTCCTCAACGCGGCCAACGAAGTCGCGGTCGGAGCCTTCCTGGGCGGGGGCATCGGCTTTCTCGACATCGCTTCCATCGCCGCCGAGACTCTGCAATGCTATGCGCCGGCGGCCCCAGGCTCGGTCGAAGAGGTGCTGGACATAGACCGGCAGGCGCGCGCCGCCGCCGAGACCATCGTGAAAAGGGTAGTGCGTTGATCGATACTCCCGGCATCCCTTGGACCATATTGAGCTTCCTGCTCGTCATCGGTCCGCTGATCTTCGTTCACGAGCTCGGCCATTATTTCGTCGGGCGCTGGTTCGGGGTCAAAGCCGAGACCTTTTCGATCGGGTTCGGACGCGAGATAGCGGGCTGGACCGACAAGCGCGGCACGCGCTGGAAGCTGGCCTGGCTTCCGCTCGGCGGCTACGTCAAGTTCGCGGGGGACATGAACCCGGCGGGCCAGCCTTCGCCGGAATGGCTGGCGCTGCCGGCCGAGGAGCGGGCGCAGACCTTCCAGGCGAAGCCGGTCTGGCAGCGCTTCCTCATCGTCCTGGCGGGCCCGATGACCAATTTCCTCGCCGCCATCGCGATCCTGACCGGCTTCAACATCGCCTATGGAGTGCCCCAGACCCCGCCCGTGATCGGCGCCTTCGCCGAAGGCTCGCCCGCGGCGGCGGCAGGCCTTCGGGCCGGCGACCGGATCGTCAGCATCGACGGCAAGGGCATCGATCGCTTCGAGGACATCATGCCGATCGTCGCCCTGAAGATCGGCGGCCCCCTCGACCTCGAGTTCGAACGGGGCGGCCGGCGGTCCCGCGTCGACGTCAGGCCGCGGACGATCGTCGAGACGGACAATTTCGGCAACGAGAGCCGCCGTCCCGTCCTCGGGATCGGGTCCGCGGAACAGGTCCTCACTCCGGTATCCCCTCCGGGCGCGGTCGCCGCCTCGGTCCAGCAATGCTGGGTGGTGGTGACGACGACGGTCAAGGGGCTGGGCCAGATCATCGTCGGAAGCCGCTCGGTCAAGGAGATGGGCGGGCCGCTCAAGATCGCCAAATTATCCGGCGAGCAGACGAGCATGGGGCTGCTCGCTTTCCTTTGGTTCGTCGCGGTCATCTCAATTAATCTGGGATTCATCAACTTGTTGCCAATCCCGATGCTCGACGGAGGCCACCTGTTCTTCTACGGGATCGAGGCCGTCCGCCGGAAACCCTTGCGGCCGGAGGCACAGGAATGGGCGTTCAGGACCGGTCTGGCTGCCCTTCTCGCGCTCATGATTCTCGTCACCTTCAACGATTTGGCCTCTTTTGGCCTGTGGTCGAAGCTTGGCGGCTTGATCGACTGAGCATGATCGGGCAGGGCAGGGGCGACAGGGAAACAGGATGGCTGCTCATGCCGTCCGTTCAGTCTAAGGGCGGGGACGCGTGACACCCAACAATTCATTTACGAACGGCCGGCGGCTTTGCTCTGTCCTGCTCGTCGGCACCATTCTCGGCGGAGTGTCGATTCCGGCTCATGCGCAGGAAGGGCCGCTGCTGCAGCCCGTGCCCGTGGCGCCGGCGCCTGAACCGGAAGCGACCATCATCCGCTCGATCGCGGTGACCGGCAACCAGCGGCTCGAGCCGGAGACGATCGTCTCCTACATCAAGCTTCGCGTCGGCGAGCCCTACGACCGCGAGCGGCTCGACGAGGCGCTTCGCGATCTTTATGCGACCGATCTGTTCGCCGACGCCCAGATCCGCGACAATGCCGGCAGCCTCGTCGTCGAGGTGCGCGAAAGCCCGGTGGTCAATCGAATCGTCCTCGAAGGCAACAAACGCCTCAAGAGCGACAAGATCACTCCTGAGATCCGGCTCGCGCCGAGGCAGATCTTCAGCCGCGCCAAGGCGCGCGCCGACGTCGCCCGGATCATCGAGCTCTATCGCCGCCAAGGCCGCTTCGCCGCCAGCGTCGAGCCCAAGATCGTCCAGCTCGAGCAGAACCGGGTCGACGTCGTCTACGAGATCAGCGAGGGGCCGAAATCGGGCATCCGCCAGATCAACATCCTCGGCAACGAGAAGTTCGGCGACGGCGAGCTGCGCGGCGAGATGGTGACCAAGCGTACCGGCCTGCTGAGCTTCCTGGGCTCGGGCGACGTCTACGATCCGGACCGGCTGGCCTTCGACCAGCAGAAGCTCCGGTCGTTCTACCTGACCAACGGCTATGCCGATTTCCGGGTGGTTTCCGCCGTGGCCGAGCTGACCTCGGACCGGCGCGACTTCATCATCACCTACGTGGTCGAGGAGGGCGAGCGCTACAAGTTCGGCGACGTCAAGGTCGAGAGCGCGATCCGCGACTTCAGCGGCGAGGGCCTCACCAGGCTGCTGCCGATGAAGAAAGGCGACTGGTACGATGGCAAGCTGGTCGAGGACACGATCACGTCGCTGAACGAGAGCGCCGGCCTGTTCGGCTACGCTTTCGCCGACGTTCAGCCCAATTATCAGCGTGACAAGAACGCTAAGACCATGACGTTGACGTTCAACGTCGCCGAGACTCCGCGGGTTTATGTCGAGCGCATCGACGTCAGCGGCAACACGCTGACCCGCGACAAGGTCATCCGCCGCGAGTTCCGGCTCGCCGAGGGCGATCCGTTCAACTCCGTCCGGGTCAAGCGTTCGCGCGACCGGATCCAGTCGCTGGGCTTCTTCCAGGAGAATCTCGAGATCGAGCAGACCCAGGGCTCCGCTCCGGACCGGGTCATCCTCTCCACGGCTCTGGAGGAGAAGGCGACCGGCCAGCTCCAGGTTTCGGCCGGTTTCTCCAGCCTCGAGCGCTTCCTGCTCAATCTGTCGATCGAGCAGCGCAACTTTCGTGGAATGGCGCAGACGCTTCGGGCGTCGGTCAATTATTCCAGCTACTCGAAATCGGTCGAGCTGGGCTTCACCGAGCCTTATCTGTTCGACCGCAACTTCGCGGTCGGCTTCGACCTGTTCCGCCGCGATTATTCGAGCTTCAACTTCGTCAACAACAATCGCAACACCACCTACAAGCAGACGAGCACCGGCGGCGCGCTCCGCGGCGGCATGCCGCTCACCGAATATATGCAGCTGGGCCTTCGCTACGGGCTCAACTTCGACGACGTCACGCTCGACCGCTCGAGTTTCTTCACCGATCCCGACGGCGCCGGGCCGCTGCCCGCCGCCTGCGATCCGCTTCGGGTGGGCCGTTATCTGTGTGACGCGATCGGCAAGCGGACGACCTCGTCGATCGGCTATTCCCTGCTGTACGACGCGACCGACAATCGCCTGCGCGCGACCCGCGGTCACCGATTCACGGTCAACCAGGATTTCGCCGGCCTCGGCGGCGACGTCAAATATCTGCGGACCCGTGTCAACGCCGCCAAATTCTGGAACGTCGGCGGCGGCTTCATCTTCTCGACCTCGATCGAGGGCGGCTATATCCACAGCTTCGAGAATGCGGCCGGTCCCGACCAGGATCCGGTCCGCCTCGTCGACCGCTTCTTCCTGGGCGAGCCGCAGATCCGCGGCTTCGACATCCGCGGCGTCGGGCCGCGGGTGCAGCGCATCCCGTTCGACGCCGACGGCAACCCGGTCACCGACCGCAAGCAGATCATCGAGGACGCGCTCGGCGGCCGCGCTTATTATGTCGGCCGTGCCGAGCTGGAAATCCCGCTCAGCTCGAGCTTCCGCGAGATGGGGCTTCGGCCGTCGGTCTTCGTCGACATCGGCGCCGTCTTCGGCCTCAGGGATCCGCAGACGAACCCGATCCTCCCGGGCAGCCCGCTCACCATCGACCGCTGCTTCGATTCGGCCGGCAGCTCCACGCCCCGTCCCGACGGGGGGCAGTGCGCGCCGGGCACCAACCTGGTGCCGGGCATCCAGCCTTTCAACGAGATATTCCTCGGCGACACCCCCAAGCCGCGTGTTTCGATCGGCTTCGGAGTCAATTGGAACTCGCCTTTCGGTCCGTTCAGGATCGATATAGCCAGGGCGCTCCTAAAGGCTGACGGGGACGACACCAAGCTTATCACCTTCAACGTAGGAACCGCATTCTGATGAACAAACTCCCTCTCGGAGCGGCCTTGGCCGCCCTCACGCTGGCTCTGCCCGGCACCGCTTCGGCTCAGCGCGCCCCCGGCGCCATCATCGTCGTCGTCGACACCGACCGCATCTATCGCGAATGCACCGCCTGCAAGGCCGCCCAGACCCAATTGCAGGGGCAAGTCACCTCGGCGCGCACTCGCGCCACGCAGCTCGGCCAGCCGCTCCAGACCGAAGCGCAGTCGATCGAGCAGGCGGGCGCCGCGCTTCGCAACCAGAACGGGGCCGCCCGCGCCGCCGCTGAGACCGCTCTGAACAGCCGGGTCCAGCAGTTCCAGCAGCGCCAGACCGCGGCCCAGCAGGAGGTCGCCCGGCTCGAGCAGAACATCCAGTCGACCCAGCAGAACGTGCTCCGCCAGATCAACGCGCGGTTGAACCCCATCATCACTCAGGTGATGAACGCCCGCAACGCCAACGTCGCCGTCGACGTCAATGCGACTCTGGCCCGCTCGAACGCGCTCGACGTGACCAACGACGTCATGACCGCCCTCAACGCGGCGCTTCCTTCGGTCAGCGTCACTCCGTTGCCGCAGGCGGCGCAGCCGGCCCAGCCGACTCAGCCCCAGGGCCGGTGAGCTCCGACCCGGCAGACGCCGTCATCGGCCCGCTCGACATCCGGCGGGTGATGGCGGCGCTGCCGCATCGCTATCCCTTCCTGCTCATCGACCGGATCGAGGAGCTGGTACCGAAGAAGCGGATCGTCGCCATCAAGGCGGTGACGATCAACGAGCCTTTCTTCCAGGGCCATTTCCCCGGCCGCCCGATCATGCCCGGAGTGCTTCTCGTCGAGGCGATGGCGCAGGCTTCGGGCGTTCTCGCGGTCGAGTCGCTCGGCCTCGCCGGCACCGGCAAGCTCGTCTATTTCATGGCGATCGACAGCGCCAAATTCCGTCGGCCGGTCGAGCCCGGCGTTCTCCTCAGGATCGAGGTCGAGCTGGTCCAGGACCGCGGCAGCGTCTGCAAGTTCGCCGGCAAGGTGCTGATCGACGGCAAGGTCGCCGCCGAGACCAACTTCACGGCCATGATCGCGGACCCTCCGGCAGACTGATCTTGCCTCCCCATCGCCAGATGGGAGGGGGACCACACGAAGTGTGGTGGAGGGGTAAATGCCCTACGTTCGGTAACTTGGTGCGCAAACCTCCTAGGTCGTGCCAATTACCCCTCCACCATGCTTCGCATGGTTCCCCTCCCCGCCGCTACGCGCCAGGGAGGCAAGTGGATGCCATTCCCCTCCCACCTTCCTGATTCCGAAGACCGCCTCGAGCCGCTCCGATCCCAGGACGGACACCGGCTCCCCGTCCGCCACGATCCCGCCATTCTCCATCAGCACCAGCCGGTCCGCATAGCGCGCGGCCAGATCGAGGTCGTGCATCGCCACCATCGCCCCCTGGCCACCGGCGACCGCGAGGCGCAGCATCTCCATCAGCCGGAGCTGCCAGAGCGGATCGAGGTTTGCGACCGGTTCGTCGAGCAGGAGCAGGCGTGGCCTGGGCGCCAGCGCCCGGGCGATCAGCACCCGGCTGCGCTCGCCGGTCGAAAGGCGGTCGACCCGCCGGCGGGCGAAGCGGTCGAGCTCGAGCGCTTCCATGGCTTCCAGGGTCTCCGCCTCGCCCGCGCCCAGGCGGACGACGTCCGCCGCCGCGAGCGGCCAGGCGATGTCGCGCGACGCGGGTAAGTAGGAAAGCAGCCGCCGGCGCTCGGCCGGACCGAGGTCTTCCGGTCGCCGTCCGTCGATCCGCACCTCGCCGGAGGGCGCGCCGATCCGGGCGAGCGCGTGGAGCAGGCTGGTCTTGCCGCTCCCGTTGGGGCCGACGAGGCAGACCAGTTCCGGCCCTCCCATCCGGAAATCGACGGGCCCGAGCCGCCCCGGGAGCGCCGCCTGTTCGGCGGTGAGCAACTCGGTCATCGCTCCAGCCTCCAGCGCATATGGGCGACCAGCCAGAGGAAGAAGGGCGCTCCGAGCAAGGCGGTCACGACCCCGATGGGCAGCGTCCGGCCGAGCGGAGCGCTGCGCACGACGAGGTCGGCCGCGAGCAGCAACAGCCCTCCGATCAGGGCCGCCGGGGCGATCGCCCGGCCGGGGTGGCCGCCGGTCAGTCGGCGGGCGAAGATCGGCGCGACCAGCCCGACGAAGCCGATCGCCCCGCAGATCGCGACGCAGGCGCCGACCCCGAAGGCGGTCAGGCAGACGATCTCGATCCTGAGGCGCCGGACGTCGTAGCCGAACGACTGCGCCACCTCCTCGCCGAGGGTGAGGCTGTCGAGCGGACTCGCGAGGCGAAGCAGGAGGAGGATGGCGGCGAGCGCGGGCAGGGCCGCAAAGGCCGCCTGCTCGGTGCTCCGGTCGACCAGCGAGCCCATCAGCCATTCATAGGCGTCGTAGAAAGCGAAGGGGGAGGGGGCCAAGGCAAGGGCAAGGGTGGTCAGGGCCCCGGCCAGGGCGCTGATCGCCAGGCCCGCCAACAGCAGGGTGGCCGTTTCCGCCCGACGCCCGGCCAACGCCAGCAGGAGCAGCAGCGCCCCGAGCGCGCCCCCGACCGCTCCGAGCGCGAGCGCAAGCGGCGCGGAAAAACCCAGGATGTAGGCGGTGACCACCGCTCCGAGCGCCGCCCCGCTGGTCGTCCCGGTGAGGTCCGGCGAAGCGAGCGGGTTGGCGAACAGGCCCTGGATCGCCGCCCCCGACGCTCCCAGCATCGCTCCATAAGCCAGAGCGAGCAGCGCCCTCGGCAGCCGCAGCTCCCACAGGAGCGCAAGCGCGAGCGGCCGGTCCTGCTCCAGCAGGGCGGCGATCGGCGGCCAGGGGAGGGCGAGCGACAAGGCGAAGGCCAGCGCCACGGCCAGCAGCAGGAGAAGGAGGGCGAGGCGGCTCACCGGCGATCGACCCGGTCACCCCGGCGCACGCCGGGGCGTCGGGGAGACCCGCCGAGACTTACCGGCCCGAGGTCGCGGCTTGCGCCGGGATGACGGCTGAGGGCCCGAAGCCGCTCGATCTCCGCGATCAGGGCCGGTCCCAGGCAGGTCCAGGGCCGCCCGTCGGTCGCGACCTCGCGGGCGCCTTTGGCACGGCGCGCCAGCGGATGCGTGAGCCAGCGCTGTTCGCTCGAATATTGGCCGCTCCGATAGTCGCTGCGCAGTAGCACCGCCGGCGGCCGGACGAGCAATTGCTCGAGCGAGACCCGGTCGCCGCGAACCGCGCGCTGGCGAAAGCCCGCGAGGCTCATCCATTCCGAGGCGAGGCCCGAAGCCGCCACCGTCCGGCCGCCGCCGCCGAGCCAGATCGTGTCGGCGGCCGCGGCCGGCCGGCCGGCTTTCAGCCGGCGGATCCGCGCCAGCAGGGCCAGGCCGGCGGGCCCACGCCCGAGCTCGGCCGAGACGATCCGGACCGACCGCTCGATGTCGGCGAGCGATTGCGGGAAGGGCAGGTCGACGACCCGCATTCCGAGGCGCCGGGCGATCCGTCCCCGGTCGCGGGCGCCTCCGCCCATGGTCAGCACCAGATCCGGCCTCAGTCCGGCGACGGAAACCAGGCTGCCGTCGTTGCGCCGGTAGCGCCGGGCCTCGCGCCACAGCCGGTTCTCGGACGACTGCTGGGCGAGGTGGGTGACGGAGACGATCTGCCGCGGATCGGCGAGCATGAGCACGAGCTCGTCCGTGCACAGGTTGAGCGAGGCGACGCGTCTCGGCGCCGCCTCTCCCGTGCCCGCGCCGGTGAGCGCGAGGCTAATCGCCGAAGCGAAAGCGAAGGCCCGCATAAACCGCCCGTCCAGGAGTGTTGTAGCCGACGACGTCCCGATAATCCGCATCGAAGCCGTTCTCCACCCGGCCGAAAGCCTCGATCGCCCCAGTCAGGCGATAGCCGATCCGGAGCGAAACGAGGGCATAATCGTCGAGCGTCACCGTCGGCGCCGGGAAGAGGTCGAAATCCACGTCGCTCCGCTCGCCGACATAGGCGACATAGCCGCCCAGCCTCAGCGCCCCGCTTTCCCAATCGAAGGCGATGTTGGCGCTATGCCTGGGACGCCGGATTTCCCTTACCCGAAGGCCGCCGCCGACCTGCTGGTCGCCGGCGTCGAGATAAGTATAGTTCGCGCTGAGCCTTAGTCCCACCGTCGGCGACATTTCCCCTTCGATCTCGAAGCCCCGTCGCCTGCTCGTGCCCGTCGCATTGGCGGTCGAGGAGAGAAAGGTCGCCGAATCGAACGTTCCGACGATCTCGTTCCTCAGCCGGCTTTCGAAGCCCGTGACCGAGGCCGAGGCGGCCGCGCCTTTCCAGCGCAATCCCGTCTCCCAGCCGCGCGACGTCTCCGCCGTCAGCGCCGGATTGCCGACGAAGCTGCCCGGGAAGAAGCCGTAAAGATCGAAGAAGGTCGGCTGGGCGACGCCCTCGCCATAGGAGCCGGTCAGTGACAGGCCTCGCGCCAGTTCGAAAGCGGCCGTCGCCCGAAGCGTCGTCTCGTCGGCGAAGCGGTTATAATCGTCGTGACGGACGGCGATGTCGGTGCTGAACCGACCGCCCCAGCGGGCGCGCCATTCGCCGACCAGGGCGTTGCGCCCCCTGGATCTGTCCTGGTTCGTGCCGCCGAAAAATTGCTGGTCGCGCGCCTTGAAATCCTCGTCCTCGCGCTCCGCCGCCGCGACCAGCACGTGGCGCGAGCCGCCCAGATCGAGGCGGTGCTCGACCTGTGCGGAAAAGCGCGTTCGGTCGCCCGAGGTGCGGTTGAGCGGCGCGGCCGAGTTGAAATTGCGGTTGGCGCTGGTCAGATATTGCGCGTCGAGCGTCACGGCCCAGCGGGCGGCCGGATCGGCGCCGATCCGCACATAAGCCCGAAGCGCGCCCGTCCGGGTCTTCGAAACGTCGCCCGTGTCGGCCCGGAGGAAGGTCACCGGGTCGGTCCCGTCGAACCGGGAGCGATGGTCGATATAGCGGCCGACCAGGCCCACCTCGATGTCGCCGCCCGGCCGGCCTACGCCCTTGGCCGAAAGACTCGTGTTGTCGAACCCGTCGCGATCGCCGGTACCGCCGCCCAGCACGTCGATCCCATCGCTTCGGATATGGCCGCCGCTCAGCGACAGCCCCGCTTTCTCGCTTCCGAAGGTTCCCGAGGCCGACGCGCGCAAACTATCGTGCGAGCCATATTCTAGAGTCGCCGCGCCCCGGGTTCCGGCCGCGGGTAATGGGCTGTCGAGGGCGATCACGCCGCCGAGCGCCTCCGACCCCCAAAGGGCCGATTGCGGACCGCGAACGATCTCGATCCGGCCGAGCCCGTCTGCGTTCAAGAGTTCGAAGCGCGGCTCATTGCCCCCGGCAGGATCGTTGAATTGGATTCCGTCGATGAAGATCAGACTGTGATTGGCCTCGGCGCCGCGGATTCGGACCTGCGCCTGGGCGCCGCGCGCGCCGCTCGCGGAGACCGACAGTCCGGGCGAGAGGCGCAGCAGATCCACGGCTTGAAGCGCCCCTATCGCCTCGATCCTTCTCTCGTCGATCACTGTCGAGGAAACCGCGCTTTCGCCTTGCTCGATCGGAGTGCGGGAGGCGGTGACGAGGATCTCGGAATTCGCGTCGGCCGGCGGAACCGAAGCCGGCGGGACCTGAAGAGCCAGGAGGAGGATGAGGGACACGGGCATTTCCTTTCTTCGCGGCGACATGGCTGTCGTCACGGAGAAGAGGCGCGCCCCTTCACACGCTTGCGGCTGGTCCCGGCCGGGCGTGGACGACGGCGAAGGCAGGTTCCTGACTAGCGGCCCGGGGGCCGCTTACAGTTGCGGGCACAGCGCCGGATTTCCGCCGGCTTCCCTTTTGACCCTTCCCCCGCCGAGTGCATGGCGTGAAGGGCACCTTCGCTATACGAAGGGGGTAGTCGGCGGCACCGCGCCTTGTCAAATATGGGTGCATTGGCTAAGGGGCCCCACGACCTTTCGCGAGGCTGGTCGGAACCAGCCACATCTCAAGGAAATCGACGACATGAAGACCGGCGCCCATCCCGATTATCATATGATCAAGGTGCAGATGACCGACGGCACCACCTTCGACACGCGCTCCACCTGGGGCAAGGAAGGCGACACCTTGACGCTCGACATCGATCCGAAGGTGCACCCGGCCTGGACCGGCGGCCACGGCAAGATGGTCGACAGCGGCGGCCAGGTCGCCCGCTTCAACAAGCGCTTCGGCGGGCTGACCCTGGGCACCAAGAAATAAGGGCCGAAAGAGACCGTCATCCCGGCGCAAGCCGGGACCTCGGGGAGACCCACAGTGACCTCTCGACTTGAGGTCCCGGCTTGCGCCGGGATGACGCATATCGTTCCGGTCCCTGTCCTCGAAACCCCACGTCTTCGCCTTCGAGGCTTCCAAGCGAGCGATCTCGAAGCCCAATGGGCGTCGATGAGCGATCCTGAGGTCGTCCGCTTTCTCGGCGGGATCCCCCAGTCGCGCGAGGAGACCTGGCGCAAGATCCTCGCGTCCCCGGGGCTGTGGGCGCTGATCGGCTACGGCTATTGGGTCGCCGAGCGGCGCGAGGACGGCGCCTATCTCGGCCAGATCGGCTTCGCCGACTTCAAGCGCGACATGATTCCCGGAATCGAAGGCATTCCCGAAATGGGCTGGATCATGGCCCGGGAAGCGCAAGGCCGGGGCTACGCCACCGAAGCCGTCCTCGCCGCCCTGGCCTGGGCCGACGAAGCGCTCGGCAAAGGCGAGATCGTCGCCATCATCAGCCACGGGAACGCGGCCTCCATCCGAATCGCCGAGAAAGCCGGCTTCAGCCGCCGCGAGGAGGCGGTCTACAAAGGCGAACCGATCCTCCTGTTCAGGCGTCCGGCGAGAGGCTGAATCGTCATGCTGAACTTGTTTCAGCATCCAGCGACGAACCGCTTCGTGGATGGAGAACTGGACCCTGAAACGGGTTCAGGGTGACGCAGGGGGAGGGCGTTACGCCGCCGCCTACCCCGCCTTTCCTAGAACAATGTCGTGATCCAGTAGAAGATCGCTCCGACGGTGGCCGAGGCGGGGATGGTGACGACCCAGGCCGTGACCACGTTCTGCGCAACCCCCCAGCGAACCGCCGAAGCCCTCCGCGCCACGCCGGCGCCGATGATCGAGCCGGTGATCGTGTGGGTGGTGGAGACCGGAATCCCGAGCCACGAGGCGGTGAACAGCATCACCGATCCCCCGGCCGACGCGCTGAAGCCCTGGTGCTGCGAAAGCTTGGTGATGCCCGTGCCCATGGTCTTGATGATCCGCCAGCCGCCGCTCAGGGTGCCGAGGCCGATCGCGACGTAGCAGCTGATCGCCACCCAATGCGGGACGTGGAATTCGCCCGAGAGATAGCCGGTGGAGTATAACAGGACCGTGATGATCCCCATCGTCTTCTGAGCGTCGTTGAGGCCGTGGCCTACCGAATAAGCGGCCGAGGAAACCAGATGGAGGGCGCGAAATTTCTCCTCCGCCCCGCGCGCGCCCGCCCTGACCGCGGCCCAGCTCGTAACGAGCATGATCAGCATCGCAAGCATCATTCCGAGCAGTGGCGACAGCACGATCGCGATCAGGGTCTTGTTGAGCCCGGTCCACTGGACCCCGGTCAGGCCCGCATGGGCCACTCCGGCACCGACCAGGCCGCCGACGAGCGCGTGGCTGGACGAGGAGGGGATGCCCTTGAGCCAGGTGACGACGTTCCAGAACATCGCGCCGATCAAAGCGCCGAACACGACGGCGGGGGTGATCAGATCCTTGTCGATCAGGCCCTTGCCGATCGTGTCGGCGACCTTGTGGAGGCTCGGAACGGCGAGGGCGAGGAAGTAAGCGGCGAAGTTGAAGAAGGCCGCGAAGACGACCGCCTGCACCGGGCTGAGCAGCCGGGTCGCGACCACGGTCGCGATCGAGTTGGCGGCGTCGTGGAGGCCGTTGAGGAAATCGAACGCCAGAGCGATGGCGATGAGTCCGATGAGCAGCGGCAGGGCCAGCTCGTGCATGGTCCGCTCCTCAGGCGTGGTCGATGACGACGCCGGAAATCTCGTTCGCCACGTCCTCGAACCGGTCGAGGACCCTTTCCAGGTGGCTGTAGATCTCGCGGCCGACGATATAGCCCATCGCGTTGCCGTCGCGATGCCTCAGGTAGAGCGCCTTCAGGCCGGCATCGTGGAGGTGATCGGCTTCCTCCTCGAGATGGACGATCTGCTCGGTGATCCTGTCAAGCTCGAGGTGGTTGGCGCCGATCTTGCGCATCAGCGGCATCGCCTCGGCGACCAGCTTCGCGCCCTGTTCGGCAAGGGCGGCCATGTCGCGCATCGGCGGCTCGAAATGGGCGACCTCGAACTGGGTGATCGCCTTGGCCGTCTTCTGCATCTCGTCGATCGCGTCGTCCATCGACGAGATGAGGTCGGTGATCGCGCTTCGATCGAACGGGGTGATGAAGGTGCGGCGAACCGCGTGGAGCACCTCGCGGGTGACGTCGTCGGCCTGGTGCTCGAAGGCGGAAATCTGCCGGCAGGCTTCCTCGATGCCTTCCTCCTTGGCGAACATCCGACTCATCACTTCCGCGCCGCCGACCAGGGTCACCGAGTGACGCTCGAACATGTCGAAGAAGGCGGCCTCCTTCGGCATCAGCGCACGGAACATGTTCAGCAGCATCTTTTCCCCCTGAAACGTCGCGGCTCCCTAGCACGGGCTCCGCTTTTTGTTTCAACTTTGTGACACTTCCGCGCCAGCCTTGCGGATCAGGTCGGCGAGGCCGGGTTCGTGCACAGCGACGGCCGCCTCCTCGATGCCGAACCACCGCCGTTCGCGCTGGCGCATTTCCGGCCAGTGCTTCGCAATCTTCTGCACCCCCATCCGAAAGAGCATGACCTCGGCCTTGACCGAGGTCCCGTCGCGTCGCCGCTTGTCGTAGCGGTAACGGCCGAGGGGTTCCGGCTCGGTGAGGCCGCTTATCCCGGCTTCCTCGAAGGCTTCCTGCGCTGCGGATGCGACCGAGCTCTTGCCCGCGATCGGGTTGCCCCGCGGGACCACCCAGCGCCGGGTGTCCCGCGACGTGATCAGCAGCACTTCGATCTTGCCGTCCGCCGTCCGCCGCACCGGTATCACTCCATATTGGATCAGCAAGTCGAAGCCTCCCCGAGCCGGGGCGCCGGCGCGTCCGCCACCTGGCGCTTGCCGTCGATGACGATCGGGGAGGCCAGGCCGGGCCTTTCGCCCTCGATCCGAAGTCCACGGTGGACGACCTGCGGGTCCGCGAAGACGGCGTCGACGGCGTTGATCGGCCCCGCCGGAATGCCCGCTGCCTCGAGCGCGCCGTAAAGCTCCTCCCGCCCACGCTTGAGCATCGCCTCCTCGAGCACGGGGATCAGTGACTTTCGATTGGTCACCCGCGCCGGGTTGGTGCGGAAGCGCGGATCGCCGGCCAGCTCCGCCAGGCCCAAAATCCCGCACAGTCTCTCGAACTGCGAATCGTTGCCGACCGCGACGATCACCTCACCGTCCGCGACCCGGAAGGCTTGATAGGGGACGAGATTGGAGTGGCCGTTGCCCATGCGGGTCGGAACGTTTCCGGAAATCATCCAGTTCAGCGCCTGGTTGGCGAGCACCGCGACCTGGCTGTCGAGCAGGGCCATGTCGATATGGGCGCCTCGGCCGCTGCGGTCGCGCTCCCGAAGCGCGGCGAGGATGGCGACGCTGGCGTAGAGGCCGGTGAAGAGGTCGGCATAGGCGATGCCCGACTTTTGCGCCGCCCCATCCGGCTCTCCGGTCAGCGACATCGCCCCGCCCATGCCCTGGATGATGAAGTCGTAGCCCGCTCGGCCGGCATAGGGGCCGGTCTGGCCGAAGCCGGTGATCGAGCAATAGAGGAGCCGCGGATTGAGCGCGCAGAGGGAAGAATGGTCGAGCCCGTATCCGGCGAGCCCGCCGACCTTGAAATTCTCGATCAGCACGTCCGCTTCGGCGGCGAGCGCGCGGACCGCGGCCTGGCCCTGCGCCGTGTCGAGATCGATCGCGACCGAGGTCTTGCCGCGGTTGCAGCTGTGGAAATAGGCCGAGGCGCCGTCGGGGGCGAAGGGCGGACCCCAGTGACGGGTGTCGTCGCCCGTGCCGGGCCGCTCGACCTTGACGACGTCCGCGCCCAGGTCGGCGAGCAATTGCCCGGCCCACGGCCCGGCGAGGATCCGGGCCAGCTCGACCACCTTGAGACCGGCGAGGGGCTTATCCATGGTTCGTCCTCCCAGCGAAGGCTGGGACCCCAGCGGGTGAAGACCGCCGGCGCCTTTCACCCCCCGGGATCCCAGCCTTCGCTGGGACGACGTGGCTTGTGAGCATCGTCAGAATGCCGAAATCCCGGTGATCGCCCGCCCCAGGATCAGCCCGTGGACGTCGTGGGTACCTTCATAGGTGTTGACCGTCTCCAAATTGGAGGCGTGGCGCATCACCTGGAATTCGGCCGAGATGCCGTTGCCGCCGTGCATGTCGCGGGCGACCCGGGCGATATCGAGCGCCTTGCCGACATTGTTGCGCTTGATGAGGCTGATCGTCTCCGGGATCAGCTCGCCTTCGTCCATCCGCCGCCCGACCCTCAGCGCCGCCTGCAGTCCGAGCGTGATCTCCGTGATCATGTTGGCGAGCTTCATCTGCACGAGCTGGGTCGCGGCGAGCGGATGTCCGAACTGCTTGCGGTCGAGAGTGTAGGTCCGGGCCGCCTGGTAGCAGGCCTCGGCCGCGCCCATCGAACCCCAGGCGATTCCGTAGCGCGCACGGTTGAGGCAGCCGAACGGACCCTTCAGGCCGGACACGTTGGGAAGCAGCGCCTCTTCCGGCACTTCCACACCGTCCATGACGATCTCGCCGGTGATCGACGCCCGCAGGGAGAGCTTCATCCCGATCTTGGGGGCGCTCAGTCCCTTCATCCCCTTTTCGAGGAGGAAGCCGCGGATCTTGCCGTCATGCGCGTCCGATTTGGCCCAGACGACGAAGACGTCGGCGATGGGCGAGTTGGTGATCCACATCTTCGAGCCGGAGAGGCGATAGCCGCCGTCGATCTTCTGGGCCCGGGTCCGCATCCCGCCCGGATCCGAGCCTGCGTCGGGTTCGGTCAGGCCGAAGCAGCCGATCAGCTCTCCCGTCGCCAGCCCCGGCAGCCATTTGCGCTTCTGCTCTTCGGAGCCGTAGGCGTCGATCGGATACATGACGAGCGACGACTGGACGCTCATCGCCGAGCGGTAACCGCTGTCGACCCGTTCCACTTCCCGAGCCACCAGCCCGTAGCTGACGTAATTGAGGCCGGCGCCGCCATATTCCGGCGAGACGGTCGCCCCGAGCAGCCCGAGCGCGCCCATTTCCGACATGATGTCGCGGTCGAAACGCTCGTCGAGAAAGGCCTCGGTCACCCGCGGCTGGAGCTTCTCCTGCGCATAGGCCCGAGCCGTATCGCGGACGAGCCTTTCCTCGTCGGAAAGCTGAGCCTCGAGCGCGAACGCATCCTCCCAATCGAACCTGCCAATCGCCGCCTCGGCCATCTCATTCCTCGCAATCATCGGTAAGGGGACCCAATCGCTCTTTGGACAAGGTCTGTCTACACCCCGGGGTTCCGGCGATGGCCCAACCGAGGGTCCTTTCGCTCAGGCGGCCCTTCGGATATGTTCGCCATATGCCAATCATCCCTTCGCGAATGCGGTTCGCGCTCCGGTTCGGACTGCTGGCCATGGTCCCTTCGGGGATGGCGGTCGGCGCACCGGCTCCGACGATTACGAAGGCTGAAATCCGTTCGGACCCGCCCAATGTCACCGATCGACAGCTGAAGGACATCGTCTGGAGCCTGTTCGAGAAACAGGACCACCGCAGGAAGGAAGCGCCGACCCGACCCCTGTCGAGAGTGGTCCTTCGGACCAGGACCCAGGCAACGCGCGTGCCCGACCTGTGCCGATATGACAGCATGAGGATCGAATTCGAGCGGGTGAACCCGAAGGACACCGGGGCCGACGCCCCGGTCAGGCCGGTCGGGCTGACGTCATCATCCAACTTCACCTTTCTCTCGGCCCCATCGGCTGACTATGAAAACGCTCTTCAAGGAAGCCTCGCGTCGGTGGCTCTATGCTCCAAGGTGACGGACGATCGGCACTTCTTCACCGCCAGGAGCGAGAAAGAAGCGACCGATGGTTTTCGCGCCTGGCTCGCCCTTTTGAATTCGATTCGGGCCGGAAGAAAAGTGCCGCTGGAATGCTCCCTGGCGCCATTGGATGCCGGTCCGTGCGAGTCCGTGATCTCGGCACTGACGCCGGACCAGATTTCGGAAATCGAGATCTGTGATTCTGAATCAGCCGCCGTTTGCCACAAGATCTACGCCGGCGACCGGCTGATAACGATCGTGACGACCGGACGCGTCCACCCCGGACCGCCCCCCGGACAGTTGGTCAGCGCGAAGCTCGAGACCCTCATCGTCCTAGCGCACGAGATTATCGACTGACCGGACAGGGTGGGATTCGAACCCACGGTGGGCTTGCACCCACGGCGGTTTTCAAGACCGCTGCCTTAAACCACTCGGCCACCTGTCCAAGATGGGGGTGGCTCTAGCGCACCCGTCACCCCGGCGAAAGCCGGGGCCTCGTCGAGTGATAGGCTCGGTGTCTTTCCTGCCCCAAGTCCCGGCTTTCGCCGGGACGACGGAGAGGCGGGGCCGCTCGTGCCGCCCGTGCGGCGAGCCGAGTATCTCCGCCTTCGGCCCTGTGGCATCAGGGACGTCGTTCGGGAGGAAATCGTATGCGTTTGTTGAGGGGGGCCGCGGCCCTGGCGCTGGCGGCGGCGATCGCTCTTCCGTCGAGCCCGGCGTCGGCCCAGTCGGGGCTGAGCCAGTCGGGCTTCGTGTCCTATCTGCCCCAGCTGGAGGCGCAGGCCCGGCGCTCGGGGGTGAGTTCCGGGACGATCGCCAGCATTTTCCCGAACCTCGTCTTCAGTTCCCGGACGGTGGAGCTCGACCGCGCCCAGCCCGGCGGAAGGCCCGGGAGCAACGCCAATCCGCCCTTCGCGCCCTATCGCGCCCGTCACGTCAATCCGGCCATCGTCGCGAACGGGCAGCGCCATTACGCCGCCAATCTGTCGCGCCTGCAGGCCATCGGCCGGCGCTACGGAGTGACGCCGTCGGTCCTCGTGGCCATCTATGGGCACGAGACGAGCTACGGCTCCGTCACCGGCGATTTCGATCTTCTGAACTCGCTGGCCTCGCTCGCTTACGACGGCCGGCGGCGGCAGCTCTTCTCCGACGAGTTCGTCGCGGCCTTGAAGATGATCGACCGCGGGGTTCCGAGAAGCCGGCTGAAGGGCAGCTGGGCCGGGGCGACAGGCTATCCGCAATTCCTCCCGTCCGTCTGGCTTCGGCTCGGCGCGGACGGCGACGGCGACGGCCGCTCCGACATCTGGCGAAGCGAGCCCGACGCGCTCGCCTCGATCGCCAATTATCTCAGCAAAGCCGGCTGGAGGCCGGGAGTGCCCTGGGGAATCGCCGTCCGGGTCCCGGCGGAATTCGACCGCAGCCGGGTCCGCAACACTCTTCGCGCGCCGCGCTGCCCGCGGGTCTTCGAACGCCACAGCCGCTGGCTGACGATCGGCGAATGGCGGCGGCTCGGGATCGTCGCCCAATATGGGAACTGGCCGCGCGATTCCGAAATGGCCTCGCTGATCGAGCCCGACGGCCCGAACGCCACCGCCTTCCTGCTCACCACCAACTACCGCACCATCCTCGATTACAATTGCTCCAATTTCTACGCCCTCTCGGTCGGCCTGCTCGCCGACTCGATCGCTCGCTGACACTGCCGTCACCCCGGCGAAGGCCGGGGCCCATGAACACGGACGGCGGAAGTTCTGATCAGTCGGTGTTCATGGATTCCGGCCTTCGCCGGAATGACGACGGAAACGGAGGGCTCGCCGGCCAGCCCGGATCAAATCCGGGATGACGATATTTCTACTGCGATCTGGCGTGGCGCGAGGGGAGGGGCTAAGCATGGGGCCAAGCTCCCGAAGCGCCGCAATCATACCAAGGGACCAGTCTCAACCATGATCCGTAAAAGCCTGTTTCCAATAGCTTTCGCCGCCGCCGCTACGCTTCCGGCAACCGCCGCCGCGCCGCCGTTCGAGACCGCGGCGCCGGTCGCCTATATGGTCGACCTCAGCTCGGGCGCGGTGCTTTACGCCAAGGATCCGGACCGGCGGGTCCCGCCGGCGTCGATGGCGAAGATGATGACCACCCATCTCGCCTTCCACATGATCAAGCGCGGCGAGGCGAAGCTGACCAAGATGTGCCAGGTCCGGCCCGAGACCTGGCGCCAGTGGCACGGCCCGCAGGCGGGCTCGACCATGTTCCTGTCGCCCGGCGAGCAGGTCAGCGTCGAGAACCTCCTCCACGGCATCGTCACTCTCTCCGGCAACGACGCCACCGTCGTCCTCGCCGAATGCCTGGCCGGCACCGAGCCCGCGTTCGCCGCGCTGATGAACGCCGAGGCCAAGCGCCTGGGAATGGCCAACAGCAATTTCGGCAATACCAACGGCTGGCCGGACGAGGGCGTCACCTTCACCACCGCCCGCGATCTCGCGAAGCTCGCCGCCGCGACCATCCAGGAGACTCCCGAGCTCTACAAGGCCTTCTACCAGAAGAAGGAGTTCACTTGGGGCAAGACGTTGGGCGCCGGCGCTCCCATCACCCAGGGCAACCGCAATCCTCTCCTGGGCAGGGTGCAGGGAGCGGACGGCCTCAAGACCGGCCACACCGCCGAGGCCGGCTACGGCTTCACCGGCTCGGCCGAGCAGGGCGGGCGGCGGATCATCATGGTCGTCGCCGGGCTCGGCAGCTTCAACCAGCGGATCGAGGAATCGGTCAAGTTCATGGACTGGGGCTTCCGAGCCTGGAAGTCGCAGCCTTTGTTCAAGCCGAACGAGAAGGTCGCCGATGCCCAGGTCCAGGGCGGCGGCGAGGATCAGGTCGCTTTGGTCGCTCCGCGAAGCCTCGCCGTGACCCTGCCCGCCGGCGCCGCGGGGAGCATCCGGGCCAGGGTCGTCTACAACGGACCGATCAAGGCGCCGATCGCCAAGGGCCAGCATATCGCCGACCTGGTCGTCACGACCGCCGACACGCCGCCGCAGACCATGCCGCTGGTCGCGTCGGAAGCGGTCGGCGAGGCCGGCTTCTTCGGCCGCATGTGGAACGGCCTGACGTCGCTGTTCGGCTGAGGCGAGGTGCCGGGCCGCTTCATCAGCCTGGAAGGCGGGGAGGGGGCCGGCAAGTCGACCCAGCTCAAGGCGCTGGCCGAGGCGTTGCGCCGTCGCGGAATCGCGGTCGTCGAGACTCGGGAGCCCGGCGGAAGCCCGGGGGCGGAGGCGATCCGAAAGCTGCTGCTGGAGGGGGAGGCGGACCGCTGGACGGCACGAACCGAAGCGCTGCTGTTCGCCGCCGCCCGCGCCGACCACGTCGCCAGGACGATCCGCCCCGCCGTCGAGCGCGGCGCCTGGGTCTTGAGCGACCGCTTCCTCGACAGCTCGCTCGCTTATCAGGGCGGTGCCGGCGGGGTCGGAATGGAAACGGTGCGCGCCCTTCACGACATCGGCAGCCGCGGCTTCCTGCCCGACCGGACGTTGCTCCTGGAGCTTCCGGCCGAGTCGGTGTCGGCTCGACTGAAGGTTCGCGACCCCGAAGGATCGGACCGGATAGGGGACCGGGAAAGCGCGTTTCATCAAAGCGTTGCGCAGGCTTTTTCGCAGCTGGCCGAGGAGGATCCGGAGCGCTTTCGGCGAGTCGACGCGAGCGGCCCGCCGGAAGACGTAACGGTGAGGCTTCTGGCCATGCTAAAGGACTTGCTTTGAGTCTCGTTCAAGACCGTCACCCTGAACTCGTTTCAGGGTCCAGCTGGTCGCCCGCCCGAGCGGTGGAGATCTGGATCCTGAACCAAGTTCAGGATGACGACAGGGGCCCAATGGCGGTGCATCCATGACCCCGCTGCACGGCCACGACACCGCCGTCGCCGCCTTCCGCGACGCGCTCGACTCGGGCAGGCTCCACCACGCCTGGCTGATCTCCGGGCCCGAGGGCGTCGGCAAGGCCCTATTCGCCGCCAAGGCCGCCTTGCGCGTGCTCGCCCAAGGGCAGGGGAGCCTCGACTCATCGGGCCTCGACGTCCCCGACGATCATCCGGCCGCCCGTCTGGCTTCGGCCGGAAGCCATCCCGACCTCATGCGGCTCGAGCGGCTGCCGCGCGAGAACAGCGCGACGGGCGAGCTCGCCCGAAACATCAGCGTCGACCAGGTCCGCTCGCTCCAGCGCCTGTTCAACACCACCGCCTCGATGTCGCCCTGGAGGGCCGTGATCGTCGACTCGATCGACGATCTCGAGCGCAACGCCGCCAACGCCCTGCTCAAGAATCTGGAGGAGCCGCCGCCCAGCAGCGTCTTCTTCCTGGTCAGCCATGCGCCGGAACGGCTTCTTCCGACCATCCGTTCCCGCTGCCGGCTGCTGCGTCTCGCGCGCCTCGACGACGACGCCATGACGTCAGCGCTCCGATCCGCCGCCCCCGACGCGGACGACAAGGAAATCAACGACTTGGCCTCCGCCGGCAACGGATCGCCAGGGCGGGCCCTGGCCTGGCGGGGACTGGACGTCGCCGGGCTCGACCGGGCCATGGCCGAACTGGTCCGCGAAGGCGATCCGGCCAATGCCCGGCGCTCGGCGCTCGCCCAGAGCCTGGCCCTCAAATCGGCCCAGCCGCGCTTCGAAGCCTTTCTCGCCCGGGTGCCGTCGGTCATCGCGGCCGAGGCGAAGGGGCGGAGCGGCCCGGCGCTGGCGCAGGCCCTCGCCACCTGGGAACGGGCCCAGGGCCTCGCCTCAAGCGCCCGCGGCCTTTCGCTCGAGCCGGAGAGCGTCGTCTTCGAGCTCGCCGGCATGCTCGCATCGCTGGCACCAAGCCGCTAAGGGCCGTCCATGGCCGAAACTTTCTACATCACCACCGCGATCAACTATCCCAATGGACCGCCGCATATCGGCCACGCCTACGAGGCCGTCGCGACCGACGTCATCGCCCGCTTCCAGCGCGCGATGGGCCGTGAGGTCTTCTTCCAGACGGGGACCGACGAGCATGGCCTGAAAATGGCCCAGGCGGCGCGCGATCGGGGCATCAGCCCGGCGGCGCTGGCCGATGAGATGTCTTCGATATTCAAGGAGATGGATGAGCGTCTTGATATCTCCTTCGATCGCTTCATTCGAACCACCGAGCCCGCCCATCACCGCGCCAGCCAGGCGATCTGGGAGGCGATGGCGGCCCGCGGCGACCTGTATCTCGGCCGCTACGAAGGCTGGTACTCCGTCCGCGATGAAGCTTATTACGACGAGGGCGAGCTCGTCGCCGGCGACAATGGCGAGAAGCTTTCCCCGCAGGGCACGGCGGTCGAATGGACGGTCGAAGAAAGCTGGTTCTTCCGACTGTCCGCCTATCAGGATCGGCTGCTCGCTTATTATTCGGAGCATCCCAGCTTCATCCGTCCGGAAAGCCGCCGAAACGAGGTGCTTCGCTTCGTCGAGGGCGGGCTTTCCGACCTCTCCGTCTCGAGGACCAGCTTCGACTGGGGCGTGAAGGTTCCCGGCGACGAGCGCCACGTCATGTACGTGTGGCTCGACGCGCTCACCAACTATATCACTGGTGTCGGTTATCCCGACGTGAAATCAGAGGCTTACCGGAAGTTCTGGCCGGCCGATATCCACATCATCGGCAAGGATGTGGTGCGCTTCCACGCCGTCTACTGGCCCGCTTTCCTGATGTCGGCCGGCTTGGAGCTGCCCCGGCAGGTGTTCGGCCACGGCCACGTCCTCCTGCGCGGCGAGAAGATGTCCAAGTCCGCCGGCAACGGCGTCGCTCCGGCGGAGCTGATCGACCGGTTCGGGGCGGACTCGGTCCGCTATTTCCTGATGCGCGACGTCACTTTCGGCCAGGACGGGAGCTACAGTCCCGAGGCGATCGTCGCGCGGGTCAATGCCGACCTCGCCAACAGCTTCGGCAACCTCGCCCAGCGCACCTTGTCCTTCATCGCCAAGAATTGCGGCGCAATCCTGCCCAGCGGCGGCCGCGGGGAGGGGGCGGACGAGGATCTTCTCGCCCTCGTGCGGCGCACCACGGCGAAGGACGTGCCGGCCCTGTTCGCCGATCTGTCGCTCAGCCAGGGAATAGAGGCGTGGATCCGAGCCGTCTTCGCCTGCAACCAATATATCGACACTCAGGCGCCCTGGACCTTGCGCAAGACCGATCCGGAGCGGATGACGGCCGTGCTCGCGACCCTGTGCGAGGCGATCGTCGACCTCGCCATCGCCATCGCTCCGGTCGTCCCGGCCTCGGCGGCGAAGCTGCTCGACCAGATGGGCGTGCCCGCCGGCGAGCGCGATTTCACCGTCCTGGCCGACACCGGCCGTTATGCCCGGCTCGCCGCCTCCGGCTTCACGCTCGAGCCGCCGACTCCTATTTTTCCGCGGCTGGAAGCGCCGGCGGAAGCGTAGCGGCCGAGGGGGCCGGCAAAGCGGCGTCGGTGCGCTTGATCCGGATCACGCGCTGGCCCTTGCGAAGGATCACCTGACAGGTCCGGGTCCCTTCGCAGGCGATGATCGTCCCGGTGCGCCCGTCGACCCGGACGATCCGGTCTCCGAAAGCGAAGGCGTCGAATCGGGGCGGCCCCGGCCGGGCGTAGACGGCGAGGCCGACAATCGCTCCGGCGATCACGATCCCGGTCGTGATCTTGCCGACGGCGGCGTCGATGGCTTGGCCCATCATCGTCGAGCGCGAGACAGGGTCCGAAGTATCGAAGCTTTTGTCGGTCATGGCGGTCTCCCCGGATTGGCCTCCACCATAAGCCAGAAATCTCGCGGAACCAGTTCCGGGGGCGGGTTCGTCAATAAGCGTCGAAATCCAGGCCTCGGAAGACGACCCGCTCCGGATCCGGAATGAAGTCGCCTCCGGTCAAATCCTTGTAGACGAGGTTGAGTGGGGAGGGGCGGAGGCGCATCGGGATCGGCAGAAAGGCCGAGCCTTTCCAATCCAGATCGGGGTCGAGCCCCAGCCAGAGCCGAATCGGCCCCGGCGCCGGGCCCAGGCCCGCGAGGCCGTCGCGTTCGGGTCCCTGGTGGAGAATGGCGCCGAGGCCCGGAAGGCCGGTGGCGGCGACGATGGCCGCCTGGCCACCGCGCCGAACCGCGCAATAGCGGCCTTCCGGATTGGCCAGGCGCCAGCGCAGAGCTTCGTCGCTCCATATCCGCTCGAAACTGGGCCGGCGGCCGAGCTCCCTGCGCTCCGGCAGGCCGAAGCCGAGGCGCGCTTCGAGCGGCCGGACCATCTTGAAGCGGGTGAGCAGCGGCCCCGTGCTCCACTTGTTGCCGGTCGCGAGGCAGAAGGCATAGCCCGAGCGGGCCGCCTCCTCGAACATCGCCGCGCTGATCCGGCTCTGCAGCCTTCGGCCTCGATGCAAAGGGTGGACCGAGCCGTTCACCGTATACATCCCGCGCCTGCGCTCGCCCTCGAGATGGCAGGGAAAGACGTCGGCCGCCATGTGCCCGACCAGCTCGTCGCCGGCAAAGGCGTTGCACCCGATCGCCCGACCGTCGGGATTGTCCCCATAATGCCATTCGAAATAGCGCGGAGTGAGGTGGCGGGCCTTGGGGAAGACCGCCCGCATTAGTCCTGAGATGCGCTCATAGCCTCGGGCGTTATGCTCGAGCATCTCGAACCGGTATTCGTCGGTCATAATCGCCTCGTCTCGCGCAATTCCTCGCCGATTCGCCGCGCATGAGGTCCGTACGGGGCGAAGGCGAAGCCCAGCGACCTCGCCATTTCGAGCCGCGGAAGGACCGCTCCGCGATTGGCCCGCATCAGCAGGTCGAACGCGCCCCAGCGGCGGAAGCCGGCATGGGTGAATTTCTGCTCGGTGTCGATGTCGTAGGGATGGTGATAGCTGGCGACCGCGTCGCCGAGCGCTCGGCGCCTGGCCAGCGCTCGGCGAAGGAGGGGCCGGGGCAGGACCCGAAAATAGAGCCCGCCGATCGGCACCGGCAATATTCGAAACGGAAGCAGGGTCACCGGCAGCTCGACGACCCCCTCGATCAGGCGCGGTCCGGTTCCGAAGGCCGGATTGCCGTAGAGGGGGCTTCGCGCCGGCAGCACCGAGCTCGAATAGGCGAAGCCGAGCTCCGCAAGCTTTTCATAGGCCCAGCCGGTTTCGGCCGTGATCGAGAAGCAGGGCGCGCGATAGCCGTGGATCGAATCCGCGCCGGCCGCTCGCAAGGCGTCGAGATTGCGCCGGAGGTCGTCGCCGAAAGCGGCCTGGCCGAGCCGGTCGAGCGGCACGTGCCGGTCCGAATGGCAGCCGATCTCATGGCCTTGAGCGACGAGCCGGCCGACCATCTCCGGGTGCCGGCGGGCCATCTCGCCGACCACGAAGAAGGTGCCCTTCGCCCGGTGCCGGGCCAGGAAATCCAGATAGGTGTCGACCAGAGCGGGGACCCGGGCCGCAAGCCGCTCGCCGGCCTGAAGCTCCAGTCGAGGATCCTCGACGTCGACGCTGAACAGGAACTCAGGCTCGCCGGTCATTCCGGGGCCCGCCGCTTCACCAGGTCGGCCAGGCCGCCGGCGGCAAGCAGGATGAGGTGGGGCAGGATCGGCGTTCGATAGCGCCAGTCGAAATCCACCTGCACGAGGGCGTGGAAGACCGCGTAGGAAATCACCGCGCCGAAAGCCGCCAGGAAGACCTTGCGCTCCAGGGCGCCGAACGCCGTTCGGCCGCGCCACAAGGCCACCGCAAGCCAGCCCGCGAGCGCGTAGCAGGGCAGGAAGAAAGCGAGCTGGACGAGCCAATGAGCGGGGCTGTACCCCGCCGCTCCGATCGCGAAAAAGTGCGCGAACCGGTCGGCGGAGATGAGGATATAGTCGACCAGCGCCTGGGGCGGCGCGTGATAGGTCTCCGAGCGCGCGCTCACCACCTCGCCCAGCGCATATTCGGCCGCGACGGCGCGGAAGGCGCCGGCAAGCGAGTCCAGCGGCCAGCGGCCGGGATCCTGAATGAACCAGGCGAAGGCGATCGCCGCGGCCGCGATTCCCGCGCCCAGGAGCGCCAGCGCGGCTCCGCGCCCGAGCCGGCGAGTCCCGGTCCGGGAAAGGTAGAGCGCCCAGAGGAGGTCCGGGATCAGGACCATTCCCGTGGGCCGGTAGAAGATCCCGGCGGCGGCCGGCCCAAGCACCGCCAGCCAGGATCTGGTCGAGTCGAGTATCCGTCTCGCGGCCAGAGTGAAGATCAGGAAGGCGAGGAAGACGAAGGTCGAATCCGAGAGCGCGAACGGCACCCACATCAGCAGGTCGAAGCTGGCCAGGAAGAGCAGCAACGCGCCCCATCCGGCGATCCCGCTCGCCGTCGTCCGAACCGCCAGCTTCACCACGAGCACTCCAAGCGCGATATGCGCGGCGAAATTCAGGACCGCCAGGCCGGTCGCCCATTCGCTTCCGAACGCCAGGCGCAGGAGGGCCACCAAGGTGGCGAACAGGGCATAGAGGATCGGCGGGAAGCTCGCGCTCGCGCTCGCCTCGACGACGAGCGTCGGATAGTCGAAACCGCTCTCGATGAGCCGTGCCGACCAATAAGCATAAACCTGGCTGTCCGGAGCCATGGCGGCGCCGAGCGTCAGCACATAGCCGACATGGCCGACCGCTATGAGCAAGGCCGCCATCCACGGTCGCGGCGGCGCCGCCGCGGCCAGGCGAAACGCTATCGGCGCCGCCCGGGGCATTCAGAGGTGCGAGCTCCGGCGCGAGAGCGGCTCGCGGGCGGCCGTGCGCGCGTCGTACAGACCCGCGGCGACGAGCAGGCCGAGCCCGAGCAACAGGCAGGCCGCGGCCGCCTGCGAGCCTTCGGAGCCGCTCAGCGGCCGAATCCAGCGCCAGCCCGCAAGGCCGGCCGCGGCCGCGATCATCGCCGTCGCGGCGAACAGCTTCACCGAACCCAAATTCCACGCGCCCGTGAAATATTTGGCGCGCAGCCGGCGCACGAGGCGGCTCGCCGTCATCCAGGCGACCCGCGGAACGACCCGGCGAAGCCTGAGGTTGCTCCCCGATCCCGGGTAGCAGGCGGGGAGCGCGACGTCGGCGACGACGGCGTCGATCAGGTTGAGGCGGTAGAGCATGTCGGTCTCGAAGAAGAAGCAATCCGCCAGCGCTTCCAGCCCGATCCGCTTGAGCGCCCGCGCATGGATGGCGGTATAGCCGTTGGCGGGGTCGCCGATCCGCCAATAGCCGGTCGCGCCCTTGTGGAGGATTGAAAAGGCCATGTTGCCGGCGCGCCGGGCCGCCGGCATCGCCCTCAGCGCCCGGGGGGAGCTGCCCGACGGCATCAGATGCGGCGGCGCGAATCGATTGCCCTTGGCATAATCGGCGACGCCGTGGACGATCGGGGCGATGAGGCGGCGGATGTGGCGCGGGTCCATCTGTCCGTCGGCGTCGAGCTTGACGACGATCTCGACGCCGTCCGCAAGAGCACGCGCATACCCCCGCTTCATCGCTCCCCCGACCCCCAGGTTGCGCGGATTGCGGAGCAGTTCGACTCGCGGGTCGGAAATCTCCCGAAGCGCGCGCTCGCCGGTGGAATCGGGGCAGCCGTCGTCGACGACATAGATGTGGTCCACCTCGGGTCCGATCGCCCGAAGCACCGCTCCGATCGTCGCGGCGGCGCGAAAGGACGGGATCACCACGGCGAGCCGAGGCGTTGTGCCGGGGTCGTCCACGGTCGGGGAAGGGCGGTCGTCCCGGCAGCGCAATTCGTCGTCCACCGTCTCTCTTCCCCCACCCGTCACGCCCGACGCGCGGGAAAGCCGTTGCTTCACATCGATGTAGCGGCTCCTAGCAGAAACGACCCAGCGCGCCATGGTCTGATTGGCATCGCCGGCACGAATGGGCGAAACATGCCGGAGACGGGCGAGGCGGAGACGGCGCTTGCGCGAAGGGGAGGGGTTGGGGCTAAGGAACCTGTATGTTCACCGACAGCCATTGCCATCTCAACTACAAGGGCCTCGTCGAGGAGCAGCAGGCGGTGCTCGGGCGTGCCCGGGCGGCCGGCGTCTCGACGATGCTCAACATCTCCACCCGCCAGTCGGAATGGGACGAGGTGATCGGTCTCGCCGAGCGCGAAAGCGACGTCTGGGCCTCGGTCGGGATCCACCCGCACGAGGCCGACGCCCATCCCGCCGTCCAGACCGCGACCCTGGTCGAGAGGGCCGCCCATCCCAGGGTGGTCGGGATCGGGGAAAGCGGCCTCGATTATTATTACGACCATAGCGACCGCGAACGGCAGCGGGACAGCTTCCGGGCCCATATCGCCTCGGCCCGCGAGACCGGCCTTCCGATCATCGTCCACACCCGGGAAGCGGAAGCCGACACCCATGCTATCCTGTCGGAAGAGATGGGGAAGGGCGCCTACAGCGGCGTCATCCACTGCTTCACCGCCAGCCGGGATTTCGCCGACAAGGCGCTGGATCTCGGCCTTTATGTGTCGATCTCCGGAATCGTGACCTTTAAAAATGCCAAAGAATTGCAATCTTCGGCGAAGATGATTCCTTCGGACCGCCTCCTGATCGAGACCGACGCACCGTTCCTCGCACCGGTCCCGAACCGCGGCCGCCCGTGCGAGCCCGCCTTCGTGGCCGACACCGCCCGTTTCCTCGCCGATCTTCGCGGGGAGGCGCTCGAGGCGTTGGCCGAGCGGACCAGCGAGAATTTCCGCAAGCTCTTCGGCAAGGTGGCCTGATGAAGGTCACCATCCTCGGCTCCGGCACGTCGAGCGGGGTGCCCCGGGTGGGCAACGATTGGGGCGAATGCGATCCGTCCAATCCGCGCAATCGCCGCCGCCGGGTGTCGATCCTGGTCAGCCATCGCAATGCCCGGATCCTCGTCGACACCGGCCCCGACCTTCGCGAGCAGCTGCTCGACGCCAACGTGACCGGGGTGGAGGGCGTGATCTGGACCCACGACCATGCCGACCATTGCCACGGCATCGACGATCTGAGGCAGCTCTACCACGCCCGCGGCCAGCCGGTGGCCGGCTATGCCCGGCTCGAGACGCTCGAAAGCCTGAAGCTTCGCTTCGCCTACGCCTTCGACGGCAAGAGCGGCTATCCCGCCGTCGCCGAGGGCAATCTGTTGCCCGACCATATGAATTTGAACGGGATTTCGGTGCAGGTGGTCGACCAACCGCACGGCGACATCACGACCGCCGGCCTGCGCTTTGACGCGGGCGGAGGCTCGGTCGTTTATTCCACCGATTTCAACGAATTGACGCCGGAGATGGAGATCCGCTTTCAAGGCGTCGACCTCTGGATCGTGGACAGCCTGAGGCGCCGGCCGCACCCGACCCATCCGCATCTGGACCTCGCGCTCGAATGGATCGCCCGGCTTCGGCCGAAGCGCGCGCTTCTCACCCATCTGGACAACAGCATGGATTACGACACTTTGGTGAACGAGCTGCCGGAAGGGGTCGAGCCGGCCTATGACGGCATGGAAATCGAGCTGTGAACGACGGCGACCAGGCGGCCAGCTTCCTCTATCTGATCGGGGTCCTCGTCCTCGTCGCCAGCGCTCTGACGGTGCGTCGGATCCCGATCGGCCAGGGCCTCAAGATGTTCGCCGGCTGGGTGCTGATCTTCTCCGCCGCCTTCGTCGCCTTCACCCTCAAGGACGATTTCATGGCGCTGGGCAAGCGGGTGATCGCCGAGGCCCGCGGCGAAGGCCAAGTGGTCGCGGTCGGCGAGGCGCTTCGGATCCGCAAGTCGTTGGACGGTCATTTCTGGATCAACGGCGAGCTCAACGGCAAGACGGTGCGCTTCCTGGTCGACAGCGGCGCCACGGTGACCAGCATCTCCAGCGAAACCGCGGCCCGGGCCGACATCGTGCCCAGCGGATTGCCGACCGTCGTCCAGACGGCGAACGGCACGGTCTCGGTCGGGCGCGCCCGCGCCGAGCGGCTCAAGGTCGGGTCGATCGAGCGGAGCAACATGGCGGTGCACGTCTCCGAAGCGTTCGGACCGATGAATGTGCTGGGCATGAACTTCCTGTCCTCGCTCTCCGGCTGGAGCGTCGAGGGCCAGTGGCTGGTCCTGAAGCCGTGAAGGGGCCGGGTCGGTCTAAGCCCTAGACCATTTTACATAATGTATATTATCGCACTTAGAAAGGCCGCTTCTGTCCACTTCGTCCACCTCCCTCTCCGACCTGGTCGAGATCATGCGCCGGCTTCGCGACCCGGTCGGCGGCTGCGAATGGGACCGGGCGCAGAGTTTCGAGACGATCGCGCCTTACACGATCGAGGAAGCCTATGAGGTCGCCGACGCGATCGCCCGCGAGGACATGGTAGGTCTGCAGGACGAGCTCGGCGATCTTCAGCTCCAGATCGTCTACCACGCCCGGATGGCCGAAGAGATCGGCGCCTTCGCGCTGGATGACGTCATGGCGTCGATCTGCGCCAAGATGGTCCGCCGGCACCCGCACATCTTCGGCGATGACGACGCCAGTCCCGGCTGGGAAGCGCTGAAGGCGGCCGAGCGCGACGAGGACGACGACAAGAGCGCCCTGGCCGGAGTGGCCCTCGCCTTGCCGGCACTGAAGCGCGCGGAGAAGCTACAGCGCCGAGCCGCCCGGATCGGCTTCGACTGGCCCGACGAATCCGGACCGAGGGCCAAGATCGACGAGGAGCTTGCGGAGATCGATTCCGCGAACACGGCCGATGAGCGCGCCGCCGAGCTTGGCGACTTGCTGTTCAGCGTCGTCAATTACGCCCGCCACCTCGACGTGGATCCGGAAACCGCGCTCCGCGAAGCCTCGGCGCGCTTCGAGCAGCGTTTCCGCAAGGTGGAAGAGATTGCCGACAAGCCTTTGAAAGATATGGATATAGAGGCGCTCGAGGCGCTTTGGCAACGGGCGAAGAAATTGTTGTCTGGGGCTTGGCCGTCACCCTGAACTCGTTTCAGGGTCCAGTTCTCCGCCCGCGAGGCGGCTCGCCGCTGGATGCTGAAACAAGTTCAGCATGACGGCGGTACACCTGCCTAGGCGCGCTGCTTGCTCCGCAACCGCGCCCAATCCGCTTCGGACAGGCGCACCTCGAACACCGTCTCGACTCCGTCCGTCTGTTGGCTCTCGATCCGGCCGTTGGCGTGGAGCCAGGCGATCGCTTCTCCGTCCGACGCTCCCAGCGTGACGCTCCTCAGCAAGGCGCCCTTGCTGAGCTTGACCGACGCGCATTCGAGCAGAGCGTCGAGCCCTTCGCCGGTCAGCGCCGAGATCCGGATCACGTCGTCGCGCCGCACCGCCTCCGCCGCGACCCGTTCCCCCTCCTCGCCGTTGAGCAGGTCGATCTTGTTCCACGCCTCGACGAGCGGGGCGCCCCCCTCCCCTCCGGCGCCGATCTCGGCGAGGACCGCTTCGACGTCCTCGCGCTGGGCGTCGCTGTCGGGATGGGAGATGTCGCGGACATGGACGATGAGATCGGCCGAGATGACCTCTTCCAGCGTAGCCCGGAAGGCGGCGACGAGCTGGGTCGGAAGCTCCGAGATGAAGCCGACCGTGTCGGAGAGGATGGCCTTGTCGAAGCCGGGCAGCTGAATTTCACGCATCGTCGGGTCGAGAGTCGCGAACAGCAGGTTTTCCGCCATCACGTCGGCCCTGGTGAGACGGTTGAACAGGGTCGACTTGCCGGCATTGGTATAGCCGACCAGGGCGACGACCGGCCACGGTGCGCGCTGGCGGCGGGCGCGGTGGAGGGCGCGGGTCCGGGTGACCTGCTCGAGCTCCTTCCTGAGCTTCGCCATGCGGTCGCGGATCAGCCGGCGGTCGGCCTCGATCTGGGTCTCGCCGGGGCCGCCCAGGAAGCCGAAGCCGCCGCGCTGGCGCTCGAGGTGGGTCCAGCTCCTGACCAGCCGCCCCGCCTGATAGTCGAGATGGGCGAGCTCGACCTGGAGCCGGCCTTCCGCCGTCGCGGCGCGCTCCCCGAAAATCTCGAGGATGAGGCCGGTGCGGTCGATCACCTTCGCCTTCGTCGCGGTCTCGAGATTCTTCTGCTGGATGGGGGTGATCGGAGCATCGACGATGACGAGCTCGGCTTCGTCCCGAGCCACCGCGTCGGCGATCGACTGGACCTGGCCCGAGCCGAACAGGGTCGCGGGCTTTGGCGAGCGGATCCGGAAATGGAGCCTGTCGGAGACCTCTACCCCGATCGCCTCGGCCAGTCCCGCGGCCTCGTCGAGGCGTGCCTCGACGTCACGCCGTCCCCGTCCCGCACTCATGTCGGGAAGGGCGACGATCGCCTTGGCGCCGCGGCTGAACTCGCCGTCCGACTTCTGTTCGGTGAAACTCAGGCGTCGGGCTCCTCGTCATCCTGCTCCAGGAAGCTCACCGGCCGTTCCGGCTGCACCGTGGAGATCGCGTGCTTGTAGACGAGCTGCGACAGGCCGTCGCGCTGGAGAAGCATGCAGAACAGATCGAAGGCCGCGATTTCTCCCTGGAGCATCACTCCGTTGACCAGGAACATGGTCACCGGCTCGCCGGAGCGCCGGACCGCTCCGAGGAAGGCTTCCTGGAGCAGAGCCGGCTTCTTGCCGCCGCCGCTGCCACCGCTGCCGCCGTCCTCGAAGGCGCGCTCGATCTCGCCCAGGTCGAGCGGATGCGCGGGCATGATCGTCGAGATGGCGTGCTTGTAGATGAGCTGGGCCTGGCCGTCGCGGCGCAGGAGCACCGAGAAATTGTCGAACCAGGTGATAATGCCCTGAAGCTTGACGCCCTTGACCAGAAACATGGTCACCGGCGTCTTGGAACGGCGGAGGCCGTTCAGGAACAGATCCTGGAGGTTGTTGACCTTGTCGGCCATGTCCCACTCTCCTTATTGGCGGATCGTTGTCCGCGGAGGCGCCCGCTGAAGGCGTCTTTCATAATGTGGAGCGTGCCGTTGCGGAAACAATAGCAGGGCCCCGAACCCGGCGCCAGCGCCCGCCTCGCGAAGCGATTTCCATCGGGCGCCTCGCCCTTCAGTTTTTGAACGCAACGACGCAACGATGCCGAGATTGCGAAGGAGACCTGCGGCGAATGAAGCACGCAGCATCGTCGCGTCGTTGCGTTTAAAAATGACTGGCCTGCGGCCGGCCAGGATTTGCGGTCGAAGCCCTATTCCTCCGGCTCGCCCTTCGAATCCCCGATGCCCAGCGCCTTCAGCTTGCGGTGCAGAGCCGAGCGTTCCATTCCGATGAAGGTGGCGGTTCGGGAGATGTTGCCGGAGAAGCGGCGGATCTGGACCTTCAGATATTCGCGCTCGAACGTCTCGCGCGCTTCCCTGAGCGGGGTGCCCATGATCGCCTTCACCGCTTCGCCGGAGCTGAGGCTCGCCTGCTCGTTGAGGATCTCGGGCGGAAGCATGTCCAGCTCGATGCAGCCGACCCGGGCGCCGGGCGCGAGGATGATGGTGCGTTCGATGACGTTCCGAAGCTGGCGCACGTTGCCCGGCCAGTCATAGGCCTGGAGCGCGGCGACGGCGTCCACTGAGAATTCCGGCGTGGGAAGCCTCTGCTCGGCGGCGTAGCGGGCGGCGAAATGGGCGGTCAGCGCGGGAATGTCCTCGCGCCGCTCGGCCAGCGCCGGCAGGTGCACCGGGACGACGTTGAGGCGGTAGAAGAGATCCTCGCGAAAGCGGCCGCCGGCGATCTCGTCGGCGAGATGGCGCGAGGTCGACGACACCACCCGCATGTCGACCTTGACCATTCGCTGGCCGCCGACCCGGGTGAAGCTCTGGTCGGTCAGCACCCGAAGGATCTTGGCCTGGGCCGGGATCGGCATGTCGGCGATCTCGTCGAGGAAGAGGGTGCCGCCATGGGCCTGCTCGAGCAGGCCCGGCCGCGCGAGCTCGCCCCCCTCCTCCACCCCGAACAATTCCTCCTCGACCCGTTCCGGAGTCATCCGGGCGGCGCTGACGACGATGAAGGGCGCCTTGGCGCGGTTGCTCCAGTCGTGGAGAAGGCGCGCCGCGACCTCCTTGCCGACGCCCGCCGGTCCTGAGATCAGCACCCGGCTCCCGGTCCCCGCGACCCGCTTCAGGGTGGCGCGCACCGCGTTTATCGCGACGCTCGAGCCGGTCAACTCGGTCTCCTGGCCGATCTGGGCTCGAAGGCTGGCATTCTCGCGGCGAAGCCGGTCGGTCTCGGTGGCCCTTGCGACGAGATGGACGAGGTGGCCGGCCTCGAACGGCTTCTCGATGAAATCGGCGGCGCCCTGGCGGATCGCCGCGACCGCCGTGTCGAGATTGCCGTGGCCGGAGATCATCAGCACCGGAAGCGAGGGATCGCGCCTTTTCACCTCTTCGAGCAATTGAAGCCCGTCCAGCTTGGACCCCTGGAGCCAGACGTCGAGCAGGAGAAGGGAGGGCCGGCGGTCGGCCAGGGCCTGGAGCGCCTCGCCGCTGTTGGCGGCGGTTCGGCACGCATAGCCTTCGTCCTCCAGCACCCCGGAGACGAGGTCCCTAATGTCCTGTTCGTCGTCGACGATGAGTATGTCGAGGGCCATGTTCTATCCGTCTGCCGATATGGTCTGGGGTTGCTCGTCCGCGGCGGCGGCGAGCCGGGCGAGCGCTTCGGCGTCGAAGACCAGCCGAACGAGGCTGCCGCCGCCGGCGGAATCGTCGAACTCGATATTTCCGAAATGCTCCTCGACGATCTTCTTGACGATGGCGAGGCCGAGGCCGGTGCCCTTCACTCGGGTCGTCATATAAGGCTCGGTCAGCCGGCCGCGCTCGATCGGGAGGCCGATGCCGGTGTCGGCCACTTCGACGACGATCCGGCTGTCCGAATCGCGGATGGTGACCGCGACCCGGTCGTCCCCGTCTCTGCGCCCGTCCTCCCGTTTCTGCTGGATCGCCTCGACCGCGTTCTTGATGACGTTGGTCAGCGCCTGCCCCATCTGGCGGCGGTCGCAGACGAGCAAGGGCGAAGGCTCCGGCGATTCGAGCTTGAAGGCGATGTCGGGGTGCGCGACCTGGTGGAGGAAGAGGGATTCCCCGACGATTTCGGCGATCTTCTCCTCGTGGAAGACGGGCTTGGGCATTCGGGCGAAGGAGGAGAATTCGTCGACCATTCGGCGCAGGTCGCCGACCTGCCGGACGATCGTTCCCGTCAGCTTCTCGAAGGTCGCGGCGTCGGAAGTGATCTCCTTGCCGTAGCGCCGCTGGAGCCGCTCGGCGGCGAGCTGGATCGGGGTCAGGGGGTTGCGGATCTCGTGAGCGATCCGGCGAGCCACGTCGGACCAGGCGGCCCGGCGCTGGTCGAGGAGCTGCTCGGTGATGTCGTCGAAAGTCAGCACATGGCCGCCTTCGACCCGCACCCTCTTCACGGCGAGGGTCCGCGGCTCGCCGCCCGAGGCGAACTGGATGATGTCCTCGCGCGCGTCGCCGTCGAGATGCGCGTCGAGCTCGGGGGCCAGCTCGGCGAGCTTGCGACCGACGGCCTGGCCCTTGTCGGTCTTGAGCAGTCCCTCGGCCGAGCTGTTGATGAGCCGGACGTTGCGCTGCTGATCGAGCGAGATGATACCCGCCGTCACCCCCGACAATACGGCCTCGATGAAGGCTCGGCGGCTTTCGAGCTGGGAATTGGCCGAAACGAGGTCCCCGGTCTGCGCCTCGAGGCGCTTGGTCATCCGATTGAACGCCCGCCCCAATATGCCGATCTCGTCCTGGACCCGCATCCCGGTCACTCGGCTGGTGAGCTCGCCGGCGGTGACTCGTGTCGTGAGATCGCCCGCGGTGATGCGCCGGGCGGCGTCGACCAATTCGCTGACCGGCCGCACGAGGCGATCGGCGAGCTTGAGGGCGATCCAGATGGAAAGCCCGACGATCAGAAGCGAGACGAGCAGCATGATGCCGTTGAACCGGAACTGCAAGGTTCGCGCGCGCGCCACCGTCTTCTGATAATCGCTGGCGGCGCTTTGGGCTTCCTCGGCCAGCTTGAGCAGCCGGGGGTTCACCTCGCGGGCGCCATAGACATAGACTTCGGCCTTCGGGTCGAGCCGAACCACCGCCTCGACCCGGTCACCGTCCTCTTCCTTGCCGATGGCCTGTCCCGCTTTCAGCTTGCGCAGGGTCGCCACGGTGAAACGCTCCTCGAGCGGCCGGTCGTAGAGATTGACGCCGCCCTGCATCTGGATTTCGCCCTTGGGCGTTATCGTCAGCAGCGCCGACTCCAGAAGCTTGCGCTGACTCGTCTGGGCGAACATGAAATTGCCGAACTCGGGATGGTCGATCCCTTGGTCGTTCACCCAGGCGACCACGTCGCTACCCATGGTCTGGACCTCGAGCTGGACATCCGCGCGCTGATCCTTTCGGTATTGACTGGCTACCTCCTGGGCATTCCGGATGACGGTCTGGGCGCGCTCCGAAAGCCAGAAATTGAAGCCGCTCTGGAACAGCAACGACGCGAAGATGACGACGAGGAGGGTCGGAACGCTGGCAATCACGGAGAAGAGCGCCACCAGCCGGACGTGAAGCCGTCCCCTGCCCCCGATCGGCGATTCCGCCGCACGGCGCATGGCGAGACGGCGCGCCACCAGGACCATCAGAGCCATGGCCGGGACGAGGTTGGCCACCAGCAATGCCGCCACCATCGGCGGCGTCAGCAACGTCCCCGGCGACCCTTCCTCGGTGATGATGAAATAGCTGATCGTCGTGACGATGAGGAGCGCGATCAGGGTCAGGCCCTCGACCAGCGGCATGAAGCGCCCGCGCCTCAAGGCCACTGAAACGCGCCGGCGCCACCGGGGCTTGGCTTCAGCGAGGATCGGCAATTCGGCGTTCACGAGACAGGGTTACCACAAGCCTGTGGTAAAAAGAACACAGTATGTAGCGTCAACGGCTCGCTTGGCCGCACCTCGAGAGTCGGCGGCTCAGGCGGCGGCGCGGCTCAGCCACGGCGCGTAGAAATCGTACAGCCTCGACTGCGCCTTCGCCGCGTCGCCTTCCTTGTTGAAAGCGTTGCGGAATTCCGCCGAGCCATGAAGTCCGCGGGTATACCAGCCGACATGCTTGCGGGCGACATTCACCCCAATCTCCGAGCCGTAATGGGCGAGCATGTCCCGATATTGCTCGATCAAGACGGCGAACTGCTCGTCGACGCTCGGGTCGGGCAGTCGCTCGCCGGTGCGGAGCCAGTGGATCGACTGGGCGAGCAGCCACGGCCGGCCATAGGCGCCGCGGCCGATCATCACTCCGTCGGCGCCGGACTGGGCGAGCGCCGTCTCGACGTCGTCGATGGTGCAGATGTCGCCGTTGACGATGACCGGAACCTCGACCGCTTCCTTGACCCGGCGGACGAAGGCCCAGTCGGCACAGCCCTTGTACATCTGGTTGCGGGTCCGGCCGTGGACGGTGATCATCTTCACGCCGAGATCGACGGCGATCCGGGCAAGCTCGGGCGCGTTGAGGCTTGAGTGATCCCAGCCCATCCGCATCTTCAGGGTCACCGGCACCTTGACGGCCTTCACCGTCGAATCGACGATCTCGGCGGCCAGCTTCAGATCCCGCATCAGCGCCGAGCCGGCGTCGCCATTGACCACCTTGCGGACCGGACAGCCCATGTTGATGTCGATGATCGCCGCCCCGCGATCCTCGTTGAGCTTCGCCGCCTCGGCCATTTCCTTGGGCGTGCAGCCGGCGAGCTGCATCGAGACCGGATCCTCGATCGGGTCCCAATCCGCCTTCTGGAGCGACTGGCGGGTCTCTCGGATCATCGCCTGGCTGGCGATCATCTCGGTGACGGTGAGGCCGGCGCCGTAGCGCTTCACCGCCTTTCGGAACGGCCGGTCGGTGACTCCCGTCATCGGCGCCAGGATGACGGGCGAGTCGATCCGGATGGGTCCGATCTGGATGGGCGACAGCTTGCTCATGGGAGGCGCGGAGATAAGGCCAAAGTCGCTGGCGGGCAAGGTTGCGCTCGGCTAGTCCGACCCGATGGAGAGGATGGTTGCCTTGGTGGTCGCGGCGGGGAGTGGAAGCCGCGCGGGCGGCGGCCTGCCCAAGCAATATCGGCGATTGGCCGGCAAGCCGTTGCTCGTCCATGCCCTCGACGGCCTGGCGCATGCGGGGATCTCCCGGGCCCGGGTGGTGATCGGCGAGGGCCAGGAGGCGCTCTATCGCGAGGCGATCGGCGGGCGCCCCCTCCCCGCCCCGGTCGCCGGCGGCCGCGAGCGGCAGGACAGCGTCCGCAACGGCCTGGAGGCCATCGCCGCCGACGGCGGAGCGGATGCCGTCTTCATCCACGACGCCGCGCGTCCCTTTCTGCCGGGGCCGGTGGTGGCACGGCTTCGGGACGGGCTCACCAGGGCCGATGGGGCGGTGCCCGTTCTTCCCGTTGTCGACACCCTGGCCCGCGCCGAAGCGGAAGTCGGCGAGCCGGTGAACCGCGAGGGACTGGTTCGGGTGCAGACTCCCCAGGCCTTTCGCTTCGACGCGATCCTGGCCGCGCATCGGCAGTGGCGCGGGGGCGCCGCCACCGACGACGCCCAGGTCGCCCGGGCCGCGGGCCTTCGGGTCGGCGCAGTGGCCGGCGACGAAGCGCTGGAGAAGCTCACCCACGATGGGGATTTCGCCCGGGCCGAAGCCCGCCTGGCCGGCCTCATGACCAGCCGCGCCGGAATGGGCTTCGACGTCCATGTCTTCGCTGCCGGCGAGGAACTCTGGCTGGGCGGAATCAGGATCCCGAACGCGCGCGGTCTCAAGGGCCATAGCGACGCCGACGTTCTTCTCCACGCGCTCACCGACGCCTTGCTGGGCGCGATCGGCGCGGGCGATATCGGCGATCATTTCCCGCCGAGCGACCCGCAATGGCGAGGCGCGGCCTCGTCCCTCTTCGTCGAGCATGCCCGAAGCCTGATCGAGGCGCTCGGCGGCCGGATCGACCATGTCGACGTCACCTTGATCTGCGAGGCCCCGCGACTCGCCCCCCATCGCGAGGCGATGCGCGCCTCCGTCGCGGCCTTGTTGCAGCTGGCGCCGGCGCGGGTTAGCATCAAGGCCACGACCACCGAGCGCCTCGGCTTCACCGGACGCGGCGAAGGCATGGCCGCCCAGGCGATCGCAACCGTCCGTCTTCCAGAGGAACAGCCGTGAAATCAGTCCTAATCGCCGCCTTGCTTGCCGCCCCCACCGCCGAGCAGGCGCAACGCCCCTGCCTCACCCAGGCCCAGATCGAAGATTCCGCCTTGTTCGCACTTCCGCCTTTGCTCGAAGCGGCCGCGACCGCCTGCGCCCCGGCCCTGCCCGCCGACGCCTATCTTCTGAACGGCGGGCGCGCGCTCGCCCGCACCCTGGCGGCCGAGAGCTCGGGCCGCTGGGCGAGCGCCAGCGCCGCGCTCACCACCATGGCCGAAAACGAGTTCCCGGCGAACCTCAGTGAAACGACGGCGCGCGGACTCCTCCACGACCTCGTCCTTGGAGGCCTGAAGTCCGCGGAGGGCCAGGCGCAATGCGTGAGGATCAACCGGGCCGCGGACCTGCTCTCCCCCATGCCGCCACGCAACCTCGCCGGCCTTGTCGTACTGGCCGTCGAATTCGGAAGCGAGAGCCGTGGCACCCCGATGGCGACGCCGCAGCCGGTTCTCGATGCGCAGCCCAAGTCCAAGGCCAAGTCCAAATCCAAGTCCGGACAGCCGGTGCACGTGCACGTGCAGGTGCAGCCGAGGCCCAGGAAGCCCCCGCTGATCTGCCCGACGGCTCAGCCGTGAGCGAGGTTCGCGACTCCGTCCTCCCCCCCGAGCTCCTCGACTCCGCCCGCCGGGTGGTGGAAGCGAGCCGTTCGGCCGGGCTGAGGCTGGCGGTGGCGGAAAGCTGCACCGGAGGCCTCGTCGCGGCCGCGCTGACCGAGATACCGGGTTCGTCGGACGTCCTGGAGGCCGGGTTCATCACGTATTCGAACGAATCGAAGATAGCCTTGCTGGGGGTCAGCGAGGACGTGGTCGAAACCTTCGGAGCGGTGTCGATCGCGGTCGCCTGGGGGATGGCGCAGGGCGCATTGAAGCGCTGCTCGGCCGACACCGCGGTGGCGGTCACCGGGATTGCCGGGCCCGGCGGCGGAACCGAGAAGAAGCCGGTCGGAACGGTGATCTTCGCCCGCGCCCGGCGCGGCGCCGATCCCAAGGAGATAGTCGCCGACACCAGGCATTTCGGCGATCTCGGCCGGGGCGGCGTCCGGCTCCAGGCGGCGCTCTGCGCTCTGGAGCTGCTGATGCCGGTAGAGAAGGAATCGGATCGGGAGCAAGTGCCGTCACCCTGAACTTGTTTCAGGGTCCAGCGTCGAGCAGCGCGGCCGTTTGGGGCCAATCCCTCGCCCTGGAGCGGCTCGGCCCTGGATGCTGAAACAAGTTCAGCATGACGATCACGAGGTTCAGGCCACCACGCTCCGCGCCTCCGCCTCGCCCTCCCCGTACAATTCCCGCGCCCTGTCCTCGAACGCCCCGATCATCCGCCGAAGCGCCCGGTCGAACATCTGGCCGGCCAGGCTCTCGAACAGGCGGTTCTTGAAGGCGAAGTCGACGCAGAAGTCGATTTCGGTACCGCCCTGGCCATCCGGCCTGAAGACCCAGCTGTTCTTCAGATATTTGAGCGGCCCCTCGATATATTCGGTGTGGATCCGGGTCGGCCGCTGCTTCTCGACCCGCGAGGCGAAGGTCTCCTTGATCGCCTTGAAGCCGACGACGAGGTCGGCGATCATCAGGGTGTCGCTGTCCGAGCGCACCCGGGTCGCCGCCACCCAGGGCAGGAATTCCTGATAGCGCTTCACGTCGGCGACCAGATCGAACATCTGCTCGGGCGTATAGGGCAGGCGCCGGGTTTCGGTGTGTCGGGGCATTAGCTCGTCATCCCGGCGAAAGCCGGGACCTCAGGCCGGAAAGTCACGGCGGGTCTCCCCGAGGTCCCGGCTTTCGCCGGGATGACGGGCGGCCAGCTTCGCCTCCCTTGCCGCCTTCATCTTCGCGAAATCGTCGCCGGCATGGTAGCTGGAGCGGGTCAGCGGGCTTGCGGCGACGAGCAGGAAGCCCTTGGCGCGGGCGATCGCTCCGTAGGCGGAAAACGCCGCCGGGGTGACGAACTCGTCGACCTTGGCATGGCGCGGGGTCGGCTGGAGATATTGGCCCATGGTCAGGAAATCGACGTCGGCCGAGCGCATGTCGTCCATCACCTGATGGACCTCGAGCCTCTGCTCGCCGAGCCCGACCATCACGCCCGACTTGGTGAAGATGGTCGGATCCTGCCGCTTGACGCTCTCGAGAAGGCGAAGCGAGGCGTAATAGCGCGCTCCGGGGCGGATGGTGGGATAGAGGCGCGGCACCGTCTCGAGATTGTGGTTGTAGACGTCGGGCCGGGCGGCGACGATCGCCGCGATCGCGCTCTCCGGCTTGTTGCGGAAATCGGGGGTCAGGATCTCGATCGTCGTCGACGGCGTGGTCCGGCGAAGCGCCTCGATCACCCGGACGAACTGCTTCGCGCCGCCGTCGGGCAGATCGTCGCGATCGACCGAGGTGACGACGATATGGGTGAGGCCGAGCTCGGCGGCGGCGGTGGCGACATGCTCGGGCTCGAGCAGATCGATCGCGCGCGGCATTCCCGTCTTGACGTTGCAGAAGGCGCAGGCGCGGGTGCAGGTGTCGCCCAGGATCATCACCGTGGCGTGCTTCTTGGTCCAGCATTCGCCGATATTGGGGCAGGCCGCCTCCTCGCAGACGGTGGCGAGGTTGAGGCTCCGCATCAGCTTCTTCGTCTCGGCGAAGCCGGCGCTGGTCGGCGCCTTGACCCTTATCCAGTCGGGTTTGCGCTGCCGCGGCGCGGGCGCCGGGACGAGGATCGGATCGGCTTCGCTCATGGGGGCCAGATAGCGATGCTCGCCCCTCTTAACAACAAGCCGGCGCGTCATCCTTGGGCCGGAGCGAGACGCCCGAGCGGCCGGTCCGGAAATCCGAGAGCCAGGTCATCGGATTCCAGGTCGCCTCGCCCTTCAGCGAGAAGGTAATGAACTCGGCCCGTCCGCCGATAGCCTCGACCGGCACGGCTCCGCCCAGCCCGCCCGAGGCCAAAGGGAATCGGCTGTCGGCGCTATTGTCGCGATTGTCCCCCAGCAGGAAGACATGCCCCGCGGGGACCTTGTACGGCTCCGTGTCGTCCTGGCGGCTCGGATAGAGGTCGAGGACGTCGTAGGAGCGACCGCCGGGCAGCGTTTCCCTCAGGACATGTCCGCCGCGATCGCTTGCCGGGCGCGCCTTCGGATCGCTGGCGGAACAAGGCGGATTCCCGCCGGCCCGCGGCCGGCGGCAGCCCAGGTCGAGGGTCGGGACTGGCTTTCCATCGAGCCATAGCCGGCCGCGCACCATCTGTACCGTCTCGCCGGGCAGGCCGATGACCCGCTTGATGAGGTCTTCGCTTGTTCCGGACCCGGGCCGCGATACGATCACGACGTCGCCCCGCTCGGGCATCCGGCCGAACAGCCGGCCTTCAGTGAACGGCACCAGGTGAAAGCTCAGCGATGCGTACGACCAGCCATAGGGATATTTGCTGACCAGGAGGCGGTCGCCGACCTGCAGTCCCGGCATCATCGATTCGGACGGGATGTAGAACGGCTTCGCAACCGCGCTATGGAAGCCGACCACGAGCAGGAGCAGTCCGGCCAGGTTGCGGATTTCGGCGACCCATTTCGTCCGCCGCTTCGTCTTGGGGCTGTCGGTCATGGTTCCGACCAAGCCTTTTGCTTTCCGAAGCGCCAGCGAAGCCGTGTCCGGACACTCCGAAATCGTGTCCCGGCAACCGGTCCGACCCGGACCCGTCAGCGGGAACGGAATTCCTCGTAGGTGAGCGTGCCGTCGCGATTCCGGTCGATCTCGTGGAATGCGGACCGGCTGTCGTCGGCGGAGGCGGCGATGGACGGCGCCGCCAGGCCACCGCCCAGAACAGCCCCGGCCGCGACCGCAGCGCCGATTCGCCAAAGCGACCTGCGCCGCCGGCGCACGCTCACTCGAGGATCGATTTGCTCGTCGATGAAGGAACGCACGGCGTCGCTCGCCGTCCGCCCTTCCCTCCGGCACTTCTCCCTGAAGGCGGCCTTCGTCTCGTCCGGCAGCCGGATTTCGATCGAATCATTCTTCTTGGTGACTTTCGCACTGGCCATGGAACGCTCCCGCAATCGCGACCTGTTTAGCGTCGTCGCGGCTTCCGCGCCACCTCGGCGCGTCGGCGCCGGCGAGCCCACCGCCGTTCGCCCCGCGCTTGTCGAAGGGCCTTCCATCTTTTAGGGCGCCGCCGACAAGGGAGGGCTTCGACAAGCTCGGCCCGAACGGTTGGGGGGAGACCAGGCTTGGCCGCGATAACGAACCTCATCGAGGGCTACCACCGCTTCCGGAAAAGCGGCTGGGCGCGGGAGCGGGAGCGCTGGTCGCGGCTGGCCGAGGGGCAGAGCCCGCGCGTGATGGTGATCGCCTGCTCCGACAGCCGGGTCGATCCGACCCAGATATTCGATTCCAGGCCTGGCGAGATGTTCGTCGTCAGGAACGTCGCCGCCCTGGTCCCGCCCTACGAGACGACCGGCGGCCATCACGGAGTGTCGGCGGCGCTCGAATTCGCCGTCACCCAGCTCCAGGTCGAGGAGGTGGTGGTGATGGGCCACGGCTATTGCGGCGGCTGCGCGGCGGCCTTGACCGGGCAGTTCGACGAGGCGGCCCATGGCGAGGGCCATTTCATCGCCGACTGGATCGAGCTGCTGCGCCAGGCGCGAGACAAGGTCCGCGCAAGCCACGGCGAGGATTTCCGGGCGATGGAGCTCGAAGGGGTGCGGGTCAGCCTCGCCAATTTGCGCACCTTTCCCTGGGTGAGCGAGCGCGAGGCGGACGGCCGCCTCAAGCTCCACGGCGCCTATTTCGCGATCTCGGACGGGGTGCTTCACATGCTGGACGAGGGCAGCGGCGAGTTCGCTCCGGCTTAGGGCCCTCCGTCCTCCCGGCGCGAGCCGGGACCTCAGGACGGGAAGTCGCGGCGGGCCTCCCCGAGGTCCCGGCTTGCGCCGGGATGACGGCTATCGCGACGCCACGCTCCGCCGCGCCCCATAAGCGAAATAAATGACCAGCCCGACGACGTGGGCGATCATGAAATAACGCTGGGTCGCCCAGGGCAGGCTGTAGAGCAGATAGAGGCAGCCGAGGATCCCGAAGGTTCCGACCACCCAGGGCAGCGGGGTTCGGAACTTGCGCGGCGCGTCGGGCGCGCGGCTTCGCATGATCAGCATGCAGGCGCAGACGGCGATGAAGGCGGTGAGCGTGCCGGCGTTGGCGAGCGCCGCCAGCTCGCCGAGCGGAACCAGGCCGGCGAGCGCTCCGACGACCAGGGCGGTAAAGACGGTGATCCGGACCGGGGAGCCCCGGCCCGAGACTCGGGCGAGGCTCGGGGGAAGCAGTCGGTCGCGGGCCATGACGAAGAAGATCCGGCTCTGGCCGTAGAAGAAGGCCAGGATGACGGTCGGCAAGGCGATCACCGCCGTGGCCGCGACGAAGCGGGCCGTCCACGGGTGACCGAGCTCCCTCAGGATCAGGGCGAGCGCCTCGCCGCTGTTGGCGAAGACGGAGTAGGACACGGCTCCGATCGCCGCGGCGGCGACGGCGATATAGATGATCACGCAGATCAGCATCGAGCCGACGATGCCGATGGCGAGGTCCCGCCCGGGATTCTTGCATTCCTCGGCCGCGGTGGCGATGGCATCGAAGCCGTAGAAGGCGAAGAAGATGATCGCGGCCGCCGCCATGACCCCGACTTCGCTTCCCGGCGGTCCCGACTTGCTGAAGCCATAAGGCATGAACGGCTCGAAGTTCGCCGAGTCGAAATAGGGCAGGGTCACGGCGACGAACACGATCAGAGCGACGATCTTCAGAACGACCAGGGCGGCATTGATCGAGGCGCTTTCCCGAGTTCCGGCCAGCAGCAATCCGGCAACCACGGCGACGATGAAGACCGCCGGCAGGTTGACGATGCCGCCGGCATGCGGCCCGCTCGAGAGCGCGGCCGGGAACCTCACGAGCTCGTTCAGAAGCGGCACCGCGAATTCGGACCAGCTCACCGCCACCGCGCTTACCACCAGGGAATATTCGAGGATCAGGCTCCAGCCGATGATCCAGGCGAGCAGCTCCCCGATCACCACATAAGTGTAGGTATAGGCGCTCCCCGAGGCGGGGATCATCGTCGCCATCTCGGCATAAGCCAAAGCGGCGGCGGCGCAGATGATTCCGGCGATGGCGAAGGAGAGCAGTACCGACGGCCCCGCCTTGGCCGCTCCGACTCCGATCAGGGCCAGGATCCCGGCTCCGACGATGGCGCCGACCCCGAGCGCGATCAGATGCGGCCAGCCGAGGCTCCGGTGGAGCCGGTGCTCCGGCGCCATATCCTCGTCGGCGACGACCGCCTTGCGCGCGAACAGGTTCATGAAGCGGCCCCTCCTTGTCTCGGGGGAGATTGAGACGATTTGAACGAAGCGGACAAGGCGCAATGTCATCCGGCCCGTCACCCTGAACTCGTTTCAGGGTCCAGTTCTCCGCTCGCGAGGAGGCTGAAGTCGTTTCGGGGTCCAGTTCTCCGCCCTCGGGGAGGCTCGACCTTGAATGCTGAAACAAGTTCAGCATGACGTGAAGATGGGTTGCCCCTCTTCTCCGAGCCCCTGCTACGGCACCCTTTGCCCCACCACATTCCCCGGCGGGGAATAGCGGCAGATCAGGAAGTCCCATTTGCGGGCCCTGTGGACGGCGCAGCCGACCCGGGTCGTGCCCTTCCAGATCATCTGCGTATAATGACCGACGTCGCTCCAATGGCCACTTCGGCTGACGGCGCCGGGGAAGATGCCGGGGCGAAAGAGGCTCTTTTCCGCCGCCCAGCCGCCCGCCATCTCCTCCAGCTCGTAGGCGTCCCGAGTTCCCATCCACAGATTCTCGCCCTGCCCCCGGCGCGAGTCGGCCGGCGAATGGGCGAGCTTGCCGAGCTTCGCGAGGGCCGGGCCGTAGGACGCCGCGGCGGCCGCGAGGCCGGAGTCCCAGAGCAAGGGCCGGGCGCCCGTCGCCGCCCGCTCGCGATTGTGGAGAGCGAGGAGGCGGGTCTCGAGCCGGGTCAGATCCTGCGCCCGGCCATCGTCGACCCGTGCTTCGGTAATGGTCCGGCCGTCGGCCCAGGCCGGCCTCGACGAGTCGCAGGCGGCGATGAGCAGGACGGAGGCGAGCGCGGCAAGGGCATTGTTCATGCCCCCGAAGTTGCGATCCGATCGCTCGGATGCAAGAAGGCGCGGATGAAGCTCCTGGCGCCCGCTCTGCTTGCCTCGGTCCTCGCCGCCTGCACGGCGCAGGTGTCGCATCCCACCAAGACGCTGGCCGAGCAGCAGGTCGACGTCGATTCCTGCACCCGCGATTCGAACCGCAAATATTGGATGGATCCGATCGCGGCGCTGCTCAACGCCTACGACTGCCTGGAGGCGAAAGGCTACAGGAAGGAGAAGGGCGGGCTCAGGAACCAGGTCGAGCGCTCGGCGGGCGAGGACCGGGTTCGCAGGCGCAGCCGCGGCGAGCCGCAAAAGCCCTGCGCGGTGCCCTGCCGGGGGTGAGCTGCTTGTCCTCCCCGCGGCGAAGCCGTGGGGAGGGGGACCACCTGAAAGGTGGTGGAGGGGTGACTGCCGCGGCTTATTCATATCGCGCTCGATCCAACCCGCGCCGGCTACCCCTCCACCATGCTTCGCATGGTCCCCCTCCCCACCGCTTCGCGGCGGGGAGGATTAATAAATATAGCCCTGGCGCTCGAGGAAATCGTTTTCCCTGCGCGGCTCCGTCCGGGCTCGGGCCGAGGGGCGGGCCTTGCGGCTGCGCGACGCTCCGGACGCGGCCCGGGCCGGCCGCTCGGGGGCCTCCACGACGACCGGGCGAACCCCCTGCTCGGCTCGGACCCCTTGCTCGGCGCGTACCCGGGCGATCACCGCGGCGCCCGAGGGCATGGGTTCACGGTCGTAAGCGGCTTCGGCGGCGGCGGCCTTGAGCGCGGCGGCTCGGGCCGGCGCTTCGGAATCATGGACCTCGGCGGCTTCGGCGATCTGGCCAAGGCGCGGCGGAACCACGTTCTTGCCCATGGCGACGGCGGCCAGAGCGGCGGCGAGCAGACCCGCGATCAGCCAGCCGCTGACGGCGACGAAGCGCGGCGGCCGGCCGGCGCTCGCGACCTGCAGCTCGGCGAGTCGAAGGGTCTGCTGCTTGGCCCACAGCCGGTGGTCGTAATCGGCGCGCTTGGTCGGGTCCTTGAGGACCGCGAAGGCCTCGTTGATCTGAGTCGCGTCCTTGGAGACGGGCGCCTCGACCGCCTGGTCGGGATGATATTTCTTGATCAGCGCCTTGTAGGCCGCCTCGACGACGACCGGCTCCGCTTCGGGAGCGACATTGAGCACGTCGTAGAGGCTGCGCAGATTGGGCATGGGATGACGGCTTTCTGCCGCAGAAAGGCGGAAAGTACCAGCGGGGAATTAATCGCGCCGGCTCAAAGGCTTGGTGGTCACCGCTTTCCCGCGTCGAACAGCGGTGTTAGGCACTCGGCCTTCACTTTGGAAGAAGGGATTTTTATGCGCGATCTGGGCTTGCCCGCGGCCTGGGCGCCGCGCCTGCTGAGCGTTCTTCGAATCGTTACCGGCCTGATCTTCCTCGCCCATGGGACTCAGAAATTCCTCTCGTTCCCGGCGGGCCAGATGGCCGGAGGCGGCTGGGCCCTCGATAATCCCGGCCATTTCGCCGGAATCGTGGAGCTCGTTTGCGGCCTCCTGATCGCCATCGGCCTGTTCACTCGCCCCGCCGCATTCCTCGCCTCCGGCACGATGGCGATCGCTTATTGGTACGCACACGCACCGCAGAACTTCTTTCCGGTGAACAACATGGGCGACGCGGCGATCCTGTATTGCTTCGTCTTCCTCTATATCGCCGCAGCCGGGCCGGGGCCGTGGAGCCTCGACGCCCGGCTCAATTCCAGCGCTCGCCGCTAGCATGGCCGACATCGACCGCCAGGACGGCAACGTCGCCCTCCTCATCGACGCCGACAACGCCTCGTCCGACCATCTCGACGCGGTCCTCACCGTCCTGGCCGAGCTCGGGACGGTCAATATCCGCCGCGCCTACGGCAATTGGAGCAAGTCGGCCCTGAAGGGCTGGGCCGAGATGACCCACCGCCACGCGATCGAGCCTCACCAGCAATTCGACATCACCAAGGGCAAGAACGCGACCGACATGAAGATGACGATCGACGCCATGGACCTGCTGTTCGGAGGCCGGGTCGACGGCTTCGGGATCATGTCGAGCGATTCGGACTTCATGCCGCTGGCGATGCGGATCCGGCAGGACGGGGTGCCCGTCTACGGCTTCGGGACGTCGCGGGCGCCGGTTTCCTTCCAGCAGGCGTGCAGCCGTTTCATCGACGTCGGAGCGCTCGTCCAGGGCGAGGCGCACGAGGCCGCGCCCGAGGCGGCCCCGCCCCCGCCCAAGCGCAAGGTCGACGAGGAGCTGGTCAAATTGCTCGGCGCCGCCTTCCGGGGATCGAAGCGCGACGGGCGCGGCTATGCCAGCCTCTCCGAGGTCGGCCAGCGCGCCGGCAACCGCTCCTCGTTCGACGCCCGGAGCTACGGTTACGCGGGCCTGGCCGAGCTGATCGACGCGGTGCCCAATTTCGCGACCGAGAGGCGCGAGGACGGGCGGGTCTATGTGAAACGGGTCAGGTAGGCACGGCGACCGCTGCTCAGCGGACGGCGACCTCGGCTACGGACTCGGCCGGCTCGACCTCGACGAAATCGGGAAGCCCGCTATGGACCCGGACCCCGGCGGCGCTCGAATGACGCTCGGGCGGGGCCTCGTCCTCGGCCGAGGCGAGGAAGCGGGGCGGCGGGCCGCCGCGGCGGACGGTGACTCCGAACGCCCTGGTCGATTCGGCCGGACCGGAGGCTACCGCGATCCGGAGGACTTGGGGGTCAGGGCGGTCGGGCCTCTCCGCCGCCTCCGCCCCCAGATAGGGCCGGCGGAAGGACTTGGGATCGCCCCAGTCGCCGCTCCAGCGGTAGAAGATGTGCGAGCCCACGCTCACCGCTCGGGTCAGCGACGCCGCCCACCAGGGCCTGACGTAGGACGCGTGATAATGGGTGGCGTGGCCGACCGGGCCGTAGACGCTTCCCGCCAGAGCGGCGCCGGCGATCCTCCGGGCCCGATCCCAGGAAGCAGGATCGCGCCGGCCGCGCATCGAGCCGTCGCAGGTGAAACTGAACTGGCAGCCGGTGCGGCGGTGCGAGCCCTGGTAGACGACTCCGCAGACGCTGTTCGGGAAAGCCGGATGGCGGGCCCGGTTGAGGACCACCTGGGCGACGGCGCGCTGGCCTTCCACGCTCTCCGAGCGCGCCTCGTAATAGACGGCGGCGGTGAGGCAGGTCAGTGACGCCGCGACGTCGCGCTCGCTTCGATTCCCGACGGCGAAGGGCTCGGCGGCCTGCCCCGGAGCGATCGCCTCGGCGGAAGGAAGCGGAACGGCTCGGGCCGAAGCCTGTCGTGTGGGAACCGCGCTGGAGGCCGCCACCCCCTGCCCCGCCGCGACCGGAGGCACGCATGAAGCGCCCACAAGGATCAGTGGCAGGCTCAGCATCGATTTGTGCAGCATTCGAACGAGGCCCCGCTTCAATAAGGAGCCTCGCTCTATCGCCAGGGTGTTAGAGGATGGTTAACCACGGAGGTCGGTGGACGCCGCCAGGCCCATCCCGGTCCATTCGTCATCCCGGCGGAAGCCGGGACCTCGGGGAGACCCGCCGTGCCTTTCCTCGATGGGGTCCCGGCCTTCGCCGGGATGACGGAAGACGGACGCGCGGGTGCATCCGCTGGAGACGGGGGAAGAAACGGCCGGCGCGTCCTTGCCACGGGCACCCGGGGCTGGACGACTTTGCTTTGCTTTCGTGTCGTTAACTCGAAAGCGTCCAGACTTCATTCGTGAAGAGCCGCCGGGTCCCGGATTGCCTTC
>Ga0190275_10000134_pt1 | contig 81346 bp, 66 predicted proteins | sample Popmic550T_FD_133745 | JGI IMG/M metagenome (GOLD analysis project Ga0190275, IMG submission 133745) | Populus adjacent soil microbial communities from riparian zone of Yellowstone River, Montana, USA - 550 T | ecosystem: Environmental > Terrestrial > Soil > Riparian zone > Trees stand | place...
AACCTGCCGCCCCGGCCGGGCCCACCACGACCGCGACCCCGACCAGCGGTCGGCCCCTGGACCCTCACGACGAGCGCCCGACACCTCAACGACAAGACAGCCCGCCGGTCGACCGACCTTCCGCGAGGGCCCACCGCCACGACCGCCCAGCACCAGGTGCACCGCCCCTGTTCCCCGAGCCTGAACGACTCGACCGAGCTGAACGATCCACCTCCAGCCCCACCTCTGCCGCCTCCCCCGATCCCACCACCAGCCCGCCGCCGAGACCGGACGCACCACCAGGCGTGCCCCTGTCGCAGCGACGCTTCGCCGAACGACGACGCACCGGCGGCAACCGCCGAGCCCCAGCCCAGGTCATGGTCCACGCCAGCTACGAGGCCCTCATCCGCGGCCACACCATCGACGGCGAGACCTGCGACGTCCCCGGCCTCGGACCCGTACCGGTCACCTTCGCCCGCACCCTCGCCCGCGACGCGCTCCTCAAGACCGTGATCACCAAAGGCACCGACATCGCCGTCATCAGCACCGACCGCCGCTACGTCCCCGCCCCCATCCGCGCCGCCCTCATCGCCCGCGACCGCACCTGCGTCGTGCCCGACTGCTCCGCCCGACACCACCTCCAGATCCACCACTGGCGCACCGACTACGCCCACGACGGCCCCACCCAACTCGACAACCTCGCCCGCCTCTGCCGCCCCCACCACGACCTCATCACCTACAGCGCCTGGACCCTCACCGGCGGACCCGGACACTGGGACCTCCGGCCCCCGTGACCCGGGCGGTGTCGGTCAGATGTGGGTGACGACCCAGCCGATGCCCTGGATCAGCCGCCAGCCCAGGTAGACGACCAGCGCGACCATGAGGACGTAGAAGTGCCAGGGCGCCCGGCCGCTGCGCTCCCGGTCCGGCTCGTCGTCGGGGCTGGCGATGAAGGCGCCGCACTCCTTGCACGTCCCGTCCATGGCCAGGGAGCTGGGGTTGTAGAAGCGGTCGCACCCGTCGCACCACGGCACCGCGACACCCTGCCCCACCCTGCCTCGCCGGGGCCAAACGGAGGGTGGGTCAGGCCGAGGGGGCCCGGCGGGTGCGGGGGCCGGCGTGAGCCACGCCGCTGGGGACGGGCCGGCCCACCAGGCCCTCCACCAGCAGGGCGGCGTCGACCAAGCCCTCGATGTCGATGCCGGTGTGCACGCCCAGGTCGTCGAGGAGGGCCACCAGCTCCTCGGTGGCCAGGTTGCCGCCGGCCCCGTGGGCGAAGGGCGACCCGCCCAGGCCCCCCACCGCGGTGTCGAAGCGGGTGATGCCCAGGGCCAGGGCGGCATAGGCGTTCACCAGCGCCGTGCCCCGGGTGTCGTGGAGGTGCAGCCCCAGGCCGGAGAGGCCGTGCGTCTCGACCGAGGCCACCACGTTCCGGGCCCGCGACTCGCCGTGGACCAGGGAGCTGCCGTCCAGGGACAGGGCCCCGTCCAGGGCGGCGACCAGATCGGCCACCCGGCGGGGGGTGGCCATGCCGGTGGTGTCGGCGAAGGTCAAGGCGCTCACCCCGGCAGCAGCCAGGCGACGGGCCAGGGTCACCACCTCGGCGGGGGCGATCTCGCCCTCGTACGGCGACCCGAAGGCGCAGGAGATCACCGCGTCGACCGGGACCCCCACCACCGGCACCTCGTCCAGCTCGGCGCCACCGTGGCGGGCGCCGCGGCCGTCGGCGGCGCGGGCCAACTCGACGATGCGGGCGATGGCCTCCACCGACTCCTCGGTGCTCATGCGCACGTTGCGCTGGTTGTAGGTCTCCGACGCCGAGATGGTCACCGTCAGCTCGTCCAGGTCGGACTCCAGCGCCATCTCCGCCCCCCGGGGGTTGGGCACCAGGGCGGCGTAGGTGACCCCGGGGCGGCGCTCGATGCCGGCCACCACCTCGGCCGCGCCGGCCATGGCCGGCACCGCCTTGGGCGACACGAAGGCCGCCACCTCGATGCGACTGACCCCGGCGTCGGCCAGGGCGTGCACCAGCCGCACCCGGTCCGGCACCGGCACCGGCTCCTCCGGCTGCAACCCGTCCCGGGGTCCCACGTCCCGGATGGTCACCGCGGCCGGCAACGTCACCGTGGCGGGCCGCGCCGTCGTCGCCCCCGGCGCGCTCACCGCTCCCCCCGGCATCGCGTCATCGGCCCGACCTGATCCCCAACCGACAGCAGCACGGTCACACCGGGGGGACGCCGTGGCGGCGATCGGAGAAGTGGCGATCCTTGCCCTCGGCCCGGCCCAGGCGGCGCACCAGCTCGTCGCGCAGGGCCTCGGGCTCGACGACGGCGTCGACCACCAGCTCCGAGGCCAGGCGCAGCAGGTCGACGTCGGCCTCGTAGATGGCCCGCTGCTCGGCCACGAAGGCCTCCCGGGCCACCGGGTCGTCGATCTCGGCGATCTTGTTGGCGAACACCGCGTTCACCGCCGCCTCCGGGCCCATGACCGCGACCTTGGCCGTGGGCAGGGCCAGGGTGGCCTCGGGCTCGAAGGCCGGGCCGGACATGGCGTACAGGCCGGCGCCGTAGGCCTTGCGCAGCACCACGCACACCTTGGGCACCGTGGCTTCCGAGATGGCCGTCACCATCTTGGCGCCGTGGCGGATGATGCCCTGGGCCTCGACCTGGGTGCCGATCATGAAGCCGGGCACGTCGGCCAGGAACACCAACGGGATGTTGAAGGCGTCGCAGCACCACACGAAGCGGGACGCCTTGTCGGCCGAGTCGACGAACAGCACGCCGCCCTTCTGGGCCGGGTTGTTGGCCACGATGCCCACCGGCCGGCCCTCCAGGAGCCCCAGCCCCACCACCAGCTCGGGCGCGAAGAGCGGCTTGAGCTCGAAGAAGCTCTCGGCGTCGACCAGGCCCTCGATCACCGCGTGGACGTCGTAGCCGGCCTTGTCGTCCTCGGGCACGACCCCGGTCACCAGGGGCCGGGCCGGGCCGGCCGGCTGGTAGCGGGGCGGCGTGTCGCGCCAGGACGGCGGGAAGTAGGTGAACCAGGCCCGGGCCTGGTCGATGGCGTCGGCGTCGTCGGTGGCCAGGTTGTCGCCGCACCCCGACACGGTGGCGTGCATGCGGGCGCCGCCGGTCTCCTCCAGGGTGGCCCGCTCACCGATGACCATCTCGGCCATCCGGGGCGAGCCCAGGTACATCGAGGCGTTGCCCTCGACCATGATCACGATGTCGCAGAAGCTCGGGATGTAGGCGCCGCCGGCGGCGGACGGGCCGAACAGGCAGCAGATCTGCGGCACCCGGCCCGAGAGCTTGATCTGGTTGTAGAAGATGCGCCCGGCGCCCCGGCGCCCCGGGAAGAGCTGGACCTGGTCGGTGATGCGGGCCCCGGCCGAGTCGACCAGCCAGAAGACGGGCAGCTCCTGGCGCAGGGCCAGCTCGGTGGCCCTGATGATCTTCTCGACCGTGCGGGCCCCCCACGAGCCGGCCTTGACCGTCGGGTCGTTGGCCACCACCACCACGGTGCGACCGTCGATGCAGCCGGTCCCGGTGACCACCCCGTCGGCCGGGAGGTCGGCCGCCGCGGTGTTGGCCAGCAGGGCGTCCTCCACGAACGAGCCCGGGTCCAGCAGCAGGTCGAGGCGGTCCCGGACGAACAGCTTGCCCTGGCGCTCCAGCTTGTCGCCCACCTTGGCCAGGTTCCCGGCCAGGGCCCGCTCGGCGGCGGCGGCCACCCGGTCGGCGGTGGTGGGCTCGCCCTCCAGCCCCGGCCGCGAGGTCGGCGCCGGGCCGGGGCCGGCAGAGGTCAGGTCGGCGGCCTCGGTCACGGCGGCGAGCCTACCGACCGGGCCAGCGCACCCCGGGAACGACGTGCCAGCCCCGCCGGGCCACGCCGGCCGGAGACCCGGGCCCGAGCCAGGCGGCTACGTGCGGCGGATGGCCAGGATGGCGGTGTCGTCGGTGAGGGGCGTGTCGGCGAAGTCCTTGGCCGCCTCCAGCAGGGTCTTGCACAACACGTCGGGGGCCACACCGGGGTCGCGGCGCAAGACGTTGCCGATGCGCTCCTCGCCGAAGAAGTCGTTGCCGTTGCGGGCCTCGGCCAGGCCGTCGGTGTACATGAGGAGCAGGTCGCCGGTGGCCAGCGGCAGCTCCCGGCTGGTGAAGGCGCCCTGCGGGTCGAGCATCAGCAGGGGGCCGGTGTGGCGCAGGGGCCGCACCTCGCGGTCGTGCCACAGCCAGGCCGTCGGGTGGCCGGCCGAGGCCCAGCGCAGGGTGCCGGCCTCGGTGTCGAACACGACGACGCACAAGGAGATGAACTCCTCGACCCGCTCCAGGGCCGACATGCGGTCGTTCAGCTCCTCCAGGGCCTGCCCCGGGTCGCGGTACTGCCGCAGGAACACCCGCAGGAGGTACTTGGCCTGGAGGGCGGTGATCGAGGGCTCGATGCCGTGCCCGGTGACGTCGCCGATGACCGCGGCCACCCGCCCCCGGCCCAGGTCGTACACGTCGAAGAAGTCGCCGGCCATGACCCCGGTGCCGGCCTTGTACACCCGACCCAGCTCGAAGCCGACCAGGCTGGGCAGCACCTCGGGGGCCAGGCGGGCCGCCCACCGCTGGGGGGCGAGCTGGTCCTGGGTGAGCACCTCCTCGGCCCGGCGTTCGATGTCGTAGCGGTCGTCGGCCAGGCGGGACTCCCGCACGAAGTCGCGGGCCGAGAGCACCGACACCGCCACCGGCACCAGGATCAGGCCGAACAGCAGCTCCACGTCGGCCCGGTCGGAGAGGGCCAGGGCGGCGCACGCCCCGCACAGCACGGCGTACAGGGTGGTGGTGTGCACGTCCTTGCGGAAGGCCGACCGGGCCAGCACCGCGGCGTCGGACGCCGGGCCCCGGTCGGCCAGCACCCGGTGGTACACCCGCCCCAGCCGGCGGGCCGAGCGGGCCCACACCAGGGTGGCGATGCCGCAGGCCACGGCGATGAGGACGAGGACGAGGGAGGTCATGGCAGGGTCGACCGGGCTCGGCCGGAGAGCGGCGGAGGTGCGGGGGCGGCGGGGCGGGTGGCAACCGTCCGACGGAGCCGGCCGCCCGATGGTACCGGTCGCGCGTGACAGCGGGCCGACGATCAGGTGTCGATCCGGTTGGCCAGCTCCAGCAGGATCTCGGCGTGGCAGGGCACCGGACGCCCCTCGGGGTCGACCAGCGGGCACCAGCAGGCCAGGTCGCGACCGGCCAGGGCGGCGCGGACCTCGGCCGGCGTCGGAGCCGGGGGCGTGACGTCGCCCCGCTGCCGGCGGTGCGGGCCGGCTTCGTCGTGCCACGTCGCCTCGCCCTCGACGACCAGGGCCCGGTACAGGCGCACCGCCTCCTCCCGGGTGAAGGGCCCCACCGGGAACGGGTTGCCCCAGCGGGAGGGCCGGGCCACCACGACGGCCCCGGGCGGCTTCCGCCAGCCCCTGGTCCGCCGGAGCTGGATGCGCTCAGGCACCGGCCCGCCCCCCGCGCCGGCCGGGCCCGCCAGCGGCGTCCGGCGGCGGCAGGAGGGCGCCGGGGTTGAGGATGCCGGCCGGGTCGAGGGCGGCCTTCACCGCCCGCATGGCGGCCACCGCGTCGTCACCCCGCTGGCGGGCCAGCCAGGCCCGCTTGGCCGTGCCGACGCCGTGCTCGGCGCTGATGCTCCCCCGCCGGTCGAGCACCAGGCCCAGCACCACGTCGTCGACGGCGTGGTCGTCGGGCGCCACCCCGCTCACGTTCACGTGCAGGTTGCCGTCGCCCAGGTGGCCGAACAGCCACGTCCGGGCCTGCGGGGCCACCGCCGCCACCCGGGCCGGCACCTCCTCGGCGAAGGCGGCCAGCTCCGGCGCCGGCAGCGACACGTCGAGCTTGTGGTGGGGGCCGAGGGCGGCGATGGCCTCGGTCAGGGCCTCACGCGGGCGCCACAGCGCGGCTCGGCGGGGCCCGTCCTCGGCCACCAGCGTCTCGCACACGCCCTCCAGCGCCGCCACCGCCCGGCCCAGGGCCGTGACCTGCTCGCCCACCCCGGCGCACTCGACCAGCACCGTCACCGGGGGCGAGGGCCCGAGGGCGGGGGCGACGCCCAGGTGCCCGGCCACCAGCTCGGCCTCGGCGGCCCGGTAGGCCTCGGCCGCCTCCAACCCGGCCAGGCCCCGGCGCAGCTGCCCCACGGCGGCCACCGCGGCGCCCATCGACCGGAAGCCCAGGGCGGCGACGGCCCGGTCCGGCTGGTGGGCCACCAGCCGCAGCCGGGCCGCGGCCACCACCCCCAGGGTGCCCTCGCTGCCGCACAGCAGGCCGGAGAGGTGGTAGCCGGTGGCGTCCTTCTCCAACCGGCCCAGGTCCCGGACCACGGCCCCCGAGCCCAGCACGGCCTCGACCCCCAGGAGCTGGGCCCGGGTGGAGCCGTGGCGGATGACGTGCAGGCCCCCGGCGTCGGTGGCCACCGAGCCCCCCACCGTGGCCGTGTCCCGGGCCCCCCAGTCGACGCCGTAGGCCCACCCCGCGGCTCGGGCCGCGGCCTGCACGACGGCGATGGGCGTGCCGGCCCCGGCCGTCAGCTGCCCGGCGGCCGCGTCCACGTCGGTGACGCCGGAGAGGCGGGCCAGGGACAGGACCACCTCCCCGGCCAGGGGCACCGACCCGCCGACCAGGCCGGTGTTGCCACCCTGGGGCACGACGGCCACGCCGGCCGCGGCGCAGGCCGCGACCACGGCCCCGATCTCGGCGGTGGACCCGGGCCGGACCACCGCCGGCGTCGCCCCCCGGAAGCGCCCGGTCCAGTCCACGGCGTACCCGGCCGTGACCTCGGGGTCGACCAGGACGTGGGCCGACCCCACGGCGGCCTCCAGATCGCGCCGGAGGGCGGCCGGCAACGGCTCCGGCCCGGTCACGGCCCGCTCAGGCGCCGTCGGCGAACCGGGGGGCGCGGCCCTCCAGCTCGGCCATGACCGCCTCGACCTGGTTGGGGCTGCCCATCAGGGCCTCCATACGCCGGGACTCGTCCACCAGGGACTCCTCCAGCGGGCGGGTGCCGGCCGCGTTGAGGAGGGCCTTGGCCCCCCGGACGGCCTCCGGGTTCCGGCCCGCGATCTCGGCCGCCAGGGCCCGGGCGTCGCCCAGCGGGTCCTCGGAGACGTGGGTGACCAGGCCCAGCCCGTGGGCCTCGGCCCCGGTGATGCGCCGGCCGGTGAACACCAGCTCCTTGGCCACGTCCAGCCCGCACAGCCGCACCAGCATCTGCGGCCCGGTCATGTCGGGCAGCAGGCCCCAGCGGACCTCCATGACCGACAGCTTGGCGTCGGCGGCGGCGATGCGGATGTCCGCCCCCAGGGCGATCTGCAGGCCGCCGCCCAGGACGTGGCCGTGGAGTGCGGCCACCACCGGCTGCGGGAGGGCGTGCCAGACGTGGGCCACCTCCTGGAACAGGTTGGAGGGCCGGCCCGGCAGGCGGTCCACGATCGACCGCGTCCCCGACAGGGCGCTGGCCACCGCCCCCGCGCCGTCGCCGGCCTCGCCACCACCGCCGTTGCTGGACCGGTCGCCGGCCTGGGCCGGGGGCGGGGCGGCCATGGCCCCGAAGCTGGACGTGTCCAGGCCGGCGCAGAACGACCGGCCCTCGCCGTGGAGGACGACGGCCCGCACCGTGGGGTCGGCCGCCACCCGGTCGCCGGCGGCCACGATGGAGGCGAACATGCGCCCGTCGAGGGCGTTCATCTTGTCGGGGCGGGCCAGCCGGACCTCGGCCACCCCGTCGGCCACGGTCACCACCACCCGGTCGGAGTCGGGCTCCCGGGCCGGGGGCCGCTCGGCCCCGGACGACGACGGCGCGGACGGAGCGGGCGCGGAGCTGGTCACGCCCCGAGAGTACGCCCGCCGGAGACCAGGCCCCTGCCGACGAGGCGCTCACGGTGTGGGCGGTGCGGCCGATGGGTAGCGGGTCGGCCGCTGCGCCGGCGACCGGTGTGATCCTCTCGCCGCCGCGTCGCACCCCGAACCACCCATGCGCCCCTCGGACCACCCCGCCCCCCGCCCCGCCGTCGGTCCGGCGCGCCCGTCCGGCCCCGCCCGGGCCGCCGGGGCCCTGGTCACCCGGTCCCTGGTCACGATGGCTGTCGCCGCCGCCCTCGCCGCGCTGGTGGCCGTGGTGCCGGCCGCCTCCGTCGGCGCCCAGGCCGGACCCGGCCGAACCTCCGGCCCGGCCGCCGCCGCGGCCGCACCGACCGACCCCGCCGAGCCCGTCGATCCCACCGGCCCGGCCGACCCCGCGGACCCCGCTGACCCCACCGGCGCCGGCAGCACCGGCGGCGCGCCGGCCGTCGAGGAGGCGCCGCCGGTGGGGCCGCTGCCCGAGCTGGCCGAGGAGCTGGCCGACGTGGAGGTCACCAGCGAGGCCTACGACACGGCCGTGGCCCGCCGGTCACGGCTGACCGACGAGCGGGCCGCGGCCCTGCGGCTCATCCGGGAGAAGACGGTCGAGATCGAGCAGCTCACGGCCCGGGACGCGGCCCTCACCCAGGCCATCGAGGATGCCCGCTCCAACGCCCGCTACTGGGAGGGCCAGGCCGAGCGCATCGCCGCCTCCATGCGGGAGATCGCCATCAGCTCCTACATCAGCGGCTCCGCCGGCTCCCTCGACCCGGTGCTGACCTTCGACGCCGAGGCCCAGCAGGACATGGCCACCCAGGACGTCACCGTGGGCAGCCTGTCCGAGCGCCGGCTGGCCGAGCTGCAGCAGGCCCGCCGCAACGCCCGCAACAACCGCAACACCGAGCAGATCTCCACCGCCCTGCGGGGCGGGGTGCGCGACGGCCTGGCCGCGGCCCGCGCCACCCGCGACGAGGCCACCGCGGACGAGGCCCGCCTGGGGGTGGCCCTGGTCGAGGCCCAGGCCGGCCTGGCCGAGGCGAGCCGGCTGGCCACCGTCGTCGGCGCCGACTTCCCCCTCGTGGTCCTGGACGCCTACTGGAAGGGCGCCGAGCTCATGTCGCTGCTGAGCCCCGGGTGCGGCGTCCCCTGGTGGGGCCTGGCCGGCATCGGCAAGGTCGAGTCGCGGCACGGCACCTACGGGGGGTCCGAGGTCCGGGCCGACGGGAGCCTGACCAAGCCCATCATCGGCATCCCCCTCACCGGCTTCGGGGGGACCGCGGCCATCGGCGACTCCGACGGCGGGGTGGTCGACGGTGACCCCACCGTGGACCGCGCCGCCGGGCCCATGCAGTTCATCCCCCAGACCTGGGCGTCCTGGGGCCGCGACGGTGACGGGAACGACCGGATCGAGATCCAGAACATCTACGACGCCGCCGCCGGCGCCGCCGCCTACCTGTGCGCCAGCGGCGCCCTGGCCGACGACGCCGGGCTCAGCCGGGGCTACTTCTCCTACAACCACTCCCTGGAGTACGTCGCCTCGGTGCTGGCCCAGGCCAAGGGTTACGCGGCCTCGGTCGTCGTGCCCGCCGGGGGCTGAACGCCGGAGCCGGCCTCAGGCCGGGGGATCGGGCCGCAGGCCCGGCAGGGTGAGCTCGCCCTGGTCCGACCGGTCGCCGCCCGTGTCGGCTGCGTCGTCGGCGGTGCCGGGCGCCCCGCCTCCGGAGCCAGGCGCGTCGACGGCGGGGGTCTCGGTCGAGGCCTCGGGCAGGCGGGCGGCCAGGACGTCCACGTCGGCGGGCACCTCGCCCAGGTCGCGCAGCACCGACAGCTCGGCGGTGTCGGGGTCGACCAGCCCGTCGAGGACGTCGAGGTCGTGCTCGGCCTGCTCGGCGTCGCGGTCGCGGCCCAGGTCTCGGAAGGCACCCCGGGCCCGGCGCAGGGCGTTGCGGGCCTCGTCGGAGCGGCCCACGGCGTGCAGGGCCACGCCCATGTTCAGGTCGCAGGCCGCCTCGTCGGCCCGGCGGGCCAGGGAGGAGAAGATGCCCCGGGCGCTGAGCAGCCGCTCGATGGCGTCGTCGGCCTGGCCGTTGTCTAGGAGCGCCACCCCCAGGTCGAAGTCGCTGACCGCGGCCAGGTCGGGGCGCCGGTGGCCCAGGAAGGTGGCCCGGGCGCCGGCCAGCAGGGCCACGGCCTCGGCCACCTCGCCCTCGTCGTGGAGGAGCACGGCCCGGTCCAGGGCGCACACCGCGGCCCGCACCGGCATGCCCACCGCCTCGTAGGCCTGCTCGGCCCGGTGCAGGGCCCGCCGGGCCTCCACGGGCCGGCCGATGGCCCGCAGGCTGCGGGCCGCGGCCACCTCGCAGCCGGCGGCGTCGGGGCCCCGCCGGTCGTCGTCCACGAAGACCCGGCGGGCCCGCTTCAGCAGGGCCAGGGCGTCCTCGTGGTGGTCGGCGTCGGCCAGGCAGTCGGCCGCCAGGCGCTGGGCCCGGGCCGCGGCCACCGGCTGCTGGGCCTGGTGCAGGGCGGCGACGGCGCGGCCCGCGGCCTCGGCCGCCTCCACCGCGCCGCCGGCGGCCCGGCAGGCCAGGGCCAGGGCCACCAGGGCCCGGCCGCTCTCGACGGGGGTGCCGGCGGCGTCCACCGCGGCCCGGGCCGCAGCCACCGGGTCGTCGGAGTCGCCCGGCGCACCCGGCTGGCTGTCCCCCGTGTCGGTCACGGGCCGACCCTATCGCCGGGTCCCCGGCCGGCCCGGCAACCGCTCCCGGAGGCGTGGGGCCCGCCCCCTTCCGACCACGGCCCGGGGCCCGGGGCCGGCCGCGGACCCGCCTCACGGGGGCGGCCACGCTTCCTGAACGCGGTTTGTTGACGCATTGCCAAGGACGTTCTAGGTTGCCGCCGCCACACCGCCATGACGGCCGTCACAAGCCGCCCACGACGTGGTTGCCAAGCCCAATCCACCTCACCGAACCGTTTGGGTGGGCCGCCTCGAGCGGCTCCATCCCGCCACAGGGGGTTCCTCGTGATCCACGTTCGTCGGCGGTCCCACCGCCTTCTCGCCGTCCTGCTTCCGCTGGCGCTGGTCGTCGCCTCCTGCGGAGGAAAGGAAGGGGGCGACGAGAACACGGAGGTCGGTGACCCCGAGCGCGGTGGGTCGGTGACCTACGCCCTGGAGGCCGAGACCACCGATGGCTGGTGCCTGCCGGAGGCCCAGCTGGCCATCTCCGGGATCATGGTGGCCCGGACCGTCTACGACACGCTCACCGCCCCCAACGCCGCGGGCGAGTACGTGCCCTACCTGGCCAAGTCGGTCACCCCCAACGACTCCTACGACGAGTGGACCATCACCCTCCGGGACGGCATCAAGTTCCACGACGGCACCGACCTCACCGCCGAGGTGGTCAAGAACAACCTGGACGCCTACCGGGGCTCGTACGACAACCGGCCCAACGTGCTGCTGTTCCGGTTCGTCCTGGCCAACATCGACACCGTCGAGGTCACCGGGGACATGGAGGTCACGGTGACCACCAAGGTGCCGTGGGTGGCCTTCCCGGCCTTCCTGCACGGCAGCGGGCGCATCGGCATCCTGGCCCAGGCCCAGCTCGACAACGAGGACGCCTGCGACACCGAGCTGATCGGCACCGGGCCGTTCAAGCTGGAGAGCTGGGAGGTCAACCAGGAGTTCGTGGCGGTCAAGAACCCCAACTACTGGCAGGACGCCCCCGACGGCCAGCCCTACCCCTACCTCGACGAGATCCGCTTCCGGCCCATCATCGAGCCCGAGCAGCGGGTCAACGCCATGGAGTCGGGCAACATCGACCTGCTGCACGCCTCCGGGGCACCCGAGTTCCTCACCTTGCGCGACCTGAAGGAGAACGGCCAGGCCAACACGTACGAGTCGGCCGAGAACGCCGAGGTCACGTTCCTGCAGATGAACACGTCCGAGCCCCCGCTGGACGACATCCGGGTGCGCCAGGCCCTGGCCCTCTCCATCGACCGCGAGGACTACCGGCAGGTCATCAACCAGGGCCTGTTCCAGCAGGCCACCGGCCCCTTCGCCCCCGGGTCGATCGGCTACCTGGAGGAGACCGGCTTCCCCAAGGAGGGTGACATCGAGGAGGCCACCCGCCTGGTCGAGGAGTACGAGGCCGAGAACGGCCCCATCGAGCTCACCTACCAGGCCACGCCGGGCACCCAGACCCAGCAGATCGCCCAGTACGTCCAGCAGGCGTTCGGGAACATCGGCATGGACATCAACCTGACCACCATCGAACAGGCCGAGCTGATCTCCAACGCCATCGCCGGCGACTTCCAGATCCAGGGCTTCCGCAACTACCCGGGCGGCGACCCCGACGAGCTCTACGTGTGGTGGTCGACCGGCTCGCCGGCCAACTTCGCCCGCATCGACGACCCGGAGATCCAGCGCCTCCTCGACGAGGGCCGCTCCGAGCCCGACCCCGACGCCCGCAAGCAGATCTACCAGGACCTGAACCGCCGCTTCGGCGAGCAGGTGTGGAGCCTGTGGGCCAACTGGACCGAGTGGATCGTGGGCAGCCGACCCGAGGTCCACGGCTTCTCGGCCGAGGAGCAGCCCAAGCTGCCCGACGGCTCCGCCCCGTTCAAGGGCCTGCCCACCGGGCACCCGGTCCAGGGCATCTGGGTCGAGCAGTGAACCCGGCCTGACCGAGCCCGGATCCACGCGTGCTCTCCTCTTCCCCCCTCCTCAAGACCCTGGTCACCGTCTCGGCGGTGCTCGTGGGCCTGGTGGTGGCCGTCGTGCTGGTGGCCACCGGCAACACCCTCGTCCTCCTGCTCGCCATCGCCGCCCTCCTCCTGGGGGCGGCGGTGGCGACGCTGGGCGTGGCCCAGGTGGCCCGCAAGCTGGCCCAGCTCACCGTGGTGCTCTTCGTGGTCACCATCTTCACCTTCCTGCTCGTGCGGCTGCTGCCGGGCGAGCCCGAGGACCTGCTCGTACCCCTGAGCACCAGCGGTGAGGACGAGACGGCCCGGCGGGTGGTGCAGGAGCGCAAGGACGCCATCCGCGAGGACCTGGGGCTCAACGACTCGCTCCCCTCGCAGTACGTCAGCTGGGTCAGCGACTTCGCCACCGGCGACCTGGGCAACGAGTACACCGTGTCGAGCACCCGGCCGGTGGAGGACAAGGTGTCGCGGGCCGTGCCGGCCTCGCTCCAGCTCATCCTCTACTCCCAGCTCATCGCCCTGCTCATCGCCATCCCCCTCGGGGTGCTGACGGCCTACCGGCAGAACGGCCTGTTCGACCGGATCGCCAACGCCAGCGCCTTCGGGATGCTGTCGCTGCCCAACTTCGCCCTGGCCCTGCTGCTGGCCTACTGGATCGGCGTGCGCTCGTCGCTGCCGGTGAACCCCCAGGGCTACGCCGAGTTCGGGTTGGACACCATGGGCGACCACTTCCGGCAGATGGTCCTGCCCGCGGTCAGCCTGGCCGTGGGCCAGATCGCGGTCTACATGCGCCTGCTCCGCAGCGACATGATCCAGACCCTCCAGGAGGACTTCATCCTCATGGCCAAGTCGAAGGGCGTGTCCAGCAGCCGGGTGCTGTGGCGCCACGCCCTCCGGCCCTCCAGCCTCACCCTGCTCACCGTGGCCGGCCTCAACGTCGGGGCCCTGATCGGCGGGGCCGTGGTGATCGAGGTCATCTTCGGCATCCCGGGCATGGGCTCGCTCATCGCCGAGTCGATCCTGCGCCGCCAGTACGTGGTGCTCCAGAGCTGCGTGGCCATCGTGGCCATCGCCTTCGTGCTGATCAACGCCGTGCTCGACATCGTCTACTCCATCCTCGACCCCCGGATCCGCAATGTCCGCGCTGCCTCCTGACATCGTCGACCCGCCCACCCCCGAGGCGCCGGCCGAGGTCGAGGACGCGGCGGCGGCCGGCGGGGCCAAGCGACCGGGCCTGGGCGTCATCGGGTGGCTGTCGGCGGCGTGGCTGATCCTGGTGGCCCTGGTGGCCATCCTGGCCCCCGTCCTGCCCGTCGACGACCCCACCCAGCCGGTCCGGGGCCTGGCCCGGCAGGGGCTCATGTCCGACGGCCACATCCTGGGCGGCGACGCCCTGGGGCGCGACGTCCTGTCCCGCCTGGTCTTCGGGGCCCGTTCGTCGCTGCTGGTGGGCGTGGGCTCGGTGCTCCTCGGGCTGGTGGTGGGGGGCACGCTGGGGCTGATCTCGGGGTTCCGCCGGGGCCGGGCCGACACCTTCCTCTCCAGCCTGTTCGACATCCTGCTGGCCTTCCCCCAGCTGGTGCTGGCCCTCAGCCTGGTCGCCTTCCTCCGCCCCGACCCGGGCCAGGGCAGCGGGGCGGCGGCGGCCACCGGGGGGGCGGCGGCCGAGGTGCCCAAGAGCGGCCTCACCACCATCCAGATCCTGATCATCGCCCTCGGCGTGGTGGCCATCCCGCTCCTGGCCCGCATCACCCGGGCCACCACCCTGAGCTGGGCCCAGCGCGAGTTCGTGCTGGCCGCCCGGGCCCAGGGGGCGAAGAACGCCCGCCTGATGGTCCGGGAGGTGCTGCCCAACGTGCTGCCCGCCATGTTCTCCATCGCCCTGCTGGGCGTGGGCGTGGCCATCATCGCCGAGGGCGGCCTGAGCATCCTGGGGGTCGGCATCGAGCTGCCCACCCCGTCGTGGGGGAACATGATCGCCGAGAACCGCAACGTCCGGAACGCCCCCACCAACGCCCTGTTCTCCCCGATCGTGGCGGTGTTCCTGACCTTGATGGCCCTCAACTACCTGGGCGACGCCGTGCGCCGGAAGTTCGACGTCCGGGACAGCGCGCTGTGAGCACCGACCACCTCCTCGATGTCCGGGCCATCTCCACCACCTTCGGGACGCCCCGCGGCCCCGTCCGGGCCGTGGAGGACGTGTCCTTCACCCTCGACCGGGGGCACACCCTGGGCATCGTGGGCGAGTCCGGCTCGGGCAAGTCCGTCCTGTCCCGCTCGATCATGGGGCTGGTCCCCAACAACGCCACCGTCACCGGCAGCGTGCGCTTCGACAGCTTCGAGATGGTCGGCGCCTCGCCCCGGGCCCTGCGCAAGGTGTGGGGCGCCCAGATGGCCATGGTGTTCCAGGACCCCATGACGGCCCTGAACCCGGTCCAGAAGATCGGCCAACAGATCATCGAGTCCATCCGGGAGCACCTGGACTACTCCGGCGTCCAGCAGCGGGAGGCGGCCGTGGCCCTGCTGCGGTCGGTGGGCATCCCCGAGCCCGAGCGCCGCCTCTCGCAGTACCCGCACGAGCTCTCGGGCGGCATGCGCCAGCGGGTGGTCATCGCCATCGCCCTGGCCTGCGGCCCGGCGCTGCTCTTCGCCGATGAGCCCACCACCGCCCTCGACGTCACCGTCCAGGCCCAGATCCTCGACCTGCTGGCCGCCCAGCAGGAGGAGCGCCGCATGGGCGTGGTCCTGGTCACCCACGACCTGGGCGTGGTGGCCACCCGGGCCGACGACATCGCGGTGATGTACGGGGGCCGCATCGTGGAGAAGGCCCCCACCGACGTGCTCTTCCGCGAGATGCGCCACCCCTACACCGAGGCCCTGCTCAAGTCGATCCCCCGCCTCGACCTGCCCAGCCACACCCGGCTGGAGGCCATCGGCGGGCGCCCGCCCGACCTGCTCCACCCGCCCCGGGGCTGCCGCTTCGCCCCCCGCTGCCCGTACGCTCGGGAGCGGTGCCACGAGGTGGAGCCCCCGCTGGAGGACGCCGGCGACGGCCACCTGTACCGGTGCTGGTACCCGGTGGGCATCGCCTCGGAGCAGACCACCCTGGCCTCGGTGGTGGAGCACGCCCAGGAGCGCGAGCCGGGCGACGCCGTGGCGGCCGAGCCCGTCCTGGACACGCCGGCCGACGAGGCCTCGGGCGCGGCCACCGACCCCCCCTCCACCCCGCCCCGCGAGGTGGCCACCGGCGCCGGGGACGGCACCACCGGCGATGCCGCCCCGGCTCGCGACGACCCCCCGCCCGCTCCCCCCGCCCCCGAAGGGACCCGCTGATGGCCGGCCACGGCGACGCCCACCTCGGCCCGGCCGACGAGGCGCTCCTGCGCGTCGAGAACCTGCACGTCCGCTTCCCCACCGGGCGGGGCACCGTCTTCGCCGTCACCGACGTGTCCCTGGACATCCGGCGGGGCGAGACGCTCGGCCTCGTCGGCGAGTCGGGCTGCGGCAAGTCGACCACCGGCCGGGCCATCCTCCAGCTCCCGCCCCCCACCGAGGGCAAGGTGCTCTTCGAGGGCACCGACCTGGCCGCCCTGCGGGGCGAGACCCTGCGGCGGGTCCGCACCCGGCTCCAGATGATCTTCCAGGACCCGATCTCCTCGCTGAACCCCAACCGCAAGGTCGAGGACATCGTGGCCGAGGGCATCCGCATCTGGGACCCTCCGCCCCGCTCCCCCATCACCCTGGTGGGCATGGCCCTGGCCGCGGTTGGCGCCGTGGTCCTGCTGCTCTCGGCCTTCGGCGTGCTGGGCCTGTTCGCCGTGGGCGTGGCCCTGCTGCTGGCCGGGGCGGCCGTGGGCCTGGTGCACGTGGTGGGCGGGGTGGGCCAGCGCATGACCGACGCCGAGCGGGCCAAGGTGCACGAGGTGCTGGAGGCCGTCGGCCTCGACCCCGAGGCGGCCTGGGGCCGGCGCCCCCACCAGTTCTCGGGCGGCCAGTGCCAGCGCATCTCCATCGCCCGCTCGGTGGTCACCGAGCCCGACCTCATCATCTGCGACGAGCCGGTCTCGGCCCTCGACGTCTCGGTCCAAGCCCAGATCCTCAACCTGCTCGAGGACCTGAAGGCCCGCTACGGCCTTACCCTGGTCTTCATCGCCCACGACCTGGCCGTGGTCAAGAACGTGAGCGACCGGGTGGCGGTGATGTACCTGGGCCGGATGTGCGAGGTGGGACCGCCGGAGATCATCTACTCCCGGCCCGCCCACCCGTACACCGACGCCCTGCTGGCCGCCATCCCCGAGCCCGACCCGGACCTGCGCCACCAGCAGCGGGAGGCCCTGGCCGGCGAGCTGCCCTCGCCCCTGGCCCCGCCCAGCGGGTGCCACTTCCGGACCCGGTGCCCCCGGGCCCAGCAGGACTGCGTCGAGGTGGTGCCGATCATGGCCCCCACCGGCGACGGGCGCTTCGTGGCTTGCCACCACCCGCTGGTCGACGTACAGGTCGACCTGGCCACCAGCGGCCGGGCCGCACGCAGCGGGCCCGACCAGGGCTGAGCCTCGGCCGGCCGGGGGCAGAGGGCATGGCCGGCAGGACGACGCGAACCCGCCTCGACCCGGGGGTCCGGCGGGCGCTGATCCTCGACGCCGCCGAGCGGGCCCTGGCCGACCGCCTCCCCTCGGAGGTCACCTTCGAGGAGATCGCCGATGCCGCCCAGGTGTCCCGCGGCCTGGTCTACAACTACTTCAAGGACCGGACCGGGCTGCTGGTGGCCCTGGCCGCCCGCACCCTGGAACGGCTCGACCGCGAGGTGCTGGCCGCCCTCGATCCCGGCACCGACCTGGCCGCCCAGCTCGAGGCCCTGGGCCGGGCCTATGCCCGCTACACCCGGCTGAACGCCGACACCTGGCGCCTCATCGCCCGCAGCGGCCTGTTGGACCACCCGGTGGTGCTGGCCGCCCGGGCCGACCGGGTCCGGCGCCTGGCCGAGCTGTGGGGCGGCTCCCCCGACGCCCGCCTGGCCGCCTGGTCGGTGACCGCCCTCTACGAGGTGGCCGTGCTCGACCCGGTACCCGACCAGGCCGGTCGCGACGCCCTGGCCCGCTTCGTGCGCGACCTCATCGGCCCCGGCCTCCGCGACCGCGGCGTGGGCCCCGTCGCCGGCCCCTGACCCGGCCGACGCGGCGCGGCCAACGGGTTTGCGCTCCCGCACCACCAGGTGGGCGGCCAGGTCGGCCGTCGTCCACCCGCCGCACCGCGTGGGGCGTCCCCGCCGGCCCCCCCGATCCCCATGCGACGGGGTCAGGGAGCGGCGGCCACGGCGGCGTCGCGGGCCCAGGCGTAGTCGGGCTTGCCGCTGGGGCTGCGGCGCACCGCGTCCACGGTCACCAGGGCCCGAGGCAGCTTGTAGGGGGCCAGGTGGTCGGCGGCCACGGCCCGCAGCGCGTCGAGCTCGACCACGGCGCCGGGGCGGACGGCGGCCACGGCCACGATCTCCTGGCCGAAGCGCTCGTGGGGTCGGCCCACCACCAGGCAGTCGGCCACCCCGGGGTGGTGGGCCAGGGCCCGCTCCACCTCCTCGGCGAAGACCTTCTCGCCCCCGGTGTTGATGCAGGCCGCCTCCCGGCCCAGCAGCTCGACCCGCCCGTCGTCGGTCCAGTGGGCCCGGTCGCCGGCCACCGAGTAGCGGGCCCCCTCGATCACCGGGAAGGTGGCCGCCGTCTTCTCGGGATCGCCCAGGTAGCCCAGCGGCACCCGGCCCCCCTGGGCCAGCCACCCCAGCGAGCGATCGTCGGGGGGCAGGACGCGGCTGCGGTCCTCGCTGACCACGACGGTGGTGGCCTCGGGCCGGAACGAGCCCCTGATGGCCGGCCGGGCCCCCGGGGCGGTGCCCGGCGAGGCGCCGCCGGAGCGGGTGATGGCCTGGCGGCCCGTCTCCGAGGAGCCGAGGACGTCCACGATCTGGAGGCCGGGGACCAGGTCCAGGAGGTCGGCCTTGACCGGGGCCGACAGGGTGGTGCCGCCGGTCAGGAGGTGGCGCAGGCGCAGGGGGCGGGGCCGGGCCCGCAGCTCGGCCACCAGCGGCCGGGCGAAGGCGTCCCCCACCACCAGCAGCGACGTGGCCTCCTCCCGGATGCACGTGTCGACCACGTCGCCGGGGTCGAAGCGCTCGACCACGTCCTGGATCACCACGGTGCCACCGCCCATCCAGGCGCTGAGGGCGTTCCAGTGGGCGGCGCCGTGCATGAACGGCGGGGCGGGCAGGGCCCGGAGGCGCCGCTCGCGGCCGGCCGCCTCGACCAGCTCGTCGTGGGTGGCGGTGATGCCCAGGCAGGTGGTCAGGAAGTCGGCCTGGCGCCACAGCACCCCCTTGGGCCGCCCGGTGGTGCCGCCGGTGTAGAGCACGTAGCGGTCGTCCCCGTTCCACGCCGGGTCGGGCGGGGCGGGCTGGGCCGCGGCCAGGGCCGCCTCGTAGTCCAGGGCCCCGGGCAGGAGCGGGTCGCCGCTGCCGTCGTCGACCCGCAGCAGCAGCCGGGGGGGCACGGCCATGCGGGCCACGGCGTCGGCCACCACCTCGGCGTAGCGCCCGTGGTAGGCCACCGCCGCGGCCGAGGCGTCGTCGAGCACCTCGACCATCTCCGGCGCCGTGTAGCGCCAGTTGATGTTCACCGCCGCGGCCCGGGCCCGGGCCGCGCCGACCATGCCCTCCAGGTACTCGTTGCCGTTCAGCAGGACCAGGGCCAGGTGCTCGTGGGGCGAGGCCCAGGGCTCGGGGGCGGGGTCGGCCACCGGCCCCACGTCGTGGGCCCGGAGCACGGCGGCCAACCGGGCCGTCCGGTCGGCCACCTCGGCCCAGGACCAGGTGCGGCCCCGCCACACCAGGGCGTCGCGGTCGCCGACCCGGGCCGCGATGGCCTCGTGGGCCGCGGCCAGGGACACACCGGTCGGCTCACCCACGGCCATCGGCTCCTCCGGCGGGGTCCGCGGGGCGGGTCAGTCGGCCTTCTCGGTGACGGTGACGCTGTTCATGCGGTCGCCGACGGCGATGGCCTGGGCCACCTCGATGCCGCTGGTGACGAAGCCGAACAGGTTGTAGAGCTTGTCGAGCTTGCCGGTGCAGTCCTCGATGCAGATGAAGAACTGGCTGCCGTTGGTGTTCGGGCCGGCGTTGGCCATGGCCACCGCGCCCAGGACGTAGTCGGCTCGGACCGGCTCGTCGGCGAACTTGTAGCCGGGGCCGCCCCGGCCGGTGCCGTCCGGGTCGCCGCCCTGGATGACGAAGCCGGCCACCACCCGGTGGAAGGTCAGGCCGGTGTAGAAGCCGGCCCGGGCCTGGGTCACGAAGTTGTTGACGGTCACCGGGGCGAGGGCGGGGTCGAGCACCATGGTGATGTCCCCCTTGTCGGTGCCGAGGACCACCTCGTAGCGGGTGTCGGTGTCGATCTGCATGTCGGGCTGCTTGGCCATGGGGATCGATCCTGCCACGCCGCGCCCCCCGGCCCCGAGCCCGCTCGACCGGCCCCGTCAGCGGCAGCGCCGCCAGAGCTGGTAGGAGGGCCCCTGGTCGCCCACCGGGCAGAAGTGGTCGCGCACCACCTGGTTGGGCGCGTCCGAGCCCACCTCACGGGAGTCGTTGGGCTCGGACCAGGCGTCCCAGGCGTGCGACAGGATCAGCCAGTCCGAGGTGGCCACCTCCCGGGCCAGGCCCGAGTCGGGGGCGTTGGCGATGCCGGGGTCCATCTCGATGTAGCGGGTGCCCGGCGTGGCCTGGGGGAACAAGAAGTAGAAGTAGGCGTCGCTGTAGGGCGTCTTGCGCAGGTCCGCGGTGCCCACCAGCAGCCGCTCCCCGGGCCGGAGCCGGGGCCGGAGCTCGTCCACCACGGCCTGGGCGCTGGCCGCGATGTCCGGCGACCCCAGGTAGAAGGTGCGGTCCCCGTTGCGCACGGCCCAGCCGAAGTACTCGCCCTCCAGGTTCTGGCGGGTCAGGTCCACCCAGGTCCGGGCGGTGTAGGCCGGGATCACGGCGATGACAAGCAGCAGGGGCAGCAGAGCGGTGGCGGTGCGCACCACCCCGGGGTGGAGGCGGGCCCGCCCGGCGACGGTGCCGGCCCGGCGGCGGCGCCGCTCGGACCACCACTCGCCCCACTGCACCACGGCCACGGGCAGGAACACCAGGGAAACGCACGACACCCAGGCCAGGTGGGTGGTGTCCGGGCGCTGGAGGGCCTGGGGCAGGAGGCCGACCCCCAGGGCGCCCACCACCACCAGGATCCGGCTGCGGTGCGAGCCCCCCTCCCGACGGACGGCCACCACGCCGGTGGCCAGCAGGGCCACGGCGGCCAGGGGCAGGGCCCAGAACCACAGGGTGACCTGGGGCCAGGGGCCGAACATGGGGAACGGCCACGGCGGGGTGCGGAGCTGGGCCACGGCCTGCAGGGCGCCGTCGGCCCGGTCCCAGGCCGGGGGGATGGGCAGGGTGCGCCCGCCCCGCAGCTCGAACACCGGCTGCAGGAACATGCCCTCGAACGAGGGGCCCACCCCGGCGGTGGCCAGGTGCACCAGCACCGGCGCCACGCCCAGGGCCAGGCCGGCGGCCACCGGCGCCACCAGGGCCCGGCTCCACCGCCGCCACCCCAGCGCGGCCAGGGCCAGGGCCACGCCCACCACCAGGTCGGGGCGGAACAGCAGGGCGGCGCCCAGCACCACGCCCCCCGCCCCCAGCCACCACCGGGCCCCGGGGCGGGCCTCGTCGAGGTGGCGGGCCCCCCGCAGGGCCAGGGCCGAGCCGATCACGGCCAGGGCCACGGCCCCGTTCCAGGCCAGGGCGGTCAGCCCGATGGGGGTGATGACCAGCAGCACGCCCAGCAGGCCGCACACCGTGGCCACCCGCCGGCCCCACGGCAGGGCCAGGGCGAACAGGCCGAAGATGATGCCCAGGTGCTGGGCCAGGCCGTAGACCCGCTCGGCGGCCAGGGTCGTCCCGGCCACCTTGAACCAGGCGGCCAGGGCCCACAGGCTGCCCGGCCCGTAGAGGTGGAGGAAGTCCCGGTTGGGCAGGTCACCGGCCAGCACCCGTTCCGGGAAGACGAGCATGAAGCCCTCCTCCATGGGCGGCCCCTGGTAGTGGAACAGGGTGGGCAGGGGCAGGGCCACGGCCACGGCCACCACGGCCACGCCCAGGGCCGTGCCCCGCCACCCGGCCACCAGCCACCGCCACCCCCGACGCACGTCGGCCCGTAGGGCCCCCCGGGGCCGGGCCAGCGGGGTGGAGGCCAGGTCCCGCGCCGCCCGGCCCGGGGCGGCGCCGACCGAGGGCCCGTCCCCTGGGTCGACGGTGGGGCGCTCACCCGGCGGGGCCACGCCGGTCACCGGGCCCCCTCCTCGTCCGCCACCGACTCCGCCGGGCCGGCCGACTCGGGCCGGCCCCGGCGGCGGAGCAGGTGGTCGACCAGGACCCCGGCGCCGATCAGGAGGCCCAGCTCCAGCGGGGTGCGGAAGCGGATGGCCCCGTAGGCGTACACGGTGGTGGCCAGGACCATGAGTCCCAGGGCCACCAGGGGCAGCACCAGCACCCGCCGCCGGCGCAGCACCAGCCAGCCCGCCAGCCCAGCCGGGGCCAGCGCCCACCAGGCCCACCGTCCGGCCAGGGCCGCGCCCTCGGGCCGGCCCTCGAACTTGAGGGCGTTGAGGCCGTCGTCCAGGTGGTACACGTCGAGCTCCCGGCCCAGGCGGGCCGCCACCACCGCCGGCAGGCGGTCCAGGTGGCCGGTGGCGTAGCTCAGGCCCAGGCACCGCCAGTAGCGGGCCTTCTCGGCCTCGTTGCCGGGCGGCTCGCCGGGCACCACCCCGTACGGCACCTCGCCGGCCCGGTCGCCCAGGCAGCGCTGGTAGCGGTCGGCCGCCACCGAGTCCGTGACCGGCTGGCCGGCCCGGGCCCGCTCGCGCTGCTGGCAGTTGAACGACCAGTAGCCGAGCTGGCCGGCCACCTGGGCCCCCTCGGTGCCGGCCGGGGCGTGGGGGTCCGGGAGGCCGTAGCTGTCGGGGCAATTGGCGTAGTAGAGGACCTCGTCGCTGTTGGTGGACAGCAGGACGGGCTGGTCGAAGGCGGCCAGGTTGCGCGCCGACCACGGCACCAGCACCAGCAGCCCGCAGGCCCCGGCGGCCAGGCCGGCCCGCACCTTGGCCCCCAACGGCAGGCCCCGGCGCCGCAGCACCACCGGCGCCACCAGAAGCGGGAACAGGAACAGGGCCTCGCCCCGGGCCAGGGCCGCCACCCCCACCACCGCCCCCAGCACCGCGGCCCGCCGCAGGTCGGGGTGCTCCCACCAGCGGTAGGCGGCCAGCACGGCCAGCCCGATGCCGGTGGCGTACACCCCCTCGGGCCACAGGGCCCCGTCGATGACCCACAGGTTGGGGTAGGCGGCCACCAGCACCGCGGTGACCAGGGCGGCCCGGTCCCCGGCCAGGCGCCGGGCCACCAGGGCGGCCACCACCACCACGGCCACCCCCACCAGGGTGGTGAGCAGCTTGTGGGCCAGGAACGTCCGGGCCCCCAGCAACGACCCGGCGGCCAGCCAGGTCGACAGCAGGGGCGGGTGGATGGCCGAGGGGACGGCGATGCCCTGCTCCACCCACCGGAAGGGCTCCGAGTAGCCGATGCGGTCGGCCAGCATGTTGGCCTGGTGGTGGTAGAAGAACGGGTCGCCGCCGTCGGGGTTGCGGCGGTTGATCGACACCAGGGTGAGCAGCCGCCAGGCCAGGGCGCCGCTGGTGACGACGGCCAGCCGGGCCGCGAAGGGGTTCAGCCGCCGCTCGCCCCGGGGCCCGAACAGGCGCCGGCCGGCGGCGGCCAGGGCCGCCCCGCCGGCCAGGGAGCCGAGGACGGTCGCCAGCACCATCGGCCCCAGCCGCTGGGTGCCGGGCGGGCCGCCGGCCCGGGTGGCCCACAGCTGGGCGGCCAGCGGCACGACCAGGAAGGCGCCCAGGGCCACCGGCGCCCCCCACCGGCCGGCCCGGTCCCGGGCCGCGGCCCAGGCCGGGGGCCCGTCGTGGGCGGCGGGGAGGAGAGCCCACAGGACCAGGGCCGCGCCCACCAGCACCAGGCCGGCGCGGGCCACCAGGGTGGCCACCGCCCCCCCCGTGTCGAGCAGGCTGCCGGCCTGGGGACCGGCCGCGCCCACCAGCAGGGCCAGGGCCGTCACCGCCCCCAGGCGGGGGGCGGCGGCCCGCACCGTGGTCCCCGCCCCGTGGGCCAGGGGACCGACACCGACCCGGGCCCCGGCCACCAGGGCCCCCAGGGCCAGGCCGGCCCCGATCACGTCGAGCTGGGCCGGAGGCGCGACCCGGGCCACCGCCGACCAGGCCCCGGGCCCGGTGGTGGCCACGGCCACCCGCAGGGCCAGGCCGACCAGGGCGAGGCCGGCGCCGGCGCCGGCGGCCAGCTCCACCGGCCCCCACCGGCGGGAGCCCGAGCCGGCCAGCCGGGCCCCGGCGGACCGCAGGAGGCGCTCCCAGGCCGGGAGCAGGAGCCACAGCAGCACGGCGGTGGTCAGCACCCAGGCGTGGCCCAGGCGCCCGGCCCCGGCCGGGGGCCACGGGGTGCCGGCCTCGGCCCGGCCCAGCGGCGAGAGCAGCAGCCACTCCCGGACCACGTGGATCCAGGTGGGGGTGGCGGTGTCGGTGGGGACGACCTGGCCGGCGGCCGTGGGGTAGCCGAAGGTGGCCACGGTGACCACCACCCACCACGGCACCAGGACCCGGCGCAGCAGCAGGCGCCAGCCCGCCACCGGCGAGGGCACCGGCGCGGCGGCCAGGGCCCGGGCCGTCACCGACCGCTGGGCCAGGGCGCCGGCGACCAGGAGGAGCAGGGCCAGGCTGCCGTCGAGCCGGCCCAGCAGGCGGCCCAGGTCGGTGGTCGCCGCCCCCGAGCGCCCGGCGGCCCAGCTCACCGCGAACGCCCCCACCAGGCCCAGGGCCACCAGGCCCCGCTCGCCGGCCGTGGTGGCCGGAGCGGGGGCCACCGACGCCGGACCCGGGTCCTCTCGGCCCTCCGGGAGACCGCCTCCCCGCCGGGGCGCGGTGGCGTCCCGGGAGGCGGCGACAGCGACGGGCACGGCGAGCCATCCTACGGGTCCGCCCCGCCTCGACCCCGGATCACGGCCGGTGCCCGCCCGCGGCGTGCCAGGCTCCCGGTGTGCGCTACCGCCGGATGCCCATCGAGGTCGAGTCGCCCGAGCAGATGGGCTACGACACCATCGCCCACAACCTGTCCGAGAGCTCGGTGGCCGACCGCCGGCTGTCGGACCTGGGCCTCGACCTGGACCTGGACGCGCTGGTCCTCTGCTACGGGGACCACCTGGGCGATCCCCTCCTGCGGGAGGCGGTGGCCTCGGCCGCCGACGGGATCACGGCCGCCGACGTCCTGGTCACGCCGGGGGCCGCCTCGGCCCTGTTCTGCCTGGCCACCGCGGTCCTCGAGCCCGGGGACCATGCCGTGGTGGTGCGCACCAACTACGCCACCAACCTGGAGACGCCGCGGGCCATCGGCGCCGACCTGGACGTCGTCGACCTGGCCTGGGACGAGGGCTGGCGCCTGGACGTGGACCGGGTGGCCGCCCTGGTGGAGCGGGGACGGACCCGCCTGATCAGCGTCACCTGCCCCCACAACCCCACCGGCACGGTGCTGGCCCCCGACGACCTCCACCGCCTGGTGGCCCTGGCCGAGAGCAGCGGGGCCGTGCTCCTGGTGGACGAGACCTACCGCGACCTGGCCCACGGCGCGCCCCTCCCCCTGGCCGCCTCCCTCTCGCCCCGGGTGGTGAGCGTGAGCTCGATGTCCAAGGCCTACGGCCTGCCGGGCCTGCGGGTGGGCTGGACCGCCTGCACCGACCCGGCGCTGTCCGAGACGCTGCTGGCGGCCAAGGAGCAGGCCGTCATCTGCGGGGCCACCATCGACGAGCACGTGGCCGGCCGGGTGCTGGCCGAGCGCGACCGCATCCTGCCCCCCATCCGGGCCGACGTGGCCGAGCGCCTGGCCGTGGTCCAGGCCTGGATCGACGGCCAGGGCACCTTCGAGTGGGTGGCCCCCGGCGGCGGGGTGGTGGGGCTGGTCCGGTTCCGGCCCGAGGTCGTCGTCGACGTCGACGCGTTCCACACCGGCCTCCTGGCCGACCACGGCACCTACGTCGGCCCCGGGCACTGGTTCGAGCTCGACGACCGACACTTCCGCCTCGGCTTCGGCTGGCCCACCCGGGCCGACCTGGACGCCGGCCTGACCGGCCTCACCGCGGCCGCCGCCATGGCCTGCCGGTAGCAGCCGGTCGCTCGGACCGCCGGGCGGTCACTGCTACGCTGCTGGGACGAACAGTCGTTCGACGCGCCGGGCGCCCGGCCAACCTCTCCCTCCCCCGGCTCCCGTGTCCCCCTCGCCCGACCTCCGCTCCACCATCGCCGCCCCGGGCGTCGACCTGGGGCTGACGCTCACCACCGTCCGCATGGGGGTGGCCGATCCGTGCTGGACCAGCGCCGCCCCCGGCACCTGGCTGTGGGCCACCCGCACCCCCGAGGGCCCGGGCACGGTCCGCCTCTCCCCCACCGTCGACGGCGTTCGCGTCGAGGCGTGGGGCGAGGGAGCGGGCTGGCTGGTGGCCCGGGCCGCCGGCCTGGTCGGCGCCCTCGACGCCGGGCCCGACCCGGCCGTGACCGCCCCAGCCCCGGTGGGCGGGTTGCTGGAGCGGTTCGCGGCGCTGCGGCTGGCCCGGACGGCCCAGCCCCTCGACGCCGCCATCGCCGCCGTGTGCCGGAGGGGCGTCTCCGCCTTCGAGGCCGGGCGCTCGTGGTCGCTGATGATCGAGGAGTGGGGTGACGAGGCCCCCGGCCCCGGCCACCTGCGGCTGCCCCCCGACCCGGGCCGCATCGCCGCCGCCTCGCCGTACGAGATGCACGTCATGGGCCTGGAGCAGGAGCGGGCGGCCGAGGTGCGGCGCCTGGCCTCGCACCACGCCCGCCTGGAGCTGTCCGCCTCCACCGACGGGGACGCCACCGTGGTGGAGCGCCTGCGGGACCTCCCGGGGGTGGCGCCCGACGTGGTCGACCACGTGTGCGCCGTCGCCCTCGGCGACCCCGACGCCCTGCCCGTGGTCGACGCCCACGTGGTGGCGGCCGTGGTCCGCCTGCTGCGGGCCCCGGGCGACGCCCCGGAGGCCGACCTGGCCGCCGTCCTGGCCCCCTACGGGCCCCAGCGGGGCCGGGTGCTCCGGGTCATCGAGGCGGCGTCGGCCGCCGTGTGACCCGTCGGGCTACTCCTTGACCGCCACCGCGTTGGGGGTCACGTTCATCTTGGGCACGTAGTCGGCCTCGGCCACGTCCCGCCGCTCGCCGGCCACCGTGGACCGCATCTCGGCCCGGCAGGCGGTGCATGGCCCGTAGGCCCGCTCCTCCACGTCCCGCCGGCAGCGGGGGCAGGTGAAGGAGAGGTCGCCGTCGGGGGGCGCCGGGGGCACGACAGCCGCCGTCCACGGCTCGGGCCGGAACGGGGGGGCGGGCTCGCTCATCGACGCCAGCATCGCAGACGGGCCGCCGATCGGCGCGCCGGCCGGCACCCCCACACCGTCCCCAGGCCGGGGCCCGGCCTCCACCGGAGATCCACAGGTCGTGCCCCTTCCGCTGCACAGCCGGGCCGTCGTACCGTCGCCCCATGGCACGCTTCGAGGTGACCCTCCGGGACCGGACCGTCGAGTGCGTGGGCCACGCCGACGCCTACCAGCAGGAGGGCCCCATGACCACGTTCTTCCGCACCGACGGGCGGGACACGGTCGACTCGTGGAGCACCCGGGTGGCCAGCGTGCGGACCGCCGAGGTCCTGCTCATCCGGCGGGCCGACGAGGCGGCCGGCGGCGACCAGGTCGGCGTGGCCGCCCTGCGCAGCGCCTGATCCTCCCCCGTCAGCCGCCCGGGTAGCGGTGGGCGTTGGCCGCCTCGTAGGCGTCGGGGTCGGGGACCACCACCGGCACCCCGGCCGGGCGACCCCGCTGCAGGCCGACGGCCAGGTCCTCGCACGTGCCGACGTGGGTCCGGTACTGGCCCGACCACACCAACCACACGTCGCGGGGGCCGGCCCGGCGCAGGGCCTCCTCGGCGAAGGCCAGGGGGTCGGCGGCGGCCACGCGATCGGTGTAGTCCACCCAGTCGACCAGCTCGGGCCGGGCGAACTCGGGGTAGGTGGCGATGTCGGTGCCGGGTGGGAGCTCCCGGCCCAGCGCCGGGCCCAGCTGGTCCGGGCAGACCAGCACCAGCGGCCCGTCCGGGGCCGCGGCCGGGCCCTCGGCCTCGATGGCGCGGGCGATCTCGCCGGCCTGGGTGCGGGGGTCGCTCACCGCGGCCCGCACCCCGGCCACCGCGCCGAGCAGCAGGACCCCGGCCAGCACCACCCGGAAGGCCACCGGCCCGCTGATGCGGGCCGCCCCCACCCCGGCCAGGACCAGCACCAGGGGCGCCACCACCGCGAAGTAGCGGCTGGCGTAGGCGGCCTGGGCCGCGTACGAGGCCACGGTGGCCACGGCCAGGGTGCCGGCCACCAGCAGGGCCAGGCGGCGCGCCTCGGGCCGGGTGCGCAGGTCCAGCTCGATGCGGGACCCCGCGGCCGGGCGGCCGAACAGGCCCAGCAGCACCAGGACCACCAGGGCCATGGCCAGCAGCACCGACTCCCCGGCGTTGCCGCCGGCCAGGTCCAGCAGCGAGCTGGCCACCGTCTCGGTGGGGACCGAGGGCAGGGCCCACGGCGTGCCGGTGTGGGCCGACTGGTAGAGGAGGTTGGGCAGCCAGGGCAGGAAGGTGGCGGCCCCGACGACCAGGGCCGCGGCCACCCGCAGGGAAGCGGTGCGCCGCCCCGCCTCCCCCCGCCGCTGGGCCAGGCCGGCCCGGGCCAGCAGGCCGACGCCGGCCGCGGCGGTGAGCCAGATCCCCCAGTAGTGGGTCCACAGCAGCGCCCCGGTGAGGGCGGTCAGGGCGGCCAGCCGGCCGGCGGTGGGCCGGTGCAGGGCCCGGTCGGCCACCAGCCACCCGGCCAGGGCCAGCACCATGACCAGCTCGTACATGCGGGCCTCGGTGGCGTAGCGCAGCACGAACGGGTTGAGGGCCACCAGGAGGACGGCGGCCCAGGCCGCCCGGCGCCCCCCGATGCGCCCGGCTGCCACCCAGGCCAGCGGGACCAGGGCCAGGCCGATGGCGCCGGAGAGCAGCCGGGCCGCGGTGGCGGTGTCGCCCACCACCTCCTGCCAGCCGTGGAGGAGCACGTAGTAGAGGGGCGGGTGGCCGTCGCGGCGCAGGGCCCCGGCGATGTCGCCCAGGGGGAGCTCGGCGATGTTGGCGCTCAGGGCCTCATCGAGCCACAGCGGGGAGCGCTGCACCACCCGCAGGACCACCCCGGCCAGGGCCACGCCGGCCACCGCGGCCCCGTCCACGACCCGGCCCCACCGGGGGCGCAGGGCCGGCACGGCCACGTCGGGCCAGGGTCCCGGCCCGGCGCCGGGCCCGTCCACGGTCTCGGTGGAGGAGGGCACGCGCGCACGGTACGTGAGCCCGGGCGATCCACCGCGCATCCCGGTCAGGAGGGGGAGGTGGCCGCCACCTGGCGGCGGACCCGGGCCAGGGGCTTCTCCAGGCCGTACCAGCTGACCGCGGCGGCCAGCAGCCCGAGGGCGAAGGCCCCGGCCAGCAGCAGGGCCACCGGCACCTCCGACGGGGGCCGGTCCAGCCACCCGGGGATGCGCTCCAGCAGGTCCTGGTGCCACAGGTAGAGCCCGTAGGACACGGCCCCCAGCCAGGCCACGGGCCGCATCCGCAGCACCCGGCGGATCAGGCCCCGGTCCTGGTCGCCGAACACGGCCGGCACCAGGAGGGCCACGGCCACCACCCCGAAGCAGGCCTGGCGGGCCTGCCAGTAGCCGCCCCGGTAGCCGCCGTTGAGGGAGGGCTCGCCCAGGCCGTAGGCGAAGACCAGCCAGGCCCCGGCCGCCACCGCCCACCACAGCCCGGCCGGCTGGGCCAGGCGGTCGAGGCGGGCCCGCAGCCGGTCGTCCCGGGCCGCGGCCACCGACAGGACGGCCACCAGCATGCCCAGGGCGAACAGGTCGATGGTGTTGGGCAACCAGGAGAAGGAGACCTCGCGCATGGTGACGACCTGGCCCTCGCCGCCCACGGCCCACACCCGGTCGACATCGGACATGACGGCCCGGGAGAGGTAGCCGGCGACCACCAGGGCCACGGTGCCGCCCACCTCCAGGGCCACCGAGGGCCGGCCCCGGCCCGCCCCCCGCCGGACCGTCGCCACCTTCCGGACCAGGAAGGCCCACAGGGGCACGAACAGGTAGAAGCTCATCTCCGTGTTCAGGCTCCAGGCCGGCACGATGCCGCTCAGGGTGGTGTAGGCGTCGTAGATCTGGAGGAACAGGTAGAAGCGCCAGGGCTGGGGGCCGAGGTCGACCCACCCCAGGCCCCACAGGACGCTGAGGGCCAGCCAGTAGGCGGGCACGATGCGCAGCACCCGCCGCCACCAGAACCGCAGCGGCCCGGCCGGCTCCCGGCCCTCGGCGCCGGCGGCGACGAAGGGCCGGTAGATGAGGAACCCGGAGATCACGAAGAACACCGAGACCCCCATGTCCAGCACCGACACCGGGGTGTAGAGCCGGCCGGTGGCGGCCGAGCCGGCCAGGGTCACGGCGTGGTAGACGACAACGGCGCTGGCGGCCAGGGCCCGCAGCCCCTCGAAGCCGGGGAAGTGGGCCCGCCGCGGGGGCGCCGGCCGTGGATGCACCTCCTCCGGAACGGCACGAGTAGCGTCTGCGGGGTCGGCCGGTCGCGCCTCGGGGACGTCCGTGGTGGGGCCGGCCATGAGGACCGCACTGTACCGCCCGGTCCCCCCCGCTCCTGGCGACGGCCGCGGCGCGCCGGGGAGGACCCGCCCCCCGCCCCGCCCTGGAGATCCAGCGACAGATGAGCGACGAGAGCACCGCCCCCGGACCGGTCGAGGAGGTCGCCTCGGCCCCCCGGGACGTCGAGGTGGTGGTGATCGGGGCCGGGCCCGCGGGCCTGACCGCGGCCTACCAGTTCCACAAGTACGGCATCGCCTCGGTCATCCTGGAAGCCGACGACGTGGTGGGCGGCATCAGCCGCAGCCCCGAGCGGGACGGCTGGCGCTTCGACATCGGCGGCCACCGCTTCTTCACCAAGGTGCAGGAGGTGGAGGACCTGTGGCACGAGATCCTCCCGGCCGAGGACTTCCTGCTCCGGCCGCGCAAGAGCCGGATCTTCTACGACGGCAAGTTCTTCGACTACCCGCTCAAGGCCTCCAACGCCCTCAAGAACCTGGGCCTGGTCGAGGCCGTGCGCTGCGTGGCCTCCTACGCCTGGGCCCGCGTCCGGCCCCCCAAGGACCAGACCAACTACGAGGGCTGGCTGGTGGCCCGCTTCGGGTGGCGGCTGTACCGCACGTTCTTCAAGACCTACACCGAGAAGGTGTGGGGGGTGCCGGTCAGCTCCATGCCCGCCGACTGGGCGGCCCAGCGGGTCAAGGAGCTGTCGCTGGGCAAGGCCATCGTCAACGCCCTGCTGCCCAAGCGGAACCAGAAGGAGATCGCCTCCCTCATCGAGGAGTTCCAGTACCCCAAGTACGGCCCCGGGATGATGTGGGAGGTGTGCCGGGAGAAGGTGGAGGCCCAGGGGTCCAAGGTCCACATGGAGACCGCGGTGACCCGGGTCCGCCACGAGGGGGGGCGGGCCGTCGAGGTCACGGCCACCACCGCGGACGGGGGGACCACCACCTACCCGGCCGACCACGTCATCTCCTCCATGCCCATCTCGGCCCTGCTCACGGCCATGGACCCGCCGGTGCCGGACGAGGTGCGGGCCGCGGCCGAGGCCCTGGCCTACCGCGACTTCCTGACCGTGGCCCTGGTGGTGCCCGAGGACGACGTGCCCTGGACCGACAACTGGATCTACGTCCACGACCCCCGGGTCGAGGTGGGCCGCATCCAGAACTTCGGCTCCTGGTCGCCCTACCTGGTCAAGGAGGGGCGCAACGTGCTGGGCCTGGAGTTCTTCGTGTTCGAGGGCGACCGCATGTGGTGCTCGTCCGACGAGGACCTGGTCGAGCAGGGCAAGCGCGAGCTGGCCGCCCTGGACCTGGTCGACCCCGAACGGGTCGAGACCGGCTACGTGGTGCGGATGCCCAAGGCCTATCCCACCTACGACGAGCACTACCAGGACAACGTGAAGGTGCTGCGCCGCTGGCTGGAGCGACACGCCCCCAACGTCCACCCCGTGGGCCGCAACGGCATGTTCCGGTACAACAACCAGGACCACTCGATGTTCACGGCCATGCTCACGGTCGAGAACATCGTCTCCGGCGCCGGGCACGACATCTGGGAGGTGAACGTGGAGGAGGAGTACCACGAGACCCTCTCGGAGACCTCCACCGCCCGGGGCCCCATCGGCGACGGCACCCGGGGCACGGGCCGCGACGCCCCGGTGATCGCCCGGGCCGACGTGGAGCGGGCCCGGGCCGAGCGGGGCGCCCCCGGCGCCTGAGCGGGCCGGCCGGCGGGCCACCAGCCGATCCCGCCGTGGGGTGTCGGTCAGCGGGGGTCGGTCAGCGGAGGTCGGCGGCGTGGACGTCCATGGCCGCCAGCGCCCGCTCCAGGGCGATGCAGGCCATGTTGGTGCGCTCGAAGTTGGACTCCTGGGGGAACAGCTCGGAGTCCTTGAGCAGCGCCGTGAGCCGGACCATGACGATGGCGAAGCCCGCCCCGGCCAGGATCTCGGCCCAGCGGTGGTCGTGGGCGGAGCGGCCGGTGAGCTCCTCCCACCGCTCGGCCGTGGCCGCGTACGAGGGCAGGCCGGGCAGCCGGGGCATGTCCAGGCCGGCCGAGAGGGTGTGGTCCAGCCACGTGAACCACCCCAGGTCCTGGACCGGGTCGCCCACGTGGACCATCTCCCAGTCGAGCACGGCCGAGACGTGCACCGAGTCGGGGGAGTCGCGCCCGGCGAAGAGCTGGTTGCCGATGCGGCTGTCGCCCCAGCACAGGGTGGGGTCGTGCACGTCCGGCGGGCAGTTCTCCCGCAGCCAGACCAGGCCCAGCTCGGGCACGTCCTGGCGCACGTGGGGCGAGGCCCAGCTCAACATGTCGGCCCACTCGTCGAGGCGGTGGCGCAGGCGGCTGCCGCCGTCGGGGCACGGGTCGAGGTCGCCCAGGCCCAGGGCCAGGTGGTCCACCCGGTGCACGGCGGCCATGGCCTCCAGGCCCCGGTCCCACACGGCGCGCTGGAGGGCGGTGGAGCCGTCCTTGAGCCAGCCCTCCATGCTGTAGGGCGGGTTGTCGGCCGGCGCCTCGCCCTCCACCCGGTCCATGACGATGAACGGGGCCCCCAGCACGCCGGGGTCCTCCTCGTACCAGCGGAGGCGGGGCACCCGCAGTCCGGGCTGGCCGTTGAGGACGGACATGACCCGGTGCTGGGCCTCGAAGCGGTCGTGGGGGAACACGGTGTGCGCCGTGGGCTGCACCCGGACCACCAGGTCGTGGTCGGAGACCCCGTCGCCGTCGTCCCACCGGGCCGTGATGATGATGGTCTCGTTGCTGAACCCGGTGGCCGGGGGGCCGGTGGGCGGGGAGACACGGGCCCGGCTGCCGACGCGGGCACCGATCCAGGCGGCCAGATCGGCTCGGAGGACCTTGGGGTCGCGGGGGCTGGGGAGGGCCATGGCTGAAGTGTCGCCCATGGAGCGGCGGTGTGGGGGAATGGGACAAGCGCCACAGGCCGGCCGGGGCGGGGCCCCGCTCAGCCGCGGGCGGCGTGGGCGATGGTCTGGTGCTCCAGGTAGGCCTCCAGGCCCTCGGGACCCAGCTCGCGGCCCAGGCCCGAGGCCTTGAACCCGCCGAAGGGTGAGCCCATGTCCATCATGAACGTGTTGACGTTGGTGGTGCCGGTGCGGACCCGCCGGGCCACCTCGGCTGCGGCGTCGTGGTCGGCGCCCCACACCGAGCCCGACAGCCCGTAGTCGGAGTCGTTGGCGATGGCCACGGCGTCGTCCACCCCGTCGTAACCGATGACGGTCAGCACCGGGCCGAAGATCTCCTCCCGGGCGATGCGCATGTCGTTGGTGGCATCGGCGAACACGGTGGGTTCCACGAACCAGCCCCGGTCCCGCCCGGCGGGGCGGCCCCCGCCCACGGTGACGCGGGCGCCCTCGTCCCGGCCGGCGGCGATGTAGCCCTCGACCCGTTCCCGCTGGCGCTCGGCCACCAGCGGCCCGACCTCGGTGGCCGGGTCCAGGGCGTCGCCCACCCGCAGGGCCCCGACGGCCTCGCTGAGGGCGTCGACCACCTCGCCGTAGCGGTCGCGGGGGGCCAGGATGCGGGTCTGGGCCACGCAGGCCTGGCCGTTGTTCATGATCCCGTTGGGGACGATACCGGCCACCGCGGCGGCCACCTCGGCGTCGGGCAGGACGATGGCGGCCGACTTGCCCCCCAGCTCCAGGGTGACCCGGCGCAGGCGCTCGCCGCACAGGGCGCCGATGCGGCGGCCGGCGGCGGTGGAGCCGGTGAAGGCCACCTTGTCCACGCCGGGGTGGGTCACCAGGTGCTCCCCCACCTCCCGGCCGGCGGGGACGATGTTCACCACCCCCTCGGGGAGGCCGGCCTCCCCGAGCATGGCGGCCAGCACGAAGGCGTCGAGCGGGGCCTCGGGGGCGGGCTTGATGACCATGGTGCAGCCGGCGACCATGGCCGGGGCCATCTTCAACATGACGATGAACAGCGGCACGTTCCAGGGGATGATCCCGGCCGCCACGCCCACCGGCACCCGGCGGACCTCGGAGGGGCCCATCATCCCGGCCCGCACCTCGGTGAAGGGGTAGGAGCCGGCCAGCCCCACGTACTCGTCGGCCACCATGGTGGCGGCGAAGACCTGCCCCATGAGGGCCCACGACACCGGCGAGCCGTTCTCGCTGGCGATGAGCTCGGCCAGGTCCTGCATGTCGGCGGTGATGGCCCCGGACACGGCGGCCAGGACCGCGGCCCGCTCCTCCGGGGCCATGCGGGGCCAGGGGCCCTCGTCGAAGGCCCGGCGGGCCGCGGCCACCGCCGCGTCGACGTCGGCCGCGGTGCCCTCGGGCACCCGACCGGCCGGCTCCTCGGTGGACGGGTTGGTCACCTCGATGGTCCCGGTGCCGGCCGGCGCCACCCAGTCGCCCCCGATGAAGAGCCGGTCGTGGACGGGGATGTCAGCCATGGCGCGCTCCTGGTCGGGGGTCCGGGGCGACTCTAGGGCCGGATCTGACGGTCCGTCAGGTCCCGGTCCGGGACAGCCCGGAGGTTCGACGCGCGTCGAGCGCGGGTCGCGCACCCGCGGCAACGCGCCGTGGTGTTCACTGCCGCCCGGCGGGCTCCCGGCCCGGCGAGGGAGGGATCGATCTCGGCTCCGTCGCGCCCGCACCGCCGGCCGCACCCGAGAACCGAGGTCACCCGTGCCCCGTCGCACCGCCCCCCGCCATCCCACCCACACCCACCGGCGCAGCCGCCGGGCCGTCGCTGTCGTCGTCGGCCTGGTGGCGGCCGTCGGCCTCACCGTCGCCGGTCCCGGAGCACCGGCCGGGGCCACCACCGCGCCGTTGGTGACCGCGGACGGCATCGGCCTGCGCATCGACGAGACGGCGGTGACCGGGCAGGTCCTGGACGACCTGGTGGCCGCGGCCGACACCGCCGTCGCCGACCGCCTCCAGGACGGCGCCGCGGCCGCCGCCTCGTTCTTCCTGAGCACGCCACCGGACGGCGTCCGGGTGGACTACGAGAGCGACATCACCTTCGACATGGTGCCCCCCAGCGTGGCCCTGCCCGACGGGGGCATGACCCTCACCACCGAGATCACCGACCTGGTCGTCGAGTACTACGTCTACGGCCAGTGGTGGCAGCCGGAGTGCTGGATCTGGGTCACCGCCGATCCGGCCACCGCCACCGTGGAGACGACGGTCGAGGCCGATCCGGGCACCCCGGCCGCGCCCCTCCCCCTGGCCCCCAGCTCGTCGTCGTGGTCGACCAACTGGCCGAACGAGAGCGTGAGCAGCTGGATCTGCAACGCGCACATCGCCAACTACTTCGACTGGGACGCCTTCACCGACCTGAACGACCCCGCCAGCCCCGCCTCCCTCATCGAGGACGACATGGAGGGGCTGCTGGCTGGCCTGGCCGACGACATGTGGGTCGACACCATCGCCCCCGTGCTCGACTCGCTCGACACCCTGGGCGGCTTCGACCTCGACCTGGGCCAGCTCCGCTTCGAGGACCACGGCCTGATCGCCACCGGCGACGTGGACGCCACCGCCGGGGTCGCCATCGGGGCCAGCGGGCCGTACCCGGTGGGCTCCACCGTGGACGCCGGGGTCAGCACCAACGTCAACTCGCTACTGGCCCAGCGGGCGGTGTCGGGCACAGACAGCGACGTCATCGTGTCGCTCCACCCCAACGTGGCCAACCAGTTCCTGACCGCCCTGACCGACCACCTGAACGGCGGCTTCGGCACCACGACCACCTCCAACGCCATCGCCGCCACCCTGGTCGACCCCACGCTGGGCGCCTGCTACGACCCCGGCGACTGGACCGTCCGGCTCACCGCCCAGGCGCCGCCGCTGCTCCTGCCCACCGGCACCGGGGGCCGGCCCGAGCTGCAGCTCCCGCAGATGAGCCTGGGCGTCCGCAACAGCGGCTGCAACCCGGGCGACCCCCGGGTGGCCACCTTCTCCGGCGCCGTCACCGACATCGCCGCCCCGGTCACCGGCACCCCCCTGCAACCCACCTACGACGGCTCGGCCGCCGGCTGGTCGGCCACCCGCACCTTCGCCGACGCGGCCACCGCGGCCCGGGTCCCGCCGGCCACCGACGCGGACCTGGTGCCGTGGATGCGCAGCGCCCTGTCCACCTTCTTCACCCTGCTGGTGCCCGACCTGGCCGACCTGGACGTCGGAGGGCTGGGCGGCCACAGCGCCACCCACTGCACGGCCTGCGGCCGCTACGGCGGCGACCAGCGCGTCACCGAGACGTTCCACCTGCCCTGACGCCCTGACGCTCGCCCCCGCCCCACCACCGCATCCCGAGAGGCTCACCGTGACCCGTCCCCGCACCCCCCGCCGCCGGCCCGCCCCCCGGCCCCGGCGGGGCCGGTCCGCCCTGGCCGCCACGGCCCTGGTCCTGGCGGCGGTGGGCGTCCAGGCCGTCACCGCCGGCCCGGCCGCCGCCACCACCGCCCCCCTGGTCACCCCGGAGGGCATCGGCATCCGCACCGACGAGACGGCCATCGTGGGCCCGGTCCTGGAGGCCACCGAGGCCACCCTGGCCGCCGACGTCCAGGCACTGCTGGAGGCCGGGGCCGACCCCAACCCCGGGATCACCGGGGCCAGCCAGGTGGTGGTGGACGTGGACCTGGCCCTCGGCCTGGACGTGGTGGCCCCCGGGACCGACCCCGACGGCTCCTTCGCCTTCGAGGCCGAGCTCACCGGACTGGAGGTCACCTACACCATCCCCGCCCACGCCTGCACCGTGGAGGTGGCAGCGACCACGGTGACCAGCGCGGTCACCGCCCCGGTCGACCGGGCCGGCCTGCCGGCCACCGCCTTCGACGTCCCCGACGGGACCTCGTCGTGGCCGGCGTGGCCCAGCGTGTCGGCCTCGGCCCTGCCCTGCCTGCTGGCCGTGGACGCCCCCGACCTGTCCACCTGGTGGACCGACCTCACCGACCTGGGCGACCCGGCCAGCACCGCCTCCCTGGTGGAGGACGAGCTGGAGGGCGCGATCGACACGCTGCTGGCCACCATGTGGGCCGAGCAGGTGCAGGTCATCCTGGACTCGCTGGCCACCGCCGTCACCGTCGACCGCCTGGACACCGACGACCACGGCCTGCTCGTCACCGCCGAGGTCGACGCCACCGGCGGGATGGCCCTCCAGTGGCCGGCACGTCCCAGATGATCGGCTACTGGGCCGGCAACTACGACAACGCCGCGGCCCCGGTGAGCTTCGCCCGGACGGTGTTCCCCTTCCCGTTCAACGTCACCTGGCCGGCCCCCGCCTCGTCGGACATCGCGCCCTACGTCCGCCTCGCCGTGGCGGACATGGCCCAGCTCCTCCCCTACCAGTTCAGCCCGGAGATGGTGGTCGGGTGGACCATCCCCGTGAACCGCTGCACCACCTGCGGCCGGACCACCGGCGACCAGCGGGTCACCGAGTCCTTCCTCGTCGGCTGACCGGAGGCCCGCCATGTCCCCCCACCCCCACCCCGACCCCCGTCGCCGCCGACGCCGGGCCCTCGCCGGCCGGGCGGTCGGCCTGGCCGCGGCCCTCCTGGGCGTGGCCGGGGCCACCCTGGTCGTCCCGACCGGGCCCGCCGGCGCCGCCCCCGCCCCACTGGCCACCCCCGACGCGGTGGGCATCCGGGTCGACGAGACCGCCCTCCTGGGCCCCGTGCTCGAGCAGGTCGAGGCCGACCTCACCCCCCTGGTGGAGGCCATCGTCCTGGCCGCCGCCGCCCCCAACCCCGGCCTCCCGGGCTACGACCAGCTCACCGTGGACCTGGGGCTGGAGCTGGGCCTCGACGTCCGGCCGCCGTCGTCCTACGCGCCCCACGGGTCGATCTCAGTGGCGGCCGTCGTCGACGGCCCGCGGCTGGCCTACACCTACATCGGCGCCGGCTGCACCATCGAGGTCGATGGCGACGGCATCACCGTGGCCGAGGCCGCGGTCGACACCCTGCCGGCGGGCAGCGGCCCGCCGGCGGCGGCGCCCTTCACCACGTTGCCGACCCTGGCGTGGTGGCTCCCCCCCACCGTGTCGGTCCCCGCCCTCCCCTGCTTCTCCCTGCTCCAGCAGCCGGCCTTCGACACCTGGCTGGACCAGTTCTTCGACCCCACCCTGCCCACCAGCCCGGTGGCCCAGATCGAGCAGCTGGTCGGGGCGGCCACCCAGGACCTGGTCGAGGACCTGTGGGCCGCCCACGTCGACCCGGTGCTCCAGTCGCTGTCGGCCTTCGACCTGGACATGGGCCAACCGGTGACCGACACCCACGGCCTGATGGTCACCGCCGATGCCGACGCCAGCGCCGGGCTGGTGGTGCCGGGCCTGGGCGGCCCCCACGGGGTGGGCGCGGCCGAGGACTCGGGCACCACCTCCAGCCTGGCCACCCTGCTGGCCGACCGCATCGGGGCCACGGGGCCCCGCGAGGTGATCGTGTCGATCCACCCCAACCTGGCCAACCAGGCCTTCACCGCCCTCACCACCGCCCTGGGCGGCACGCTGTCCACCGTGGCCGTGCCGGCCTCGACCGTCGAGCCCCTCCTGCTCCCGCCGGCGGCCCGGCCCCTCTACGCCGACGCCGACTGGACGGTCCGCCTCCAGGCCGCGGTGCCCCCCGAGGCCCACCCCGTCGCTCCCTCGGGGGCGCCCGAGCTGGATCTGCCCCAGGTCACCGTCACCTTCCTGAACGGCGCCACGACGGTGGCCACCTTCACCGGCTCCCTGGCCGGGATCCCCCTCACCACCCAGGTCCGGCCGGGGGGCACGGCCTGGACCCCGGACCACGAGGCGGCGGCGGCCACGGCCGCCCTGCGCCGAACCCAGGCCAACGTCCACGCCGCCCAGCTCCCGCCCCAGCCGTCGGCCGCGGTGGCTCCTCACGCCCGGTCGGCCTGGGACGCCCTCGACGACACGCCGGCCACGGCCTACGCCGAGCTCAGCCCGACCGGGGGGGCCTACGGCTGGGCCCCCGTCGACCTGTGCACGACCTGCGGCCGCTCGGCCGGCGACGAGCGGTACACGGAGACCTTCGAGGTGGCGTGACCGGGCGAGCGGGAGCGGTCCCGGGCCCGGCGGCCGGCGGGACGGGTGGCGGATGGTCGGTAGTGTGCGGGGCGTGACCGACGCCGACCTCGAGCAGCGCGCCATCAACGCCATCCGGGCCCTGTCCATGGACATGCCCCTGGCCGCCAACAGCGGGCACCAGGGGACGGCCATGGCCCTCGCCCCCCTGGCCCACGTGCTGTGGACCCGGGTGATGACCTACGACGCCACCTCGCCCCACTGGGTCGACCGGGACCGCTTCGTCCTGTCCTGCGGGCACGCCTCAGCCCTGCAGTACGCCATGCTCCACCTCACCGGCTACGGGCTCACCGTCGAGGACATGAAGGCCTTCCGCCAGTGGGGCTCGGCCACGCCCGGGCACCCCGAGGTCCACCACACGGTGGGGGTCGAGGTCACCACCGGGCCCCTGGGCCAGGGGCTGGCCAACGCCGTGGGCTTCGCCCTGGCCGAGCGGTGGCTGCGGGCCACCCACGGCCCCGAGGTCGTCGACCACCACACCTGGACCATCTGCTCCGACGGCGACCTCCAGGAGGGCATCAGCCACGAGGCCGCTTCCCTGGCCGGTCACCTGGGCCTCGGTCGCCTGGTCGCCGTCTACGACGACAACCACATCTCCATCGACGGCCCCACCGACATCTCCTTCAGCGAGGACATCCCGGCCCGCTTCCGGGCCTACGGCTGGCACGTGGTCGAGCTGGGCGAGGTGCCCGAGGACCTCGACGCCATCGAGGCCGGCCTGCGCGACGCCCGGGCCGAGGAGGACCGTCCCAGCCTGGTGGTGCTGCGCACCCGGGTCGGCTACCCCTCGCCCCGCTTCACCGACAGCCACAAGGCCCACGGCAACCCCCTGGACGCCGAGGAGGTGGCCGCCACCAAGGAGGTCATGGGCCTCCCGGCCGACGAGATGTTCTTCGTCCCCGACGACGTGCTCGAGCTGTACCGCCAGGCCGGGACCCGGGGCGGCGACGCCCGCGCCGCTTGGCAGGCCCGCTTCGAGGCCTGGGAGGGCGACAAGGCGGCGTGGGCCGCGGCCTTCGCCGGCGGCGGCATCGACGGCTGGGAGGACGCCCTGCCCACCTACGACCCGGGGGCCTCCCCCGCCACCCGGGTGGCCAGCGGCGACTGCTTCCAGGCCCTCACCTCCGTCGTCCCCGGCCTCATCGGCGGCGGGGCCGACCTGACCGGCAACACCGGCACCACCCTGAAGGAGCTGGGGGTCCAGTCCCGCGACGACCCGGCCGGCCGCCAGGTCTACTTCGGCATCCGCGAGCACGGCATGGCCGCGATCATGAACGGCATGGCCCTCCACGGCGGCACCCTCCCGGTGGGCGGCACGTTCATGCAGTTCAGCGACTACTGCCGCCCCGCGGTGCGCCTGGCCGCCCTCAGCGAGGCCAAGGTCATCTTCTCCTTCACCCACGACTCGGTGGGCCTGGGCGAGGACGGGCCCACCCACCAGCCCATCGAGCACCTCATGGCCCTGCGGGCCATCCCCGGGCTGCGCCTCATCCGCCCCGCCGATGGCAACGAGACCGCGGCGGCCTGGGCCGTGGCCGTGGCCGGGGACGGCCCCACCGCCCTGGCCCTGTCCCGCCAGGGCCTGCCCACCCTGGAGGGCACCGACCCCGACGGCGTGGCCCGGGGCGCCTACGTCCTGTCCCCCGATGGCGCCGATGAGCCCGACCTGGTGCTGGTCGGCACCGGCAGCGAGGTCTCGGTGTGCGTGGAGGCGGCGGCCCTGCTGCGCGACGAGGGCCTGGCCGTCCGGGTCGTGTCCATGCCGTCGTGGGACCTGTTCGCGTCCGAGAGCTTCGAGTACCAGGACGAGGTCCTGCCCGCCGGCATCCCCACCCTGGCCGTCGAGGCCGGCGTGTTGCTGGGGTGGGACCGCTGGGCCGACGCCAGCGTCAGCATCGACCGCTTCGGCGCCTCCGCCCCCGGGGCCGAGGTGCTGGCCGAGCTGGGCTTCACCCCCGAGAACGTGGCCGAGCGCGGCCGCGAGCTCGTCGACGATCTCGCCGACGGCTGACCCCACCCCCCCGCCCCCGGAGCCCCGCATGACCCTCCTGCACGACCTCTACGACCAGCAGGGCCAGAGCCCGTGGCTCGACAACCTGCGCCGGAGCTGGATCCGGGACGGCGACCTGGCCGCCTGGGTCGACCGCGGGGTGCGGGGCGTCACCTCCAACCCCTCGATCTTCCAGAAGGCCATCGCCGGCTCCGAGGACTACGACGAGCAGTTCGCGGCCGGCCTGGCCGCCGGCAAGAGCGTGGAGGACTGCTTCTGGGACCTGGTGGTCACCGACATCGAGGGGGCGCTGGCCGTGCTCCGCCCCACCTACGACACCAGCGAGGGCGGGGACGGCTACGTCTCGGTCGAGGTGGCCCCCAGCCTGGCCCGCGACACCGACGGCACCATCGCCGCGGCCCGGGGCCTGCACGAGCGCATCGACGAGCCCAACCTCTACGTCAAGATCCCGGGCACGTCCGAGGGCCTGCCGGCCATCCAGCGCATGATCGCCGAGGGCCGCAGCGTCAACGTCACCCTCCTGTTCAGCCTCAGCCGCTACGACCAGGTCATCGAGGCCCACCAGGCCGGCCTGGAGGAGCTGGTGGCCTCGGGGGCCCCGCCCGAGGCGGTGCGGCGGGTGTCGTCGGTGGCCTCGTTCTTCGTCAGCCGGGTCGACGCCGAGGTCGACCGCCGCCTCGGCGCGCTGGGCACCGACGAGGCCCGGGCCCTGCGGGGCCGGGCCGCGGTGGCCAACGCCCAGATGGCCTACCAGCTGTTCCGGGAGCGCTACTCGGGGCCCCGGTGGGAGGCCCTGGCCGCGGCCGGGGCCCAGGTCCAGCGCCCCCTGTGGGCCTCGACCTCGACCAAGGACCCCTCCTACCCCGACACGCTGTACGTGGACACCCTGATCGGCCCCGACACGGTCAACACGCTGCCCGACGCCACCCTGGAGGCCTTCGCCGACCACGGCACCGTGGCCCGGGCCGTCGACGCCGACCTCGACGGGGCCCGAGCCGCCCTCGACGCCCTGGCCGAGGTGGGCGTGGACCTGGCCGACGTCACCGAGCTGCTGGAGAAGGAGGGCGTGACCGCCTTCGAGGCCAGCTACGACGACCTGCTGGCCACCCTCTCGACCAAGGCCGCGGCCCTGCGCAGCGGGGGCGGGGCCCCGTGACCGGCCGGTGAGCATCGACGGCCTGACCGTCGTGGGCGACGTTCCGGCCGCCTTCGCCGAGCGGGTGATCGAGGCCTTCGGGGCCCGCCCCGACGACACCTTCTCCCTGGCCCTCTCCGGGGGGTCCACCGCCCGGCGCTGCTACGAGTGCCTGGCCGAGGAGGGCGGCACCCGCGTCGACTGGTGGAAGGTCGACGTCTACTGGGGCGACGAGCGCTGCGTGCCCCACGACCACCAGGACTCCAACTACCGCCTGGCCCGCGAGGCCCTGCTGGACCGGGTGGGGGCGGCCAACGCCACCCACCTCATGCGCTGCGCCGAGGTCGACGCCTACCAGCTCCGGGTGGGCGACCTGGGACGCTTCGACCTGGTCCACCTGGGCGTGGGGCCCGACGGCCACACCGCCTCGCTCTTCGCCGGGGCCGAGGCCCTCGACGCCGACCCCGGGCGCCTGGTGGCCCTCACCGAGGACCCGTCGGGCCGCAACCCCTACCCCCGCATGACCCTGACGCCGGCCGGCATCGCCCGGGCCCGCCTGGTGGTCGTCACCGTGGAGGGCGAGGCCAAGGCCGAGGCCCTGGCCGCGGTGGCCCGGGGCGACGACGTCCCCGCCGCCCGCATCGCCGCCGAGCGCGTCCTCTGGCTGGTCGACGAAGCCGCCGCCTCCCGCCTCCCCTGATCAGCGGTCTGGGTCGTCTGATCCCCCGGTATCGAGGAGGTCGCCGGCCACAGCGCGGACCTCCTCCGGCAGCCCCAGGAGCGCGGCCCCATCACCGGTCTCCTCGTAGACCACCACGGCTCGTGCCAGGGCGATGAGCGGATCGTGGGGGTCTGCCTCGTGCAGGAGGGCTGGCCACAGGGACCGCCAGCCAACCCGCATGGCGCGAGGAGACGATCTCGCTCCGTGTTGGGCCACCACGTGGTCAGCGAAGGCCTGGGTCAGCTCAGGCCTGTGCCCAGACGCAGTGACAGCTCGCTCGATGCTCCGGACCCAACGACCCCATTCGGCTTCTTCACGATTCTCGAAGACGGCGTCGAGGAGGCGCGCCAAGCCCCCCCTCACGAAGTCCAGGGAGCGTCTCGTCATCAGGGCTTGGTCGAGGACGTCTTCCTGAAGCGGACGCACCCCCTCCTTGGCTGCGAGCACCACCAGGCACCACGCCGCGGCGTCGGCGTCCGCCCGCCCGGAGACCAGCTCCTCCTCGTACGCCAGGGCCGCATCCTCGCTACGGCCCACCTTCTCCAAGGTCATGGCCCGCCAGATGTCGGTGGGAGGGAGGCGCGGATCGGCACGCTGCGCGGCGTCGAAGGCAGCCAAGGCTTCCTGGTACCTCGCCAGCAGGTACAGCGCCTGTCCCCGGCCCCAGTGCCCGTTGGCGAGCCCGGGAGCCCTTGCAACCACCTCGTCGAATGCGGCCAATCCCTCATCAGGCCGTCCAAGGCGCAGCAGCAGCTGCGCTCGCAACCCATGTGCGGGCATGAAGTTGGGGTCGAGGACCAGCGCCTCGTCACAGACGTTCAAAGCGGTGAGGCTGTCGCCCAAGAGGGCCAGGGCAGTGGCCTGTCCCAGCCGGACAAGAGGCTGATCAACAGCCTCGATCGTCGCCAGAGCGGTCAAGGCCTCCTTGGGCCGACCCGCGCTGATGGCATCTGCGGCCTCCGCCAGAGCACTGTCCACGGCCCTCGACCCATGTGCTCTCTCGTGCTCGGAGGCCTCGAGCGCAGCCCGGGCGTACGATGCGGCCAGGGGTTCGAGGCTGAGCGACCACTCCTCCAGTCGGTCGCGGTCGTACCAGGTTCGGAGGAACTCCACGACGAGGCGGAGGGGGCGGCCGCGGGACTCCTTGACCTCCAGGCAGTGACGCAGGAGGGGCTCCCGCAGCTCGTAGGCCCGGGTGCGCTTGTCCTTCACCTCCACACCGGGGGGCAGCACCGGCTGGCGGACGTAGCCGAGCTTGGTGAGGTCGCCGAGCTGCTTGGCCGCCACGTTTTCCTTGACGCGGGCCCGCCTGGCGATGTCCTTGACCGCCAGGGCCCCCTCGGCGCGGGCCAGGACGGTCACGATCTTGCGCTGCTGGCCCGAGAGCGCCGCCATCTGGGCCTGGTAGTAGGGGGTCAGGTCGTCGAGGACGGCCAGCAGCAGGCTGACCAGCTCCTCCAACCGCTCGGTGGTGATGCACTCCGACATGAGCACCCAGAGCCGTGGGTGTCCTCCGGCCAGGTGGGCCACCACCCGCAGGCGACGCACGGCCTCGTCGGTGCCCAGATAGGCGACCAGACGCTCCCCGTCCTCACCGCCGCGCAGGGTGGCGATGCGCCCCAGCAGGTCGCGGGCCTCTATGACATCCAGCTCGTCCAGGTGGTCGATGGCGAAGAACCCGAAGAACAGGCCCTTCCGCGTGGCGATGGATGGGGAGATCGACGGGGTGGAGGCCAACAGCACGGTGCGGCGCCCGTTCTGGAGGTAGGCGCGCAGCCGATGCTGGTCGTCGGTCCCCACGCTCTCGAAGATGGCGTCGAGGTTCTCGACCACGACCACCACCACCCGGTCGCCGTGCACGGCGGGCAAGAGCTCCTCGGCCCGGTCGGCAAGGTCCTCGGCCCGGACATCGGCCAACGCCTCGAGAGCGTCGCCAGCCGCGCCCGCCACTTCCGGCGGGGTGAGGGGGTCGCGGGCCAGTTGCCCGATGATCTCCTCGTAGAGGTCCCCGATGCTCGTGATCCCCCACTCGTCTTCGCGCAGCCAGGCGACGGCGATGTCATCGGCCAGGGCGGCGTCGGCGCGGATGCGGTTGACCACGATGGACAGCAGGTGCGACTTGCCCATGCCGCGGGGGCCGGCCACCAAGTGGTGCTCGATGTCGCCCGTGGTGGCCGCGGCGCGCACCGCGCCCTCCAGGCGCTGGGCCAGGGGCTCGCGCTTCACGAAGATGGCCTCCAGCACCTCGGGCTCCATGGTGCTGGGGGTGAACGAGGAGAGCAGCTGGAGGGCGCTCATGGGTGGCCCATCCCCTCCGGCTGCCGGAGGTCGCGCCGGTCGAGCCACGCCTCTCGGATGAGCCGATAGGTGAAGGTCCAGCCGTCCGGGCCCCGCCGGAGGTAGTGGTCGGCCTGGAGCAGCTCGAGCAGCTTGCGGGCCGAGGCCTCGTCGTGTTCCGAGCCGTGGTGCTGGAGGTCGGCGGCCACCTCCGCGGTGGAGGCCGTGCCCCGGACCGCGACGGCGTCCAGAGCCAAGCCCGCCGTGAGGGCATCTTCCCCGTAGTACTCAGGCAGGCGGTCCTCGTAGTGCGCCAGCTCCCACCCGTCGTTGGGGGCGAAGCGAGCATCGGCCGCCACCTGGTCCACGGCGGCCAGGTCGATCGGCTCGCCCAGCCTGGCCAGGTCATCCACCGCGGCGTGGATGAACCACGGGATCCCCTCGCAGACCTCCCCCACCCGCTCAGCGAGGTCCGGCAGAGCGATGACCGGGGTGGTCAGACCATGCTCGGCGGTCCAGCGGAGCAGGGCCCAGGCCAGGCGCCCGGCATCGGCAGGGGCGAGAGGCGGCAGCTCCTCGTCGCGCATGGTGTTGAGCGTCGCCCGATGGCTGCGGCCGTCGCGCAGCGATCGGAGGACGTGATGGAACCCGATCGAGCCGGTGAAGACGAAGCGGATGCGGCGATAGCGGTCCCGCGCCGCCCGCAGCTCGTCGAGCAGGTCGACCGCCACCTCCCAGCCGCAGTCGCGGCGAACCTTGTCCACCATCCAGGGCGCCTCGTCCCAGATCACGACCACGACCTGCTCCTGGGACTCCAGGTGGTCGTCCAACGAGCCGAAGAGATCGTCGAGGGAGCTCCGCCAACCGGGACCCTCCATGTCCGGGAGGGTGACAGGGCCAACGCTCGTGCCCCCCACCTTCTCGACGAGGTCCCTGAGGCGGTGTCGGGCCTTGTCGAGGCCACCGAGGCGCGGCAGCACGTCCTGCGCCAGCAGCTCGGCCAGGCGCCGGGGGCTTCCGACCCCCTCGACGTCGCGGTAGATGACCACCACCTCGTCGGTGGCCCGAGCTTCGAGGACCCGCATGACCGCCGTCTTGCCGACCCGCTTCTCAGCGCTGAGCACGATGCTCTCCCCGGCGCACAGCGCCTCCCACAACCGATCGACGATGGCGTCGCGGTAGAGGACCGAGGCGGCGGTGGGTGATCCGCCCCGCTGAGGGCGGAGCGCCGACGGCGGCGCTTCGTCCTTCCACTGCGACATGCGATCCTCCGGATAGCCAACGAAAAGGGTGTACACCGAATCCGTTGGGCACTTCAAGCACCTTCGGTGTGGCGGAGCTCTACCCCCTGGTCAGGGCTCGGATGCCGGAGGGGCCGACGAGGGCGATGCCGCCGTCGATGGCCACCACGGAGGTGGCGTCACCGGCTTCCACCTGCCACAGGACCGAGCCGTCGTGGTTGGAGTGGACGGTGACCTGCGAGCCGCTGAGCAGGGCCAGGCCGGTCTGGAAGATGGCCACCGAGGAGCGGTCGGCGGTGGGGGGCAGGGCCTCGTCGGCCACCACCTCGCCGGTGGTGGTGTCGATGACCCGGAGCCGCACGCCGGTCCACCCGGCGATCAGGCGGCTGCCCTCCCCGAACCAGATGCCGTTGCCCTGGGCCGAGCGGAGGAGGTCGCGATCCAGCGACGGGTCCAGCACCAGGCGGTCCCGGGCCTCCCGCCAGGTGACGGTGCCGGTCGGGGACTCCAGGCCCAGGTCACCGGACTCGGCCGAGACGATGACCCGGCCGGCGGCGGTGGAGACGGCCAGGGGGCGGCCCACCGTGACCCCGCCGTCGGAGAGGGGCTGGCGCCAGCGGATCGACCCGTCGGCCCGGTTCAGGCCCACCACCTCCCCGGCGGTGGCCACCACCAGGACCTGGCCGAAGACCACGCCGTAGCGCGACGACGGGAACTCGTCGGCCGGGGCGGCCGGGACCACCTCGGGGGCGCGCCACCGCTCCTCCCCGGTGGCCAGGGCCCGGGCCACCAGGACCCCGTCGAGGGCGACGTAGACCGTGTCCTCGTCGGTGGCCAGGACGGTGCCGGTGTCGCGCCGCTCGGTGCCGTCGCCCACGGCGACGGTGACGTACTCGTGCACGTTCCCGAGGACGAGCACGACGTGGTCGGTCGAGATCTGGGGGTTGGGCAGGTACGGGCCGTCGCTGTCGTCGACCTGGACGCTCCACCGCTCCGAGCCGTCGCCGGGCTCGATGGCCCGGTAGGTGCGGCGCCCCCCGTCGGAGGTGGCCACCACCAGGGCGTCGGCGGCCCGACCCAGCCCGGCGTCGGCCCCCACGCCCAGGTCGACGGAGTACGCCTGGGCCCCGTCGGCCGCGGCGTGGCGGCTGAGGGTGAGGTTGCCGGCGGGGTCGCCGCGCAGGGCGACCAGGTCGCCGTCGACGCCCACGATCGAGCACACGCCCTCCTCCACGCAGGCGCCGTCGAGCTGCCAGCCGCCGGTCGGGGCGGCCGAGGTCCCGGTGGGCACGGCCAGGGGGGCGCCCAGCGGGGTGTCGATCTCCTTCAGGAACTCGGCCCCCTGCGGGCCGCCCTCGTCGTCGGGCGCAGTGGTCCCGCCCGCCTCATCAGCGGTGGTGGTGGCCGCCTCGGGGTCGTCGTCCCCGCCCCCCAGGACCAGGGCCGCCCCCACCCCGGCGGCCACCAGGAGGAGCACGACCACCACCGCGGCCACCAGGGGGCCCCGCCGGCGACCGGGGGCCCGGCCGGCGCCGGGCGGCGGGGTGGCGCCCCCGGGCGGGGAGCCGGCCGGGTCGTGGGGGCGCAGCACGGCGGTGGCGCCGGCATCCGCGGCGCCGCCGCTCGGCGGGCCGGCGGCCGCCGATCCCGCACCGACCACCGTGGGCGGCGCCGGGACCTGCGTGGGCGGGACGGGCGTGGGCGGCGCCGGGACGGGCGTGGGAGGGGGTGGGCCGGTGACCACCGGGGCCATCCCCAGCACGGTGGCGTCGAGGGCCGGCGAGGGCGGGGGGGTCGGCGGCGCGGTGCGGGTCGACCGGGCCGGGGTGACGGGCAGGCCCCGGTCGGCCTGGATCCGCTGGAGCTGTCCCGCCACCTCGGCCGCGCTCTGGGGCCGGCTCCCCGGCTCGGCCCCCAGCGTCGTCCGGACCAGGTCCCGCAGCGGCGCCGGCACCGCCGGCGGCAGCGGGGGCGGCTCGGAGCGCAGCACCCGGGCGATGGTGGCGGCCGGCGGCTCGTCCCGGTCGCCGCCGAAGGGGCTCGACCCGGTCAGGAGGGCGTGGAGGGTGGCCCCCAGGGACCACACGTCCGCGGTGGGCCCGGGCCGGTGGCCGGAGAGCACCTCGGGAGGCGTGAAGGGGATGGTGCCCACCAGGGTGCCGGTGGCGGTGTTGGTGCCCTCCGAGAGCCGGGCGATGCCGAAGTCGCCCAGCTTGGGGGCCCCGTTCTCGTCCAGGAGCACGTTGGCGGGCTTGACGTCGCGGTGGAGGATGCCGGCGTCGTGGGCCGCGGCCAGGGCGTCGGCCACGTGGACGCCCACGTCGAGCACCTCGGCCCACGGCATCGGCCCGTGGCGGGCCACCCGGTCGTGGAGCGAGCCCCCGGGCAGGTGCTCCATCACCAGGTAGGGGTGGCCGGCGTCGGTGGTGCCGGCGTCGTGCACGGTGACCACCGCGGGGTGGCCGGAGAGGCGCCCGATGGCCCGGCACTCGGCCAGGAACCGCCGCTCCCGCTCGGCGTCGTCGAGGGTCTCGCCCAGCAGCTTCACCGCCACCCGGCGGCCGAGCCGGCCCTGCTCGGCCAGCCACACGGTGGCGAAGCCGCCCGAGCCCAGGCGCTCGACCAGCACGTAGCCCGGCGGCAGGGGCACGCCCCCGATGGCCGGCGGGGGCGGCGGGCCGGCGTCCGGCCCCGGGGTGGGTTGGTCAGCCATCGGGATCGCCCCATCCTCCGTCGTCGACCGCCACGCGGGAGCCGACTGTACCCCTGCCCCCCGGGGGCCGGCGCCAGGGCGGGGACCCCCGGCCGGCCTCACCTCGCCCGCCCCCGGGCCGATGAGGACGGGGATGGTCGTCGCCCCCGCTCCCCCGGCCCCCGAGCCGGCCCCGGACCCGGCGGCGCCGGTGGCCCCGGCCGGGCCCACGGTGCGACGCCTCCGCTTCGAGTGGCCGGCCGACCTGGACCCGGACTGGACGCCGCAGCGGCCCGAGCTGGCCTGCGTGGCCAACGCCGTGTCGCTGCTCATGCCCCACGCCGAGCCCTACGTGGCCGGCGCCGTCCGGGACGCCCTGCCCGACCTCCCCGACGACCTGCGGGCCGAGGCCGAGGCCTGGATCGGCCAGGAGACGGCCCACCACGGCGCCCACCAGCGCCTCAACCGGGTGCTGGTGGCCCGCCGGCCGGCCCTGGCCCGGATCGAGCGCTGGATCGGGCGCTCCTTCGTCGCCCTGGCCCGCCGCCGCGGGCGCCGGTTCGCCCTCGGCTACGCCGCGGGCTTCGAGGCCCTGGCCTTCGTGGCCGCCCGGTGGGTCGACCGGCGGGCCCACGACCTGCTGCGGGGGGCCGACGTGGTCCCGGCCACGCTCTTCCTCTGGCACCTGGCCGAGGAGGTGGAGCACAAGGAGGTGGCCTTCGACGTCCACCGGGCCGCCGGCGGGACCCGCCGGTCCCTGGCCCTGGGCACCGGGGTGGCCGTGGTGGCGATGGCCTGGTTCACGGTGCTGGGCACGCTGGTCGGCCTGGCTCGCTCGGGTCGCCTCTGGCGGCCAGTGGCCCACTGGCGCCTGCTGTGCTGGTCCTTCGGCTTCCTCTTCGAGCTCCTGCCCACCCTGGCCGCCACCCTCCTGGCCGGCCACCACCCGTCCCGCATGGCCGACCCGGTCTGGCTGCCGGTGTGGCTGCGCTCCTACGACCCCGCCACCCGCACCATGCCGGCCTGGTCGATGGACATCGTCCGGCCCTGACCCGGCCACCGGCGGCCCGGCCGCCGGGGAGGCACCCGGGCCGGTCGGCCCGACCCGTGGGTACCCTGCCGCCGTGCCCGGTCCCCCGCGCCCCGCCCCCGACGACCCCGGCCCCGCCTCCGGCCCTGACCACGGCCCCGGCCACCGGCGGAGCGACCCGGGCCCGCCCGCCCGCCGCCGGGTGCGGGGCGACGGCGTCGACCTGTCGGTGGCCGAGTGGGGCACGCCCGGACCCGGGCCCACCACCGTGCTGGTCCACGGCTACCCGGACTCCTCGACGGTGTGGCACCCGGTGGTGGCCGCCCTGCGAGCCGGCGACCCGGCCCGGCACGTGGTCGCCCCCGACGTGCGGGGCGCGGGCCGCTCCGACCACCCCCGGCCGGTGCGGGCCTACCGGCTGCCCCGGCTGGTGGCGGACCTGGTGGCGGTGCTGGAGGCCACCTCCCCCGGACGCCCGGCCCACCTGGTGGGCCACGACTGGGGCTCGGTCCAGTCCTGGGCCGCGGTGGCCGACCCGCAGGCCGCCACCCGGATCGCCTCCTTCACCTCCCTCTCCGGTCCGCCCCTCGAGCTGGCCGGGGCCTGGGCCCGGGCCCGGCTGCGCCCCCACCCCGCCGACCTGCGGGCCCTGGCCCGGCAGGCCGCCCGCTCGTCGTACGTGGGGGCCCTGCTGGTCCCCGGCTTGGGCCCGGCGGCGTGGCGGCTCGGCCTGGGCCGAGCGTGGCCCCGGCTCCAGCGCCAGCGCGAGGGCGTGGCCACCGACGCCGACTGGCCCGGCCCGGGGCTGGTCGACGACGCCGTGGCCGGGGTGGGCCTGTACCGGGCCAACCTGGGCCCCGGCGCCCCCCGGACCCCCGGGGCCCCGGCCCGGGTCCCGGTGCAGGTGCTGGTCCTGGAGGACGACGCCTTCCTGACCCCGTCCCTGTTCGAGGGGATCGGGACCCTGTCCCCCGGGGCGCGCCTCCGCCGGGTCGAGGGCGGGCACTGGGCCATCCGCCGCCACCCCGACCGGGTGGCCTCCTGGATCGACGACCACATCGCCGCCTCCTCGGGGCCGGGGACCGGCCGGTGACCGTCCCGGCCCCGGCGGCCCCCCCGGGCGTCCCGGCCGCCACCGGCGGGGTGTGGGCCCCCGGGCGCCGGCTGCTGACCGCGGGCCTGGTCCTGACCATCACCCTGGCCGCCTTCGAGTCGCTGGCCATCGCCACCGTCATGCCCGTGGTCGAGGACGACCTGGGGGACCTGGCCCTCTACGGCTGGGTCTTCAGCGGCTTCTTCCTCGGGAGCCTGGTCGGCATCGTGGTGACCGGCGTGCTCACCGACCGGCGGGGCCCGGCCCTGCCCTTCGCCCTCGGGCTGGCCCTCTTCGCCGCCGGGCTGGTGGCCGGGGGCCTGGCCGACTCCATGGCCGTGCTGGTGGCGGCCCGGGTGGTCCAGGGCGTGGGCGCCGGCACCATCCCCGCCTCGGCCTACGCCAGCGTGGCCCGGGGCTACCCCCCGGCCGCCCGGCCCCGGATCTTCGCCATCATGTCCACGGCCTGGGTGGTGCCCGGCGTGGTGGGCCCGTCGTTGGCCGTGGTGATCGAGCACGCGGCGTCGTGGCGGGCGGTGTTCCTCGGCCTGCTGCCCCTGGTGGCCCTGGCCGCGGCCATCACCGTGCCCTCCCTCCTGGGCCTGGGCCGGGCCGCCCCCCGGGCCCGGGCCGGTGACGGGGCCCGCCTGGGCCACGTCGCCCTCCTGGTCCTGGGGGTGGGGGCCGTGCTGGCCGCCGGCCAGGCCTCGACCGCCCTCCTGGCCGTGGCCCTGGTGGCCGCCGGGGCGCCGATCGCGGCGTTGGCCTTCCTCCGCCTCGTGCCCCCCGGCACGGCCCGCCTGGCCCCCGGCCTGCCCGCCACCGTGGCCGTGCGCGGCATCCTGACCTGGTCCTTCTTCGGGGCCGACGCCTTCATCTCGCTGGCCGTGACCACGGGCCGGGGGGGCTCGACGTTCCTGGCCGGGGCCGCGCTCACCGTCACCTCGGTGCTGTGGAGCGCGGGGGCCTGGATCCAGGAGCGGGTCATCGGGCGCACCGGCCCCCGGCGCCTGGACCGCATCGCCTTCCTGCTGCTCGCCGCCTCGGGCCTGGCCATGGTGGTGGTGGTGCTGGCCCTGCCGGCGTGGGCCGCGGTCGGCGCCTGGGGGGTGGCCGGCCTGGGCATGGGCCTGGGCTACGCCCCCCTCTCGGTCACCGCCCTGGGCGCCGCCGCCCCGGGCCGGGAGGGCGAGGCCTCGGCCGCCCTGCACCTCTGCGACGTGCTGGGCGTGTCGATCGGCACCGGCCTGGCCGGCGCCGTCGTGGCCCTGGGCGACGGCCGGGGGTGGGACGTCTCCTCGGGGCTGGCCCTGGCCTTCCTCCTCGGGGTGGCGGTGGCCGGCGCCGGGGCCGGGGCCGCCCGCCGCCTCCCGGCCCGCGTCCCGGCCCACTGACCGGCCGCCGCGGGGACGGCCGCCGAGGGCGCTACATGCGGGGCGGGGCCTCGATGCCCAGGAGCCCGAGGCCGGTGGCCAGGGTGCGGGCCGTGAGGTCGCAGAGCACCAGGCGGCTGGCCCGCTGGCCCTCGTCGGCGGCCCGCAGGACCGGGCACGCCTCGTAGAAGGTGGTGAAGGCCTGGGCCAGGTCGAACAGGTAGCCGCACAGGCGGTGGGGCTGGGCCGTCGCCGCCGTGGCCCGCACCGCCCCCTCGAAGCCCAGCAGGGCCAGGGCCAGCTCCCGCTCGGGCCGCTCCCCCAGCCGGAGGGCGGCGGGGTCGAGGGCCGCGGGGTCGACCTCGCCCCGGCGGAAGATCGAGCGGATCCGGGTGTGGGCGTACTGCAGGTAGGGCCCGGTGTTGCCCTCGAAGGCCAGCATCCGGTCGAAGTCCAGGACGTAGTCCTTGACCCGGTCGCTGGACAGGTCGGCGTACTTCACGGCCCCGATGCCCACCGCCCGGGCCACGGCCGCGGCCTCGGCGCCGGCCAGGTCGGGGTTGCGCTCGGCCACGGCCGCCGCGGCCCGGTCGACGGCCTCGTCGAGCAGGTCGACCAGGCGCACCGACGACCCGGAGCGGGTCTTGAACATCTTGCCGTCGGCGCCCAGCAGGTTGCCGAAGGGCACGTGCTCGGCCACCACGCCCTCGGGCAGCCACCCGGCCAGGCGGGCCACGGCGAAGACCATCTCCAGGTGGTCGCGCTGGGGGGCGCCGACGACGTAGAGCGAGCGCCGGGCCCCGAGGGTGTCGACCCGGTGGCGGAGGGCGGCCAGGTCGGTGGCGGCGTAGCCGTACCCGCCGTCCCCCTTGCGCACGATCAGGGGCTGGGGCTCGCCGTCGCGGCCGGTGAAGCCGGGGGGGAACACGCACTCGGCCCCGTCGTCGGTGACCAGCAGGCCGGCCCCGTCGAGGTCGGCCACCACCGCGGGCAGGGCGTCGTTGTAGGCGCTCTCCCCCACGATGTCGTCGGGGGTGAGGAGGACGCCGAGCCGGTCGTAGACGGCTTGGAAGTAGGCGGTGGACTGGTCGACCAGCACCCGCCACAGCCGCAGCGTCTCCGGGTCGCCCGACTGGAGGGCCACCACCCGGCGCCGGGACCGGTCCTTGAACCCGTCGTCGGTGTCGAAGCTGGCCCGGGCGGCGCGGTAGAAGCCGTTGAGGTCGCCGACCGAGAGCTCGGCCACGGCCCGGTCCTCGCCCACCTCCACCAGGTGCTCGATGAGCATGCCGAAGGGCGTGCCCCAGTCGCCCACGTGGTTCTGGCGCACCACCGGGCGGCCCAGGTGCTCCAGCACCCGCACCAGGGCGTCGCCGATGACGGTGGAGCGCAGGTGCCCGACGTGCATCTCCTTGGCCACGTTGGGCGCCGAGTAGTCGACCACCACCGGCCCGGCGCTGGTGTCGGCCCCGACCCCCAGCCGCTCGTCGGACCAGGCGGCCCGGGCCAGGCCGGCCAGCGCCCCGTCGTCCAGGGTGAGGTTCAGGAAGCCGGGGCCGGCGATCTCGACGGTGGCCACCAGGTCGCCCACGTCCGCGGCGGCCGCCACCTCGGCCGCCACCTCCCGGGGGTTCCGGCCCAGCCGCTTGGCCAGGGCCAGGGCCCCGTCGGCCTGGAAGTCGGCCCGGTCGCTGCGGCGCACCGTCGGCGGGGCCGGCACCTCCGCCGGGTCGGCCCCGGCCGCGTCGCGCACGGCGGCGAAGGCGGGGACCAGGCGGTCGGTGAGCAGGGCGAGGGGGTCGGCCACGCCTCATCGTCCGGCCCGGCACCACCGGCGGTCAAACCCGCGCTCAGAGGCGGGCCCCGGCGGTGCGGAGCAGGGCGGCGAAGGCGCCGGCCCGGTGACGGACGAAGCGGGCGCTCAGGTGGTTGTCGTCGCGGTGGACGATGACCCCGTCCAGCAGGGCCGGGCAGGTCCCCCCCGGGCAGCCGATGGGCGTCGGGTCGATGACCCCGGCGGCGGGGACAGCGGCCACCGCCTCCCGCAGGGCCGTGTTGTAGCGGGGCACCACCGCGTCGGCGGCGACCGGGAAGTCGCAGGCGTGGCGGCCGGCCTGGCCCCGGCGGATCAGGCAGGCCGGCACCCGCTCGGGCAGGGTGGGGATGGTCTCGCTGACCACCACCCGGGCGCCGCCGGCCGAGAGGGTGCGCAGCGTCCAGTCCCAGCCCTCCCGCCACAGGCCCAGGTGGGCCGGGTCGGTGGGGTGCACGTCGCGCCCGCCCGACACCAGGCCCCGGACGTGGGACCGGGTGGCCACGATGACCACGTCGGGGGCGAACCGCTCGACCAGGTCCCGGTAGACGTGGTGGCGCCACTCGGCGCAGGCCGTGTCGGTCACCCTCCGGCCGTCGGGCTGGAGGGCGTAGGCCACGACGTCGTTGGCCGGGCACCCGCCCCGGGTGGCCCGGACGATGCGGGCGTCGCTGCCCTCGGCCAGCTCCTCCAGGGCCGGCTGCCACTGCTGGGCGTGGGAGTCGCCCACCAGGGCCACCACCGGGCCGTCGCCGTCGCGGTGCACGCACGGCTCGCTGCCGGCCGGGGACGGCCAGTCCTCCTCGAAGTAGGGGCAGCGGCCGGGCTCGGCCAGGTCGCGCACCGCCACCAGGGCGGCCTGGTCCCAGTCGTCCCGGGGCTGGAACAGCGGGTAGGCCACCGCCCCGGCCACCAGCGAGAGGGCCAGGCCGGTGCCCACCACGGCCGCCGGGCGAGCCGCCCCGGCCAGCCGGAAGCGGACGGGCCGCTCGACCACCAGGTACGACACCAGGGCCAGGGCCCCGGTCACCGCCACCAGGGCCGGGCGCTCGGCCAGCCCGGGCCGGTCCACCTCGGGCCGGGCCGCCACCAGGGGCAGGAACACGATCACCGGCCAGTGCCAGATGTAGAGGCTGTAGGACAGCCGGCCCACGGCGGCCAACGATCGGTGCCCGACCAGCCGGGCCACGGGGCCGGGCGGGGCCAGGTCGACCCCGGCGATGAGGGCCAGGCTGGCCCCGGTGACGGCCAGGCCGGGCCACCCCGGGTAGGCCGAGGCGTCGGTGACCCGGTGGGCCAGGGCGGCCAGGGCGGCCAGGGCGGCCACGGCCGAGACGCCGGCCGCCCCCCGCCCGGCCCGGGTGTCGGGGAAGGCCCACCCCCGGTGGCGGGCGGCCAGGGCCAGCGCCGCGCCGGCCAGGAGCTGGTAGGCCCGGGTGTGGGTGCCGTAGTAGGTCAGCGACGACCCGGCCAGGGCCACCGAGGCCACGGCCGAGGCCACGGCCAGGACCAGCACCGCGGCCAGCAGGCGGCCCACGGCGTCACGGGCCCGGCCCCGGGTGGAGAGGCGGTAGAGGCCCAGGAACAGGGCCGGCCACACCAGGTAGAACTGCTCCTCCACGGCCAGGGACCAGTAGTGCACCAGGGGGCTGGGCACGTCGCCGGGGGCGAAGTAGTCGCCGCCGGCCAGGGCGGCCCGCCAGTTGGCGCTGTAGAAGGCGGCGAAGGTGGTGTCCCACCCCAGCGCCTGCTTCTGCACCGGGTCGAACAGGTGGTGGCCGGCCACCATGACCGCGGCCAGCACGGCGATCGACGCCGGCAGCAGCCGCCGGGCCCGGCGGGCGTAGAAGCGGCCCAGCCCCACGGTGCCCCGCCCGGTGGCCTCCCCCACCAGGAGACCGGTGATGAGGTAGCCGGAGAGGACGAAGAACACGTCGACGCCGACGAACCCGCCGGGGATCCAGGCGTAGCCGAGGTGGAACAGGATGACCATGGCCACGGCCACGGCCCGGACGCCGTCCAGGTGGGGCCGGTAGCCCCGGGTGGCCGGGTCGGACGGGGACGGGGCCGGCGGGGGTGCGGGGGCCGTGGCGGCGGGCGCGGCCATCAGCGGGCGGGGCGGCGAGGCACGGGGACGCCCCGGTCAGGCCGCGGGGAGGCGGTCCCGGTCGGCGGCCAGGCGGGCCCGGAAGCGGTCGAGCTGATCGGCCACCGGGCCGGGGCCGCCGCCACCCCGGGTGGTGCGCCGGGTGACGGGCACGCCGGGGGCGATGAGGGCGGCGGCGTCGGGCCCCAGCCGCTCGTCCGCGGCCACCAGGTCGGCCAGGGCCCCCTCGCCGGCCAGGGACCGGCGGACCAGGTCGCCCACCACCGCGTGGGCGTCGCGGAAGGGCGTGCCCCGGGCCACCAGCAGCTCGGCCAGGTCGGTGGCGGCGGCGGCCGGGGTGTCGGCGGCGGCGGCCATGCGGTCGGTGCGGAAGGTGGCGGTGGCCACCATGCCCTCCCAGGCGGCCAGGGCCAGCAGCACCTGCCGGACCGAGTCGAACAGCGGCTCCTTGTCCTCCTGGAGGTCGCGGTTGTAGGCCAGGGGCAGGCCCTTGAGGGTGACCAGCAGGCCGGTCAGGTTGCCGACCAGGCGCCCGGCCTTGCCCCGGGCCAGCTCGGCGATGTCGGGGTTCTTCTTCTGGGGGAGCATGGACGAGCCGGTGGCGTAGGCGTCGTCGAGGGTGACGAAGCCCACCTCCTCGCTGGCCCACAGCACCCACTCCTCCCCCAGGCGCGACAGGTGCACGCCGCACAGGGCCAGGGCGAAGAGGGCCTCGGCCACGAAGTCGCGGTCGCTCACCGCGTCCAGGCTGTTGTCGAAGGCGGCGGCGAAGCCCAGGTCGGCGGCCGTGCCCTCGGGGTCGAGGGGCAGGGACGAGCCGGCCAGGGCGCCGGCCCCCAGGGGCGACACGTCGGCCCGGGCCCGGGTGGCCAGCAGGCGGTCGAGGTCGCGGGCCAGGGCCCAGCCGTGGGCCAGCAGGTGGTGGGCCAGCAGCACCGGCTGGGCCTGCTGGAGGTGGGTGTAGCCGGGGAGGTAGGCGTCGCCGGCCTCGGTGGCCCGGTCCAGCAGCACCTCCTGCAGGGCCAGCACCCGGGCGGCCACGTCGGCCAGGGCCCGCTTGGTCCACAGGCGCAGGTCGGTGGCCACCTGGTCGTTGCGGCTCCGGCCGGTGTGGAGCTTGGCCCCGGCCGGGCCGGCCAGCTCGGTGACCCGCCGCTCCACCGCGGTGTGGATGTCCTCGTCGCTGGGGGCGAAGGCGAAGGTGCCGTCGGCCAGCTCGGCCTCGACCCGGTCCAGGGCCCCCAGCACGGCGCCGGCCTCGTCGCCGTCGAGCAGCCCGCCCCGCACCAGGCCCCGCACGTGGGCCCGCGACCCGGCGATGTCGTCGGGGGCCAGCACCCGGTCGAACGGGAGGCTCACGGTGAAGGCCAGGAGGGCCTCGGCCGGGCCCCCGGCGAAGCGGCCGTGCCAGAGCGTGCGGCCCTCGGCGGCGTCCCCGTCCCCGGCGGGGGCGGGCGTGTCGTCGGCCATCAGTCCCGGTCCCGGAGCGAGCCCTGGCGGGCGGCCCAGGTCTCGATGCCCAGGCCCCACAGGCGCACGAAGCCGGCCGAGTCCTCGTGGCGGAACGAGTCCTCGGCGTCGTAGGTGGCCAGCTCGTAGTCGTAGAGCGAGTGCTGGCTGCGCCGGCCGGTGACCGCGCAGGAGCCCGGCGCCAGGTGCAGCCGCACCTCGCCGGTGACGAAGGCCTGGCTGGAGTCCACGAAGGAGTCGAAGGCCTGCTTGAGGGGGCTGAACCACAGGCCGTCGTAGATGAGCTCGGCGTAGCGGGGCTCGACGCGGGCCTTCTCCCGGTCGAGGTCCCGCTCCAGGCAGATCGACTCCAGGTCCTTGTGGGCCATGATCAGGGCCAGGGCCGCCGGGCACTCGTAGGTCTCCCGGCTCTTGATGCCCACCCGCCGGTTCTCGACCATGTCGATGCGGCCCCAGCCGTAGGAGCCGACCAGCGTGTTGAGCGTCTCGATGACCTCCAGCATCCCCAGCCGCTGGCCGTCGATGGAGGTGGGCACGCCCTGCTCGAACCCGATGACCACGTCCCGGGGCTCGGTGGCGGTGGGCCGGGTCAGGAGCCACACGCCGGGGGGCGGCACGGCCCACGGGTCCTCCATCTCGCCGCACTCGATGGCCCGGCCCCACAGGTTGTCGTCGATGGAGTACACCTTCTCCTTCGTCGCCTGGATGGGGATCTGGTGGTCGTACGCGTAGTGGATGGAGTCCTCGCGGGTCATGCCCCAGCCCCGCACCGGGGCCAGCACCTCCAGGTCGGGGGCCAGGGCCCGGGTCGAGACCTCGAAGCGGACCTGGTCGTTGCCCTTGCCGGTGCAGCCGTGGGCCACGGCGTCGGCCCCGTGGTAGCGGGCCGTCTCCACCAGGTGCTTGACGATCACCGGGCGGGACAGGGCCGAGACCAGCGGGTAGCGGCCCTCGTACATGGCGTTGGCCTTGAGGGCGGGGGCCACGAAGTCCTCGGCGAACTCCTGGCGGGCGTCGACCACGATGGCCTCGACGGCGCCGGCGGCCCGGGCCCGCTCGCGGACCACGTCCCAGTCGTCGGAGGCCTGGCCGACGTCCACGGCCAGGCACACGACCTCGACGCCGTAGTGCTCGATCATCCACTTCACGGCTACGGAGGTGTCGAGACCTCCGCTGTAGGCCAGGACGACGCGCTTGGGCATGGGTGCTATCTCTCTTCCTTGGGGGTGAGGCCGGCCAGGTCGCGGAGGCGCTCGGCGAGGGCTGCCGCCGGGCCGGTGACGGGGCGGTCGGGGTCGTTGACCACGACGAAGAGGGTGTCGTCGCCGGCCACGGTGCCGGCCACCTCGGGCACGTCCGCCCGGTCCAGGGCCGAGCCGACCACGTGGGCCGAGCCCGGCGGGGTGCGAAGGACCACCAGGTTGTCGGTGGCGGAGACCTCCACCACCCAGTCGCCGAACACCCGGCGCAGGTGGTCGTCGGGGGCCCGCTGCTCGCGGGGCAGCTCGGGGATGGCGTAGGCCGACTCGCCGTCGCCGGTGCGGACCTTGATGGCCCCCAGGTCGACCAGGTCCCGGGACACGGTGGCCTGGGTGGAGGCCACGCCCTCGGCGGCCAGGAGGTCGACGAGTTGCTCCTGGCTGGTGACCCGGTGCGAGGCCAGCAGCTTGGCCACCAGGTGCTGGCGCTGGGTGCGGCCCATGCGGGGCGGCCCGGCGGTCACGGCCGCACCCCCAGCAGCCAGGCCAGGGCCCCCCGGGCGGCGTGGAGCCGGTTGGCGGCCTGGGGCCACACCCGCGACGACGGCCCGTCCAGCACGTCGTCGGTGACCTCCTCGCCCCGGTGGGCGGGCAGGCAGTGGAGGAAGACGGCGTCGGCCGTGGCCCGGGCCATGAGGGCCGTGTCCACCCGGTAGGGGGCGAACAGGGGGCGCCGGGCCGCGGCCTCGGCCTCCTGGCCCATCGAGTACCAGGCGTCGGTGGACACCGTGTCGGCCCCGGCCACCGCGGCCCCGGGGTCGTCGGTGACCCAGAGGGAGCCGCCCAGGGCGGCCACCCGGGCCACGTCGGCGTCGGTCGGGCCGTAGCCCTCGGGGCTGGCCACCCGGACCGCGACCCCGGTCATGGCGCAGGCCAGGGCCAGGGACCGGGCCACGTTGGAGAAGTCGCCCACCCAGGCCAGGGTGCGCCCGTCCAGGCCCCCGGCCTCCAGCAGGGTCAGCAGGTCGGCGATGGCCTGGAGGGGGTGGGCGTCGTCGGAGAGGAGGTTGACCACCGGCACCGAGCCGGCGGCGGCCATCCGCCCCAGCACGCCGTGGTCGAACACGCGGGCGCAGATCACGCCGTGGTACTGCGACAGGGTGCGGGCCACGTCCTCGGCCGTCTCCCGCTCGTCGATGCCGACCTCGTCGGGCCGCACGTAGACGGGGTGGCCGCCCAGCTGGACCACGGCCATCTCGGTGGAGTGGCGGGTCCGGCCCGACGGCTTCTCGAACAGCAGGGCCGCGCCCCGGCCCTCCAGCACCCGCCGCAGCGAGCGGTCGTGGGCCAGGACCAGCACCTCCTCCAGCTCGGCGGGGGCGAGGTCGTCCACGTCCAGCAGGTGCCGGGTCACGGTGCCACCTCGGCCACGGCCGCGGCCACCACGTCCAGCGCCTGGTCGACATCGTCCTCGGAGACGGTGAGGGGCGGGGCGAAGCGCAGGGCGGTGGGGGTGACGGCGTTGACGATCAGGCCCCGCCGGAGGGCGGCAGCGGCCACCGCCTTGGAGTCGAGGCCGTCGAGCTCGGCGGCCAGCAGGAGCCCCAGGCCCCGCACCGAGGCCACCCCGGGCACCTCGGCCAGCCCGGAGGCCAGCCGGGCCCCGAGGGCCGCGGCCCGCCCCGGGGCGTCGATGGCCTCCAGCTCGGCCAGGGTGGCCCGGGCCGCGGCGGCGGCGAAGGGCTGGCCGCCGAAGGTGCTGCCGTGGTCGCCGGGCTCGAAGGTCTCGGCCACCTCGGCCCGGGCCCAGCACGCCCCGATGGGCACCCCGTTGCCCAGGGCCTTGGCCATGGTGACCACGTCGGGCACCACGCCGAAGTGGTGGTGGCCGAACCAGCGGCCGGTGCGGCCCAGGCCGGTCTGGACCTCGTCGATCATGAGGAGGGTGCCGGTCACGTCGCACAGCTCCCGCACGGCCCGCAGGTAGGCGGCCGAGGCCGGGTTCACGCCCCCCTCGCCCTGGAGCGGCTCCAACAGGACGGCGGCCACCGTGGGGTCGAGGGCCGCCTCCAGGGCGTCGATGTCCTCCCAGGCCACGTGGCGGAACCCGGGGGGCAGGGGCTGGAACGGCTCGTGCTTGGCCGGTTGGCCGGTGGCGTGCAGGGTGGCCAGGGTGCGGCCGTGGAAGGAGCCCAGGGCCGAGACGACCACGTGGCGGCCCCGGCCCCCGAACCGGCGGGCCAGCTTGAGGGCGCACTCGTTGGCCTCGGCCCCCGAGTTGGCGAAGAACACCCGGCCCCGGGGGCCGTCGCCGGCCCAGCCGTCGGCCCAGGCCGGGGTGCCCAGCAGCCGGTCGAGGGTGGTGGCCACCTCGGGGCCCACGTCGTTGCCGAACAGGTTGGACACGTGCAGCAGGGTGCGGGCCTGGGTGGCCACCGCCTGGGCCACCGCCGGGTGGCTGTGGCCCAGGCTGCACACGGCCAGGCCGGTGAGGAAGTCCAGGTACTCGGTGCCCTGGTCGTCCCACACCCGGGTGCCCTCGCCCCGCACCAGGGTGAGGGGCGGCGCCCCGTAGGTGGGCATGAGGGGCGGGGCGATGGCCGGCGCGCTCACGACGGGCCTCCGGCCGACCGGGTGACCATGGTGCCCACGCCCTCGTCGGTGAGCAGCTCCAGGAGCAGCACGTGGGGGATGCGGCCGTCGAGGATGTGCGACGAGCCCACCCCGCCCTCCACCGCGGCCAGGGCCGCCTCCACCTTGGGGATCATGCCGCCGGCGATGACCCCCTCGGCGATGAGCAGCCGGGCCCGGGCCACCGACAGGCGCGACACCAGCGACGCCGGGTCGTCGACCGCGGTCAGCACCCCGGGGACGTCGGTGAGGTAGATGAGCTTCTCGGCCCCCAGGGCCTCGGCCACGGCGATGGCGGCGCTGTCGGCGTTGATGTTGTAGGCCTGCCCGTCGCCGTCGGCCCCGATGGTGGAGATGACCGGCACGAAGCGCTGCTCGATGAGGGTGTCGAGGATCGTCCGGTCGACGCCCACGACGTCGCCCACGTAGCCGAGGCCGGGGTCGCGCTGGGCGGCGGCCAGCAGCCCGGCGTCCTCGCCCGAGAGGCCCACGGCCACCGGGGCGTGCCGGTTGATGGCGCTCACGATGTCGCGCCCGATCCGGCCCCCGAGGACCATGCGGGCCACGTCCAGCGTCTCGGCGTCGGTGACCCGCAGGCCGTCGCGGAACTCGGTGCCCAGGCCCAGCCGCCCGAGCATCTCGTCGATCTGGGGGCCGCCGCCGTGGACCACCACCGGCTTCAGGCCCACGGCCCGGAGCAGCACCACGTCGGTGGCGAAGGACCGGGCCAGCTCGGCCTGGCCCATGGCGCTGCCGCCCAGCTTGATGACCACGGTGCGCCCGGCGAAGGCCTGGATGTAGGGCAGGGCCTCGACCAGGATGGCGGCCCGCAGGGCGGCGTCGACCTGGTGGAGGGCCAGCTCCGGCTTGTCGTGTCCGGGGGCCATCTCCCCATCTTATGCACGTATCTGCATGGCCATGCAACACGGTTCCCCCGGCCGGCGCCCGGGCCGGCGGGGCCTGGGTCAGCTGGTGCCCATGTTCTCGTCGACGTAGGCGTGGCTCAGGTCGTTGGTCAGGACGGTGGCCGTGCCCGCCCCCAGGCCCAGGTCGCAGGCGATGTGCAGGTACCGCTGGTCCATGTGGGCCGCCACCGCCTCGGCGTCGTGGGCCACCGACACCCCGCCGGCGGCCACGGTCACCCCGCCGTAGGCCACCGCCACCCGCTCCTGCTCGAAGGTGATGCCGGCCGAACCCAGCTCGCTGGCCAGGCGGCCCCAGTACGGGTCGCGCCCGTACCACGAGCACCGGCACAGCACGCTGCGGGCGATCTGCCGGGCGCCGGCCCGGGCCTCGGCGTCGGAGGCGGCACCGGTCACGGTCAGCCGGACCACCTTGGTGGCGCCCTCGGCGTCGTCGGCCATCTGCTCGGCCAGCGAGCCGCACACCGAGGCCACCGCGGCGGCCAGGTCGGCCTCGTCCACCGGCCCGGCCTCGCCCGAGGCCAGCAGGAGCACTGTGTCGTTGGTGGAGGTGCAGCCGTCGGTGAGCAGGGCGTTGAAGCTGCCCTCCACCCCGGCGGCCAGCACCCGCCGCAGCGTCGGCCCGTCGGCCTCGGCGTCGGTGGTGAGCACGGCCAGCATGGTGGCCATGGCCGGGGCCAGCATGGCCGCCCCCTTGGCCATGCCCCCGACCACGGCCGCCCCCGCCGTGGCCACCGCCTCCTTGCGCCGGGTGTCGGTGGTGAGCAGGGCGTCGGCCGCCGCCGCCCCGCCCTCCTCGTCGTCGGTGAGGCCGGCCACCAGGTCGGTCACCCCGGCCAGCAGCGGCTCGACGGGCAGGGGGATGCCGATGAGCCCGGTGGAGCAGACCAGGACCTCGTCCTCGGCGCAGCCCAGCTCGGCGGCCACCGCGGCGCAGGTCCGCTCGGCGTCGGCCCGCCCCGGCCCGCCGGTGCCGGCGTTGGCGTTCCCGCTGTTGAGGACCACCGCCGCGGCCCGGCCCCCGGCCGAGGCCAGGTGGCCCTGCGACACCTGGACCGGGGCCGCGGTCATGAGGTTGGAGGTGAAGACCCCGGCGGCGGGGACGGGGCGCCCGTCGGCCGTGGCCACCAGGGCCAGGTCGGCGTGGCCCGAGGCCTTGATGCCGGACGCCACCCCGTGGGCCACGAACCCCCGGGCGGCCACGACGCTCATCGGGCCGCCCCTGTGCCGCCGGGGCCGCTCACGGGTAGGAGCCGATGGCCGAGAGGCCCAGGGCCTCGGGCAGGCCCAGGACCAGGTTGGCGCACTGGACGGCGGCGCCGGAGGCCCCCTTGCCCAGGTTGTCCAGGGCGCACAGGGACACCACCCAGCCGGTGCGCTCGTCGAGGACGGCCGACACGTGGGCCGCGTTGGAGCCGTGGGTGGCCTTGGTGGACGGCGAGCCCGGGACCACGGCCACGAACGGCTCGCCGTCGTAGGCGTCGCCCAGGGCGGCCCGCACGTCGGCCGCGGTGGTGCCGGGCCGGGGGCGGGAGTAGCAGGTGGCCAGCATGCCCCTGCTCATGGGGACCAGGTGGGGGGTGAACACCACCTGGGCCGGGGCCCCGGCAGCCCGGGTGAGGGTCTGCTCGATCTCGGGGGTGTGGCGGTGGCGCCAGTCCCCGTAGGCGGTGACGTCGCCATCGGCGGTGCAGAAGGCGGTGGCCGGCTTGAGCGACCGGCCCGCCCCCGATACGCCGCTCACCGCGTCGACCACGATGCCGGTGGGCTCGACCAGGCCGGCCCGCAGCAGCGGGGCCAGGGCCAGGGCCGCGGCCGTGGGGTAGCACCCGGGCCCGGCCACCAGGGTGGCGGCCGCCACCTCGTCCCGGAACAGCTCGGGGAGGCCGTAGGCGGCCTCGGCCAGCAGCTCGGGCACGGCGTGGGCCTCGCCGTACCACTCGGGGTACAGGGCGGCGTCGGCCAGGCGGAAGTCGGCGGCCAGGTCGACCACGGCCCCGACCCGGGACCGCAGCTCGGGCACCACGGCCTGGCTGGCCCCGTGGGGCAGGCCGCAGAACACCAGGTCCAGCCCGTCGGCCGCCGCCGGCTCCCACCGGTCGAAGGTGCGGTCGCCGTAGGCGCTGACCAGGCTGGGGTACAGCCCGGCCACGGGCTGGCCGGCCTGGGTGTCGCCGGTGGCCAGGACCACGTCGAGCTCGGGGTGCCCGGCCAGCAGGCGGAGCAGCTCCGCCCCCGTGTACCCGGACGCTCCGACGATGCCCACCTTGGCCATGGGCACAGTCTATGCGAATGGGCGCATCACTATGCAACCTGTCCTTCGACCCGGGGTGGTCAGCCCCGGAGGGTGGCGCCGTGGGCCTCGGTGACGGCGGCCACCAGGGCGGCCCGGGCCTCGGCCACCTCGGTGTCGGTGAGGGTCCGGTCGGGGGCGTCGAAGCGGACCCGGTAGGCCAGGGACCGGTGGCCCTCGGCCACCCCCGCCCCCCGGTAGGTGTCGAACAGGCCCACCGACCAGACCAGGGGCGAGGCCCCGGCCAGGGTGCGCTCCACCGCGTTGGCCGAGACCGCGTCGGCCACCTCGAAGGCCAGGTCCACGTCGCTGGAGGGGAACCGGGACGCCGGGCGGTAGGCCGCCCCTCCCCCGCCCTCGGTGGCCAGCCGGAGCAGCCGGCCCAGGTCGACCTCCAGCCACGCCACCCGCTGGCCGATGCCGTGGGCGGCCAGGACGTCGGGATCGACCTCGCCCACCGAGCCCACCTCGGCGCCGGCCACCAGGGCCACGCCGGAGCGCGACGGGTGCAGGCCCGGGCGGGCCCCGTTGGCCACCTCGGCGCCGGCCAGGCCCAGGCGGGCGGCCAACCCCAGCCAGGCCCGCACCGCCACGGGCGCCTCGGCCCCGGCCAGGGCCAGGGCCAGGTGCTCCCGCTCGTCGGGCAGCAGGTCGGGGCGCCCCGGCCCCGCCCCCTCGCCGGCGCCCCGCTCCCCGGCGGGCAGGAACACGTGGCCGATCTCGAACAGGCGGACACCCTCGCTGCGACGGGCCGCGTTGGTGGCCACGGCCCGCACCAGGCCGGGCAGGAGGGTGGTGCGCAGGACCGACTCCTCGGCCACCAGCGAGTTGTGCAGCCGGATGCCCTCGGCCGGGAAGCCGCACGCCGCCAGCTGGTCGGGGGCCAGGAACGGCAGGGGCATGACCTCGGCCAGGCCCAGCCCGGTGCACAGGCGCCGCACCTCGCGCCGGCAGCGCTGCACCGGGGTCAGCCGGCCGGGCACCGCGGTGGCCAGCTCGCGCCGGGGGATGCGGGCGTAGCCGTGGTGCCGGGCCACCTCCTCGACGACGTCGATCTCGCTCTCGGAGTCGTAGCGCCACGAGGGGACGGCCACGTCCAGGTCGCCCGGGCTGTCGGCCGCCGGCGTCGCCACGTAGCCGATGGGGTCGAGGAGGCCGCCGATGGTGGCCCCGTCGAGGTCGGTGCCCAGCACCTGGTTGACCCGGGCCGGGCGCACCCGGACGGGGGCCCGGTCGGGCAGGTCCCCCCGCTCATCGACCACCCCGGGGGCCAGCGTGGTGCCGCAGATCTCGGCGGCCAGGGCCGCGAAGCGGGCGGCGGCGGCGGGGATCACCTCGGGGTCGCAGCCGCGCTCGAAGCGGGCCGCGGCCTCGGTCCGCAGGCCCAGGCGCCGGGCCGTGCGCCCCACCGAGCGGGGCAGGAACCAGGCCATCTCCAGGGCCACGTCGGTGGTGGTGGCCGCGATCTCGGCCGAGGCGCCGCCCATCACGCCGGCGATGCCCAGCGGCACGTCGTCGCCGCCGCAGATGAGGAGGTCGTCCCCCGTGCAGGTGCGCTCCACGTCGTCGAGGGTGGTGACGACCTCGTCGGGCCGGGCCCGCCGGACGCGGAACCCGGCCCCGGGGACGGCGGCCAGGTCGTAGGGGTGGTTGGGCTGGCCCAGCTCCAGCATCACGTAGTTGGAGATGTCGACCAGGGCGCTGATGGGCCGCATGCCCAGGTGGGTGAGGCGCCGCTGCATCCACTCCGGCGAGGTGGCGGTGGGGTCGAGGCCCCGCAACACCCAGGCCGTGAACCGGCCGCACAGGTCGGGGGCCAGGACCTCCACCTCCAGCGCCCCCGGGGCCGGGGCGCCCCCGGTGGCCGGCGCCCGGTCGGGCAACGAGAAGGGCACGCCCAGGTGGGCGGCCAGGTCGCGGGCCAGGCCGGCCACGCACAGGGCGTCGGGCCGGTTGGCGTTGACCTCCAGGTCCCACAGCACGTCCGGAGCCAGGCCCAGGGCCTCCACGATGGGGGTGCCCGGCACCGGTCCGGGGGCCAGGATGCGGATGCCGCCCTCGTCGGCCCCCAGGCCCAGCTCGGCCGACGAGCAGAGCATGCCGTTGGACCACTCGCCCCGCATCTTGCGCCGGGCGATCTCCATGCCGTCGGGCATGGTGGTGCCCAGGGTGGCCAGGGGCACCAGGTCGCCCTCGGCCATGTTGAAGGCGCCGCAGCAGATCTGCAGGGCCTCGCCGTCGCCGGTGTCGACGTCCACCAGCTGGATGCGGTCGGCCTTGGGGTGGGACCGGAGGGCCAGGATGCGGGCCACCACCACGCCGTCGAGGCCCTCCCCCAGCCGGGTGACCTCCTCGACCGGGGTGCCCAGGTCGTTGAAGGCCTGGCCGATGACCTCGGGGGCGTGGTCGAAGGGGGCCATCTCCTGGAGCCAGGACAGCAGGACCTTCATCAGAACTGCTCCAGGAAGCGCACGTCGACCGAGAGGATCTCGCGCAGGTCGGGGACGCCGTGGCGCATGAGGGCCAGGCGGTCGACGCCGAAGCCGAAGGCGAAGCCGGTGAAGGTCTCGGGGTCGATGCCGCCGTTGCGGAGCACGTTGGGGTGGACCATGCCGCAGCCGCCCAGCTCCAGCCAGCTCCCGTCGGGGCGCTGCACGTCGAACTCGCCCGACGGCTCGGTGAACGGGAAGTACGACGGCCGCAGGCGGGAGGTGTAGCCGGCCCCGAAGTAGGCCCGGGTGAAGGCCTCGATGGTGCCGGCCAGGTGGCCGAAGGTGATGCCCCGGTCGACCACCAGGGCCTCGATCTGGTGGAAGGTGGCCAGGTGGGTGGCGTCACGGGCCTCGTTGCGGTGCACCCGGCCGGGGGCGACCACGTAGATGGGCGGCTCCTGCTGCTCCATCACCCGGAGCTGCACCGGCGAGGTGTGGGTGCGGAGCACCACGTCGCCCGGCTCCCCGGCCTCGACGAAGAACGTGTCCTGCATGTCCCGGGCCGGGTGGTAGGGCGGCAGGTTGAGGCCGGTGAAGTTGTGCCAGTCGTCCTCCACCTCCGGGCCCTCGGCCACGGCGAAGCCCATGCCCACGAAGATGTCCTCCAGCTCCTCCATGGTCTGGGTGACCAGGTGCAGGTGGCCCGGTCCCCCCTCGGGGCGCACCTCGGTGAGGTCGAGCCGCTCGGCCGCCAGGCGGGCGGCCCGGGCCTCGGCCTCCAGCTCGGCCCGGCGCTCGGCCGCGGCCCGGCCCACCTCGCCGTTGACCCGGTTGAGGGCCAGGCCGGCCTCCCGCCGCTGGTCGGGCTCCAGGCCCCCGAGAGCGCGCTTGGCCGCGGCCAGGGCCGACTGCTTGCCGGTCAGCTCGGCCACCCGGGCCCGGAGCGTGTCGAGGTCGGGGGCCTGGCGCAGGGCCCGCTCGGCGGCCGCGCCGATCTCGGTGATGTCGTCGATCACGGACGCGCCCATGGCGGCTCACCCTGCCAAGGCTCGCCCGCCCCCGACAAGTCGGTTCGGCCCGGCGGCGGGCGCGGCCCCTACGGGCCGGGTGGGGCGCCGACCGGCAGCGTGAAGGTGAAGGTGCTGCCCTGGCCGGCCACCGACGCCGCGGTGAGGGTGCCGCCGTGGGCCTCGACCAGGCCCCGGCTGATCCACAGGCCCAGGCCGGTGCCGGTGGGCCGGCCCACCTCGCGGCGGAAGAACCGCTCGAAGACCCGGGGCAGGTCCTCGGGCGGGATGCCCGGTCCCCGGTCGTGGACGGCGACGGCCACCACCGCACCGCCGGCCGCCACCGCGCCCTCGATGCGCAGGCCCTCGGGGCTGGCGTACTTGGCCGCGTTCTCGACCAGGTTGGTGAGCACCTGCTCCACCTTGTCGGCGTCGGCCAGCACCTCGGGGAGGTCGTCGGGGAACGAGAGCTCCACCTCCAGCGCCTCCTCCTCCAGGGCCACCTTGTCGACCACCGAGCGGGCCAGGGCCGGCAGGTCCACGATGCGGGTGCGGAGGTGGAGCCGGCCCTTCTCCAGGCGGGAGATGTCCAGGAGCTCGGTGAGCATGCGGGTGACCCGGTCGGCGTCGTGGCGGACCTGCTCGAGCATCTCCTGCTTGCGGTCGTCGGCGATGCCGTCCCACCGGGACAGGAGCAGGCTGGTGAAGCCCTTGATGGAGGTGAGCGGGCTGCGCAGCTCGTGGCTCACGGTGGCGATGAGCTCGATGGCGTCGACCGGCTCCTCACCGGCCGGTGGCGGCCCGGCCGCCCCGCCGTCCGGTGGCGGGGCCGGGGGCTGGGGAGCGGTCACGGGTCCATGGTGGCGGCCCGCCCGGCGCCGGTGCGGGATCGTTGCCGGACCACCTCGAAGGCCAGCACCGAGCCGGCCACGGCCACGTTCAGGGACTCCACCCGGCCCCGCATGGGCAAGGAGGCCCACGCGTCGACGGCGGCGGCCACCTCGTCGGGCAGGCCGTGGGCCTCGCTGCCCAGCACCAGGGCCACCGGGCCGGCCAGGTCCACCCGGTCGGGCGGGGCGCCGTCCCGGGCCCGGGTCCCGACGGTCCGGACGCCGGCGGCGGCCAGCTCGGCCAGCACGGCGGCGGCCGGGCCCCGTCGGATCGGGACGCGCAGCACCGAGCCGGCCGAGGCCCGGACCACCTTGGGCGACCAGGGGTCGACCGAGCCGTCGGTGAGGACCACGGACGTGGCCCCCACCGCCTCGGCGGTGCGGAGGAGGGTGCCGGCGTTGCCGGGGTCGGCCACCCCCACCAGGACGATGTGGAGAACGGGCCCCCCGCCCTCCCCCGCGGGGGCGGCGCCGGGGATGCGGGCCACCGCGGCCAGCCCGTGGGGGGTGGTCACCTCGACGTGGCCGCGCAGGCCGCCGGCGACGGCCCAGCAGGGCACGGCGGCCGCCTCGGCCGCGGCCAGGGCGGCGGCCACCTCGGGCCGGTCCAGGGCGTCGGGGTCGACATAGGCGGCCTCCACCACCACCCCGGCGGCCAGGGCCTCGGCCAGCAGCACGGGCCCGTCCAGCACGAAGCGCCCGGCCTCGGCCCGGGCCCGGTTGTCGCGGGCCAGGCGGCCCAGCTCCACCACCCGGGGGTTGCGGGGCGAGAGGGACGGCGGAGACGCGGCGGATCCGCCCGGCCCGGGGGGCGTGGGCGGATCCGTCGGAGGGGTGGGGCGGCGCACGGGAAGCCGCCGGGTCGGGCCGCTCAGGCCGCGGGCTGGGCCTCGGCGGCCACCTTCACCAGGGCGGCGAAGGCCTGCGGGTCGGCCACCGCCAGCTCGGCCAGCACCTTGCGGTCCACGTCGACCTGGGCGATGCGCAGCCCGCTGATGAAGCGGCTGTAGGACATGCCGTTCTCGCGGCAGGCGGCGTTGATGCGCTGGATCCAGAGCTTGCGGAACTCGCCCTTGCGGGCCCGGCGGTCCCGGTAGGCGTACTGGAGGGAGTGCATCACCTGCTCGTTGGCGGCGCGGTACGAGCGGCTCTTGTTGCCGTAGTAGCCCTTGGCGCGCTCGAGGGTGGCCTTGCGGTGCTTCTTGCTGCTCACGGATCGCTTGACGCGGGCCATGGTTCGTTCCTCTTCTCGTCAGGTCGGTCGGGGCGGGGGCCGGGCGGGTGCTACCGGCGCCCGAGCAGGCGCTCGATGCGGGGGGCGTCGCCGGGGGCCACGTCGACGTCGGCCGAGAGGCGACGCGTCCGGGTGGAGGGCTTCTTCTCCAGGATGTGCCGCTTGTTGGCCTGCTGGCGCCGGAGCCGGCCGGAGCCGGTGGTCTTGAAGCGCTTGGCCGCGCCGCGGTGGGTCTTCATCTTGGGCATTGTCGTGTCCTCGGTGGGAGCGGTGGAGAAGGGGCTACGAGGCGGCGGCGTCGCTGTCGGCCGGGGCGGCGGGGGCCGGGGCCGGGGCGTCGTCGGGGTCGGCTGCCTCGGGGGCGTCGGTGGGAAGGGGGGCGGAAGGGGCCAGGGGTGGGGCGGGGGCGTCGGGAGCCGGGGCGGCGGCGACCGGGGCGGTGCCGTCGACGGCGGCGGCCTCGGCCTCCTCCTTGAGCTTGGCGGCGTGGGCGGCCTGGGCCCGCTTGTCGGGCGCCAGGACCATGATCATGTTGCGGCCGTCCAGCTTGGGCACCACCTCCACCCGGGCCAGGTGGACGACCTCGTCGGCGACGTGGTCGAGGATCTTCTTGCCCAGCTCCGGGTGCGCCATCTCGCGCCCCCGGAACATGATCGTCACCTTCACCTTGTGGCCCTCGGCGAGGAACCGCTCGACCTTCTTGGTCTTGGTGTCGAAGTCGCCGGACCCGATCTTGGGCCGGTACTTCATCTCCTTGATGACGACGTTGGTGCTCTTGCGGCGGGACTCCTTGGCCTTCTGGGCCGCCTCGTACTTGTACTTGCCGTAGTCCATGATCCGGCAGACCGGCGGGTTGGCCTTGTCGGCCACCTCCACGAGGTCGAGATCCAGTTCACGGGCTATGGCGAGGGCCTCGGGCAGCGGTCGGATCCCGATCTGGGACCCGTCGGCTCCGACCAGGCGGACCTCACGGGCCCGGATGCGGTCGTTGATGCGAGGCTCGTCGTTGTGCGGCGGCGCAGCTATGGCCGGTCTTCCTTCATGCGGTGGGTGCTTCCTCCGGTGCGGGGATGGGATGATCCGAAGCCGCAAAAAGAACGATGCGGACGCCGGGAAGCCGACGTCCGCGAACGGCCCCTGAGGACCTTGCGTCGATCGACCCGGCGCACCGCTGGTGGCCGGGTGGGAGCCGAGGCCCCGCTTCCGTGTTCGGATGTGGCGCCTAGGGTACGGGCGTTCCGCCTGCGACCGCAACCGAGCGCCCCCGCACGCCCCCCGACGACGACTGAGAGAGTGCCCATGAGCAGCCTGTGGACCCCCGGTGGCGAGCACGAGGTGCCCCGCTCCCGGACCGAGCCCGACCCCGCCGGCGCGGCCCCCCCGGAAGGGCCGGAGCTCGACCCGGAGACCGAGGCGGCCCTGGCCGCCATGTCCCCCGAGGAACGGGCCCAAGCCGAGCAGATGATCGCCGAGATGGCCCGGGCCCGGGACGAGCTGGCCCGCACGCCGGCCGCCGTGGTGGTGTCCAACCACGCCATGGGCCTCTACGAGCTGGGTGCCATCCACCTGTCCCAGCAGCCGCCCAACCTGGACCAGGCCGCGCTGGCCGTCGACGGGCTGGCCGCCCTGGTCGGCGCCCTGGAGGGCCGCCTGGGCGAGCACGAGGCCACCCTGCGCCAGGCCCTGACCCAGCTGCAGATGGCCTTCGTGGAGCTCGGCCGCCGGGCCGCGGGGGGCGACGAGCCCGCTCCCGAGGGATGACCGTCCTCGTCACCGGCGGCGCCGGCTACATCGGGGCCCACACCGCCCGCCTGCTGCGGGAGCGGGGCCGCGACGTGGTGGTCCTCGACTCCCTGGAGGGGGGTCGGCCCGAGGCCACCCTGGGCGCCCCGCTGGTGGTGGGCGACATCGCCGATGCCGACCTGGTGCGGGCCACCGTCGAGGAGCACGGCGTGGAGGCCATCATCCACTTCGCGGCCTACAAGGCGGCCGGCGAGTCCATGGAGCAGCCCGGCCGGTACTTCGCCAACAACGTGGGCAAGGCCAACGCGCTGTTCGACGCGGCCCGGGCCGTGGGGGTGGACCGGGTGGTGTTCTCCTCCACCTGCGCGGTGTACGGCACCCCCCAGGGGCTGCCGGTGGCCGAGGACCACCCCCTGGCGCCGGAGAACCCGTACGCCGAGAGCAAGCGGATGGTCGAGCAGATGCTCCGCTGGTACTCCGAGCTCCACGGGATGCGCTCGGTGAGCCTGCGCTACTTCAACGCCGCCGGCGCCTCGGCCGACGGCCGCATCGGCGAGGACTGGACCGTCACCTTGAACCTGGTCCCGCTGGTGATGAAGGCGGCCCTGGGCCGCATCCCGCAGGTCACCGTGTTCGGCACCGACTACCCCACCCGCGACGGCACCGGCGTCCGCGACTACGTCCACGTCGAGGACCTGGCCGACGCCCACGTGCGGGCCCTCGACCACCTGGAGGCCGGCGGCGAGACCACGCACGTCAACCTGGGCACGGGGGTGGGCTCGACCGTGCGCGAGGTGCTGGACATGGCCCGGGAGGTGAGCGGGGTCGACATCCCCTCGGCCGACGCCCCCCGCCGCCCCGGCGACGCGGCCGAGATCTACGGCGACAACCGCCGGGCCCTGGACCTGCTGGGCTGGCGCCCCGATCGCGACCTGCGCACCATCCTCACCTCGGCCTGGGCCTGGCACTCGTCCCACCCCGACGGCTACGACACGGCCTGAGCCTCAGGCCTCCCAGGTGGGGCGGGAGTGGAGCAGCGCCTCCAGCTCGGCGGTGTTGCCAGCTTGGGCCGCGGCCAGCTGGCGGTCGGTCTCGGCCCCGTAGTCGGGCTGTTCCACGGCCCGGAACACGCCGATGGGGGTGGGCTCGTGGGGCCCGGTGGCCAGGCGGCTGAGCATGAAGGCCAGGGCCGGGTCGGGGCGGGCCTCGTCGTGGACCAGCAGGGCCTCGGGGCCGGCCTCGGCCACGTCGACGACGCGGGGGCCGTCCCGGCCGTCGAGGACCACGCCCCGCTCCCCCTCGGCCCCGAAGCGGATGGGCTCGCCGTGGCGCAGGGGGATGAGCATCGACTCGCGGTTGCCCCGTGACGTGATGGCCCCGAAGGCGCCGTCGTTGAAGACGTTGCAGTTCTGGTACACCTCGACCAGCGCCGCCCCCCGGTGGTCATGGGCCCGGCGGATGGTCTCCATCATGTGGGCCCGGTCCATGTCGTGGGTGCGGGCCACGAACGTGGCCTCGGCCCCCAGGGCCAGGCTGACCGGGTTGAAGGGTTGGTCGAGGCTGCCGAAGGGGGTCGACTTGGTGACCTTGCCCCGCTCGCTGGTGGGCGAGTACTGGCCCTTGGTCAGCCCGTAGATCTGGTTGTTGAACAGCAGGATGGTGATGTCGACGTTGCGGCGCAGGGCGTGGATGAGGTGGTTGCCGCCGATGGACAGGGCGTCGCCGTCGCCGGTGACGACCCACACGTCGAGGTCGGGGCGGGCCATGGCCAGGCCGGTGGCGATGGCCGGGGCCCGGCCGTGGATGGTGTGCATCCCGTAGGTGTCCATGTAGTACGGGAACCGGGCCGCGCAGCCGATGCCGGACAGGAACACGGTGTCCTCCCGGGCCACGCCCAGGCTGGGCATGAGCGTCTGCACCGCCTTGAGGATGGAGTAGTCGCCGCACCCGGGGCACCAGCGGGGCTCCTGGTCGCTCGACCAGTCCTTGGCCGTGGTGGTGGGCTCGGGCACGAGGGTGTCGGTCATCGGTGGCTCCCGGCGGTGGCGAGGGGCGGGCGGGGCCGGGCCGGGCTCACGCCCCCAGCTCCTTGGCGATGGCGGTCTCGATCTCGGCCGCGGTGAAGGGCACGCCCCGGACCTTGGTGACGGAGTGGGCGTCGACCAGGTACTCGGCCCGCACCAGGCGGGAGAGCTGGCCCAGGTTCATCTCCGGCACCAGCACCCGGGGGTGCCGGGCCAGGAGGGGCCCGAGGTCGGGCGGGAAGGGGTTGAGGTGGGTGAGGTGGCCGTGGGCCACCCGCAGGCCCCGGGCCCGGCACCGGTTCACCCCGCCGTCGATGGCGCCCCACGTGGAGCCCCACCCCAGGACCAGGATGTCGGCGCCGTCGGTGTCGCCGGTCAGGGTGACGGGCCCGATGTCCTGGGCGATGCCGGCCACCCGGCGGGCCCGCAGCTCGACCATGTGCTCGTGGTTGGCCGGCTCGTAGCTGATGTTGCCCGAGCCGTCCTCCTTCTCCAGGCCGCCGATGCGGTGCTCCAGGCCCGGCGTGCCGGGCACGGCCCAGGGCCGGGCCAGGGTGGCCGGGTCGCGCTGGTAGGGCCAGAACAGGGCCTCGCCCTCGGGGCCGGTGTGGTTGGGCTCGGTGGCGAAGGGGACCGAGATGTCGGGCAGGTCGGCCACCTCCGGCAGCCGCCACGGCTCCGACCCGTTGGCCAGGTAGCCGTCGGAGAGCAGGATCACCGGCGTCCGGTAGCGCAGGGCGATGCGGGCCGCCTCGATGGCCACCGCGAAGCAGTGCGACGGGCTGCGGGCCGCCACCACCGGCACCGGCGACTCGCCGTGGCGGCCGTACATGGCCTGGAGCAGGTCCGAGGCCTCGGTCTTGGTCGGCAGCCCGGTGGAGGGGCCGCCCCGCTGGATGTCGATGACCAGCAGGGGCAGCTCCAGGCTGACGGCCAGGCCCAGGGCCTCGGCCTTGAGGGCCAGGCCCGGCCCGCTGGTGGTGGTCACCCCCAGGTGGCCCCCGAAGGCGGCCCCGATGGCGGCGCCGATGCCGGCGATCTCGTCCTCGGCCTGGAGGGTGCGGATCCCGAACTCCTTGTGCCGGCTCAGCTCGTGGAGGATGTCCGAGGCGGGGGTGATGGGGTAGCTGCCCAGGAACACGGGCAGGCCGGCCAGCTGCCCGGCGGCGATCAGGCCCCAGGCCAGGGCGGTGTTGCCGGTGATGTTGGTGTAGGTCCCGGGGGCCAGGCGGGCCGGCTTGACCCGGTAGGGCTGGTCGAACAGCTCGGCCGTCTCGCCGAAGGCGTGCCCGGCCCGCAGGGCGACCAGGTTGGCGTCGCGGACGGTGGGCGAGGCGCCGAACTTGGTCCCCAACCAGTCGACGGTGGGCTCCAGGGGCCGGGTGTACATCCACGACAGCAGCCCCAGGGCGAAGAAGTTCTTGGACCGCTCGGCGTCGCGGGGCTTCACCCCCAGGGGCTGGACCGCCTCCTTGGTGAGGGAGGTCATGGGCACCTCGTAGAGGGTGTAGCCCTCCAGGCTGCCGTCCTCCAGGGGGTTGGTGCGGTAGCCGGCCTTGGTCAGGTTCCGCTCGTCGAAGGCGTCGGTGTTGACGATGAGGGTGCCGCCGGCGGCCAGGCGGGCCAGCTCCTTGCGGAGGGCGGCGGGGTTCATGGCCACCAGCACGTCGGGGGCGTCGCCGGGGGTGGTGATCTCGTGGTCGGAGATCTGGACCTGGAAGGCGCTGACCCCGGCCAGGGTGCCGCCCGGGGCCCGGATCTCGGCCGGGAAGTCGGGCAGGGTGGCCAGATCGTTGCCGAACAGGGCGCTGGCGCTGGTGAAGCGGTCCCCGGTGAGCTGCATGCCGTCGCCCGAGTCGCCCGCCACCCGGATGATGACCCGGTCGAGCTCGACCGGTTCGGCACCGGTGGGTTCGGTCACGGTCACGGGAGGGCCCCCTGTGCGTCGTCATCGACTGCGCCGCTCACGGTACCCGGGGTGGCGTGGGTTGCGACGCATGTCACCTGATTCGGCGGCCGCCGGAGCGCCGCCGCGCCTCACCCGGGCCGAGGACGACGCTGGCCGCCCGCACCGGGGTGCGGGCGGCCGGGCGCCTGAGCTCCCTCCGCCGCCAGCAGGAAGACGGGCGGTGCGAGCTCGGACGGCGTGCCCCCACCCAGCAGGGCGGCAGGGGCGCGCCGAGGTCGACGATCAGGCTCGGGTGACGACGTCCGGGGTGGCAGGGCCTCGCCCGGCCCGCGGTGATCGGCCCGTCTTCGTCCGTCGTGCCATGGAGGCCCCCTTGACGTGAGGTCGGCATCTCCGGGGCCCCACCGGTCCCGGACTCCACCCGCCACTGTGACCGACGCAACATTGCCGGAGTTGCGCGACGGCGGCCGGGGCCCGCGAGTCGTCGTCGGCGGGCGGGTCGCTACATGCCGACCGCGGCCCGCACCCGAGCGACCAGGTCGTCGGCCCGGGCCCGGGCCCGGGCCGCCCCCTCGGCCAGCACGTCGTCCAGCTCGCTGCCGGGCGCCATCAGCTCGTCGTAGCGGGCCCGCAGCGGGGCCAGCTGCTCCTCCAGCACCTCGGCCAGCTGGTTCTTCAGGTCGCCCCACCCCATGCCGCCGGCCTCCAGGCGGGCCCGGGTGGCGGCCACCACGTCGGCCGGGGCGAACTGCTCGAGGATCTGGAACGGGGCCGAGGAGTCGGGGTCCTTGGGGGCGTCCACCGGCGTGCTGTCGGTGACTATGCCCCGCACCAGCTTCCGCAGCCGCCCGGCCGGGGCGAAGAGGGGGATGGTGTTTCCGTAGCTCTTGCTCATCTTGCGACCGTCGAGGCCGGGCAGGGTGCGCCCGCCGTCGTCGCCGGGGACCACCGGCTCGGGCACCACCAGGGTGCAGGCCGCGCCGTAGAGGGCGTTGAAGCTGCCGGCGATGTCGGCCGCGTACTCGACGTGCTGGACCTGGTCCTTGCCCACCGGCACCACGTGGGCCCCCATGAGCAGGATGTCGGCCGCCATCAGCACCGGGTAGTTGTAGAGGCCCATGTTGACGTGGTGGTCGGGGTGCTCCCCCGCCGCCTCGTTGCGGTCCCGGGCCGCCTTGTAGGCGTGGGCCCGGTTCATGAGCCCCTTGGGGGTGACGCAGGACAGGACCCAGGCCAGCTCGAAGGTCTGGGGGACGTCGGACTGCCGGTAGAACGTGGTGCGCTCGGGGTCGAGCCCGGCCGCCAGCCAGGTGGCCGCCACCGACCGGGTGTAGCGCCGCAGCTCGGCCGGGTCCCGGATGGTGGTCAGGGCGTGGTAGTCGGCGATGAAGTAGACGGTGTCGGCCGTGCTCGTCCGGGCCAGGGCCGGGGCGATGGCCCCCACGTAGTTGCCCAGGTGGGGCTCACCCGTCGGCTTGATCCCGGTCAGGGACACCGGGCGGGCTGGGTCGGCCATTCAGGCGATGGAGGCGTCGTAGATGCCCTGGATGGCCGCGTCGAGGGAGGCGTCGAACTCGGCGTCGCTCTGCTGGGCGGTGAGGCCCTCGGTCAGGGCCCGCGAGAAGCTGGCGATCACGCCCGGGTTGAGGGCCAGGCGGCGGTTGGCCTCGTCGCGGCTGTAGCCCCCGGAGAGGGCCACCACCCGGGCCACCCGGGGGTGGTCGACCAGGTCCTGGTAGAAGCCGGGCTCCTCCGGGAGGGTCAGCTTCAGCATCACCAGCTGGTCAGGGCCCAAGGAGTCGAGGTGCTCGGCGATGGCCGCCGAGAGCAGGGCCTCGGCCTCGGCCTTGGACGGGCTGTGGATGTCGATCTCGGGCTCGATGATGGGCACCAGGCCGGCGGCCACGATGCGCCGGCCGACCTCGAACTGCTGGTCGACGACGGCCGCGACGCCCTTGGGGTCGGCCTCCTTGACCACCGAGCGCATCTTGGTCCCGAACATGCCCTTCTCGACGGCCCGGCCCAGCAGCTCGTCCAGCCCGTCGATGGGCTTCATGACCTGGGCCCCGTCGGCGTCGGCGGCCAGGCCCTTGTCGACCTTCAGGAACGGGACGACCTGCTTCTCGGACCACAGGTGGTCGCCGGTCCCCCGCCCCTCGACCTCGCGGTCCATGGTCATCTCGAACAGGATGGCCCCCAGCACCCGGTCACCGGTGAAGCTGGGGCTGGTGACGATCCGGCTGCGCATCTCGTGGATGCGGTCGAACATCTCGGCCTCGTTGCCGTAGGCGTCCTCGTCCACGCCGTAGAGCCGCAGGGCCTTGGGCGTGCTGCCCCCGCTCTGGTCCAGGGCGGCGATGAAGCCCTTCCCGTGCCTGACCTTGTCCAGCTGCTCCTGGTTCATGCTCTGGTGTCGTCCTCACGTCGGGGCTGCTCGGCCCCCTCATCTTGGCCGACCAGCCCCGGTCGCGACCAGCTACCGGAGCGTGTCGAGGCGGTCCGCGGCGTCGGCGAAGTCGGGGTCGACCCCGACGATCCAGGCGAACAGCTCGCGGGAGCGGCTCACGTCGCCGGCCCGCTCCCGCAGGTCGGCCAGGGCGTACGCGGTGCGGAGGTGGTGCTCCCGGGGCTTGCGGCCCCGGGGGGCCGCCTCCAGCAGGCGGATGGCGTCGGCCAGCCGGCCCCGGTCGGCCAGGGAGCCGGCGGCCACGATCCGGCCCTCGGCCACCAGCTCGGCCGACGGCGACGCCTCCCGCAGCTCGTCCCACAGCGCCTCGGCGTCCTGGTGGCGGCCCAGGGCCCGGTAGCAGTCGGCCAGCACCGGGTGCTGGTCGACGGCGCCGGAGAGCTCGCCGAAGGCCTCCAGCTCCTTGGCCGCCGGGCGCCACCGGCCCAGCTGGTAGAGGGTCAGGCCCAGCAGCTCCCGCACCGAGGCGGCACCGGGGGCGGCGCGGGCGATGGGGCTCAGGACCTTGCGGGCCTCGTCCAGCCGCTCGTTGGCGAAGGCCCGGGCCCCCTCGGCCACGCGGCGGGCGGCCCGGCTGCCCTTGGCCGGGCCCAGGGCCCGGACCAGCTCGGCCTCCACCAGCTCGGTGTCGATGGGCGCGGGCCGGTCCCGCTTCCGGGGGCCGGGCCGGGGCTTCGGCTCGTCCTCCCGCACCCACACCTCGGGCTCGTACGGGGCCGGCGGCGTCAGCTCCGGCGGGTTGCGCCGGGCTCCCGTGCCGTCTCGACCCGAGTCCGGGCGACCCGCGTCCCGGCGCCCCCCGCCCGCGTCCGGGCGCCGGTCACGGTCCCCGCGCCCCGGCGCATCGCCGGTCCGCCCGGGCCGGTCGTCACGCCCGCTGCTGCCTCGGTCCGTCCTCCCCGCGGGCCGGCCCCCAGCACCGCCCCGGGTGCTCCGGGCGTCGTCGGCCGAGCCCCGGCGAGAGCCGGGTCGGCCCTGGTCGTCACGCTTGCGCTCCCACAGGGGTCGGCCGTCGGGCCGACCGTCCGGGCGGGGCCGGCGGCTCGGAGCCCCGGGTCGCCCGGCCCGCGGCCCCCCGTCGGCCCGGCGGACCGGCCGCCCGGACTGGTCGAGCCGGCGGGGGCGGTCCTCGCCGGGGCGCCCCCGGTCCGGTCCGCTTCCGGCCGGTCGCCCTCGGGCGGGACCGCCTCGGGCCGGGCCGCGCCCGGCCGGGCCCCGACGGGCCTCGCTACCGCCCCGGACGTCGTCGTGCATGCGCCCGGCGCCCCGGCGGGCCACACCGCCCCACTGGGGCCGATCCACGGGGGGGCGATCCCCACCCCGGTCCCGGGAGCCAGGGCCACCGGAGCGCCCCCGGGGAGGGCCTCCGGGACGCCGACCGGCGCCCGAGGCGGGCCCGCCCCCCCGGGGCCCCCGGCCCGGGCGCTCGTCCTCGTCGTCGTCTGGCCGGCCCCCCGGTCGTCGGCGATCGTCGGGTCCGGGGGAGGGCATCAGGGCAGCGTAGCGGTGGCCTCCGGAGCGACCCCAGCCCGCCTCCCGCTGGCGAGGGGACGCGAAGAAGGCCCCCCGCGAACGGGGGGCCTTCTCGAGAAATCCGGCGGCGACCTACTCTCCCAGGGGATCTCTCCCCAAGTACCATCGGCGCAGAAGGGCTTAACTTCCGTGTTCGGAATGGGAACGGGTGTGACCCCTTCGCCATCGCCACCGAAACCTGTGTTGTCAACAAAGGCGCGGCCCCGAGGGGCCGCTGCTCCTTGAACACTCCATAGCGAGCACAAACATCTTTGTAAATCCAAGCCCTCGGCCGATTAGTACCGGTCGGCTGAACATGTTGCCATGCTTACACCTCCGGCCTATCAACGTGGTGGTCTATCACGGGCCTTACCTGGTTAACCCAGTGGGAAACCTCATCTTGAAAAGAGCTTCGCACTTAGATGCCTTCAGCGCTTATCTCGTCCGTAGGTGGCTAACCAGCCGTGCCCTTGGCAGGACAACTGGCACACTAGAGCTACGTCCATCCCGGTCCTCTCGTACTAGGGACAGCTTTTCTCAAGTTTCCTCCGGCTGCAGAGGATAGGGACCGAACTGTCTCACGACGTTCTAAACCCAGCTCGCGTACCGCTTTAATGGGCGAACAGCCCAACCCTTGGGACCTGCTTCAGCCCCAG
>Ga0190275_10000135_pt1 | contig 80753 bp, 78 predicted proteins | sample Popmic550T_FD_133745 | JGI IMG/M metagenome (GOLD analysis project Ga0190275, IMG submission 133745) | Populus adjacent soil microbial communities from riparian zone of Yellowstone River, Montana, USA - 550 T | ecosystem: Environmental > Terrestrial > Soil > Riparian zone > Trees stand | place...
CATCAACGACGTCTACGCGGCGGAGTCCCAGCAGGGGCAGAACGTGGTCGTGGGTCCGCTCGTCTACTCGCTCGCGCTCGGGATGAGCGTCGGGGACGTGTCGGGCAAGGCGATCGCGAACCTTGCGACCGAGGACCTCAAGCACCCGGCGCCGGTGTTCCACGGGGACACGCTCTTCTGCGAGAGCGAGGTGCTCGAGGTAACGCCGTCACGCTCGAAGCCGGACCGGGGGGTCGTGAAGGTCCACACGCGCGTCTTCAAGCAGGACAACACCCTGGTCGCCGAGTTCAAGCGCGCCGTGCTCGTCCCGCGGAAGAACCCGGGCTCCCCCGAATAGACAAATAGCCGGTTTTGCCTGCTCGCCGCCGGTGATACGGTCCCGGGATGGAGCGCTTCAACTTCGGCACCTTTGCCGGCGACGCGTCACAGCGCGTCCATTCGATCGTGTCCGCGGCCGAGTCTGAGGCCGCCGGGCTCTTGCGTGACGCGGAGCGCGAGGCGGAGTTGATTCGCCGGGACGCACAGGCGGAGGCCGACCGCATCATCGAGGACGCCCGTCGGAAGGCGGATGACCTCGTGGCCGAGCGCGCACAGCTGCTCGCCGATGTCAGCGACGGGATCGTCGAGCGCAGCGAGCTGCTCCTCGACCGGATCGACGCTGCGGGGCATGTCAAGCGGCAGTTCGACGAGCTGCTGAAGGGGATCGGCGAGACGGCCGAGGGAGTCGCACGGCAGGCGGGCCGGCGCCCGATGGCGCGCACCGCGCCGCGCGCGCCCGCAGCGCCTCAGCCGCGGCAGCCGACGGTTCGCATGCGAGCCGAGCCGCAGGCGGCACGCCCGGCGCCCGCCCCACAGACGCCCGACGACGGCGGGCCGCGGATCGCGGAACCGCACATTGCCGAGCCGCGCGTCGCCCAGCCGCCGCCCCGCCCGCGCCCGGCGCCCGCGCCAGCCGCCACGCGCCGCCAGGAGGACACGGCCGACGCGCGCTTCGACGGCGCGCGGCTCGTAGCGCTTCAGATGGCCGTCGCGGGCTCGACCCGCGAGGAGGTTCACGCCGAGTTGCAGCGGGCCTTCAGGCTGTTGGACCCGTCGTCGATCCTCGACGACGTGTTCGGCGGGCCGCGCCGCGCGGGCGCGGCGAGCTAGCTCGCCGAGCCGTAGAAGCCGGGGTTCTCGACCGGCGGCGGGCCGTTCACGCTGGCCGCGGTCAACGCGCCGTCCGGCATCTCCGCGACCACCACGCCGCGGGAGGAGATCACGCCGTAATGGGCGCAGAGCTCCGACTCGTACTCCTTCGTCACCGGCATCCCCGGCGAAACGTGGGCCGAGCGCCTGACGAGGTCCTTCTCGAACGGGACCCACACGTGACCGGTGCCGGCCACGGCGTCCTGCATCGGCACGAGCACATGCGCATCCGAGAAGCGGCCCATCTTCACGAGGAGCCAGCAGGGCTCGTCATCGGTGTTGTCGACGTACACGTCCACGACCGTGCCCACCCGGGCGCCGTAGACGTCGTCAACGCGATAGCCGGTCCAACCGAGGGCTTCTTGCAAATCGGACATGGTTCGAGGATGAACCGGTCCGGGCGGAAGGGCCATCGGACATCCGTCCAGGGAGGACGGCGGGCGGCTGTGGCGGCTACGCGGTCTGCGCGGCGTCCGGCGCGGCAAGCGTACGGTCGCCGTAGAGACAGCCGAGGAGCGCCTCGACCACCTGCGGGTCGAACTGCTGGCCGGCGTTCTTCCGCAGCTCGCGCAGCGCGTCGCCGTGCGACATCGCCTGGCGGTACGGGCGGTCGCTCGTCATGGCGTGGTAGGCGTCGCAGGCGAGGATGATTCGGCTTCCGATCGGGATGGTGTCGCCGGTCAGTCCGTCCGGGTAGCCGCCGCCGTCGAAGCGCTCGTGCTCGTGGCGCACGATCCGCGCCACGCCGCCGAGACCGGGGATCGCGCGGAGGATGCGCTCACCGATGACCGGGTGCTCCTTCATGAGCGCCCACTCGTCGTCGTCGAGCGGCCCGTTCTTGTGAAGGATCGAGTCGGGGATGCCGACCTTGCCGATGTCATGGAGGAGAGCCGCCGTCTCGACGCGGCTCACCTCGTCGGGGTTGAGCGCCAGGGCCTTGGCAACGCGCACCGTGAGCTGGACGACCGCCTCGGAGTGGTCACCGGTGTAGCGGTCGCGCTCGAGCAGCGTGGTCGCGAGGCCGACGATGGCATCGCGGCGGGAATCTTCCTCGGGGCTCACGCCCTCGACGCCGCTCGTGACCACGGCGGCTCGGCCGCCGCCGTCGGCGCGGGCCTGGTCGAGGCCGCGGCGGGCGAGTGCCAGAAGCTCCTCGGCCTTCAGCGGCCGCTGCCAGGCTGCGATGCCGGCTGACGCCGACACGCAGCTGATCGGACCCGCGGCCGTGGCCTCGAGCTCCAGCAGGATCCGGTCCACGCACTGGCGCGCCCCGGCGGCGTCGGTGTCGGTGAGCAGAAGGACGAACTCGTCGCCCTGGGACCGCGCGACGAAGTCATTCGCGCGGGTCAGTTTGGTGACGACGCGCCCCGCGGCGCGGAGGATGGCGTCGCCGACGGCGAGCCCGTGCGAGACATTGAGCCCGCCGAAGCCGTCGATGTCGACGACCGCGATCGAAAGGGGGTGCCCGTGTCGGCGCGAACGGTCCAGTTCGGCCACGAGTCGCTGATGGAAGCGGCGAAGGTCGGGAAGGCCGGTCAGCGCGTCCTGGCCCGCGCGCAGCCCAAGCTCACGCTCGAGCTCGCCGAGCCGCTTGTGCGCGTCATTCAGCTGCTGCTCGAGCAGCTGTCGCTGCTGATCCCCGCTTCCAAACACGGAAGTTCGATCGGCAACATGACCCCGATCCTCGACTTTTCGGGTGTCCGCCTGGACTCCCTGGGGTCAGTCGCTCCACCATCCGGGGCGCATCTCGGCATCGGCCGCCGGATCGTCGAGCTTCGGCGCGCCAAAGGCGACCACCTCGAGGCCCTCGGGGCCTGCCTCCCAGTTGCGCATGACCCCGGCGCCGATGCGGATCACGTCCCACTGCTTGACGTCGATGATCTCGTCGTCCAGCTTGAGCCGCCCGCCGCCCGAGACCGCCACATAGACCTCCTCCTGCGCCTTGTGGAGGTGGCCGAACGGGACGCGGAAGTTCGGCGCGAAGCGCTCGTAGCCCAACCCGCCGTGCTCGAGCGCGAGGTCCTTGCTGGCGAAGCGCGCCTCCATGTCGGGAGCGAACCCGAATCCTGGCGCCGAGTCCTGCACGTCGGCTTTCAGATTGACCTTGGTGTAGCTCATGGGCGCATCTTCGTCCATTGCTAGTGGTCGTCGCCGCCGGTCACGGCCGGCGGGCGTGACTCCTCGGCGAGCGAGGTGATCGCGAGCGCGCCCTGGGCGGAGACCTCGAGCACCTCGGCCGCCTCCTCCGAGGAGCGCGCGTACAGCTCGACGATCGTGTGGACCACGATCTGGTCGCCGTCGTGCTTGTGGAAGCGCACGTGGGTGAAGAACTCGCGTGTGCCGTGGTCGCCGAACGCCGCGTAGGCAAGCGCGTCGGCGGCGTCGGGCCCCTGGCAGTCGACGCCCTCGCCGTCCACGGCGACGGTGCAGGAGGCGACCCACGGGGTGCCGGCCACCATCCGCTCCCAACGATCCTCGATCGCCTCGACACGGCTGAACCGCTTGCCGTCCTCCTCGTACACCGCGAGGCTGAGGTGCGGCTGGTCGTGAAGGCAGTCGCGGCACTGGATGACCGCCTCCTGGAGCTCGTCATCGGGGTCGTAGGCCTCACCCGTCTGCGGGTCGACGCGGAGGACACCCTCGTAATGCAGCTCGACCTTCAGGTTCTGCGACCAGCAGCGGTAGCAGCGCAGCCAGGCTGAGGCGACTCCGGCCGAATCGGGGACTGACCCTTCCATGCCGTGATTATGCTCGCAGGGATGAGAGCTGCGGGCGCAGCGGCGCTCTTTGCGCTCGTCGCGGCGCTCGGGGGCTGCGGCGGGGACGACGAGGACAACGGCCGCGACGCGGGCGGGCTGGCGCGAGAGGCATCGGCGGTTGTCGAGGACCTCGAGCGCGCGATCGCGGCGGGCGAGTTCGATCGGATCTGCGCGGAGCTGCTGTCGGCGGAGGTCCGCCGGCAGGCGGGCGGCGGCGACTGCCCCAACATGCTCGCGCGCACGTCAGCGGGAGTCGAGCGGCCGCGAATCGAGATCCAGGAGATCCAGATCGAGGGTGCGACCGCGACTGTCGAGGTCGTGACGGTCGCGGAGGGCCAGGCGCGCGTGGAGGACACCATCCGGCTCGTCCGCGAGGCCGGGGCCTACCGGATCTCGTCGCTCAGCGGCTGACGGCGCGCAGGGTGGTCTCGAAGTCGGTCCGCGCGATCGGGCCGACCCCCGGCGAGGTCGCGCCGGCCTGGGCGTACCGGTCGATGCCCGCGCGCACGTCGTCCTCCGTCCCGATGCCGGCGAGCGTGTCGATGAACCCGTCCGCGTTCTCGATGTCGGGCTCGAAGCCGGCACGCTCGATCATCGCGCGGTAGAACGGCAGTGAGAAGTAGGGGACGAGGTCGCGCCGAAGCGTCTCGCGAGCCGCCTGTGGGTCGTCCGTGACCGCTGACGGCACCGCCGCCACGATGTCGAACCCCTCGAGCGGCTTGCCCGCCTTCTCGCGTCCCTTGGTGACCTCCGGCACGACGACGTCGCGGATGTAACCCGGCTCGCAGAGCCAGAGGATCACGCCGTCGGCGACCTCGCCCGCCAGCCGCAGCATGCCCGGGGAGAGCCCGGCGATGTAGATCGGGAGGTCGGCGCGCGCCTCGTAGCCCATGAAATGGAAACCGGTCGGCCACTTCTCGCCCGCGGGCGGGTCCTCGCCCCGGAGGATCGACCGCACGACGCCCAGGTACTCGCGCATCTCGCGCAGGGGCTTGTCGATCGACTGCCCGTACCAGCCCTCGACCACCGGCCGGTGCGAGACCCCGAGCCCCAGCACCATGCGGCCGCCCGAGTACTCGTCGATGGTCGCGGCCGTCTGCGCCGTGGCGACCGGCGTGCGCGCGTAGATCGGTGTGACGCCGGTACCGAGCCGGATCCGCTCCGTGGCCGCCGCGTATGCCGTCAGCACGGTGAACGGGTCGCGCGCGGCGATGTGGGTCACGAAGACGGCCTCGTATCCGAGCGATTCGGCCAGCTTCACGCGCTCGATGGCCGTTCCGAGCTCGCGCCCGACGGAGACGAAGCAACTGAGGCCCACGGCGTGGCAGCATAAACGCGCGTGATGGGCGCGATCCTTGCCGGCGGCGCCGGGCGGCGCATGGGCGGCGTCTCGAAAGCGACGGTCGACCTCGACGGGCGCCCGCTGGCGGCCCACGTCGCGCGCGCCCTCTCCGCGGTCTGCGAGCCGCTCGCCGTCGTGTGCAAGCCGGACACCGAGCTACCCGAGCTGCCCGGGGTCGAGCGCTGGACCGAACCGGCCGAGCCGCGACACCCGCTCACGGGGATCGTCCACGCGCTCGAGCGAGCGGGCGGCCCGGTACTCGTGTGTGCGGTGGACATGCCGTGGGTGACCGCCGAGGCCTGCCGGTCGCTGATCGCCGCCGCACCCGGGAGCAGCGCCGCGGTCGCGGTCGGCGCGGGGCAGATGTGCCCGGTCTTCGGCGTGTACTCGCCCGAGCTGCTCGAGGCGCTGCGCGGCGCCCCGGCCGACGCGGCGCTGCACGAAACCGTCGCCGCGCTCGACCCGGCCCGGGTGGCGCTGCCGCCCGCGCTGCTGCGGAGCGTGAACGAGGTGGGCGACCTCTAGGTCACTATCCTGCCGCGCCTCTCTCCACCCCCGCAACGAAAGCGAGAAAACATGAGAAGCAAGGCACGCCACGAATGGCGTATCGCCGCGCTCGCGCTGGTCGTCCTGGCCCTCGGCGCTGCCGTCGTCGGCTGTGGCGACGACGATGACGACGAGTCCGCGTCGTCTGACCCGGTGGCGCTCACGATCGAGGCGACCTCGGCTGAGCCGCCCGCGTACACGGCTCCCGAGACCGTCGAGGCCGGCGTCGTCGAGATCACGCTCGAGAACAACGCCGACGCCCAGATCGACGGCCAGCTCGTGCGCATCGACGGCGAGCACGCCGACGAAGAGATCGTCGGTGAGCTCCAGAACGCCATGCGGGGCCGGCCGGTCCAGGATTGGTTCCAGGGCGCGGGCGGCGCTCCGTCCACGAATCCCGGCGAGTCGAGCACCGTCACGCAGGTCCTCGAGCCGGGCGCCTACTACGTCGTCGGCGGTGACGCACCGCCCGCGGATGCGCTGACCAAGATCACGGTCGAGGGCGAGGGCGGCGCCGAGCTGCCGGAGGCCGACGGCACGATCGTGGCCACCGAGTACGAGTTCGCCGGCGAGAACCTGACCGCCGGCACCCAGCGCATCGAGATGCGCAACGAGGGCGAGGAGTGGCATCACTTCCTCGGCGGCCAGCTCAAGGAGGGCGCCACGATCGAGGACGCCCGCGAGTTCCTGGAGACCGAGAAGGGCGCGCCGCCCTTCGCCGGATCCGAGGATGAGGGAGTCGGCACCGCCGTCTTCGACGGCGGCATCTCGCAGATCGTCGAGGTCGACCTGAAGCCGGGGACCTACGCGTTCTTCTGCTTCATCGCCGACCGCGCCGGCGGCCCGCCGCACGTCGCGAAGGGCATGGTGTCCGAGGTCACCGTCGAGGGCTAGCTCGGAGCTCCGGCATCCAGTGTCGTCCGAGCGCCCTCAGCGGGCGCCGAGGCGACACTCGGTGTCACCGCCGCAGCAGTACGTACGCCAGGCCGCCGATGAAGGCGACCTGGCCTACGGTCGCAGCCGTCCCGAGGTTCGCCGCGCCCAGGAGCGCGGCGAACCCGGTGACGGCGGCGAACAGCGCGAGGAGCGCGGTGGCCTCGATTGCAAACGGCCTCATCATTGCCCGGCCTCTTCTAGCACCTGCACCAGCGCCGAGACCGGCAGGCCGGGGTCGCGCCCCACGAGCAGCGCCTCCGCCGCACGGCGTCCGCCGAGTGCGCGCACCGCGCTCTCTCCGCGCTCGAGCGTGAACTCAGCGAGCGCCGCCATCCGCCGCGCGCGCGTGCGCGACGCCGCCACGTCAACAGTCGCCCGGTGCGCGTCGAGCGCTTCCACCAGCTCGCCGATGCCACTGGGCGGTGGGACCGCCGAGACCGCCACCACCGGCGTGTTGCGCGCCCCGATCGCCCGCAGCGCCGCGGCCAGGTCGCGGCGCGCGCGCAGCGCGATCTGCTCGAGGTCCGCCTTGGTCACGACGAGCACGTCGGGCACCTCCATGATCCCCGCCTTCAGGAACTGCAGCACGTCGCCCGAGCCGGGCTGGACGACGACGGCGACGGTGTCGCACAGGTCGGCCACGTCGGTCTCGGACTGACCGACGCCCACCGTCTCCACGACCACCACGTCGAACCCCGCCGCGAGCGCCTGCGCGGCCTCGCGCGTGGGGGGCGCCAGTCCTCCGAGCATCGTGCCGGCGGCGGTCGACCGGATCAGGATCCCGTCGTCGCGGGCGTCATGCTCGATCCGGGCGCGGTCGCCCAGGAGCGACCCGCCGGAGCGCTTGGACGAGGGGTCCACGGCGAGCACCGCGACTGTCCGGTCGCGGGCGCGCCACTCCTTGACGAGCGCGGAGAGAAGCGTCGACTTGCCCGCGCCGGGCGGGCCGGTGATGCCGACCAAGTGAACGGGCGCCTCGCCGCCGAGCGCCGCGGGGGAGACCTCCGCCAGGAGCGCGGCCGCCTGCGCGCGTCCGTCGGGCGTGCGCGTCTCGATCAGGTTGAGGGCGGCCGGGGCGGCGCTGCGATCACCCTCACGCAGTCGCCGGCCAAGCTCGGCGCCGTCGCTCAAGCCGCCGCTGCGCCGACGCCGTGGTGCTCGGCTACGAGTCCCACGATGTCGCCCATGATGCGGCTGATCTCGAAGTCCTTCGGCGTGTAGACGCGCGCGATGCCCGCCTCGATCAGCGCCTCCTCGTCCGCGCGGGGGATGATCCCTCCGACGACGACCGGCACGTCGGCGCCCGCCTCCTTCAGCTCGCTCAGGACCGATGGGATCAGCTCGCGGTGCGAGCCCGAGAGGATCGAGAGCCCGACCACGTGCACACCCTCGTCGGCGGCCGTGCGCGCGATCTCCGACGGCGTCAGGCGAATGCCCTGGTACACGACGTCCATGCCCGCGTCGCGGGCGCGGACCGCGATCTGCTCGGCCCCGTTCGAGTGGCCGTCCAGCCCGGGCTTCCCGACCAGGATCTTGACCCGCCGCCCGAGCGCCTCGGAGACCCGCTCGACCTCCTCGCGCAGGTCGGCCAGCGTGCCGTCGTCGGCGGCGGCCGCATCCTGGACCCCGGTCGGCGCGCGGTACTCGCCGAAGACGTCGCGCAGCGCCTGCGCCCACTCGCCGGTGGTCGCGCCCGCGGCCGCGGCCTCGAGGGTGGGGGGCATGATGTTCTGAGACTCGTCGCGCGCTGCCTGCGCCAGCTTCTCGAGCGCGGCGTCGACGGCGGCCTGGTCGCGCTGCGAGCGCCACTCGCGGACGGCCTCGATCTGGCCCTGCTCGACCGTCGGGTCGACGGTGAGGATGCCGCCGTCCTCGCCCTGCTGGAGCGGCGAGGGCTCGGAGGTCGTGTAGACGTTCTGGCCGATCACCTTGAGGTCGCCGCTCTCGATCCTGCGAACGCGCTCGCGGTGCGACTCGACGAGCTGCGTCTTCATGTAGTCCACCGCCTCGACCGCGCCGCCGTGCTCGGCGACGATCGCCATCTCGGCGCGGGCGGCCTCGGCGAGCTCGTCCACGAGCCCGTCCATGACCGTCGAGCCCTCGAAGATGTCCGGGTAGTCGAGCAGGTCGGTCTCGTAGGCGAGGATCTGCTGGATCCGCAGCGACCACTGCTGATCCCACGGGCGCGGCAGGCCGAGCGCCTCGTTCCACGCCGGGAGCTGGAGCGCCCGGGCGCGCGCGTTGCGGCCCATCGTGACCGCCAGCGCCTCGAGCACGATCCGGATGACGTTGTTCTCGGGCTGCGACTCCGTCAGCCCGAGCGAGTTCACCTGCACGCCGTAGCGGAAGCGGAGCATCTTCTCGTCCGTGACGCCGTAGCGCTTGCGGCCGAGCTCCTCCCACAGGCGCCCCATCGCGCGCAGCTTCGCGTGCTCCTCGACGAAGCGGATGCCCGCGTTGACGAAGAAGGACATGCGCCCGAAGACCCTTGGGAAGGTCTCGTCGTCCACACGCTCGCGCGCCTGATCGAGCACCGCCTGGGCCGTGGACAGCGAGAACGCGACCTCCTGAGCCGGGGTCGCGCCCGCCTCCTGCAGGTGGTAGCTGCAGATGTTGATCGGGTTCCACTTCGGCACCTCGTCGACGGTGAACGCGATCATGTCGGCGATCAGGCGCATCGACGGGCCGGGTGGGAACGCGTAGGTCCCGCGCGAGAGGAACTCCTTGATGATGTCGTTCTGGGTCGTGCCCTGGAGGACCTGGCGGTCCACGCCGTTCTCCTCCGCCACGGTCATGTACAGGGCCAGCAGCCAGGCCGCCGTGGCGTTGATCGTCATCGACGTGTTCATCTCGTTCAGGGGGATGCCGTCGAGGAGCGTGTGCATGTCGCCCTTGTGGGCGATCGAGACGCCGACCTTGCCGACCTCGCCGCGTGAGAGCTCGTGGTCGGGGTCGTATCCCGTCTGGGTCGGCAGGTCGAACGCGACCGACAGCCCGGTCTGCCCCTTCTCGAGGTTCTTGCGGTAGAGCGCGTTCGAGTCGCGGGCGGTGGAGTGCCCCGCGTAAGTGCGCATCACCCAGGGCCGGTCAGGCTGATCGAGGCGGTGGCTCACGACCCGAATTGTATGGTCCGGGGCCGTTTGGGCCGCGCGATCGACGTCAGGCATCAGGGCCGCGAGCGGGTCATATGCGCCTTCGAGGTGGACGGCTTCGTGGTCGATCCCGGACCTACGACGTCGATGGAGACGATGCTCGCGGGCCTCGGCGCGCCTCCGCGCGGGCTCCTGCTCACGCACATCCACCTGGATCACGCGGGCGCGACCGGCGTGCTGGTGCGGCGATTCCCGGACCTGCCCGTGTACGTGCACGAGCGCGGCGCGCCCCATCTCGTGGATCCCACGAAGCTGCTGGCCAGTGCGAGGCGCGTCTACGGCGAGGAGATGGACGAGCTGTGGGGCGAGTTCGCCGCGGTGCCGAAGCGCAACATCCGCACGCTCTCGGGCGGCGAGCGCTTCGAGGGTTTTCGTGTCGAGTACACGCCCGGGCACGCCGTCCACCACGTCACCTACCTGGACGAGGCGACCGGCGACGCCTACGTCGGCGACGTCGCGGGCGTGCGGATCCCGCCGCACCCGTTCACGTTCGCGCCGACGCCGCCGCCCGACATCGACATCCCGCTCTGGCTCGAATCGCTCGAGCGCGTGCGCGCCCTCGCCCCGGCGGCGCTGTGCCTGACCCACTTCGGCCGCTTCGACGACGTGGACGGCCAGTTGGACGCGGTCGCTGCGTACCTCGAGCGGCGGCGCGAGCCCGTGGCCGACCAGGAGAGCTTCGAGCGCCAGATCGTCGAAGAGGCGGTCGCCGCGGTGGGCGCTGACGACGCGGCAACGTACTTCCAGGCCGCGCCACCGGAGCAGATCTGGTGGGGATTGCAGCGTTACTGGGCAAGACAGGGGAAATGACCGGAACAGTCGAGCTCCCCAAGGTCGGCGGCCCCGGGTCGGGGCTGGAGGACAACTGGCGCGTGATCGTGCTGAACGACGACCACAACACCTTCGACGGCGTCGCCGCGGCGCTGGCCCGGGTCGTGCCCGGCGTGACGCTCGACCAGGGCTACCGGTTCGCGGACAAGATCCACAACTCCGGCCAGGCGATCGTGTGGACGGGTGCGAAGGAGCCGGCCGAGCTCTACTGGGAGCAGCTGAACGACGCCGGGCTGACGATGGCCCCGCTCGAGCAGGGCTGACTCACTTCAGCGCCGCGGCGCGCTTCCGGCATTTCTTGCGCTTTTTGGGCTTCGCCACGGCCTCGCATTCCGCCGTTGCCTTCGCCCGCCGCACGCACAGCCGCTTCTTCTTGCGCTTGCCGATCGTGTCGCACTTCTTGAGCAGCGTGGCGCGCTTCTTGCAGACCTTGCGCTTGACGCCTTGGCGTTCCTCGCACGCGGCGCTGCGCTTGCACTGCTTGAGCTGCAGCCCGCCGAGCCCGGCGCACGGATCCTTCGGGGGGTCGGGCTTGGGACCCGGCGGCGTGTACCGCAGCGCGCGAAGGGCGTTCAGGCGGCCGCCGGAGACCTTTCCGGCCAGCCCGGCCACGGGCTCCGCGCCGCCGAGCAGGGCCTGCTTGAGCTGGGCCGCGGTCGCGGTGGGGCGTTTCGCCGCGACAAGTGCCGCGACACCGGCGGTCATCGGGGCTGCCATCGACGTCCCGTTCTTCATCCCGTACGCCGGCCGGACGCCCGGACCGCACCAGATCGAGATGTCGTCGAGGTAGATGCCGTCGCCGTTCGGCGGGTCGAAGCCGCCGAATCCGTCGAGCACCTCGAATCGGAAGCGCAGCAGGACCTCCTCCTGCTCCCATACCGCCGTGTCGAGCCCGACCGTGGTCTGGTGCCATCCGGGCCCGAGGACCGCCGCGTAGGTCGTGACGCCGAGCGGCAGGCCCGGGTTCCAGGCTGTGGCGCTCGCCGTCTTTGCCTCGACGTAGAAGTTGTAGCTGAAGGGGTCGGAGCTGGCTGTCGCCGTGGCCGGCGTCCACCAGAAGCTCACGGCGCACGAGTCGTTCGGCCCATGCGTCCGGGCGCTGAACGGGGTGGCGGTCTGGATGCCGCTGTTGGCCGGGACGGTGTAGCCCACGCCCGCGCCCGGGCTGTCGGTGAGCACCCACTGGCCGGTGTCCCCGGTGCGGGGCGGGTACTGGTTCGTGCGCCCCCAGTTGTTCTGGGTGGGGGCGCCGCTGAAGGGGTCGTTCACGCTGAACTTGAAGTACCGCCCGGGCACGATCGTCTCGAAGTCGTCGTGCCAGGCCGCGGGCGGCACCGTGCTGAAGATGCTCTTTCCGGGCGCCGCGATCTGGACGTGCGCCGGCCCGAAGTTCGAGAAGTCGGCGACCTGGTCGCGGTTGTCGGTGGCCGCCACGCAGATGGCGTTCGGCTCAGCGGAGAAGTTGCACGGGTACTTGGCGGTGGCGGCCTTGTCGTTGTCGGTGCCTTCGTTCCCGGCGGCCATGACGAAGAGCGTCTTGGGAGATGCGCGGATCGCGTCGCGCTGCGCGGTCGGCATCGGCTCGCCCGCGGTCACGCCGCCACCGAAGCTCATGTTGGCCACGCGCGCGCCCATCTTGCCCGCGTAGGTCATCGCTTCTACCGTGGCTGCGACGTCGATCGAGCCATCGTCGGCGCCGACCTTCAGCGGCATCAGCGTGACGTCCCAGTTGACACCGCTGACGCCGATGCCGTTGTTGCCCTTCGCGCCGATCGTCCCGGCCACGTGAGAGCCGTGCCCGCCGACGCCGTCGCGCGGGTCGTTGTCCTTTCCGGAGAAGTCCCAGCCGCGCCAGTCGTCGATCCTGCCGTTGCCGTCGTCGTCGACGCCGTTCGTCTCCTTGCCGGCGCCGCTCTCGCCCGGATTGCGCCAGAGGTTCGGCGCGAGATCCGGGTGGTCGGGGTCGATGCCGCTGTCGAGCACGGCGACGATCAGGCTCTTGTTGCCCCGCGTGATGTCCCACGCTGCGGGGGCGTCCACGTCGATCCCGGCGGTGCCCGCCTGGCCCTCGATGGTCTGTCCGGTGTTGCGCAATCCCCAGGTCTGGCCGAAGCCCGGGTCATTCGGCACGGCCGAGAAGTGCATGAGGTAGTTCGGGTGCGCGTAGGCCACGCCCTCCTGCGCATTGAGCTCGCGGGCCGCGGCCAGAACTCCCTCGCCGTCCACGTCGAGCAGCTGCAGTCGCGGCACCCCGAGGTTCTGCTCGACGTCGGCAGCCACCCTGGCGCGGATGCCCGAGCGCTCCGCGGTCTCCGTGCCCGGCTCGTAGCGCACGATCAACTCGCCGGGCACGTAGGCCGCCGGCGCGACTGAGGGCAGGAGCAGCGCCAGCGCCAGAGGCACCGCTGCGAGCAGAGTCCGCACGTGTCCAGCGTCGCACAGGGCACCCGGTGCGCCAGCGAACATTCGTCCAGTCACGCCGAGGTCCTACGCTGCGCTCATCCTGCGCGCGACCCTCCCCATCGTTCTTGCGCTCCTGGCCTGCGCTCCCGCGGGGGCCGCGATCCGGGGCCCCGACGGCGTGGAGGTCCAGAACGTCGCGCGCGGGCTCGGAAACCCGGCCGCGATCGCGTTCGACCCGGCCGGTGGGATCTGGACGACCTCGGCCGACTACGGCGTGCACGCGACGGACGGGGTCTGGTACGTCAGGCGTCGCGGTGCGAAGCCGAAGCACGTCGTCAAACGGCTGAACACCGCGCTCGGCCTGACCTGGTTCCGCAGCAAGCTCTACGTCAGCCACGTCGTCCCGTACAGCGCCGCGAACCGCCGCTACACGGGACGTGTGACCCGCTTCTCGGGCTTCAACGGGCGTCGGTTCAAGCGCCGGCGTACCGTCGTGAAGGGGATCCCGACGGGGTTGCACCGCCTGGGCGGGATCGTCCCTGGCCCGGGCGGGCGCCTGTACATGGGGGTGGGGAGCGCCGCCGACACGTCCGCCGGCTCGCGGTGGGGCGGCACCGTCATCAGCTTCAAACCGAACGGCAAGGACCGCCGGATCGAGGCGCGCGGCTTCCGCAACCCGGTGGGGCTCGCCTTCGCCCCCGAAAGCGACATGCTCTACGTCTCGGACAACGGGCGCGACGACCTCGGCAACAACCGCCCGCCGGAGGAGCTGAACCGCTTCCAGGTGACCGGCGGCCGGCGCCACTTCGGGTTCCCGCGCTGCTGGGGCCGCGGCGGCGGGCGGTGCAGGGGCACGACACCCGCCTACGCGGAGCTCGCGCCGCACTCGGCGGTCGGCGGAGTCGCCATCTCCGACGACTTCGGGCGCTTCGGGCCGACCGCGTTCGTCGCGGAGCACGGATCCACGATCGCGTCGCCCCCGACCGGAGGCGTCGTGCAACGCGTGCCGCTCGGCCGCAAGCGCTCCAACGACGTCGGGTTCGGCCGTGGTCTGCGGCGGCACGGCCCGCTCGGCCTCGCGATCGGGCCCGGGGGCGCGCTGTACGTGACACTCCAGAAGTCGGGCCGGCTGATCCGCTTCGTGCCGTAGCGGGGCCGCGTTACTTGCCTCGGGCGCGGGGCGGGGGTAGTGTCGCCAGTGGACTCTGAACCCGACATACGGAGGCGGCCCGATGGGGCTCTTCGACAAGATGAAGGACGCCCAGGCGCAGGCGCAGGGCGCGATGGCCGGTGCCAATGCCGGCGGCATGGGCGGGATGACGGGCATGGGCGACATGAACGCCCAGGCCGCGTACGCGCAGAAGGCGCAGAAGCTGCACGCCTCTGGGATCGAGGCGCCGGGCGTGGTGCACGCGATCCGGGCGACCGGCAACACGGACATAGGCGGCGGACAGGAGACGGAGTTCGACGTCTCGATCCGCCCGGCTGAGGGCGAGCCCTACCAGACGACGATCACCCAGGCGATGCTGCCGGCGCAGCTCGAGGGGATCGCGGAGGGTGCGGCGATCACGGTCAAGTACGACCCGGACTCGCCGACATCGGCGCTCATCTACGGCTGGTAGGAGGAAGAAATGGGCCTTTTCAAGGGCATGAAGGACCTGAAGGACCTGTCCCAGCATCACGGCGGCATGCCGTCGATCCGCGACTCGTTCAAGGACATCGGCGCGCTGGCCGACGACCGCGGCGAGAAGGAGGTCCTGAAGGACGGGGTTGTCGCGAAGGCCGTCGTCAAGGGCTTCGCCGAGCCGGTGCCGGGTGACAAGTTCGCGATGCACATCCCGCTCGAGATCCACCCGCCGAACGGCGCGCCGTATCCGGTCGACTACGTCTTCCCGACGACTCGGATGAAGGCGGCGATCACCGTCGGCATGGAGATTCCGGTGAAGGTGCTGCCGGACCAGCCGGAGCGTGTCGCGGTGCAGTGGGACGCCCAGCAGGCGTCGATCGCGGCAGCCGGCGGCGACATGGCCGCCGTCACCTCGGGCCTGCAGGCGACCTACGGCGGGGCGGCGGACGCCGCCATGCGCGAGGCGCAGGCGAAGCAGGCGGCCGAGGACCCGGCGGCGCGGATGCAGAAGCTCACGCAGATGCGCGACTCGGGGCTCATCACGCCCGAGGAGTTCGAGACGAAGAAGAAGGAGATCCTGGGCGGGATCTAGCCGGCGCTAGGCGCCGAAGGTCAGCCCGGTCGGACCGCCGTGCTCGGTGACCAGCTCACCGAGCGCGGCGCGCGTCTCCGGGTGCGCCTTCCCGACCACCGTCACGCGCGTCCCGGCGCCGTCTGCGTCGAAGCGGGCCGTCAGCCGGAACACGCTCGTCATGAAGCCCTTGAAGAGAAGGGCGAATCCGAGAGTGCAGATCACCAGGATCTTCTGCGGCCAGTCCATGTAGCGCGCTTCCCAGGTGAGCGAGTTGAACGACTCGTCCGTCAGCTCGAAGCCGCCTTCCTTGAGCGCCTCGGGCGGCTCGCGCCGCCACTGTTCGATCACCGCCTCAGGACGGTCGCGGACATCGAACTGGAGCTGTAGCTCGTCTGACATCAGATTCCTCCGAGGATTCGTTTCTTCTGGGTCTCGAACTCCGCGGCCGTGATGAGGCCGCGATTCTTCAGGTCGGTCAGCGCCTGCAGGCGCTCGACCGGCGTGCCGTTCGGCGGCGCCTGCTTGAGGAAGTCGGGTTCCCACGTGGCCGGCGGCCAGGTGCGGTTGAGCGGAGTCTGGGTGCGAAGCGGCAGGTCGGAGGCGGGCGTCGTGCGCGGCGGCGCCGCGACCGTGGGGGCGGCGACCTCGCCGCGCGCGATCCGGTCCGCCAGCCGCCGTTCGCGCCGCTGGAGGATGCGCGTCACGTACCACGGCTTCGCGCCGGCGCCGCGGAGCGCCCAGACGATCATGCCGAGGATGCCGAGCCACGGGCTGAGGACGATCGCCATGACGTGCATCCACGTGTCGTCGGGGCACGGCCGCGCCGACACGTACGGGCCGCCGGATGCGCAGGTGCCGGTCTGGACGACCTCGTACAGGCCCCAGAGGAAGCCCGCGGCGGAGCCGAGCATGAGGAGCGCGCCCAGCAAGCTGAGCGACCAGTACCGCAGCGGGCCAGCGCGAGGCACGGCCCTAGCGTATCCGCGCCCGGCGGGTTACGAAAGAGCGTCGGCGGGCGCGAGCGCGCCGAGGCCGGCGATCTCGTGGTAGGTCGGCAGCACCGGCACCTGGAACAGACCCGAAGCGAGCGCGCGCGCCTCCGCGATCTCCTCCGAGTACCAGTAGCGGTCGAAGTCCAGCTTGTCGTCGAAGAGCGCGAACTGGTTGAAGTCGAGCCGGCCATCGGCCGCGCGCAGGAACGCCCACCAGGTCGCGCCGTAGTTGAGCACGGCCTCCGCGGCCGGCGTCCAGGCCTCGGCGAACTTGTCGCCGCGGAAGGGGTTCGCGACCCACTTGATCTGGACCATCACCTGGCCGGCCATCAGTTGCCGACCTCCGCGTAGATGGCGCCCGGGCCGTCGGCCGTCTTGCCGTCGCCCTCCTTCTCGGCGCCGACGAGGATCGAGATCTTGCCGAGGTGCTTGTTCTCCTTCATGAGCTGGTGCGCCTCGGCGACGCCCTCGAACGGCATCGTGCGCCAGAGCACCGGGCGGATCTGGTTGTTCTCGATCAGCTCATTCGCCTTCATGCACTCGTACGCATTCGCGAAGTGCGACCCGATGATCTCCTTCTGGCGCATCCACAGGTAACGGACGTCGAAGTCCAGGTTGTAGCCCGTGGTGCCGGCGCAGATCACGACCTTGCCGAAGGGCTTGACCGTGAAGACGGAGGTCGGGAACGTGGCCTGGCCGACGTGCTCGAACACGATGTTCGGCTGATCGCCGAGGATCTCCTTGACCTTCTTCGAGAAGGCGCGCGAGACCTTGAAGCGCTCCTTCTCCTCCTCGGGGGTCTCGTTGCCCGTGCGCATCATGCCCTTGAACTCATTACGGTCGATCCAGCCCTCGATGCCCAGGCCCTCGAGGAGCTTGCCCTTCTCCGGCGAGGACACGACGCCAACTGCGTGAGCGCCGGTGAGCTTGCAGAGCTGGGTTGCGAAGACGCCCAGACCGCCGGCCGCGCCCCAGATCAGGACCTTGTCGCCCGCCTGCATGTTGCAGCGCGTGATCAGCATCCGGTAGGCGGTGAAGTAGGTCAGCCCGTAGGAGGCCGCCTCCTCCCAGTTGAGGGCCTTCGGCTTCGGGAGGAGCTGCTGCGCCTGGACCTTCGTGAACTGGGCGAACGAGCCCCACGTGGTCTCGTAGCCCCAGATCCGCTGGGAAGGGGCGGCGAGCGGGTCGAGGCCGTGGACCTCAGGGTCCTCGTAGGACGCCTGGTTGCAGTGGATGACGACCTCGTCGCCGGGCTTCCAGCGGGTAACGCCGGCGCCAACCTTCCAGACGATGCCCGACGCATCCGAGCCGCCGATGTGATGGCCGTATTCCGGGTGGTCGCCGTAGCGCCACACGCCCACGGGCTTGCCGAGCGCCGCCCAGACGTTGTTGTAGTTCACACCCGCCGCCATGACGCGCACGATCACCTCGAACGCACCGGGCTGCGGGACCTCGATCTCCTCGATCTGGAAGGCGTCTGTGGGCTCGCCCTCGCGCTCCTCGCGGATGACCCACGCGGCCATCGTCTCGGGAAGCTCGCCGGGCTCCGTGCTCACCTGTGCGACATTCGACGTGTCAACGGCCATCTGTCCTCGATTCCTCCTCGGTCCTTGAAGCGGCGGGGATCGTACCGCCGGACGGGAATCGGGCTGGGTGTCAGGTCTTGCGGAAGCCCAGCGCCGGGCCGAGCTGGTCGGGCCCGAGCCGCCAGACGACGCTGTAGCGCCCCGCGCCGCCGCTCGGGTAGTTGGCCCTCCAGCGCACGTGGGAGACGTAGCGGTCGCCCGAGCGGCGCAGGGTGAAGAACCGGCAGTCGGTCGTGCCGCTGGGGCGCGTCACGCACAGCGTGTACCGCCCGTTGAAGCTGACGGAGCGAAGTTCGAGGTAGATGATCCCGCGGCGCGACTTGATGGTCCGCGTGCAGTAGTCCCCGTTGCTCGCGCAGTGCCGCGAGCGGACGCGATCCACCGTACGCCGGCCCGCCACTCGGAACCGCTTGCGCCGATCGCTCCAGCGGACCTCCGTGACCCGCCGGGCGCCGGGGTCGTTCAGCTCGTCGCCCGCGTCGTAGATGGGCGTCTTGTAGACGACCGCGCCGCGCGGGCGATCGGGGTTCGCGCGCTTCATGTCCGCGCGCGCCCGGTAGAGGTTCTGCCGCTTGAACCGGACCCTCAGCTCGGACCCGCCGCCGCCGTCGCTGCGGCCGGTGCGCTGCGAGCTGTAGATGTAGAGCGCGATCCGACCGGCCGAGCCGCCCTGGTTGACGAGCACGAGCGCGTCCGACTTTCCGTCTCCCGTGACGTCGCCGAAGTCGATGTTGCGATCGACGAAACCGCCGTTGCGCAGCACCTGCTTGATCTCGCCCGAGACCTGGCGGTCGTTCAGGAGGCGCTGCTTGAAGAGCTTCTGCGCGCGCGTCTGCTCAGCCGCAGCGGGCGCCGCGGGCACGAGCGCGACGAGGAGCGTGATGAGTGCGGCTGCGCGTATCGCCATGACGCTGGTAACGCCTGCCAAGGCCACGAGTTTCGCCTAAGGCAGAAGCAACTCGTCGGACGCGGATTCCCGTTCCGGGCCGATTGTGAGCGTGGCGGGGCTTATCTCACGCGGGACAGCGGCCTCCGACCCGGCGCTCACCGTGTACTCACCAGGCTCGAGCGTGCGCTGCAGCTCGGCCGTGTCGAGCGGGTTGATCGGGCCCACCTGCTCCCGGATGCTGCCGCCGCCCGTGCTCTCGAGCGTGATCGTGTGGGCCGCCTCCGTCTGGTTGGAGACCGTGATGACAACCGGTCCCGCACCCAGTTCGTTCGGGGACACGGTCACCTTCCGGTCGGTGATGACTCCGGTCAGCTCCTTCGTCACCGGCGGGCGCGGATCGTTCGCAAAATCCTCCTCCCCGCATCCGGCAAGCGTCACCCCGGCCGCACATAGGGCAGGCAGCGCCGCAGCGCGTATCCGTCGCGTCATCCAGTGCCCTCCATCCCTCGGGCGCGAACCCTAACCGAACCAGACCGATTCACGCGAGGCTACGAGGCCGTCGACCTCCCGTTGGATCGCGCCGCGGATCCGTTCGGAGATCGATTGGACGAGTGCGACGTCGTCGGCGTCGTCGGGCTCGTATCCGCTCATGTCGACCGGCTCGAGAAAGCGAATCTTGAACTTGGCCGGCAGGTACATCGCTCCCGCGGCGAGTCCGAAATGCGGGAACGCATGGTTTATCGGGAAGTAGATGAGCCCGGTGAGCCGTTGGAGCAGCGGGACGTGGGCGAAGATGGGCATCGCCTCCTCGGCCCCGACGACGGCGATCGGGACGATCGGGACCCGCGCGCGCATCGCCGTCCGCACGAATCCGCCGCGGCCGAAACGGCGCAGCCTGTATCGCTGCCAGTAGAGCTTGCGCGACCCCTTCTGACCTTCGGGGAAAACGAGCGCCAGGCGGCCCTCGTCGCGCAGCAGCCGCTGCGCGTTCGCGGGGTGGGCGGCAACCAGGCCGATCTTGTTCGCGAGCATTCCCACCCCGGGGTAGCCCTTGAACCAGTGTTCGCCGAGCATGTACACGGGCCGCGGGTGCGGGTGCTCGGTACGGATGCCCTGCATGATCATCGGCGCGTCGGGAGGGAGCGCGCCCGAGTGGTTCGCCACGAGCAGCGCGCCCCCGGTGTCGGGCACGTTCTCGACGTTCTGCAGCTCGACCCGGAACCAGTAGCGGTAGTAGAAGTTGAGGATCGGGTCGGCCAGCTGGAACGTCGCCTCGTCCCGGCCCCAGTCGTCGATTTGGCGCCCCGGCTCGGGCGCCGGCAGGAGGCGGCTCAGCGTGCGCGGGTCCGGCTCGTCCGCTCCGTTCGCGTCCGCAGACGTGTCGGGCAGGCCGAGCGCGTCGGCACGCGGGTCGAAGCCTTCGTCGGCCACGCCGCCCACGAGCGGGCTGCCCGCGCCGAGCCGCGGGCGGCGGCCGAACGGGCTACGTCCGGCGCGTTCGGGCTCCTGCGCCGGGTCGGCCACGGCGCAATCGTATGCGGCTAGGCCCCCGGACCGACGCGGCGGGACCGGCGCTCGCGGTTCCCTTGGGGATCCTCGAGCACGAGCGCGAGACGCGCCCGGCGCCTGTTGCCCATCGGCATCCGTAGGACGCGCGTGTCACCGGCCTCGAGAATCCCGCGCCGGCTCGCAATGGGCTCCCCGCGTGCGAGGAGCCGGGTCGTCCAGCGCAGGCGCTCGCCGTCGCGTGAGTCCAGCGCGAACCGGACCGCGCCGTTCGCGGCCGACAGCACGCGCAGCTTCGCTCGCGGCGGCCGCTCCACGGTGGTGAAGGACCATGCCTCTGCCGCCAGCGGGTTGGCGGAGCTGTCGACGATCGCGTCGCTCAGGCGAACGGTGTACCGGGTGGCGTCTGCGAGCGGAACGTTCGGCTCGAGTCGAGCCGTCCGCGAGCCGCGGCTGTGGCTGACGATCGAAGGCAGGATCCGCCCGTTCGGAGCCTGGAGCGTGAACGTGCGGTCGCTCACGTCCACCACCGGGCCGTCGAAGGTGACCTTGACCGCGCGGCGGTTGCCCACGCGCGTCGCGTCGGGAGCGGGGGAGCGCTTGGCGACGGCGGGTCCGGTGAGGTCGGTCGTGAGCGAAGCGGGCACCCGGATGCGGTCGCGCCCCCAGCTCCAGTCGTCGCCGACGAAGCCGTTGTGGCGAATGTCGGCGTTCACGAGCACGGCGGTCACCCGGCCACCGGACGCGAAGTAGTCCTGCGGCGAGTCGAGCGTCACGCCCGCGGTGCCGCCGGCGGGGAGCTCGACCAGCTCGGTGGTCACCTGGCCCGCGTCCGCGGGGCCTTCGCGGGCGACGAGCGCGATCGCCCCGCGCGTATTGAGTGGGAACGACGCCGCGAACCGGATCTGGGGGGCATCCGTCGCGGGCACGTCGTAGAGCGCGAAGGTCATGTGGTCGAGCTTGGGCGTGACGCCGGCGCCATCCACCGCGATCTGGGCGCGCCGCTCGACGTCAGGCAGCTCGTCGGCGTCGGGGAAGCCCGCGTTCGGCAGCTGCCATTCGGTGACCGCAGCCGCGAACTGGGCGAACTCGGAGGAGATCCCCCTGCCGCCGGCGTCCTGGATCGCCGAGTTGTAGGCGTGCGTGCTCGGCCGGCTGAGGCCATCCGAGAGCTCCCAGGTGGTCCGCAGCAGCTCGTCGCCGTACCGCGTGCCGAGGAAGTGGTTCCAGATCGCGGTGCCGTAGGGCTTGGCGTTCCGCGGTTGGTCGCGCTGGTCGTCGGACGCGGTGAGCGGTACCTCGGTCAGGTTCGCCCAGCCGGGCCCGCGCGATCCGTCGCGGACGTAGCGGAGCCAGTCCTCGAGCGTCGGGTACATCAGCTCCTCGATCCACGTGGCGCTCGACTCGTAGTGCCAGCCGTCGGCAGTCACGTCGTAGCCGTACTGGAGGACGTGCGCGTACTCGTGCGCGAGCGTGACGCGCAGCGCATCCATCGCCGAGATCGCGGTCCCGAAGTCGTCGGCGCTGTAGTCGTCGTCGATCACGAGGAAGGACGACTGCGACTGGCCGCCGCCGCCGTCGGACTGGGCGTAGCCGAAGAGCAGGTCCTTGCCGACGTCGTCGAGGTAGATGTCGACTCGGTCGTCGCCGCCTGCGTCGTCGGCGGGCGGTTCGCGCCAGCCGAGCGTGCCGGTGTGGAAGTCATGGACAGCCTGTGCCTCGGCGAGCACGAGCGCGGTCGTCAGAACACCGCCCGCCGTCCCGTGCACGCAGAAGTCGTCCGCGCAGATTCGCGTGCCACCGACCTCGGGCCGGTCGAGCTGTTGCGCCGCCCGCGCGCGCTCCTCGCCGCGCAGGTGGCGGAAGCCGAGGGTCAGGTCGCGGAGCGCCTCGGTCAGCTCCCGGCCGGTGCGCACGCCCTCACCGCGGCGCAGGTCGAGCACCTCCTCGAGGGCGGCCTCGGCGCGGACCTGTGCGGCCGCCTGGGCACGCGGCGATTCGGCGTGGACCGGGCCCGCGAGCGACGCGAGCACGAGCGCGGCAGGCAGGACGAATCGAAGCACGTAGCCCATACGAGGTACTCGTCGGCCGCGGGGGCCCGCGCCTTGAGCCGAATTTCGTCGAGTGTCGTCTCAGCGCCCGCTACGGGCGTTCAGGCGACACTCAGCGTTCGAACGGGAGCTCGACCAGCTCGGCCGTCGTGCCGTTCACCTGGACCGTGTCGCCCGGGGCGGCCTCGCGGCGTACGATCGCGAGCGCGATCGGGCCGAGGGTGGGGGAGACGGTGGTGGAGCCGACGCGGCCGACCTCGCGCTCGCCGAGCCGGATCGGCTCGCCCCGATCCACTGGCTCGGCCAAGCGCAGGCCGCGCAGGTGGCGATTCGGCTTGCCCTTGTAGTAGAGCCGCGCGACCGTCTCCTGCCCGACGTAGCAGCCCTTCGTGAACGAGACCGCGCGCTCGTTCAGGCCGGCCTCCTGGGGGATCGTGTCGCCGTCCATCTCGTAGCCGAAGCGCGGTATCCCGCGCTCGATCCGGACGCGCTCGGCGTCCTCCTCGCCCGCGGTCGCGTCCGGCAGGTCGTGGCCGATGATGTCCACGCCGGCGTACGTGCGCACGTAGATTCCGCGCGGCCCTTCGACCCAGGCGTGCTCCTCGGCCGGAGGGAGCGCCTCGAGCGCGTGGTCGTCTCCGATCACGGACACGATCCGCTCGTCCGCCCGCTCCCAGGTCACGGCGCGCCCCAGGCTGTACGTCTCGACCGTCCGCAGGAGCGCTTCGTCGGCGCCCGGCTCCGTGTCGATCCAGATCCAGTCCGGGCCGCGCAGGACCCGCATGTCGAGGCGCATCTTCCCCTTGTGGTTGAGGAGCGCCGCGTAGCAGCCCTGCCCGGGCGCGAGCGATTCGACGTCGTTCGTCACCTGGCCCTGGAGGAACTCGGCGGCCTCCGCGCCCCCGAGCCGGAGCCTTCCGCGCGCGCTGCGATCGACGATCATGTCCCTAGTGTAGATTTAGGCCAGGCTAAACCTGATGTTGTCCCGGCGAAAATTTCTCTGCAGGCTCCCGCTGGTGGCAGGTGCGTTCCCCGCCGCGCAGGCCCTGGCCGCCGAGTCGGAGCACGCAGGCCACCTAACCACGGGGCCTGGCCCCGTGGTTAGCGGTGCCGGCCACGCCCACCTTGGCGCGGTCGGCACGGTGGACCCGGCCGTCAACGGCTTCGACCCGCAGGCGATCCTGCGCGACTTCGACGAGGGCCGCGTGCGCGGGGGCGTGCGCGAGTGGGAGCTGGTGGCCGACGAGAAGGAGATCGAGGTCGCGCCCGGCGTCAAGTACGCGGCCTGGGCCTACAACGGGCGCGTGCCTGGCCCGACTCTGAGGGCACGCGAGGGCGAGCGCCTGCGGATCCGGTTCGCGAACGCCTCGAGCCACGCACACACGATCCACTTCCACGGTATCCACACGGCTCGCATGGACGGGGTCCCGGGGATCGGGGCCGGCAACGTCGAGCCGGGCGGCGAGGCCGTCTACGAGTTCCACGCCGAGCCGTTCGGCCTCCACCTCTACCACTGCCACACCACTCCGCTCGCCGACCACATCGCAAAGGGGCTGTACGGGGCGTTCATCATCGACCCGAAGCAGGGTCGCCCGAACGCGGACGAGCTCGTGATGGTCATGAACGGGTTCGACACGAACTTCGACCGCGCGAACGAGGTCTACGCGGTCAACACGGTCGCCTTCGCGTACCAGAACGAGCCGGTTCGGGTCCGGCGCGGCGAGCTGGTGCGGATCTATCTCGTGAACGCGCTCGAGTTCGATCTCATGAACTCGTTTCACGTCCATGCGAACTTCTTCGACTACTACCCGACCGGAACGTCGCTCGAGCCGACCGAGCTGACCGACACCGTGATCCAGGGCCAGGGCCAGCGCGGGATCCTGGAGCTGCGCTTTCCGTACGAGGGGAAGTACATGTTCCACGCCCACGTGTCCGAATTTGCGGAGCTCGGCTGGATGGGCTTCTTCGAGGTCGTCTGATGGCTGCAAACCTGCGCGCTCCTGCGTCCTCGGCCCTCGGCTTGGCCCACCAAGCCTTCGGACCTGCGTCCTTGGGTCGCTTGGTTTTCGCGTTCAGACGACCTCGAAATCGAGGTCTTTCGTAATGGAGGCGCGCACGGCGACCGCGTCGCCCATCCCCGGCTGGCTCGCGGCCCTCCTGCCGCTCGCGCTGCTCGGGGCGGCGATCGCCGCGTTCGTCGCCCTGGACGCCCCCGGTCTCGAGCGCAACGGCGTGCCGGTCGAGGAGGTCGCGGTCGAGCGGACCGAGCTGCGGCCGGGTGAGATCGAGCTCCACGTGCGCAACGACGGCCCGGACTCGGTTCGGATCGTCCAGGCGATCGTGAATGACGGGTTCGCCGCCTTTGAGCAGGACGACGCGGAGCTCGGCCGCCTCGACACCGGTCGCGTGACCGTCACCTATCCGTGGATCGAGGGCGAGGCGTACGAGATCGCGCTCCTCACCTCGACCGGCGGGACCGTCGGCGCGTCCGTCGAGGTGGCGGCGGAGACCCCCGAGGCGGACTCGGGCTTCTACGGCCTGATGGGCCTGATCGGCCTGTACGTCGGGATCATCCCGGTGGCGATCGGGATGCTCTGGCTGCCGTGGATGCGCACGCTCGACCGCCGCTGGCTCGCGTTTCTGCTCGCGCTCACGGTCGGGCTGCTCGTCTTCCTCGGCATCGACGCCGCGCTCGAGGGCCTCGAGCTGGGCGCGGCCGGGGCCGAGTCGCTCGGCGGCGAGGTGCTGATGTGGCTCGGGGCGGCGCTCGCCTACCTGGTGCTCGCCGGCGTGGACGGCTGGCTCGGGCGCCGCGGCCAATCGGGCGAGCACGTCGCGCTGCTCGTGGCCGTCGGCATCGGCCTTCACAACCTCGGCGAGGGGCTTGCGATCGGCTCCGCCTACGCGGTTGGCTCGCTCGCGCTCGGCGCCTCGCTCGTGGTCGGCTTCGCGATCCACAACACGACCGAGGGTCTCGCGATCGTCGCACCGGTCGCGCAGCGGAAGCCGCGCGTCGGCCGGCTCGTGCTGCTCGGCCTGATCGCCGGCGCGCCCGCGATCCTGGGCGCGTGGATCGGCGCCTCCGCGTTCGATCCCAGCCTGGCGGCGTTCATGTTCGGCCTCGGCGTCGGCGCGATCGCCCGTGTGGTGGTGCAGATCGCGCCGCAGATCCGCGACCGGTCCGGGCGCCTTCTGCATCCGCTGGCCGCCGCCGGCCTGGCGGCCGGGCTGCTCCTCATGTACGTGACCGGCCTACTGATCTCGGTGTGAACGTGGACAGCGAGATCTCACACGCGGTCCAGGACTACGCGAAGGCGATCTACTCGCTGTCGCGCCGCGGTGAGGAGGCCGTGACCACCTCGGCGCTTGCCGAACGCCTGCGCGTGTCGCCGGCGTCCGCGTCGGCGATGGGGAAGCGCCTCGCCGATCTTGGACTCGTGAGCCACGAGCCCTACCGCGGCGTCCGGCTGACCGAGTCCGGCGAGAAGCTCGCGCTCGAGGTGATCCGCCACCACCGGCTGATCGAGCTCTACCTGGCGGAGGCGCTCGGGATGCCCTGGGACCGCGTCCACGACGAGGCCGAGGTGCTCGAGCACGCGATCTCGGACGAGCTCTCGGAGTTGATCGCCGCCAAGCTCGGCGATCCCACCCATGACCCGCATGGTGATCCGATCCCCACGCGGGACGGACGGATCGAGGAGACGGCCACGCGCTCGCTCGCCGAGGGGGTTCCCGGTGAGCTGGTCGTGCTGACGCGCGTGTCGGATTCGGACCCGGAGATGCTGCGGTACCTGGGCGATCGCGGGATCGAGCCGGGGACGCCACTCGAGGTGGTCGGGCGCGAGCCCTTCGGCGGCCCGATCAACGTTCGGGTCGGGAAGCGCGAGCTCCCGCTCGGGATCGGGCTGGCGCGCGCGATGCGGGTTCGGTAGCGGGCTAGGCGCTCTGCGCGACGATCGCGATCAAGGCGAAGGCGAAGCCGAGGCCGGTCGCGTCGAGGAGAAGGCGGGTGCGGCGGTTCATGACGAGCATCTGCATGTTCCTCTGATCGGGCCGGCACTGCGCCGGCTGGAGCCGTGGGCCCCTGACTGGACGCTTGTGCGAGTACCCTGGGCGCGTGCTCGCGGACGACTTCCAGCAGATCGTCGATTCGCTTCCGCCCGACTGGAGCCACCTCGAGTTCGACCTGCGGATCGAGGACGAGGATCGCTACATCGAGGCCGCCACGATGGTGGTCCAGGTGAACGCGCAGGGCTACGGCAAGCACGACTGGCACTGGCGGATCCTGGTCGCGCGCGAATTCGGGCATGCGGCCGCGGCCGAGACGGTCCGAGGCACGCTCAGGCTGCTCGACGACCTCGGCATCGGCGGCGAGATCGCGGTCCGTGAGGTGCGCTCGGGCAGGGTGGAAGTGACCCAGATGTGGGGGCGCCCCGAGTCGGTTCGCGAGGAGTTCCGCCGGCGCCGCGTGCAGTAGTGGCGCGGGTCGCGCTCCACTGCCGCGATCTCCTCTTCGGGTCGAAGGTCGAGGGCGCGCTGCGCGTGGCCGGCCACGAGGTGATGCGGGCGGGCGAGAGCGCTGACGTGGTGGTCGTGGACCTGACGGATCCGGATCTTCCGTGGCCCGACGCCACAGGAGTGCCGCGACTGGGCTTCTACTCACACGTGGACCAGGACACCCGCAAGCGCGCCGAGGAAGCCGGGTTCGACCTGGTGGTCCCGCGGTCACGGATGAACCGCGAGGGGCCGGCCCTTGTGGAGAAGCTGGTGCGCTAGTCAGGAAGGTCGAAGGCGGCGTCGACGTCGGGGCGCCGGTCGAGGATCTCGAAGTCGGCCGCGAAATCCGCCCACGCCTCGAGCGCGTCGCGGTCCAGCGCGACCGGGGGCGATAGCGCGGGAGCGATCGCCTCGAGCTGCGCGCGCACGAGTGCCGGGTCGGCTTCCGACACCGAAGCGATCTCCCTAACTGACTCGTCCTGCTGCGCGAGCGCGCGTTCCGTCCCTGCCGCGATCGCCTCGAGCGCCGCGGCGACCGCTTCACGTCGGTCGGAGAGCGCCGCGCGCGTCACCACCAGGACGAGCTCCGGGTAGCGCGGCGCCCCGTAGTCGTCGAGCCGGAACTCGCGCGTCGCAAGGCCGCGCTCGCGAAGGACAACGCCCTCGGCGTTCCAGAACGCAGTGGCGGCGTCGACCTTCCCGGCGAGCAGGTTCGCGACCGCGCCGAAGCCGATCGTCACCCGCTCCACGCGATCGAAGTCGCCGCCATCGCTCTCGACCACGGCGCGCAGGACCGCGTCGTCTGAGGGCAGGCCCGCCACGCCCACGCGCCTTCCCTCGAGGTCGCGTGGCTGCCGGACCCCGCTCTCGCGCCGGGCGATCACCGCCGCCAGCGGCCGCTGCACGAGCGCGCCGACGCCGACCAGATCGGCACCGCGCTCGCGCGCGAGCCCGAGGTCGTGGATGTCCGCGACCGCCATGTCCGCTCGGCCGGACTCGAGCACCTTCAGCGAGTCCGCGCCGCCGCCACCCGGGGGCCGGATGACGATCCGCTCCGGGTCGGCCGCGTAGAGGCCCGCGTGCGCGGCGTTGGGCGTGAAGTCGAGCGCGACGGTCGCGGGCGGGGCCGAAGCGCCGTTCCCGTCGTCGCCACCGCCGCAACCCGCCACGAGCAGGGCCAAGAGCACAAGGGATCGGCGCATCGGCGCCGAACCGTAACCCGCACGCTGCGGTGGCTAAGCTGCCGCGCGCCCCAACGACCAGCAGGAGGATCAAAGTGGCTGACGGAACCGTCGACCGAACCACAGTGCCAGCGCCCCCCGATCGCGGGCCATCCGCCTACATCGCGGAGTTCATCGGCACGTTCGGACTCGTGCTCTTCGTGACCCTTGCGGTTTCGCTCTTCGCCCGTCCGACCCCGCCGGCCGGCCTCCCGCAGGAGTTCATCGACTGGTCGGTGATCGGCCTCGTGCACGTCTTCGTGCTGTTCATGCTGATCCAGACGCTCGCGATCGTCTCGGGCGCGCACTTCAACCCGGCCGTGACGGTGGCGCTTGCCGCGATCCGCGAGATCAAGATCGTGGACGCGGCGATCTACATCGTCGTGCAGCTCGCGGGCGCCACGCTGGGAGCGTTCGTGACGAAGCAGATCCTCAACAACTTCGCGAACGCGGACGCGGTGAACTACGGCGCGGTCGCGATCGGGGACGGCCTGGGCGGACAGATCTTCTTCCAGGGCCTCTCCGTCGAGCTGATCGGCACGTTCTTCCTGATGTGGGCAATCGTCGGCGTGGCGGTCAACCCGCGCTCCGACCGCGGCTGGGCCGCGCTCGTCATCGGCGCGACGCTCGGTCTCGCCGTCTTCGTCTTCGGCCCGCTCACGGGCGCTGGCCTCAACCCGGCGCGCGCGTTCGGCCCGGCCCTCGTCTCGGGCGAGTGGGGCGGCTTCGACGACTTCACGATCACCTACGTGCTGGCACCCGTGATCGGTGCGGTTCTGGCGGCGCTCGTGTACTTCCGAATGGTGATCGTGCCAGGCAAGAAGGGCCCCGAGGGGATGGAACCCGTCGGGTAGTCTCGGGCGGCCTTGAGCCGCCGGCGGGTCACCTTCTCGCGCAACTTCACGCTGTCGCTGTCGCGGACGTGCCAGTGCTTCTGCAAGTACTGCGCGTTCGCGACGCATCAGGCGCACCTGTACGCACCTGACGAGGTCGAGCGGCTGCTCGACGACGCCGGGCGGCGGGGAGCGAAGGAGCTGCTCGTCCTGACCGGCGAGCGGCCCGAGGTGAACGCCGATGTCGCCGCCCGGCTGCGGGAGTACGGCCACGACGACTTCACGGGCTACGTGGCGTGGGCGTGCGAGCGCGCACTCGAGCGCGGCATGCTGCCGCACACGAACATCGGCGCCGTCGGGAACGACGACCTCGCCCGCCTGCGCGAGGTGACCGCCTCACAGGGGCTGATGCTCGAGTCGATCAACCCCGATCTGGTCGTCCATCAGGGGTCGCCGACGAAGCACCCGGCGGTCAGGCTCGACACGATCCGGGCCGCCGGCGAGCTCCGAATCCCGTTCACCAGCGGGATCCTCGTGGGGATCGGCGAGTCGCCCGACGAGCGGATCGCGGCCCTGGAGGCGCTGGCCGAGGTGCAGGCCGACTACGGCCACCTGCAGGAGGTGATTCTCCAGAACTTCGTGCCCCACCCGCGGTACTACGGTGCAGAGCCGGCCGAGATCGCGGACGAAGCCCAACGCGAGCAACGAGCAACGAGCAACGAGCAACCAATGCCGGCTTGGGGCAATGAGGTGACGCTCGGAGAGATGCGCGCGCTCGTCCGTGCCGCGAAACGCCTCATGCCAGACGTCGGCATCCAAATCCCACCCAACCTCTCCGACTGGTGGCTGCCGCTGGTGGAGGAGGGCGCCACCGACCTGGGCGGCCTGTCGGCAAACGGCGACCACATCTCGCCGGAGCATCCGTTCCCGTCGCCGCACCGGATGCGCAAGCAGCTCCAGCCGAAGGGCTACGCGCTCACCGAACGGCTGTGCGTGTACCCGCAGTACATGGACGCGGGGTGGCTCGAGCAGGGAGTTCTCGACGTGATCAAGCTGAAGTACTGGAGCTTCATCCCGCGGCACGGGTCCGGGCGGCGCGAGGACCGCCCGATCCGGCGGGACCTGGTGCCCGGGGCGATCGAGCGTGCCCGCGACGGCGCGCGCCTCGCCCCGGAGGAGCTGACCGCGCTGTTCGCGGAGACGCGACCCGAGGCGATCGAGGACATGCGCCAGGCGGCCGACGAGCTGCGCCGCGAGCTGGCGGGCGACGAGGTGACCTTCGTCGTCAACCGCAACATCAACGTGTCGAACATCTGCGTCGTCGGCTGCGCGTTCTGCGGGTTCGGTCAGGGCAGGCGGTCGCCGGACGCCTACGAGCACGGGGAGGAGGAGTTCGTCCGCCGCGTCGAGGAGGCGGTCGGCTTCGGCGCCACCGAGATCTGCATGCAGTCGGGGATCCATCCGGACTGGACGATCGCGGACTACGAGAAGTGGCTGCGGCTGGCCAAGAAGGTCGCGCCCGAGGTCCACCTGCACGCGTACTCGCCGATGGAGGTGGACCACCTGGCTGGCGAGCTGCCGCTAGACGAGGTCTTCGCGCGGCTCAAGGACGCGGGCCTGGGCTCGACGCCCGGCACGGCCGCCGAGGTGCTCGACGACGGCATGCGCGAGCGGATCTCCCCGAACAAGCTGCCCGTCAAGCGCTGGGTCGAGGTGATCGAGGCGTCGGCACGCGCGGGGTGCTCGACCAGCGCCACCGTGATGTTCGGCCACATCGAGGAGCCGTGGGAGCTCGCCGAGCACATGCGCGTGATCCGTGCGCTCCAGGAGCGCACGGAGGCGTTCAACGAGTTTGTGCCGCTGTCGTTCATCCCGTTCCACACGATGCTGGGGCGCACGCACGGGATCGAGGAGATCTCGCGGGAGGAGAACCTGAAGCACACCGCCGTCTTCCGCCTGGCGCTCGGCCGCACAGTGCGCTCGGTGCAGGCCAGCTGGGTGAAGATGGGCCTTGACGCCGCGACCGAGGCGCTCGACTGGGGCGTGAACGACCTGGGTGGGACGCTGATGGAGGAGAACATCTCGCGCCTCGCCGGTTCCTACCACGGGGTGAAGCTCGAGCCCGACGACCTGATCTCGGCGGCGCACGCAGCGGGTCGTCCCGCGGCCGAGCGGACGACGCTTTACGGCATCCGGCGCCGCTTCGAGGTGCCGGCCGCGGCGGCCTAGCCGCGCTTCAGGCGCTTGCGGACGCGGACCGTCGCCGAGTCGGTGGCCGTCAGTCCGCCCGCGGTCGCGGTCAGGCGAAGCCTGTACCGGCCGGCCTTCTTCGGCTTGATCGAGAGCTTGTTCACGCCGGCCGTCGCCTGCTTGCGGGCGGTGATGACGGCCTTGCCCTTCCTCAGCAGCTCGACCATCACGCCGGCCTCGCGGCTTACGCCGTAGCGCACCCGCAGCTTCCGCTTCGCCCGGCCGACGTAGCGCGCCTGGCCGAGGACGGTCGCGAAGCCGGTCTCCCCGCGGGGGCCGGCCGGCCCTGTCGCCCCTGTCGGGCCGGACGGTCCGCTCGGCCCGGTAGCGCCGGTCGCTCCCGTCGCCCCGGTCGCGCCGGTGGCTCCTGTCGCGCCGGTGGCTCCTGTCGCGCCGGTGGCTCCTGTCGCGCCGGTGGCTCCTGTCGCGCCGGTGGCTCCTGTCGCGCCGGTGGCGCCCGTCGCTCCGGTGGCTCCGGTCGGCCCGGTCGGGAGATCGCCGCGGACCCGTCGGCCGAAGATCTCCTTCTCGCCGGCGACGAGCGGAGCGGTGTTGTCATTGCCGTCCCACACGACGAACCACTCGTTCGCGTCGGGCGAGAACGCGACGTCGGGGGTGGTGCCGCGATACAGGTCGTCCCCGCTCGGACCCATGTCCGAGATCTGAAACGGCTCGGTCCCCTTTCGTACTCCGTCAAGGGTCAGCCGCTGCCCCCAGACCTCGTACTCGTCCGGCACGAACCGCGGGTCGCTGCCCTCGCCGAACCAGACCACCAGGAACTCCTCATCGACCGGCGCGTACGCGACCTTCGGCTGGAACGCGAGCGGCGGACTGGCGCCCGCGTACGAGATGCGGAAGTCGTCCGTTCCGACCTCTGCGCCGCTCGCGGACAGCCTCTGCGCGAACACCTGCACATCGTCGTCGACGAGGCCATCCGCGTCGTCGTCGCTCTGCCACACGACGAGCCACTCGTCGGAGGTCGCCGCGTAGGTCACCGATGGATGGAAGGCCTGGAAGGCAGGGTCTCCGTCCGGCCCCATGTTCGAGATGCGGAAGTCGTTTGCTCCCGTCTCCGCGCCGGCGGCCGTCAGCCGCTGCCCGTGGATCTCCAGCTCGCCATTCACAACGTCGTCGCCGTACCACGTCACGAGGTACTCGTCGGCGCCCGCGGAAAAGGCGACCGCAGGCCCGACTGCCGCGCTATTCGTGTCTCCGTCCGTGCCCAGGTCTGACACGCGTAGGTCGTCCGTGCCGACCGCGCTGCCGGTCAGGCTCAGCCGCTGGGCGAAGATCTCCTGCTCACTGTCGACGAGGGTGCCTGTGTTGTCGTCGCCGTTCCAGACGACGAGCCACTCCTGCTGATCGGGGGCATAGGTGACCGCCGTGGTGCCGGCGTCGAAATTCGCGTCCCCGTCGCCGCCCAAGGAGGAGATCCGAAAGTCATTGGTGCCGACTTCGACGCCCGACGCGGCGAGGCGCTGCCCGTACACCTCGAGCTCGTTGTCGACCAGTGCTCCGGAGTTGTCATCTCCGATCCAGACGACCAGCCACTCGTTCGCCTCACGCGAGTAGGCCGCCGCCGGAGAGAACGCGTCGAAGTTCGCGTTGCCGTCAGTCCCCATGTCCGAGATCCGGATCTCGTCTCCCACGGCCTGTCCGTCGCTCCCGACCAGACGTCCCATGATCTCCGCTTCGCCGTCCGTGCCGACGTCGTCGGCGGCCCAGACGACCAGGTGCTGGTCACGTACCGGGTTGTGCGCGATGGCCGGGTGTTCGGCGTGGAAGAACGGGTTGCCGTCGGCGCCCGAGTGCGAGATCCGAACCTGGGAGCTGACGCCGTCGGCGGACGCGGTCACGTGAACGGCCGTCAGCGCAGCGATCGCTGCGAGGACGGCAAGGACGAAGCGCGAGCCCATCCCCGCCCACCGTAGGGCGGGCGTCCCGATACGCGCCACCCATTTGGCGCGTTCGCCCTACCTGAACAGATCAGCCTCGCGGGCGCGAATCAGCGCGGCGGCGCCCGGGCCGTCGTCGTCGGTCACGTAGCGCCCGAGCCCGCCGACGACCACGACGGGCTCGCGCGAGTCCTTGGCGCGCACCAGTTCCGACGCCGCCGCGATCGCATCGGCCACCGCGAGCTGGGTGGCCGCGAGCGAGCGGCCCTCGGCGTCGCTGCGTCCGCGCCAGTCGTCCACGGGCTGCACGCCCGCGATCCCGATCGCCACCTCGACCTGGCCCACGCGCCAGGCGCGCCCGAAAGTGTCCGAGATGATCACGCCAGGCCGATTCGGGAGCCGCGCGCGCAGCTCGCGCGCCGAGCGGTCCGGATCGAGCGGCAGCAGCACGGCGGTGTCATCGCCAGGCACGTTCGAGCGGTCCACGCCGGCGTTCGCGCATACGAAACCGTGTCGCGTCTCCGAGATCACGACCCCGCCCTCGCGGCGCGCCACGATCGCCGCGGACTCCGTGAGGATGACCTCGGCGAGCCGCACGTCGTCCTTCCCCAGCGCGCGCGCCAGATCGGAAGGCTCGACCGTCGTCAGGTCCACGATCCGCCCCTCCGCCTTCGAGACCACCTTGTGCGAGACGACGACGATCTCGTCGGACCCCACCTCGGGCAGCATGGCGGCGAGGTCGTCGCCCGGCCGCACCTCCGGCAGCCCCGGGACTGCCCGGAGCGAGGTCAGATGGTCGCGGCGGTGGGGAGGACGGGCCGGCGGCGCGCGGTCGGCCCGCATACCTTGGACCGGTCGAGCTGGTTGAGCGCGCCGCGCGTGCGAGGCGCGACGCCGCGCCGCTCGTCGAGCACGGCGCCCAGGTCGGCCAGATCGTCGGGCGTGTCCACGTCGTGCATCAGCGAGCGAACACGCTGGATCTGGAAGCGCTCGCCGCTCGCCGCGGCTGCCTCCACGTGGCGCTCGAGGCTGCCCGGCCCGAAGCTCGGCTCGAACAGGTCCGCCGGGCGCAGGAGGAGCGCGTTGGTGCCGGCGCCGTCGCGGTCGGGCACGATCACGGCGGCCAGTCTCTCCGCCGCCGCGCGCGTGAGCATGCCGTCCACCTCGAGGGGGTCGACCAGCGGGGTGTCACCGGGCACGAGCAGCGCGCGCTCGAACCCGCACGACAGCGCGTGGCGGATCCCGATCAGCGTCGCGTCCGACTGGCCGGTCTCCGCGCGATCACGCAGCACCTGCACGCGCCCGCCGCGCGCGGCTGACTCGGCGCGCGCGTCGTCGGTCACGACGGCGATCGCGTCGAGCCCCTTCACGCGCCGCAGCGAGCCGAGGACATCCGAGAACATCGCCTGCGCCAGCGCCTCGCGCGATCCCTGTCCGAGCAGCGCCGAGAGGCGTTGCTTCGCGGAGCCGAAGCTCTTGATTGGCAGGATCGCGAGAGTGCGCATACCCCTGCGCGACCTTAGTCCCTCACGCGCCCCGGCGCGAGGGCAGCGAAGCCGCAAAATCCAGGATCTTTCGCGCCAGCGAACCCCGTGCGGCGGCGTCGTCCATGAGCGTGTCGGTCACGAGGCCCGGCATGCCCGCGACGGGCTCGTCGGCCACCACGCCGTCGATCAGCTCCGCGTAGGCATCGGCGATGCCCTGCGCGGAGAGCTCGATCCCCGCGCTGTGGCAGAAGTCGTCGGTCGGGCCCTTGACCGCTCGGCCGCCCACGAACGGGCTGACCGCGACCACCGGCGCTCGCGCCGCGCGCAGCGCGTCGCGCATCCCCGGCACGGCCAGGATCGGCCCGATCGAGATGACCGGGTTCGAGGGGCCGATAACGATCGCCTCGGCGGTCGACAGCGCGGCGGTGACCTCCGGGGTCACTCGCGCCGCGTCGATCCCCTCGAGCACCACCTCCTCGATGGGCCCTGCCCACCCGTCCACGATCATGAACTCCTGGAACGGCCGCAGCCCGCGCGGCGTGCGCACGTGAGTGCGGACCGGCTCGTCGCACATCGGGAACACCCGCTGATCCACGCCGACCGCCGCGACGACCGCCGCGTGCGCGTCGGTCAGGCGCGCGCCCGCCGCGAGCCGCTCGGTCCGCAGCCGGCACAGCTCGAGATCCCGGTCGCCGAGCTGAAACCATGGATCGGCTTCACGCTTCATCGCCTCGAACGTGTCGTCCGCGATGCCCCAGCCGCGCTCGTCGATGATCCCGGCCAGCCACCACGTCACGAGGTCGGGGTCGGGGGAGACGTGTACGCCGTAGATCTCGACGTCGTCGCCGGTGTTCGCGATCACCGTCACGTCGCCGGCCGCGTCGGCCAGTCCTGCCGCCAGCTTCGCCCCGCCGGTGCCGCCGGCGAGGACGGTTACCACAGCTCGTCGGGGAGGTTCGTGAGCTTGACGCCGGCGTGCGTCTTGTAGCGGGCGTTCACGGAGATCAGGAGCGGGGTGAGGCTCTCGACCAGGCGCGCGGTCTCAAGCCGGCCGGCGTTCACGGGGCGCAGTCCCGGGATGCGGGCGATCAGCTCGGCCACGCGCTTCTTCGGCTCCTTGCGGTCGCCCGCGACGAGCACGTCCTCGTCGAGCTCGTGGTCGAGGTCGGCCAGCACGGCGGCGCTGACCGTGTGGAGGGCGCTCACCACCTCGACGCCCTCGGGGACCATCTCCTGGGCCTGCTGGGCGGCGGAGCCCTGCGGGACGCCGAGCAGGCGGGTCGCCTTGCCGGACACGGCGGCCGCCAGTGGCACGGTGGCGTCCACCAGGATCTGCCCCGGCTCGAGCGCGGTCTTCAGGTTCGTCAGGTTCTCCGACTGAGCGCGGAACGGCACGGATAGGACGACGATCGATCCGCGCGCGACCGCCTCGGTGTTCTCGAGACCCTCGACCTGTGCCTCGGGCACCCGGTCGCGCAGCTTGTCGGCGGTCTCAGCCGCGGCGTCGGGTCGCCGCGACCCGATCACCACGGGCACGCCGGCCGTCGCCAGGCGGAGCGCCAGTCCGAAGCCCAGGGCGCCCGTGGCGCCGACGATCGGTACCGGTTCGGTCACGGCGGCCACGCTATAGGGTCAGCTCAGGATGAGGTTCGAAGGCAAGACCGCGCTGGTGACGGGAGGCGGCAGCGGGATCGGGGCAGCCACCTGCCGGCGCCTCGCGGCCGAGGGCGCGCACGTCGCGGTGACGGACATGAACCTGGAATCCGCGCGCGCGGTGGCGGCTGAGGTATCGGGAGACGCCTACGAGCTCGACGTCCGCGCGGCCGACTCGATCAAGACTGCCGTCGACGCGATCGGCCAGATCGACGTGCTCGTGAACAACGCCGGGACGGACGCGTTCGGCTTCTTCATCAACTCGACGCCCGAGATGTGGGACCTCGTCATCGGCGTGAACCTCGTCGGCGTCCTCGCGGTCACGCACGCCGTGTTGCCCGGCATGCAGGAGCAGGCCGGCGGATCGATCGTGAACATCGCCTCCGAAGCAGGCCGCGTCGGCTCGCCGGGATCGGCGACCTATTCCGCCGCGAAGGCGGGCGTGATCGGGTTCACGAAAGCGATCGCGCGCGAGAGCGCGCGCTACCGGGTGCGCTGCAACGCGATCGCCCCCGGGCCGATCGAGACACCCCTCCTGATGGCCGCGCCCGAGTATCTCGGGGAGCTGGGGGAACGGCTGGTGCGCGGCATGGTGTCGCGGACGGCGCTCGGACGGATCGGGCAGCCGGAGGAGGTCGCCGCGGCGGTCGCCTACCTGGCCTCCGAGGAGGCGGCATACGTGACCGGCGAGACGATCGGAGTGAGCGGCGGCCTCGGCATGATGTAGGCGTGATCGATCACGTCGACATCCGCGAGGTCGGCCCGCGTGACGGCTTCCAGAACGAGCCCGAGGTCATCCCGACGGCCGAGAAGGTCCGGCTGATCGAGCGGCTGGCGCGCACGGGTGTGCGCCGGCTCGAGGTCACGAGCTTCGTCAAGGCCGAGGTGATCCCGCAGCTCGCCGACGGCGCCGAGGTGCTGGCGAAGGCGGACATCCCCGACGAGGTGTCGGTCACGGTCCTCATCCCGAACGAGCGCGGGCTGGACAACGCGCTCGCGCACCGGGAGAAGTTCGACGAGGTCAACCTCTTCCTCTCCGCGAGCGAGACGCACAACCTGAAGAACGTGAACCGCAGCGTGGAGGACTCGCTCGCGGGTCTCGAGCGCGTGATCGAGCGCGCCCAGACGGAGGGGCTGCGCTGCGAAGGGGTGATCTCGGTCAGCTTCGGCTGCCCGTACGAGGGCGAGGTGCCGCCGGAGCGCGTCTTCGAGATCGCCGACCGGCTTGTGGCGGCGGGATGCGCCGAGATCGCGTTCGGCGATACGACCGGGATGGCCAACCCGCGCCAGGTCGGCGAGTTCTTCCAGGCCGCGCGGGAGCGGCTGGCCGGCACGCAGCTGACCGCGCACTTCCACAACACGCGCGGGCAGGGCCTTGCGAACGTCCTGGCGGCGCTCGAGGCGGGCGTGCGCTCTTTCGAGTCCTCGTTCGGCGAGCTGGGCGGATGCCCCGTCCCGCGCGGCGCGACCGGCAACATCGCGACCGAGGACCTCGTCTCGATGCTCCACGAGATGGGTTACGAGACGGGGATCGACCTCGAGAAGCTGGTGGGCGCCGCGCGCCTCGCGCAACAGGTGCTGGGCCGCTCACTGGGCAGCCACGTGCTGACGGCCGGCCCGGTCGACTGGAAGCGCTGATCGGTCGCGTGTCGTTCGACCAATTCGTCAGTCGGCTCGACTACCCCATGTTCATCGCCACCGTGCCGGGGGACGGTTGCCTCGTCGGCTTTGCGACGCAGTGCTCGATCGATCCGCAGCGCTTCCTCGCGTGCCTCTCGGACAAGAATCGGACCTACCGGCTCGCCCGGGACGCGACGCACATGGCGCTGCACGTCGTCCCGGAGGACCGCCCGGACCTGGCCGAGCTGTTCGGGGGCGAGACCGGTGACGAGGTCGACAAGCTGAGCCGGTGTGAGTGGGAGCCCGGTCCTGGTGACGCGCCGGTGCTCGCCGGGTGCCCGAGCTGGTTCGTCGGGCAGATAGTCGATCGCGTTCCGCTCGGCGACCATGTCGGCTTCGTGCTCGAGCCGATCGACGGCGCGGGAGCGGGCGACGACCCGGGGCTTGGATTCCAGGACGCGCGCGAGATCGAGTCCGGCCACGAGGCCTGACGCGTCAGCGAACCGCGACGACGGCCTCGATCTCGACGGCCATCCCGAACGGCAGCTCCGCCATCCCGACGGCCGAGCGGGCGTGCCGGCCGACCTTCTCGCCGAACACCTCGATCATCAGGTCGGAGGCGCCGTTCATCACTGCCGGGAGCTGGTCGAAGCCGGGGGCGACGTTGATCATCCCGAGCAGCTTCAGCACGGAGACCACGTTCTCGAGCTCGTCGAACTCGGCCTTCAGCGTCGCGAGAAGGTTGAGGCCGGTGACGCGGGCGGCGTGGACGCCCTCCTCCAGCGTCAGGTCGGCCCCGACTTTCCCCGTGATCAGCTGGCCGTTCTCGATCGGCCCGTGGCCCGACAGGAAGACGAGGTCCTTGTGGCGCTTGGCGAGCTGGTAGCTGCCCGCAGCCGGCGGGGGCGGCGGTAACTCGATTTTGAGGTTCACTGCCCGGCGAACTCCGGCTGGCGCTTCTCGAAGAACGCCTTTGCGCCCTCCTTGAAGTCGTCGGTGGCCGCGAGGTGCTGCTGCGCCTGGACCTCCTGCTCGAGCGTCGCCGCCAACGCCGGCTTCGCGGCGGCGTCGAGCACGCGCTTGGCGAGCCCGACCGCCTTCGGGGCGCAGGCGAGGAATTCGTTCGCGAACGCCTCGGTCACCTCGTCGAGCTGGTCGGCCGGTGCGATGCGGTTCGCGAAGCCGATCCGATGCGCCTCGCGCCCGTCGATCACCTTGCCGGTCATGATCAGCTCCTTCGCGTTCCCCAGCCCGACGATCGCGGGCAGACGCGAGCAGCCGCCGACATCGGGGAGCAGGCCGATGCGGACCTCCATGATCCCGGCGACCGCGTCCTCCGCCATCGTGCGCATGTCGCACGCAGTCGCCAGCTCGAAGGCGCCGCCGAGCGCCGCGCCGTGGATCTGGCAGATCGTCGGCTTCAGCATCTCCTCGAGCAGGTTCCAGATCTGGAGGATCGGCGTGCGGAAGCGTCGGAGGTCGCTGGGGTCGTCGGAAAGGTCCTTCAGGTCGCCGACGTCCATGCCCGACGAGAACATCGGCCCCTCGCCGCGCAGCACGACCACGCGCACCGCGTCGTCGTAGGCCGCCTCCTGGACCGCCTCGCCGAACTCGCGGAGCAGGTCGCCGCCGAGCGCGTTCCGCTTCTCGGGGCGGTTGAGGACGATGTGCCGGACCGCTCCGCGATCCTCCGTCAGGACCAGTGCCATATAGGCTCCTCCGTCGCTTAGAGAACGGATCGGAGGCTAATGGAGATCAAGAAGGTCGGAGTCGTCGGCTGTGGGCTCATGGGCCATGGAATCGCGCAGGTGTCGGCCCAGTCGGGCTACGACGTCGTGGTGCGCGAGATCGACCAGGGCGCGCTCGACAAGGGTCTCGGGAAGGTCGAGAAGCAGCTCGGCCGCGCGGTCGAGAAGGGGAAGCTGGAGCAGTCCGCAGCGGACGAGGTGCGCGGGCGCATCCAGGGCACGCTCGAATACGCCGACCTGGCCGACTGCGATCTCGTGGTCGAGGCGATCACCGAGGACCTCGATCTGAAGCTCGAGATGTGGCGCGAGGTCGACGGCATCGTCAAGGACGGCGCCGTGCTCGCCACGAACACCTCGTCGCTCCCGGTCATCGCGCAGGCCGCTGCCACGAAGCGGCCCGAGAGCTTCATCGGCCTCCACTTCTTCAACCCCGTCCAGGTGATGAAGCTGCTCGAGGTGATCCGCTCGGTCGCGTCGTCCGACGAGGCCTTCCAGGCCGGCCTCGAGTGGGGGAAGAGCCTGAACAAGCTGACCGTCGAGACGAAGGACAAGGCGGGCTTCATCGTCAACCGCCTGCTCGTGCCGTACATGCTCGACGCGATCCGCGCGTACGAGGAGGGCGTCGGCTCGATCACCGAGATCGACGAGGCGATGAAGGCCGGTGCGGGGCACCCCATGGGCCCGCTGACGCTCGCCGACTTCGTCGGTCTGGACACGATGGGCGCGATCTGCGACGTGCTGTTCGACGAGTTCCGCGAGCGGCGCTTTGCAAAGCCGCCGACCCTTAGGAAGATGCTCATGGCGGGCTGGTACGGGCGCAAGACCGGCATGGGCTTCTACGACTACTCGGGCGACGAGCCCAAGGAGAACCAGGGCCTCGTCAGCGCCGTCTGAGGATCTTGCCCGCGCGCTCGCGTTCATGCGGGAGCAGACGGGCCAGGCGGCTTCGAGCACGGAGACGCTCGACGCGGGCGTCGCGTTCCTGACCACGGAGCTGCCCCAGGTACACGACCTGAACTGCGCATGGCTGGACCGGCCACCGGCCGAGCCGCCGCGCGTGCCGAAGGTGCTCTACACGGACGAGGCCGTCGCGCCCGCGCTGCCCGGCTGGAATTCGCGGCGGATCGAGGTGCTCGCGTGGCGGCGCGACCCACCGCCGCGCTCCGATGCAGTCGAACAGGTCGATCTGGATACCCAGGCACCGGTTCAGGCCGCGATCAACCGCGAGGTCGGGTTCGACGAGGAACTGGTGACGCAGCTCGACGACGCGAACCGCCGGCGCGAGCAGCGGACGGGCAAGCGCTCGTTCGGGCGCATGGTGAGCGGTCGTGCGGTGGCGCTGGCCGATCTCTACTCGGATGGCACGGTGTCCCAGGTCGAGGACGTCGCGACGCTGCCCGACCACCGGCGCCGTGGGCACGGCCGCGAGGTCGTCCTGCATGCGGTCGCCATGGCGACCGGCCACGACTTGATCTTCCTCGTGGCCGGCGAAGCGAACGCTCCGTGGTACGAGCGGATGGGTTTCGAGCGTGTCGGCGGCTACTGGGAGGCGAGCCCGATGTAGATTCCCTCCTGGACAGGGGGGTTTGGACATGAGATCAACCGTCATCGGGATCGTGGTGGGTGTGGCGGTCGCGCTTGGCGCGACGGTTCCGGCGGCAGTGGCGCAGAGCGTCACCTGCTCGCATGAGAACGTCGTCGACGAGCTGACGATCGAGTCGACGCCGTTCCCGTTCACGGTGGTCGTGGACGGCCAGAACATCGAGGTGCGGGTCTCGGGCACGGATCAGGCGTGCTCCGGTTCCCAGGCGACCGTCCACAACACTACGCGGGTCGTGGGAGGTGATGGCTCGATCGAGGCGACGATCGACCTGCGCGGCGGACCCTTCGCGCCGGGCGCTGTGAACGAGGCCGGCTTCAGCGACGAAGTTGAGTTCGATCTGGATGTGGGCACCGTGAAGATCGAAGGGAAGGAGGGCCCAGACCTGATCCGGATAGGCACGGGCGGGGTGAACCTGAATCCCTCGGGCGAGGGGGGCAAGCAGGGCCCCTACGACCCGGACGTCCTTCTCTCGCCGGCGGGGACATTGAGGATCGAAGGCAACACCGGGGACGACACCGTCTCCGGCATCGGAGGTCTCGGCACCGGCTCGGAGGCCGCGTCCGGGTTCAGCGCGGCGGGCGACGACGGTACGGACCTGCTGGAGGGCGGCGCCGGAAGCGACTCTCTGAGTGGGGGCGTGGTGGGCGGTAGCGACACCCTGCGGGGCCGAGGCGGAGACGACAACTTCTTCCGCTACCCGGCAATCGTCGAAGGCGGGGCCGGCTCGGACACGTTCTTCGCGCAAAGCGCGATGACGCTCGACCTGACGGACTCCGGACCCCAGGACACGGGAGCGGGAATCGTGACGTTCACCGCCATCGAGAACCTGGAGGGCAGCCCGGAACCGGACACGCTGAAGGGCGACAGCGGAGCCAATCGTCTGCACGGCGGACCGGGGGACGACACCGTGCTCGGCGGTGGAGGAGCCGACACGGTCTTCGGCGGGTGGGGCAGCGACGTGGTCGACGGCGGTACTGGCGACGACGCACTCGACGGGGGGAGGGAGAACAACGGGCCGATGCCCGGCGATGTGGACACCGTCTCCTACGCCTCGGCGCCCGCAGGCGTGGTCGTCGATCTTGCCGTGGGCGTTCCCCAGGACACCGGCGGCGCGGGGAACGACACGATCACGAGGTTCGCGAACCTCACCGGAAGCCCCTTCGGTGACACGCTACGCGGCACCGACGGGCCGGACCGGGTCGACGCTCTCGGCGGCGTGGACAACGTGACCACCCTTGCGGGAGAGGACGTGATCGACGTCCGCGACGGGCTCGCCGACACGGTCGACTGCGGGGCCTCGGCCGACTCGGTCGACGGCGACTCGATCGACTCGCTGACTGCCTGCGAGACGACCGAACTGGTCGCGGACATCAACCCGCCGGAGACGACGATCGACGCCGGCCCAGCCGGTGTGACGCCGGACACCCAGCCGGCGTTCCAGTTCTCCTCGTCCGAGCCCGGCTCGAGCTTCCTGTGCCAGGTGGACGACGAGCCGGTCTTCGATTGCGCATCGCCGATGACGATCGGACCGCTGTCCGAAGGCGCACATGTGTTCCGCGTTCGCGCGCGGGACGCGACCGGGAACACGGATGACACGCCCGCAACACGATCCTTCACCGTGGATGTCCCCGAGCCGCCAGTCGTGGAGCCGGCGATCGAGCGCTTCACGGTCAAGCCACGCCGCTTCCGTGCCGGCAAGCGCGCCCGGTTCCGGTTTGCGCTCAGCGCGCCCGCACCTGTCGAGATCCGCATCAAGCGCAAGGGGAAGCGGCGCCGCGTCGCCACCCTCGAGCGGGATGCGAAGGCCGGAGCCAACCGGATCCGCTTCCGCAAGCTCGCCGGGAAGAAGCTTCGGCCGGGGCGTTACCGCGCGACGCTGGTCGTCTTCGATGCCGCGGGCAAGCGGACGGACTCGAAGCGCGTGCGGTTCAGGGTGCGGCGCCGCGGAACGTAGACTTCCGCGCCCCATGTCCGACCTCCAGCAAGCGCTCGACCGCGCCCGCGCGGGCGGGCCCGAGCGCCATCGCGAGAAGTCCGCTCAGCAGGGCAAGCTGCCCGTGCGCGAGCGGATCGCGCGGCTGCTCGACGCGGACTCGTTCGCCGAGGAGGCGCTGCTCGCCAATTGGGAGCAGGACGGGTTCGGCGCCGACGGCGTCGTGACCGGGATGGGCACGGTCGCCGGCCGCCAGGTCGCCGTGATGGCGAACGACCCGACCGTGAAGGCCGGCTCCTGGGGCCCGAAGACCGTCGAGAAGATCATCCGGATCCAGGAGCAGGCGCTCCTGCACCGCGTGCCGATGATCTACCTGGTCGATTCCGCGGGCGCGCGGATCACCGAGCAGGTGCAGATGTTCCCCGGCCGCCGCGGCGCGGGGCGGATCTTCCACACCGAGGTGAAGATGTCCGGCGTCGTGCCGCAGGTGTGCGTCCTGTTCGGCCCGAGCGCGGCCGGCGGCGCCTACATCCCCGCCTTCTGCGACATCGTGATCATGCGCGAGGGCAACGCGTCGATGTACCTTGGCTCGCCGCGGATGGCCGAAATGGTGATCGGCGAGAAGGTCACGCTGGAGGAGATGGGCGGGGCGAAGATGCACACCGGCGTCTCGGGCTGCGGCCACTTCCTGGTGAAGTCCGACGAGGACGGGATCGACCTGGCGAAGCGCTACCTCTCCTACTTCCCCGAGAACTGGGAGGAGCAGCCGCCGACGGCGCCGCCCGCGGCGCCCGCCTCCGACACGCCGATCCGCGAGATCATTCCCGCGGACGAGAACAAGCCGTTCGACATCCACGACCTGCTCGACTCCCTCGTGGACGCGGACTCGTTCCTCGAGGTTCACAAGCGCTGGGCGAAGGAGCTCGTGGTGGGCTACGCGCGCATCGAAGGGCGCGCCGTGGGCATCGTCGCCAACCAGCCGAAGCAGCGCGGCGGCGTGCTCTTCGTGGACTCCTCGGACAAGGCGGCGCGCTTCATCTGGACGTGCAACGCCTTCAACATCCCGCTGCTGTTCCTCGCCGACGTGCCCGGCTTCATGATCGGCACGCAGGTCGAGCGCCAGGGGATCATCCGCGCGGGCGCGAAGATGATCTCGGCCGTCTCCGAGGCGACGGTGCCGAAGCTGTCGGTCGTGATCCGCAAGGCATACGGGGCGGGTTTGTACGCGATGGCGGGCCCGGCGTTCGACCCCGACGCGTGCATCGCGCTGCCGAGCGCGAAGATCGCCGTGATGGGCCCTCAGGCCGCGATCAACGCCGTCTTCTTCAACCAGCTCAACGCCATCGAGGACGACGAGGAGCGCGCGAAGCGCACCGAGGAGCTGCGGCGCGAGTACGCGGAGGAGATCGACATCCTGCATCTGGCGTCCGAGCTGGTCGTGGACGCCGTGATCCAGCCGGAGGACCTGCGCGCCGAGGTCGCGCGCCGCTTCACGCTCTACGAGGGTCGCGCGCGCGAGTGGCCGCGCAAGCACAACCCGGTCACGCCGGTCTAGCCGAATGCGCCGCGCCGGTGCGAGCGCGTTCCTCGCCTGCCTCGCCCTAGTCTCGCCCGCGCACGCCCAGTCGCCCGCCGAGCAGGTCGCGCGTGCGCTCGAGCGCGACCCGGTCTACGTGCACCCGGGCGCGGCCGACCGGCTCAACTTCGGCGAGCAGGGCCAGGTCCGGCTCGCGATCGTGCGCGAGGCGATCGGGCGGGTGAAGGTGGCTGTGGTGCCCGAGGCTTTCGCCGAGAGGGCCGGCGGGGTTGGCGAGCTCGCGCACGGGATCGATCGCGCACTGGGCCTCCGCGGCACGCTCATCGTCGTCGCCGGCCCGGCCTACTGGGCGCTCACGTCGTACCCAAACTCGGACGGCGCGGCCAATGCGCTCCGGACGGCGGTCAACGAGCGCGATGGCGACCGGCTGGTGGACGAGCTCGTTCCCGCCGTCGAGCGGATCGGCCGCCGCGTCGACCCCGGCCCCTCCGGTGACCTGGGCGGCCCGCAGCCGGGGGCGGGGCCGGGCTCGCCAGGTGGGCCGGACCCGGTCGAGAGCGCCGACGACTTCGTCGACGACCTGGGCGACGCGTTCAGGCTGGGCGTGCTGATCGTCGCGGCCGCGATCGCGCTTCCCTTCGTCCTGTTCGCGATCTTCCTCGTCATCCGCGCGCGGCGGCGGAGCGTCGACGCGGCGGAGGTGCGCGAGGTGGGGGAGCGGACCGCGGACGACGAGCTCGTGGTCCTCGGCGACGAGATCCGCGAGCTCGACCTGGACACCTCGATGCCGAACGCGAGTCGCAGCGCCCTCGCCGAGTACGAGCAGGCGATTGCCCGCTACGACCAGGCGAACGAGCTGCTCGAGGGCGAGCCGACGCCCTACCGAGTCCAGCAGGCGCAGGCTGCGATCGCCGCCGGGCGACGCCACCTCGCGGCGGCGCGCGAGCGTCTCGGATAGAAAGGACGCCGTGGCCGAAGGCGATCTCCTCTGGCAGCCGTCCCCGGAGTGGATCGAGGACGCGCGGCTCACGCACTACATGCGGTGGCTCGACCGCGGCTTTGAGACCTACGACGAGCTCTGGCGGTGGTCCGTCGAGGACATCGACGCCTTCTGGGCGTCGGTGTGGGAGTACTTCGAGCTGCCGGGCGGGTACGAGCGCGTCCTCGCGAGCCGGGAGATGCCGGGCGCCGAGTGGTTCCCGGGCGCGCGGGTGAACTACGCGGAGCGGCTCTTCCGCGAGACACGCCTCGGAGAGACGGCGATCGTGCACGCGTCCGAGCTGCGCCCGCTCGCCGAGATGAGCTGGGAGGAGCTGCGCGACATGACGGCGCGGGTCGCGACCGAGCTGCGCCGGCTGGGCGTCGGGAAGGGCGACCGTGTCGTCGCCTACCTGCCGAACATCCCGGAGACGGTCGCCGCCTTCCTGGCGACCGCGAGCATCGGCGCGATCTGGTCGAGCGCGGCACCCGAGTTCGGCGCGCCGACGGTGATCGACCGCTTCAAGCAGATCGAGCCGAAGGTGCTGCTCGCGATCGACGGCTACCGCTACAACGGGAAGGACTTCGATCGCTCGGAGCAGGTAGCCCAGCTCGAGGAGGCGATCCCGTCGCTCGAGCACACGCTGACGGTGCCCTACCTCGCCGGCGGGACGTGGGACCTGCCCGAACCTGACGAGCTCGAGTTCGAGTGGGTTCCGTTCGACCACCCGCTCTGGGTGCTCTACTCGTCGGGCACGACGGGGCTGCCGAAGGCGATCGTGCAGGGCCAGGGCGGGATCCTGATCGAGCACCTGAAGAAGGCGAACCTGCACTCGAACCTGACGTCGGCGGATCGCTTCTTCTGGTTCACGACCACGGGCTGGATGATGTGGAACTTCCTCGTGGGCGGCCTGCTCGCCGGGTCGACGATCGTGCTGTACGACGGCATGCCGGACCCGCACCGGATGTGGGACTTCGCCGCCGACGCGGGCGTCACGTGCTTCGGCACGAGCGCGGCGTTCATCTCGGCGTGCATGAAGGCGGAGGCGAGCCCGCCGGAGCTGCCCGCTCTCAAGAGCGTGGGCTCGACGGGCTCACCGCTCCCGCCGGAGGGGTTCCGCTGGATCTACGAGAACGTGAAGGACGACGTCTGGCTGTTCTCGACGAGCGGCGGGACCGACCTCTGCACGGCGTTCGTGGGCGCGGTGCCGACGCTGCCCGTGTACGAGGGTGAGCTGCAGGCGGGCGCACTCGGCGCGAAGGTCGAGGCGTGGAACGAGGCGGGCGAAGCGGTGGTCGACGAGGTGGGGGAGCTGGTCATCACCGAGCCGATGCCGTCGATGCCGCTCTTCTTCTGGAACGACCCCGACGGCTCGCGCTACCGCGAGAGCTACTTCGAGATGTTCCCCGGCGTCTGGCGCCACGGCGATTGGCTGAAGATCACGTCGCGCGGGACCGGGGTCATCTACGGCCGCTCGGACTCGACGATCAACCGCCAGGGCGTGCGTATGGGCACGGCGGAGATCTACAGCGCCGTGGAGGCGGTGCCCGAGGTGCTCGACAGCCTCGTGCTCGACGTCGACGACTGGATGCCCCTGTTCGTCGTCACGCGCGACGATCTGACCGACGAGGTGAAGGACGAGATCCGCCGCCAGGTGCGCTCGCGCTGCTCACCCCGGCACGTGCCCGACGAGATCGTGCGGATCGCGGCCGTGCCGCGCACGCTCAGCGGGAAGAAGCTCGAGGTGCCGGTGAAGAAGATCCTGATGGGCGGCGACCCGGAAAAGGCGGCCAGCCGCGATTCGCTGGCCAACCCCGAGGCGCTCGACTGGTTCGTGGACTACGCGAGCTCGGCGCCGATCTCCTCGTCCAGCCGCTCGAGCAGCGCGCAGCAGAAGTCGTAGGTCCGCTCGAGGGCCTCCGGGTCGATCCGGTCCGGGGTGTCCGTCGGCTGGTGCCAGTGCGGCGCGTAGTCGAGCGCGTTGCGCGAGGTGATCGTGATGGCGGGGAAGCCCGCGGCGCGGGCCGCGAGCGCGTCGGTCGCGTTGCGCGAGATCATCCCGCGGCCGTCGCCGACGGCCTCGCAGAGGCGGATCAGGGTGGGGTGGTAGCGCATGCCGACCACGAGGCCCTCCTTCTCGATCCAGCGGGGCGTGCCGCTGCCGGCGGTGTCCACGTTGAGGAAGACGGTGCGCTCGGGGTCGAGCTCCCGCCGGTGCCGCTTGACCCACTGGCCCATCCCGAGGATCAGCGCCTCCTCGGCCCCCGGGAAGACGACCCACACGTCGAAATGCCCGAGCCGGCCGCCGTAGCGCTCGGCCAGCCGTAGGACGGTGGCGACGCCCGACGCGTTGTCGTTCGCGCCCGGGACCACGTCCGACAGCGCGATGTCCACGAGCAGCGGGACGCTCGCGATCAGGACGACCGTGGGGATGAACTGGACGATCGTGAGCGGCGTGCCCTCGAGGCCGACCAGGCGGACGATCGTGCAGGCGAGGATGAGGAGGAGCGCCCAGAAGAGCGGCTCGAACGGCCCGAGCCCGCGGCGGATGAGCCTTCCGAACGTGGCGCGGCGTTCGACCGCCCATTTGCCGAAGACCGCGCCGGTGCGGGCGGCGTCGTAGTGAGCGGTGAGGATCACGACCCCCGGCTTGTCGCCGCCCTCGCGAGAGGTCACGTTCTGTGACGCGCGGCGGCCGGTGAGGCGACGGACGATGTGGAAGCTGCCCGACAGGTCGCCGAAGGCGGAGACGGCGGCGAACAGGACGAGCGCCGCCCCCACGACCGGCTGGTAGACGGACACGACGCTGCCGACGATCGCCAGCAGCGCGTGGAGCGCGTGCGTCACCGGGTAGTTCGGGTGGATGCTCGTGGGCTCCGTCTCCGAAGCGCGACCGAGCGCCTCGAGCCGCTGGGCGAGGTGGCCCGCGGCTCGGCGCTCGGCGTCCGTACCCGCCCAGCGGCCCTCGAAGGCGACTAGGTCACGGATCTCCTGCATCGGGTCGATTGTCATTCCGCCTCATCTTCCCCCGATGGCGCGGTTAGAGTCCCGCTCGACCTGAACCCGACTTGCCGGAGGTCGCCTTGGACACGACGAACAACGGGCCGCTCATCGCCGCGGGCGGTGGCCTGCTGCTCTTCATATCGCTGTTCCTCTCTTGGGGCGGAGACTTCAACGCTTGGGAGACGTTCGACATCAGCGACATCCTTCTGGCGGCGATCGCGCTGCTCGCGGTTGCCGTTGGTGTGGGGATGGCGACTGGCAACCCGATCAACCTGCCTGGCGGATCGGGCGCGCTCTACACGGCGGGCGTCTTCTCGTTCGCGATCATGGCGTTCCTGATCCTCGAGGCCGAGGATCGCAAGTTCGGCCTGTTCCTGGGTCTGCTCGGCACGATCGGGATCATCGTCGGCGCGCTGCAGCTCACCCGCGGTCCGGCGTCGCCGGCCCCGCCACGCGAGCGTGCAGCCGATCCCACGCCGCCGCCTCCGCCGCCGCCGGCCGGTCCCACCGTCTAGCCGGTCCTCGGCAGCGACGAGTTGGACACCACGCGCGTCAGCTTCGGCGAGATGCTCGCCGGGGCTGGCGGGCTGGTCGTTTTCGTCTGCATGTTCCTGCCGTGGTTCGACGGGAGCCTGGCGGGCCGCGGCGTGTCGAAGGTGGAGGTCGACACGATCACCGGCTGGGAGGCGTTCGGGAGCTTCTTCGACCTGGTGATCATCGTGCTCGCGGCCGTGCCGATCGCGATCGTCGTCTGGAGGGCGAGCGCGCCGCCGTCAGGGCTTCCGGCCGAGCCGAGCACGCTCGTGCTCGGCGCCGGAGCGCTGCTTCTCGCCGTGTTGCTGTGGCGGGTGCTGGACCCGCCCGACCTCTTCGATGTCCCGCTGCCCGACCTCGAGACCGACATCTCGCGCAACCCCGCCGCGTTCGCCGCACCGCTGGCGGCGCTCGTCGTGATGGTCGGCGGGTGGGCGCAGGGCCGCGAACGCGCGCTGGCGGAGCGACGTCGCGCTCAGCCCTAGTGCGGCGGGTGGGATTCGAACCCACAAGCCCTTGCGGGCAGCGGATTTTGAGTCCGCCCTGTAGACCAGTTCCAGCACCGCCGCCGGGAAACTCAGCGTAGCTACGCCTGAGGCGGGGGGGAGCCCGCGGGCGGCGGATCCTGGCCGCCCTGCTCCTGCCGGAGCTGCTGCTGCTGCCGCTCCTGCTGCTGTTGCTGCTGCATCTCCCACGGCATCGCCGTCTGCGCGCGCTGCTCGCGCGCGAGACGGGCGCGGTCCTCGCGAGTCTCGCGTGCCTGCCGTTCCTCCTCGGACTCGCCGCCGCCAACCTCGACCTCGACGTTCCACTCCTGGTTGAAGCCGCGCAACGCGAACGCGATCAGGAGGAGCTGCACCGGTATGAGCATGAGCGTCAGGAGCCCGAGGATGCCCGGCTCGAGGGCGGGATCGTCGAAGCCGGTCTTGTCGCGCTCGAACCAACCCGGGGCGGCCACGATCGCGATCACCATGAATAGGACGGCGAGCGCGGCGGCGACCGGAAGCACCCCGCGGTTCCAGCGGGCCACGTAGTAGGCCATCAGCAGGTAGAGGAAGATGTAGGCGATGGCGCCCGGCTCGGCGCCCTGGAGCTTCTCCCACCCGCCGAACGTGATGACCGCGGTGATCCCCGCGCTCGTGAGGAGAAGGAGCGTGATGGCAGCCTTTGTCGCCTTCGACTCAGGCTTGTCCCGATTCGGATGATCGATCCGGACGCCGGGTGCGGCTGCGGAGGCCTCCATCGCGCGCGGAGTCTACCCCGGCGCCGCGTGTGGGTGCGCTGCTCAGAGCTCGGCCGGCACAGCGAAGTCGTGCGGGATTGACCACCCATACGGTGGTCAATCTCGCTTTGCTCACGGGAGGGCGGCCGCGACCTAGACTCGTGCCAGGCGGGCGTGCTGGAACTGGTAGACAGGCCGGGTTTAGGTCCCGGTGCTCGCAAGAGCGTGGGGGTTCGACTCCCTCCGCCCGCACTTCGCCGCAGGCCGGCCCGGCCTTAGAATGCGTCGCCCTGGGGCAGTGGCCAAATTGGATAAGGCTCCGGTCTCCAAAACCGGCGATTCCAGGTTCGAGCCCTGGCTGCCCCGCTCATCCGGACGCCTGCGGCGTGCCAGAAAAGTTCGTCACCCGGCCTTGTAAGGCTTTTGAAAACGGGGTACCCTCGCCGGAGTGGGGGTGGATCTGCGATGCACCGATTGTGGAGCGGAGGCCGTTTCGGCCCTGTTCTGGAGGGGGCCCGGGCAGCACGGCTGCGCGGAGTGCGGCGGCCAGCTTCTTCTCGCCGACCCGGGAAACGAGCGCCGCAACGGGGACGACCGGCGCAGGAAGCGGTATTTGAAGCGCTGGCCCGACTGGAGGGCCGGCGCCGACCGCCGCGCGACCGCTCCGCGGGCCGCGATCACTGAGATCGCCAGCTAGTCCGCCGCTAGTCGCCGCCCAGTAGCGCGTCGCGCAGAGCCTGCTGCTCGGCTTCGAACAGCGGGCCCCAGCACGTCTTGCGCTCGATGAGGATCCGGCGCTTCGTCTCGATCGAAGCGCTCGGTGGCGCGGCCGCGATCTCGGCCGCCAGCGCGGCCGCGCGCGGCATCAGCTCCGCGGGCGCGTGCACCTCGAGGACGATGCCGAGCTCGCGCGCCGCGTCCGCCGCCAGCACCCGGCCGGTCAGGCACAGCTCCGCCGCGAGCGCCTGCGGCAGTGCCGCCCGGGCGGCGGCATAGCTCGGAGGGATCCCGCGGCGGTTCTCGAGGAATCCCATCCGCGCCTCCGTCGACGCCAGCCTCAGGTCGCATAGAAGCGCCAGCGCGAACCCGCCCGCGACCGCCGGCCCGTTGATGGCCGCGATGAGCGGCTTCGGGAACGCGCCGACCGCGTCGAAGGCCGCGATGCTCAGCTCGACGATGCGCTCCTTGTGAGCGCGGTCGCCGCCGAACTCGCTCGTGTCCATCCCGGCGCAGAAGGCACTGCCCTCGCCAGTCAGGACGGCGCAGCGGATGGCGTCATCGCCCGCCAGCTCGCCCATCGCGTCCGCCAGCTCGGCGCGCAGGTCGAGCGAGAGCGCGTTCCGCTTCTCCGGGCGGTCGAGCGTCACGATCGCCGCTCCGCCATCTCTGGTCACCCGTACGAGGTTGCGATTGGACATATGGGGGAGTCTCCGGGGTCCGGGTTTGAACGCTGTGCAGCGCACCGTCGATAGCCAGGGAGATGCGCTTCATCCGAATCATCCTCGCTGTGGCCGCGCTTGCGGCTGTGACCGGCACCGGCCTGGCCCAGGCGCTCCCGAACGTGAACCCGGCGAACCGGATCGCCGGGCAGCCGATCGACGACTACGCCTACGACCACGCGCGCAGCTGCAAGAAGCGTCCGCAGCCCGGCATCGTCGCCCTTCAGCGCTGGCTCCAGAAGAACGCTGCCGGCGTGTCGTGGGGAATCATGCGCTGCGAGAAGTGGGGCAAGAACAGCGCGAGCCTGCACGCCGAGGGGCGCGCGCTCGACTGGCATCTCGACTCCCGCAACAAGCGCCAGCTTCGCGCGGCGAACCGCCTGATCAAGTTGCTGCTCGCGACCGACCGCAAGGGCAACCGCCACGCGCTCGCCCGCCGCATGGGCATCCAGGAGATCATCTGGAACTGCCACTCCTGGTGGTCCGGCTCCGACGGGATGGGCAAGTACTCGCAGTGCTACAAGGACAACGGCAAGCGCCGCAAGCACGTGAACTTCACCCTGGCCCACAAGGACCACATCCACTTCGGGATGAGCTGGCGCGGCGCTAAGAAGCGCACCACCTTCTGGTCGCGCTGAGCGACTAGCGCACGTAGGCGAGGAACCGCCGCAGGGTGTGCGGATCGCGCAGCAGCCGGCGGTCAGCAACGGCGACAAACCGGACACGCCCGCGCGCGGTGCCGAAGACGACGCGGCTCGTCCGAGTCGCGCGCCGGAGCCGGGAGCCAATCCGGGGCGCCCGCGGGTAGGCGGCCTCGAGCTCCGTCGTCGACGAGCCCGGCCCGACGCCGCGTGCGCGATGGCCGGGCGCCGTCGTCCGCACGAGGCGCGTCCGGCCGCGCTTGCCGTGCGCCGCTCGCACGGCGCGCGAGCCGACGCCCGCCACGCAGAAGCGAGACGCGCGCAGCGTGCCGACTCGCCGCGCCGGGTGGGCGAGCCGCGCGCGCCTGCGGCCGAGACGGACGAAGTCGACTCCGCGCGCGCGCACGCGTAGGCGCGCGGGAAGGCAGGAGCCGGCCGCGACGGGGTCGCCCGGGTCCGCCCATTGCGACGCTTCCGGGTCGAAGGTCATCAGTCCCGGGCGGAGGTAGTCCTGCGGGTCGTAAAGCCAGCGGACCTCGGTCGGCAGCGGTCCGCGGCGCGCCATCTCGCGGAGCATCACGCCCTTCATCCGTTGGGAGGCGCCGTACTCGGCGACGAAGTCGTGATGGACGGGGAAGAAGACCTGGGGCTTGAGCCGCTCGACGTAGTCGACGATGTCGCGCAGGCCGTTCGTCGGGTCGTTGAAGCCGAGCACGGAGCCCACCTCGACGTCGGTCGGCGGCAGGCTCTCCAGGGTCTCGAACAGGTGCGGGCCGCGCTCGCGGAGCGGGCCGGCGGTGTCGTTCCAGACGAGCGAGAACCGGCCCAGCCGGAACTGGTAGAGGATGCTGCTGCCCTCGTCGCCCGAGGCGGTGAGGTGATCGAGGACGCTCGGGCCGGGCGGGTGGAGGAGGACCAGCCGTGCGTCCGGGATCGGGCCGGACCCGATCGTGGTCTCGTGGTTCTCGCCGTCCGGCGCCTCGGCGGCGCTGTGGATGTGCTTGAACGCCGTCACCTCGATGCGGTCCGCGAAGGGACGCAGCTCGTTGACCTCGGCGCCCGGCTCCGAGCCGCGCGTCACCGCGTCGAGGCAGCGCACGTCGACGGCCTGGCCCGCATACGTTGCGGCCTGTGCTTGGCCTGGTCGCAGTGCTCGGGCGTGCCGACGAGGAATGCGCCGGTGCGCGCGATGATCTCCCCGCCCTTCGCCGCGTGGTCGAAGTGCCCGTGCCCGATGAAGAGCGCCTCCGGCATGAGCGCGGCGAGCTCGTCGGTCGTCGTGGGCACGTAGTTCGGGAGGCTCTCCTCCTTGTGGATGTAGCCGTCGAGCAACACGACGTGCCCGTCGAGCGCGGCCGCGACGCTGGCGACGCTGAACCACGACAGGATCACCCGGTCGCTGCGGACACTCCCGTCGGCCGCGACGTTCTCGGCGCCGAAGAAGTGCTGGCGCGCGGCGATGGTCTCGGCGGGGAGGACGGCGGCGGTCGCGGCCGCCGGTGTGGCAGCAACGACGGCGATGAATAGCAGCGCAATGGCCCCCCGCACGGCGCAGATCTTCGCACCCCAGCGCCTAGACTCGCCGCACCTGCGGGCGAAGTGTCAACGGTTGCACGTCAGCCTTCCAAGCTGAAAGAGTCGGTTCGATTCCGATCGCCCGCTTCGCGCATGGCGGCTACTCTGTCGGGGACGTCACGGGGCGTGGCGCAGTCTGGTAGCGCACTCGGCTGGGGGCCGAGCGGTCGCTGGTTCGAATCCAGTCGCCCCGACTCATCGGAAGTCCGCTCTCGGAGCGGCGCCGGACGCGCTGGACTGGACACTCCGCCAGTCGAATGTTCTCCTGCGACATCGTCGGCGCAGTATCGCGAGCCTCGCACCGCTCCGCCGCCTCGAGCCTGACCGCTCCCGCTTTCGCGTGAAAGCGGAAGCCGTCCTAGGGGCTTCTTGTCGAATCGCAATCGCAGGCGGCGCGTTGACCGGAGCGGCCCTCGGGGCCGCGCAACTGCGCGCGAGTAGACAGCGACGAGAACGCCTACGTCTGCGTCATTGAGGGAAGCATCCTCGACTACACGCCTCTCGTGGTCAGCGACCCTTGACAGCCCGCGTTACGGCCGTCACTGCGCGTGCGCTCGAGCGTTCGGCGTTGTCCGCGTCGGCCGTGACACGGTTGGTGTGTCGGCCGAGGCGCGCGTTTCGAGTGAACCGAGTGATGAGCCGGTAGGCCTTCCGCGAGCCCGGGGTCAGCGTGCCGGTGTTCCATACCGCCCGACGGATCCCGAGGCTGCGATGCGCAGTACCTCTGGGTAGACGGTCGGTGACCGTGACGCCCGCCGCGACACGGTCTCCGCAGTTCGTGACCATGATCGTCCAGGCAACGGAGCGACCCCTGCGGACCTTGCGGCGAGCGGCCCGCTTGGTCACGCATAGCGTCGTGGCATCGGGCGGCGGGACGCTGCCCACCGGGCCTTCAGGCCCGTCCGCGCCGTCGAGGCCCTGCACGCCTTGGAGGCCCTCGGGGCCGGCGGGACCGGACTCCCCGGCTACACCCTGCACGCCTTGGAGGCCCTCGGGGCCGGCGGGACCGGACTCCCCGGCAACGCCTTCCGCGCCGGTAGCGCCCTGCGCGCCGGCAATACCCTGCGCGCCGGCAATACCCTGCGCGCCGGCAATACCCTGCGCGCCGGCAATACCCTCCACGCCCTGAAGGCCATCGCTGCCATCGACGCCACTTAGGCCGTTCACGCCGGGTGCGCCGGTCGCCCCAGTCGCGCCTCGCGCGCCGGTCTCACCCTGGATCCCGTCGGTCCCGTCGGCGCCTGCCGGCCCCGGGGGTCCGGCCACCAGCTGAGTTTCGGTGCACGCGGTGCGGATGGCGTTCGAGTCCAGCGTGACCGAGCCCTTGCTGAGAAGCCGTCCGTCGATGCGGCTGCCGGCGCCGGCAGTGAGGTCGGCATCGGCCATCAACGTGCCGGCGAGCTTGGCGCTCGCGCCGATCGTCGTCGCGCCGTTGACCTGCCAGAACACGTTGCACGGCTGCGCGCCGCCCTCCAGCTTCACCTGGGCGCTCGCGCCGATCGTCAGTGCGCCGCCAATCTGGAAGATGAATACCGCGTCCTCGTCGCCGGTGAGCGTGAGGATCCCGCTCGCCGTGAAGCCCATCGCACCGGGCGCGTTGTATACGCCCGGGCCGAACGAAGACCCGGCGAGGTTGGCGGGTAGCGAACCGGTGATCGCACGCAGCTGCGCATCCCCGTACGCGAGATTCATGCTCGCCTTGGCCGCGTCCGCGGCGGCGGCGATGTGTGTCTGGCCGAGCACGATCGGGGTGCCGGCCACCGGCATGGTGCTGCCCAGATCGTCGGACATCGCCGTGGCTCCCGTGCTGGTGACCGCATTGGCCACTACCGAGAAGTCGTGGGCGTCACCCATGTCCACGGGCTCGACGGCCGCCGCCGAGACGGCGAAGGTCAGCCCCGCAAGCGTCACGGATAGACCGGTGGATACTGCGCGAGCGAGCTGAATCGTTCTGCGGGGCATAGCGATCTCCTAGGAGTGGACCAGTCTCGTATCGGCCCCGCGAAGCAACCGCGTCTACCACAAAACGGTGATGGCGCGACCGAGCAGATGCGGCGACACTGACCGCATGGCATTTGTGCGCAGGATCGCGATCCCCGCAGTGGCGGCTCTGGTCATCTCGGCGCTCGCCGTGCACTACGGACACGCACTCTTCGGCTGGTTCGCTGACGGTCAGTACGACGTGATCGACACCTGGTTGATGGACGGTCTGTTCATGGCCGCCGCGGCAATCGCGCTAGTCGGCGCCTGGCGTTCGCGGGGCGAGCGTGGCCCCCGCCTTCTACTGGCTGCCGGGATCACGTCCTACGGGCTCGCCTACGTCGTCTACCACGTGTTTCTGACGACGAGCATTTGGGTGTGGCCCACCGTGTCCGATTTCATGTGGCTCGCCTTCTACGCGGCGACGGCCGTATGGCTCGGGGCCGCGCTGAAGCGGGAAATCGGCCGAGCGAGATGGCTCTGGCTCGACGCTGCGGTCAACGCTTTGGCCCTCGTCGCGCTCGGCTGGGTCTTCGTGGTGTCACCCGCCGCAGACGCGGCTGTCGCGAGCGAGGCCTTTACGATCGGGCAGGCGAGCTACATGGTCGGGGACCTCATCCTGGCCGGCATGCTCGCCGCCGTCGTCACCGCGTCCGGTCTCCGCGGAGCCGCGAGGTGGGCGCTACCGATCGCGGGGGTAGTGGTCTTGACCCTTTCCGATCTCTTCTACGCCTGGCAGGCGTCAAGGCTCGTGGACGTGACCGGGTCAGTCCTCGACCCTCTATGGGTGACGGCGATGGTGCTGTTCGCCGCGTCCTGTTGGTCCCACCGCCGGCCGGCGCAGGCACGCGGCGACGGTGTCGAATTGCCCCTGCGCACCGCCGTGTCGCCGGTGGTCGGATTCCTCGCACTGATCATCGTCGTCGGTATGCGAGACGACCTACTCGCCGAAGGGCTCGTGCTCCTGGCCGTCGGGATTGTCTGCCTTCGACTCGGGATCACGCTCCGCGTGAACCGTCGCCTGATGAACATCGTGCGCGGCGCTGAGCGTACGTCCGCGAGTCAGGCGCGGACGGATCTCCTGACCTTGCTCGGCAACCGGCGCGCCCTCGAGGCTGACCTGAAAGGGCGCGCTCGGTCCGGAGAGCCCTTCACCCTGGTCTGGCTCGACCTCAACGGCTTCAAGACGTACAACGATCGGTTCGGCCATGCGGCGGGCGACGTGCTGCTACGCCGATTGGGCGCCGCCCTCGCCGCAGCGACAGCGTCGCGTGGCGCTTGCTATCGCCCAGGCGGGGACGAGTTCTGCGTCCTTCTCGACGGACAGGTCTCAGACGGGGACCCGCACGTCGACCGAATTCTCGCCGCGCTCAGCGAACGCGGCGCCGGCTTTGCCATCACCGCTGCACACGGGCTCGTGACGATTCCTGACGAGGCGCAAGACCCCGGCGAAGCTCAGCGGCTTGCCGACCAGCGCATGTACGCGCGCAAGCGCAGCGGGCGCAAGTCGACCGCGGAGGAGATGAGCGAGCTGCTCTCGCGAGTCACGGCGGAGCGCGAGTTCGGCTCCGACGACCGCGAACACGATGTCGGGCGCCTGGCTGTGGGCGTCGGGCGTCAGCTGGGGTGCTCGACCGAGGACCTCGACATCGTGGCGCGCGCTGCCGAGCAGCATGACGTCGGCAAGCTGGCGATCCCCGACGCGATCCTGCTCAAGCCGGGGCCGCTCGACGCCGGCGAGTGGGAGCTCGTCCGCCAGCATCCGATCGTAGGCGAGCGCATCCTCGCCGGAACGCCCGCCCTGCGACCGGTTGCGCGTGTCGTGCGGTCGTGCCACGAGAACTGGGACGGCAGCGGGTACCCGGATGCGCTGAGCGAGGGCCAGATCCCGCTCGGCGCCCGCATCATCTCGGTGTGCAACGCCTACTCGGCGATGGCCGCAGGCGCGCCACACCGAGCTGCGCTCTCGGACGCCCACGCATTCCTGGAGCTTCGCCGGTGCGCGGGGCGACAGTTCGACGGGGCCGTGGTCGAGGCGCTGATAAAGGGCCGCAATGGCACAATCCGACCAGTCCTCCGTAAAGCACAGGCGAAATGCGACGGGACAGACCAGCCAACTCTGCAGTCCTAGACGAAGCTGCCGATCCCCTGATCATCATCGGTCCTCGCGGAGCGGTCGGGTGGCTGAACCGCGCGGCCAAACGAGAGCTTGGAGATGCCGGGGCCCGTGCGATCGGGGATGCGCTGGTCGGGGTCGGGGGACCGTCCCGGGCGGTGGGTCACGTCGCCGACGTGCCGGGCGTCCTCGCTGACGGGACGCGATCGACATTCCAGCTGGCCGTCAACAGGGTCAGCGAGCGGCCGGAGCGCTACTCCGTCTGGGTCAGGCGTCACGGCCGCGGCAGCCTGCTCGAGAGAGTCGAGGAGGCGGCCGGCCTGGGCGGCTGGGACTGGAACCTCCAGACAGGCGAGCTGTTCTGGTCGGATAACCACTACCGGCTATGGGGCCTTGAGGTAGGCGCGATAGAACCGAGCACCGACTTTATCCTCGAGCACACGCATCCGGACGATCGGGTGCGCCTCCGGCGCTACATCGAGGGTCTTCGCAGGAACAGCGGACCGGCGCAGGTCGAATATCGGGCGATTCGGGTGGACGGATCGTCTCGTTACTTCCTCGCGACGACCGCGGTCATCGAGGACACCGATCGGGGGCCGACGCGCATGATCGGTTCGCTTCTGGACATCAGCGAGCTACGGCGTGCCGAGCGGGAGCTGACGGCACACGTCGCGGTCTCGGCGGCGCTCGCGGAATGGCAGTCGCTCGACACCGGGGCACGTGCTTTGGTGGGAGGGCTCGCCGAGGCGCTCGGCTTCGTGGCGGGTGGGTTCTGGGTGGTCGTCGAGGGCCGGCTGATGGGCCGTGTGTTCTGGCAGGCTCCGTCGATCGATCTGGAGCCGTTCACGGAGGCGGAGTCGCGTCTCCGGCTACGCCCGGGTGAAGGCATTGTCGGCCACGCCTGGGAAGCGCGCCGACCGATCCACTGGACCGACGTCTCTGTGAGCGAAGTCCTCGCCGGCGCGGACGCCGCGGCCGCCGCGGACCTCCACAGCGCCGTCGCGATCCCTGCGGTCAGTGGCGACGAGGTGCTCGCGGTCGTGGCCCTCTTTGCCCGTGAGCGGGTGGGGGTCTCAAGCCGCCTGATGCAATCGCTGGTGGGTGTCGGCCACGAGGTGGGCGAGTTCCTCGATCACCGCCGCGGCGAGCTGCTGCCACCGACGCTCAGCGAGCGCGAGCTCGAGGTACTCCAGCACGCCGCGCGCGGAGAGTCTGGTCGCGAGATCGCCGAGGCGCTCTTCGTCAGTCCCGCGACCGTGAAGAGCCATCTCGAGAACATCTATCGCAAGCTCGGGGTCTCGGATCGCGCGGAGGCCGTTGCGCACGGCGTGCGCAACGGACTCATCGACTAAACCCGCCGTTCGGCCGATTGTGGGCGGGTGCGAACGCGACGAGTATGTAGTAACCGACCCGGAAGCAGATCGACGCATGGACACCCACACCGATGTGACCAGCCTCGTCGTTCAGCACGACGCGCGCTTGCGTGAACTGCTCTGCAAGCGCCTGATCGACCTGGGCGTGGAGACTTCTTCAGCGGCGGACCCCATGGGGGCGCGTAGAGAGCTCCTGAAGGGCCACGTCGATCTGCTCGTGTGCGACCTGGACGCAGATGAGCAGCCCCGCTTCAGCTTCGCTGAGGAAGTCCGGCAGTTGTCGCCCTCGACCGCGACGGTCGGCTTCGGCGCCCACGACGACGAGGCAGTGGCCTCGAAGGTGATCGCGGCCGGCATCGACGAGTACGTCAGCGAGTCGTCAATGGACTGGAACCTCGGGCGGCTGGTCTCTCGCGCGCTCAGGCGCCGCGACGATCGCGTGCGGTCGAGCGACGAGATCGAGCGGGTCAAGACCGTCAGGGTGATCCTGCAAGGCAAGCGCGGCGACGATCCACTCGGCGAGCTGGTTCTCGAGCGCCTGGCGCGAGCGGGCCGCTTCCGTGACGAGGAGACCGCGGAGCACGTCGAGCGCATGAGCCGCAGTTGTGCTCTGATCGCCCGAAGCTTCGGGTGGGATCCGGTCGCCTGCGCGAGGCTACGCGCCGCGAGCACGATGCACGACCTCGGCAAGGTGGGCGTGCCGGACGCCGTTCTTCGCAAGCCCGGGAAGCTGAACAGCGAGGAACGAGCGCTGATCGAGGCGCACGCAGAGATCGGGTTTCAAATCCTGACTGGCTCTGGCGACGAACTGCTCGAGAGCGCAGCGGCGATCGCGCTGACGCATCAGGAGCGGTTCGACGGTTCGGGTTACCCGCGTGGGCTCTCGGGAGACGAGATCCCGATCGCGGGACGGATCGCCGCCGTCGCTGATGTCTTCGATGCTCTCACTCATGACCGCATATACCGCTCCGCCTTCAGCCTCCCGGAGGCCCTGAAGATGATGTACGAGGGGAGCGGTTCGGATTTCGACCCCGCGGTGCTCGAAGCGTTCGAGTCAGCCCGCCCCGAGATCGAGCGACTGCTGAGGCACTACCCCGACAGCGTCGGCGTAACCGACGAGCACCCGCTGCTCTTCGCGGGCCCGGACGTCCCGGCCCGCGTACTGCTCGTCGAGGAGCACGGCGCGATCGCCCGTGGGCTTGGGCTGCTGCTGCGGCGGGAAGGCATCGAGATCGCAGGCACGCCCCAGACGGTTGACGACACGCAGCGACTCCTGGAGCGACGGGGCATGGACATGCTGATCGTCGATCCCGCGCTCGAAGAGGGGCGCGCGCTGGAGCTGATACCGATGGCCCGCAATCGCGGCATCAAGGTCCTGTTGTACACGGACACACACGACGCATCCGCGGTGGAGGCGGCCCATAGATCGGGAGCCGAGGGCGTGATCGCGAAGCGCGGAAGCCCGGCGGAATTCGTCGAGGCGGTTCAGGCGGTCTCGCGGGGAGAGCGCTTTCGCGGTCGCGACGTCGTTTCCGCGGTGGGCGCGGCCGAATCGCCCGACCTCCTCCGACTGACGGCGCGCGAACGAGAGATCGCGACCTGGCTGTCGGACGGGTTGACGGGCGAACAGATCGCCAAGCACCTGTTCATCTCGCCGGAGACGGTCCGCACACACGTGCGAAACGCGATGGGCCGCACCGGCGCCAAAACGCGCGCGCACCTCGCTTCGCTCGTGACGTCGAGCCCCTCGGGCTGAGTGCGGGGCCATGCCCCTGCAAAGCCGGCACCGGCTTCCCGACGCGATCGAGCATCTCGACGCGATGCCGGCGGTGGTGGAGTCCCGTGACCGGCTGATCAGGGTCCTGCTCGACCCGAGCGCGACCACACACGACCTGGTCACGGCCGTTGAATCCGACGTGGCGCTCGTCGTCCTGGTCATGCGGCTGGCCAACGAGAAACGGCCGCGCAAGATCGGCACGGTCGCTCATGCGATCGAGCTGCTCGCACCGGCGGGCGTCGAGACGCTGGCGCGAGCGATCGCGACCTACGAGTTCTTCGACCGGCTCGCCGGATGGGCGCTCCCGCCGGAGCGGTTTCGCCTCCACGCCATCTCGGTGGCCGGCACCGTCGACATGCTTGCGCGCGAGATCGACCATCCACGCCGGGACGAGCTGCTCGTAGCGGCGCTCCTGCACGACATCGGGAAGGTCGTGATGGCGGAGGCCTACCCCGAATACCGCGAACGGATGATGGACACAGAACGCTCCCCGGACGAGCGTGCGCAGGCGGAGGCTGCCGAGCACGGTATGGATCACGCGCTGATCGGCGGCGTGCTGCTTCGCCGTTGGCGCCTGCCGTCCGGGATCGCGCGCGCGGTGGAACGCCATCACGCGCCCGACGCCGAGGGTGACGCCGCGGTCGTGCGCTTTGCCGACATGCTTTCCCACTACGGGCGCGGCTCAGCCGTGCGCCCGGACGAGCTCTACAAGGCAGCCGGCCAGCTGGGCATCGGCTTCGAGCGCCTCCAGTCGCTCCTGTACCGACTCCCTGATTGGGATGTGGCACGCCGCCACGCCACCGTCCCCTCTCCGCTCTCGGGCAAGGAGCGCGACGTGCTGCGCGGCCTTGCCTCGGGCAAGGTCTACAAGGAGATCGGCGCGGGCCTCCAGATGGCGCCTAGCACGGTCCGAAGCCATTTGCACAACGTCTACCGGAAACTCGGCGCGACCGACCGGGCGCAGGCGGTGCTGATCGCCTCGCGCGAGGGGTGGCTCTAGAGGTAGCTCGGCCCCTCAACGCAACAGGCCCCCGTATCCGAGGGCCTGACGCATGATTCGTCTATTCAATTGGGCACCTGCGGCCGTCCATGGCCTGCCAGTTGCCAACAACCCGGGAGTCTCGGGCCCATCCGTGTGTCCCTCGCTCCGGTACTTCCGTTATCGGCGCGTGATGTTCCGGCGCCATACCTCAGATCGGTGGTCTCTCCGCCAAGCTCCTCGGGGCGTCCGGCTCAACCCTCGCCTTCGCGCAGATCGGAGCTCGACCGAGATTCGCGCGGGGGCTGGACTTGGTAGCGGCTGATCGTCTCGTGCACCTCGTCATCACTCTCAAGGCCGGAGCCGATGGCGCCGACCACGGTCGCCATCGACGCCGCGAACCAAGCAGCAGCGGCGTAGTCCCCGATGCCTGTCGCATGGCCCAGGCTCGTGGTCATGAACCGGTCCGGAACCACCAGCGCCATCGCGGCCAAGACGACGACGTAGAGCACCAAGTAGGCGAACAGCAATCCGAGCAGCAAAGTAAGCGCAGTAGCCGCGTTGGCACGCTGTGTGAGCGCTCGGTCCTTCGACTGAGAGGGTGGCTCCCAGAGTGAATGGGCGACCACGAGCCAGGCCCCCAAGCCGCCGACGGCCAGCACCGCGATGAGCAGCAGGGCGGGGAACGCGAGCTGGTCCGAAATCCCCCAAGCGTTTGAGTTGACGATGAAGAAACCGGCGCTCGCGAGGGTCGCGACCAGCACCTTCGACAGATCCCTCACCAGGCGCCACGGACGGTTCGCCAGCACCATCTGAGCGGTCGACAGCTCCTCATGCGCCTCAGGCGCGCGCCCGCTAGCGCGCGCATTCCCCGCCTCCATCGATCGGATGCTAATCGCAGGATTGCCCTGGCCCTCTAGGAGAGTGGAGACGTAGTACCGCTTTAGTACCGACTGCTGCGTCTGGGGGCCGAGCGGTCGCTGGTTCGAATCCAGTCGCCCCGACTAGCGAATCGCGCGCTCGGGCACGCGCTTGGACGGATGATTGATGGCGCGACACCCCCCGCGCTGCGAGGGTGGCCCGCATGCCTACACCGGTCGACCGCCCGCGTCCCGTGATCGTCCTGATGGTCGCCTGCGCGGCGCTGCTCGTGTCCGCGTCTGCACTGACGGGTCCGGCCCACGCCCAGGTCCCGAATTTCGTGCCGTTTTCGTCCAGCCCCGAGAGCGCCGGCCAGAATCCGGGAGATGTCGGGGTGGGTGACCTCAACGGCGACGGGAAGTTGGATCTCGTCGTGGCGAACCTTGGCTCCGGCAACGTGTCGGTGCTGCTCGGCAAGGGGACCGGAGACTTCAACCAGCCGGTGACCAGTCCGGAGCCCGCCGGGACGCAGCCCGGCTCGCCGGTGATCGACGACTTCGACGGGAACGGCAAGCCGGACATCGCACTGGTCAACACCGGGTCGGACAACGTCACGATTCTGCTGGGCACCGGGACGGGTGACTTCGTGTCCACGGCGGCCGGGGAGGACCCCATCGGCCCCGAGCCGGCCGGCGACCGTCCTTATCGGCTCGTGGCCGGGGACTTCAACGAGGATGGGAAGCGCGACCTGGCGGTGGGGAACTACGTGAGTGGGGACGAAACCGACCCAACAAACGGCGTGACACTGCTACTGGGCGATGGGACGGGGGACTTTGCCGCTCCCCAATTTATGAGCACCACCCCGGCGCAAGCCTTGGTAAGAGGCGATTTCGACGAGGACGGGAATCAGGATCTCGTCGCGATGAGCGACTCGACCGCGAACATCCTCCTCGGGAGCGGGACTGGCACCTTCACCGAACCGGCACACAGCCCCACAGATAACGTAGGCGCTGACGAGGCCGTCGTGGCCGACTACAACGGCGACGGGCACCAGGACCTGGTCACGGGCCACAAGAGCTACGAGGCGGTGGTCTACATCTTCCTCGGCGATGGCAACGGCGCCTTCACCGCCGGCGAGTTCACGGTGGTCGGCGATGTGAGCTCCGTGGCGGCCGGCGATCTCGACCTCGATGGCAAGCCGGACGTGGCGGCCGGGGTTTCTGGCTTCGCACCGGCCTCCGCGCTCCAGCCGGCCACCGCGCAGGCAGTGTTCAACGACGGCGCGAGCGGTTTCAAGGACGACCGGTGGAGTGCGGAGATGAGCGACGGGGTCAGCGCGGTATCGGTCGCGCTCGGCGATTTCGACGCCAATGGGCGGCTCGACATCGTCGCAGCGGTTACTGCCACGGGAGAGGTCGTCGTGCTGAGAAACCGGCCGGCGGGCAGCGGCGGCGACGGAGGCCCGGACGACGGAGATCCGGGAGGTGATGGCGACGGCGACGGGGTGGCCAACCGGCTCGACAACTGTCCAACGGTTGCTAACGCGGCCCAGACGAACAGCGACGGGACGGCTGACGGCGGCGACGTCTGCGACCCCGACGACGACAACGACTCCGTTCCGGACGCCACCGACAGCTGCCCGACGGCATCTGATGCCGCGGCTCCCCGGTCGCCGCGGACTGGCTGTCCGGCTGATTCGCCCACTGAGGGAGATGACGAGTTGACGGGCGACGAGCTACCGAACCTGCTCTGCGGGCTGGGTGGTGACGACGAGATCAACGGGCTGGGCGGCGACGACACCCTGTACGGCGACGAGTGCGACGAGACGACCGGGCGCGCGTTCTCCCAGGTCGGAAAGGACGGGGACGACCGGCTGCTCGGGGGCGGCGGGAACGACAAGCTCTATGGCGCGGGCGGCAAGGACGCCCTCCTGGGTGGGAAGGGCAACGACAAGCTCATAGGGGGCGCCGGCAATGACAAGCTGAAGGGTGAGGCAGGCAAGGACACCCTCACGGGCGGCGCCGGCAACGACAGGCTCACCGGCGGCGGCGGGAAGAACAAGTACAAGGCGGGCCCCGGGAACGACACCGTCAAGGCCAAGAACAAGAAGAAGGAAACCGTCAACTGCGGGCCGGGCAAGAAGGACAAGGCAACGGTCGACAAGAACGACAAGACCAAGGGCTGCGAGACCGTCAAACGCGCAAAGGGGTAACGGCAGGACCGCGGAGTCCGGCGCTACCGCGCCGCAACCCGTCTCAGGAACGGCAGCAGGTACTTCACGAAGGCGTTCTTCGGCGCCGCTGAATTCGGGTCGTTGTGGGAGTAGGTCTTCGCGCGGTTCACGAGCTTGACCTGCTTCCGCGGGATACCCGACTGCTTGGCGAGTGCCTTCGCCGCATCGAGCACCCGCTGTCCGCCGAGCGAGGCACCGAACGCGTAGATCTGCAGCCGCTTCGGTAGGTCGTCGCCGTGGATCGCGCGGACGTCCATGACGCCCTGGGCCGGGTTCGCGTTGCCGCCGGCCACCGTGCGGCCGTCGAGGGTGAGGCGCAGCGGGTGGTACCACGCGGTTCCGTCGAGCCCCTTGAAGCCCGTGCCGGCGAACATGTCCGCGTAGCGCTCGATAGGTGTGAGTTCGCCGGAGTCGTCCCACGGGCGCGGGTCGCCGCTCGGGGCGAACCGGCCCAGGTGCGCCTGGGCGGCGCTCAGTTCGGCCGGCGATGTGGCGGTGTCGAGCGCATACCCGTAGCCGGCCTCGTTCGTGACCGGGAACGGCGCTCTGAGATTCTCGGGCAGGAGCTCCCATTCTCCGAGGCGGGAAGGAGCGTCGGGTTCCAGCTTCACGAGCTCAGCGGCAACGATGTTGAAGAGCCCGGCGAGAGGCGAGGCGATCCCGCCGAACGCCAGCCACGGCGATCCGGCCGCGAGGTCGTCGAGCGACTGCCGCGCCTCCTTCCTGCTGATCCCGGGCGCTCCGCTGCCCCCGTCGATGAATACGAGCCCGTCGAGGCCCTTGGCGCCGGGTGCCCCGTTGAAGTCCCACGTCGCGTAGGCGGTTGTGATCGTGCCGCCGAGCGAGTGTCCACCCATGACCACACGGCGGCCGCCCTTCCTCGCCACGCGCACGACTCGGCGCAGGTCACCGATCTCCGTTCGCATGCCCCAGCGCTTGGCGAACTCCACCTCGGAGTCGGGGATGGGCTCGAAGTGATCGGTGACCGACCCGTCGTTCAGCCAGCCGAGGTAGTAGTCGAAGAGCCTCTTGGGCGTGGCATCGCCGGACTTCGCCTGGTTCGCCACCGAGTGATCCTCGAGCAGGTTCTCACGGCGCTCCACCGTCCAGACCTGCCAGTTCGCCGCGGCCTTCGTGATGGTCTTGGCCAGGGGGGCGAAATACGCCGCGCTGCCCGAGGTCCCCGGGTTGAGCACGAGCACATTCGGGGCCTTCTTCTTGCCGATCTCGAGGATCCCGACTCGGTCGTACTTAGCGGGGGTTTGCGGCTCGTCGAATCCCTTGATCCGCTCGAAGCGCGAAGCGCCGGCGGCCGCAGGGCTGATCAGGCCCAGCAGGGCCGCGGCTGCGATCACGGGCGGCAGGCGTCGCGTCACGAGCCGGAGGATAGGCCGGGCGGCCCCTTGCGGATCTGAGGCGCAGGTCTGGCGAAATTCGGCGGGCGCCTTTACCGTGGATACGGCTCGTTCCCGGCTCTCGAAAGGACCTCAATGCTCCGGCTCACTCCCGCCCTGCTCGCCGTCGGGCTTCTGCTCCTGGTGACTGGTCCAGCCTCCGCCGGAACCGTCCGTAAGGTCTGCCTCACGGCGAGCGAGGCCGTCGGCAGCGCGAACACCAAGCTCACCTTGGCGCGGCGCGCGACGCGTCAGGCGAAGACGGAGGCGGCGACACGCAGGGCAGAGAAGCGGCAGCGGCGCGCCGAGAGAGCCGTGTCGAGGGCGTACAAGCGCCGCGGCAAGGCCTGTGCGAACAGGCCGCCGCGCTTCCCGCGCCCGATCAAATACTCCTTGAGTAGTGAGACGGACCCGGACACCGGGGACGTGCGCACGTATATCGCGATCAAGAAGCCGCCGCGCGACGCTGACGGTGATCTGGTCCTGTTGGACTGGACGGCGACGAGCGGCTCGATCATCTGGGCCGATCGCTATGGGGTCGGCGCCTTCTGGGATCGGGACAAGACCAAGGACGGCCGGCTGAAGGGCGGAACGATCACTGTGAAGGCCTATGACGGCGCAGCGGCGAAGCCCACGACCTTCAAGTTCACGATCGCGGACGGCGAGCGCTAGCCGAGGAAACGGCGTGGGCCTCACCTCGGGGTCGATTACGGTCTCTGCGCATGAGCGCACGACACGCCAGGAACTGGGGGCTGGCGCGTCGGGTGGCCCCGGTGGTCGTCGCTGCGCTCACAGCAAAGTTCGCCGTCGACCTGCTGGGTGGGGACACGATCGAGCTCAACCCCCTCTACTCCGGTCTCCTCGCCGCGAACGTCTTCCTGCTCGGCTTCTTGCTCGCCGGCACCCTGGCCGACTTCAAGGAGAGCGAGAAGCTGCCCGGCGAGCTAGCCGGGCGGATCGAGACCATCGCCGACGAGTGCCAGATCCTCTACCGCGACCAGCGCCCCGACGCCGCCCGCCGGTGCCTCGAGCATCTCGACGCCCTCACGAAAGCCCTGAGCTCGTGGCTGCATGGCAAGGCGGGCGTCCAAGAGGTGCTGAAGCTGATCGAGGAACTCAACGGCTACTTCCTGGAGTTCCAGCCGCTCACCCAGCCGAACTTCATCGTCCGCCTCAAGCAGGAGCAGAGCACCCTGCGGCTACTCGTGATCCGCATCGACAGGATTCGCGAAACATCCTTCGTCGGGGCGGGATACGTGATTGCCGAGCTCACCTCCGTGTTGCTCGTCCTCTCCCTACTCGTGGCGGACATCGCGCCGCTGGGGGCGGAGCTCTTCCTGCTCGGGACGATCACCTTCCTGCTGGCCTACATGATCCTGCTGATCAGGGACCTCGATGATCCGTTCGAGTACGACGGCGAGCGCCGAACGGGGGCGGCGGAGGTCTCGCTGGCGCCGATCAAGCACCTGGAAGCGCGGATGACCCGCGAGATCGAGACCCTTATGCGCGAACAGGCCTTCGAATAGGGTCGTCTCATGCGACGTCCGTCACCCGCCATGGTCGTGGCCCTGATCGCCCTGACCGTGGCCCTTGGCGGCGGTGCCTACGCTGCGATCAAACTTCCTAAGAACAGCGTCGGCAAGAAGCAGCTCAAGAAGGGCGCGGTCACGCCGCCGAAGCTCGCGGAAAAGACGAAGGATCAGCTGAAGGGCGAGCCGGGACCGCCGGGGACCAAGGGCGCGACGGGAGCGCCGGGGCCGCCCGGCCCCGGCGCGAAGCTGCTCGCGGCCGAACCGGTGGCGTCCGCGTCGCAGGAGTACGTGCCGCTCGGGCAGGCTGGGCCGTTCACTCTGCACACGCGGTGCCGAATCAACGGCGGCGTCGTCGACGCCGCCCTCGTCGCGACTGGCCCGGCGCTGACCGCCGACAGCACTTTCATCGCGACCTCGAGCACCGGTCCCCCCGTCTCCCTTATCGACTCCGGCGAGGAGAGCGCCGCCCCGACGCTCGCGAACCCCAAGGTCGTCGGGGACGCCGCTGCCGCCTCCGGCGGCAATGTGAAGCGCGTCTGGACCTCGGCCCTTCTGCAATCCGCCTCGTCGGTCGCGATTCAGGCCTGGATCAAAGCCCAGACCTCAGCCGGCGCGTCTACCGACAGCTGCCGCTTCTCGGCGATCGTCACGCCGCTCGAGTAGCCGCCGTCTAGACTCGGTCCCATACCCAGACGCTGCGGGCTTCTTCTCTGCTCCTGTCCGTGTGCGCTGCCACTAGAGCCGGGAGAACCGAGTCGTTTGTGCTCAACGTTCCTGCTCTGACCCTTCGGTCTCGTTCGCGCTACCCAGCGGTCGCTCGGAGTTTGCGCGCAATCCGCAGCGAGGTGCTGGATACGGCGCGTGACTGCGGCGCAGATGGCGAGTGCCTCGAGAAGATTCGCCTAGCCGTGTCCGAGGCCGCGCGGGAGGTAGTTACCCGCGACCTCGCCGATGCCTATGTGCAGGTGCGGATCGAGCTTGGAGATGGAGAGCTTGTCGTTACCGTGGGTGGCGACGACGCTGGTTGTGGCGATACTCCGATGCGGTTTCCCTGCGCGCTTGCTGTCGATCAAGAGCGCGACAGCGCGGTCGAGCGGCTGGATGCAGCGCTCCTGGAGCAGGACAGGTTGAGCGACCGCCTGGACGCTGCGATCGGCACGTCGACGGAGCTCACGGCTTATACCCAGCTCCGAGCGGCTGGTAGCGACGTCGCGGCCCGGCAAGCTTGGGTTCACTGGGTCGAGGACAAGGCGTACCGAGGCCTGAACGCGGGAGCCTTCGAGCTCCGGGCCTCCGACCGCGACCCAGGCGCCCCGATCGCACCAGGGAAGCATTGACCCTGGATAGCAATTGCATTCAAGTCCGTCACCCGATGGTCGATAGGCGGTGTACGGGCGCGGTTGGCGCGTCCGGCAACGTCTCAGCGGCGACCGGTTCTCTGGCGGGGGATCTCTCGTTCTGATTTGACAGATCGGAGTCCCACATGCTCGGTTGTTCGCGGATCGTCCTCGTTGCGTGCCTTGCTCTCGGCGTCCCGCTGGGAGTGGCCTCGGCCGCTCAGGCGCAGCTGACGGTCTCCGCGCCCGCATCGGTCGACGGCGGAGCGGAGTTCTTCGTCGACGCGACGGTTGACGCGACGGACCCGAGTGATGACAACTCGAACCGGGCCGGCAGCGTGACCTTCATCCTCTACGGCCCGGACGACCCGACCTGCACCACGCCGCTAGCCGACAGAGTGGCCGGCTCCACTGGGTCGGGGCTGGACGGGGCACTCTTTCGGACCGATCCCGGGTTCACGGCCTGGATCGGGGAGAACATGTATCGGGCAGGCGATTACGAAGTGATCGCGAGCTACAGCGGGGACTTCGACTACCCCACCGAGGCCACGGCATGCGGCGAGCACACGGTGGCTGTCCAGAGAGCGCCGACGAGGATTCTGGCGAGCTATGACAATGAGACGAGTTCCCTCCCTGAGTCGGGTCTTTCTGTACAAGCCGGGCTCGGACTCGGCGATGGCCACCCCAGCTTGTCGGGGGATTGGACGCTCGAGCTGTACGGCCCGGGTGACCCGACGTGCAGCGGCACTCCGGCTGATACGAACACGCACTCGTTGAGCGCCGACGACGAGGGATGGTTCTTCTCGACGCTCGTTCCGGGCAGCGAGGGAGAGTTCGAGCTCGTCGTCAGCTACAGCGGGAACCAGGACCTCGCTCCCTCGAAGACGACGTGCGGGGACCACCCCGTCACGTCCGCAAGGGCCGAGACATATCTTGAGGTGTCGCGCTGGTCCGTCCCCGTCATTTACCTCGGCGACAGCGCCGCGCCACTCGCTCTGATCGAAAATGGCGGAGGCTCCTTGCCGCAGGGCGAGATTTCGATCAGCGTCTACGGACCCGACGACGCCACATGCGCCGGCGAGCCGGTGGAGACGTGGACCGAGTTCCCCGACCAAGGGTTCAGTGACCCGCACTTCGTGACGCCACCGGCGGTCGGGAGCTATCGGGTGATTGCAACCTACGGGGGTAGCGCGGACCTGGAGCCGTCGACCAGCGAGTGCGAGGCCGAGCTCGTGGTGATCGAGGCGCCGGAGGCGACGTTGTCCCCCACCGGCATGACGTTCGCCTCGGCGGAGTCCCCGCAGCCCACGGGCACCATCGGGCCGACCCAGTTCCTCACCATCACGAACACCGGCGGGGGTCACACATTCGAAACGGACCCCGAAAACCCGTCGGAGAACCTCGGCCTCATCGTCAGCGGGATCGAGAACTCGAACCCCGACGAGTTCCTGATCAGCTCGAACACATGCTCCGCGCAGGTCGTGCTTCAACCGGACGAATTCTGTCGGATCGGTGTGCGCTTCACCCCCCAGGGAGCCGGGACGCGAACCGGGACGCTGTCGATCATCAGCAACGACCCGAACAGCCCCGCGGCGGCGACCCTCACCGGAAGCGGCGGGCCACTCGCCGGCGGAGGGACCAACGGAACCAATGGCACCAATGGGACGAACGGAACCAACGGGACCAACGGCGCGGACGGGGCCGACGGGGCGACAGGCGCTACGGGTCCCGCCGGGGCTACCGGGGCCACCGGCGCTACGGGTCCTGCCGGGACTACTGGCACCACCGGTCCCTCTGGGACCACAGGCGCGACCGGCGCTACCGGTCCCTCTGGGACGACCGGCATCACCGGCGCTACGGGTGCCTCCGGGACAACCGGCGCCACGGGTCCGTCCGGAACCACAGGCGCCACAGGCGCCACAGGCGCCACAGGCGCTGACGGCGCCACCGGGTCTAACGGTGCTGCCGGAACCAGAGGCGCCACCGGCCCGACCGGGGCGACCGGCGCGCCAGGGCCTGCCGGGCAAGACGGCACGGTCGTCTCCGGAGCTGTCAGGAGCAGGAAGATCCGGGTGCTCTGCTCCAAGCTCAAGGGGACCTGTCGCGTCGCGGTGACGCGGCAGCGCTCCCGCTTCGTCTCCGCCAGGATCACGCGTCGCGACGACGTCAAGCGCCACGCCCGATCGCTTTCTCGAAGGGGCGTGCTGCTGACCTCCCGCGGGCAGGCGCTGCGCCTGAACCCTGGCCGGTACCGGATGAGCGTTCGAATCGCCCGCCCGAACGCCCGGACGGTCACCCGGTACTACAGGTTGTACCTCGCTGTCTGACCGACAGCGTGAAGCCACGCCCTAGCTCGGCGCTCGACCCTTAGGCCGCCGCTCTCGCTCCACGTTGCCGAAGACGTCGATGCTCTGGAAGCGCACCTTGCCGAGGCTGCTCTTCTTCACGCGAAGCTTGCGCTTGACCCTTCGCGCCTTGCCCTTGCCGACCTTCGCGTAGGTCACGGCGACGCCCGAGGCATCCTTCGCGCGGAACCGCAGGACCGCGCGGCTGCCCTGTTCCGTCACCTCGACGCGCGTGCGCGGCGGCCTTCGATCAGGGCGCTTGCGCGGCCGGAGGCGCTTGCCGTTTGCGGTTAGCTTGGCCTTGGCTGCGGCATCGATGACGAGATCGCCCGACACGGGCCCGAAGTAGCGAGGCTTCCCCTCTTTGCCGTTCTCGAGAGGCGTGACGACGAACGCAAGCTGCTTTCCCTTCAGCTTCAGCCGCACCGGCCGGTCCGCGTCGGTGGCGAACAGGTCTTGGACGCCCAGGTCGAGGCGCTCGATCAACTGCCGCTCTTGCGCCTGATCGAGGGTGAGCTCTCCCGACCCGCCGGCGGTCACCCGGGCACTGGAGGACCCCAGCGCGATCGGATTGACCTCCTGGAACTGGAAGCCCGAGGCGAGGCAGTTGTTGTTCAGGTCCGCGATCGGCTTTCCCTTCAGCAGAAAGTCCTCGATCCCCTTGGTGACGGTCGGGTCGCCCGGCAGGTCGACGTGCCCGACGCCGCAGACGAAGTGCAGGCGATCGGCGGCGACGCTGGTGCCGAGCCGCGCCGAATCGAGAGGCACCGTGCCGTCGCCGTTCGTCCAGTTGAGTGCATAGATCCCGGTCCCGTCGAGGAGCGGCGTGATGGACACGCCCCCGATCGTGTTCAGCCCGGTGCCCACGACGATCTGGTAGTCGACGCCGTTCAACCGCAGCTGGTCGAGGTGCTGCGCGTGGGCCGCGTAGGCATTGGCGAGCAGCGTGCGATTGCCGTCGAGCACGCTGTGCACGAACGCCAACACTCCAGCCTGTGACAGGGGGCCCGGGCCGATCCCGGCCACATCCAGCCACGGCCCGTAGCGCTCCGACGGCCAGAGGAAGTACGCGCCCTGGAGGTTGCGCGCGAAGCCCTGCAGCAGGCTGTTCACGATGATGTTGTCGAGCATGCTCGCCCCGGGCGTCTCGATCCCCGCGGCCAGCGGGAAGAGCGCCTTCGGCGAGCCCCAGTAGGGCGTCCCGATCGTGACCGCGCGCTCCACCTTCTTCGCCCGCTGCGCGTCGTCGATGTACCAGCGGGTCACGAGACCGCCCATCGAGTGCGCCATCAGGACGACTTTGCCGTTCGGTCCTCCACGCGCCGTGTCGATCAGCTTGTCGAGGTCCGCGATGGCCTGCTCGGGACTCTTGCGCCAGTCCCACGAGAAGATCTGGTAGCCCGGTGCCGCCCGCTTGAGGAAGTCGACCGTGTGGTCGTAGATGTGCGCCCCCGCAACCGCCTGGACGATCCCCGCCTCGCCCTCCGGCACGGTGCAGGGACTGGAGACGCCATCGGCGGCGAGGGACATCGCCGCGAAATGAGGCTGGGCCGGGAGGTTCGGCCACGCCTCGTCGCCCCCGCAGCGAATCTTCGACCCCAGGAACCCGTGGATGAAGATGATCGGAGTGGACTTCGGCCGCCATGAGGGGCCCAGGGCGAACGGGGCGGGCGTCAGGACGGTGCCGGCTCCGCCCGCGGCGGGAGCCGTATAGACGCGGTAGTTGGGAAAGCTTTCGACATACGCGACCTTCTGGCCATCGGGCGAGAAGACCGGGTCGAGGGCGCCCTGCGAGGAGACGATGACGCGCGGCGCGCCGAGGCCGTCCTGGCGGCAGATGCTCTGGTGTTTGCCGGCGCCGTAGTAGACCGAGCAATCGAAGACGAGGGCGGTGCCGTCCGGCGACCAGTCCGGGCGCTGATAGGCGTCTCCGGTCGTATTTGCGTTCCCACCGTGGTTGACGCTCTGAAGCCCCTGCCCGTCCGCCCCGATCGTGCCGATCTCCTGGTGCCAGGAGTCCGCTGCCGTACTCGTCCAATAGTCGGTGGTGAAGGCGATCTTGTCTCCCTTCGGAGACCAGGACGGGAAGTATTCGTTGCGGTTGTCATCCGCGGTCAGGCGACGCTCGTCGGTCCCGTCCGCGTTGATCACGAACAGGTCGAAGATCGCATCCCCGTTGTGTCCCATCCGCGCTCGGGTGCCCGTGTTGCGGGTGAACACCACCTGACGCCCGTCTGGAGACCACGCAGCAACCCGGTTACCGAATCCGCCCGTCGTCGCCGCTATGGAGGCGAGTGCGCGTTCTCCCGTGCCGTCGGCGTTCGCGATCCAGATCTGGGTGCCGCGGTTGTAGAGCAGTTTCGCTCCGTCCGGGCTCCACTGCGGATCCACGCCCTTGATCGGAAGCTGCGTGGAGGTCCCGGTGTCGGGATCGACGGTGTAGATGTGATCGTCGCCCGACTTCGGGTTGTAGTAGGCGACCTTCCCATTCGCCCCGGGGAACGCCGCCTCCGCCGGCGCGGCTCCGACCATCACGGCGACGGCGCATAGACAGGTCGCTACGGCGATGCAGGTGCGGTGGGAGTGGGGGCGAGAGTTCATCGGTCCTCGATGTTCCCCGCAATTGTCAACTAGGCGCGTTGAAACTAGGTTGGAGGAAGGTTGGATCCCTCGGCATCGACCCGCGTACAGCTCTGTGGGCGCCTCGTCGTCGTCCTCGACGGCCGACGGATCGAAGACGAGCTCCCGAGTCGCCAGGGCCGGATGCTCTTCGCGTACCTGGTCACGCGCCGCCATTCACCCGCGACTCGCTCCCAGCTTGCCGACGCGATCTGGCCGGAGACCGGGGCGCCTGTGGCTGAGTCTTCGCTGAAGTCGCTGCTGTCGAAGCTGCGTCGGGTGCTCGGACCCGATGTGCTCGTCGGGCGCGACGAGCCGCGGGTGGAACTCCCGCCCGGCGCGTACGTCGACATCGAGGCTGCGTCCGAGAGGCTCCACGAGGCGGAGTCGGCGGTTGCCGCAGGTGAGTGGACCCGCGCCTGGGCGCCGGCGCGCGCCGCCCTTCACACGACGACGCGCGGCTTCCTCCCCGGGCGGGAGGCGGCTTGGATCGACGAGGTCCGGCGCCAGCTCGAGGAGGTCCGTATCCGCGCGCTTGAATGCGTCGCCAGCGTAGGACTCGGCATCGGCGGCACCGAGCTGGCGGCGACCGAGCGGGCGGCGCGTACGCTCGTTGAGATCGCACCGTTCCGCGAGTCCGGCTATCTGCATCTCATGCGTTCGCTCGCGGCTCAGGAGAACGTGGCGGAGGCTGTCCGCGTGCACGAGCGCCTCCGCGGCCTGCTTCGCGACGAGCTCGGCACTACGCCGAGCGCGTCGGTGCGGGAGCTCTACCAGGACCTGGTGAGGCGGTAGCCGGCTACTCCTCCTCGGCCATCCCCAGGAAGTCTTCGCGCGAGAGCTTCCCAACCAGGTCCGGATGGTTCTCGTTCACGTGCTGGTCGGCCTTTTGGACGAGCTCGTCGTCGGTCTCTCCGGTGATGACCTGACCGCACTCGCAGTTGATCTGTCGCGCCATCGTGCCCTCCTAGTTCGATCTTGTTGCAGGGTCACGACGATTATCAACGAGGGTGTTTCAGCGAGGTTGGAGGAACGTTGGAACACCGGGGCCAATGGACGGATATCCGATGGCGCGTTCGGCACTCATCGCGTCTGATTGAGGGGTGGGTGTCCTGGCCCGTCCCGTTCTGGTGGCCGCCTGCCTCCTCGGTCTGATTCTTCCGGCGACCGCGGTCGGCGCTCCGCCGAGCAACGACAACCAGGCGAACGCCACTGTTCTCCCGAGCAGCCTCCCCGTCTCGGCGACGGGCACGAACGTCCAGGCCACCGCCGAGGCCGGCGAGCAGGGGCACTACTTCACGGGCGACCCGTCCACCGCCGTGGAGCCGATCGCCTCCGTGTGGTGGAAGTGGACAGTCCCGAGCACGGGCACCTACACCTTCGACACCTGCGACTCGACGTTCGACGTCGCATTCGCGATGTACCGCGATGACGGGACGCCCACCGACTCCTCGCGTTTCAACAACGACACGTGTGACCGTCAGGAGCGGCTGAGCTGGTTCTGGGCCGGTGGGACGCAGCTCCTGTTCGCGATCGATGGCGTCGGCGGCGAGACCGGCACGGTCGACCTCGAGATCACGAAGGCCGATCCACCGACGAACGACAACTTCGCCCAAGCCCGCACGCTGACCGGCCCCGTCGACTCGGACGGATCGCCGACCGCCAGCGCTACCGCGGAAACCAACGAGCCGCAGCACGCGGGCCAGCCGGCACACGCCTCCGTCTGGTGGAAGTGGGTCGCGCCCAACAGTGGCAATTACGTGATCGACGCGTGCCAGCCCGGCGCGTGGGCGGCCTTCTATTCGACGCGCGTGGCGATCTACACGCAGGCGGGGAGCGGCCTTGGAGGCCTCGCGCTTGTGGACGAGGATCGACTGTCGGCGGTTTGTGGCGACAGCTCGCGCAACGGCGTCGTGCCGATCGCCGCCGTGGCGGGCACGACCTACTACATCGCCGTCGACGGCCGCCTGGCGATCGGCCAGAACGCATTCGTGAACGTCCGTCCGCAGGTTGCGCCGCCGAACGACGACTTCGCTGACGCGGAAGCGTTCACGACTCCGAACGCGTTCGACACCGTCGACAACCGCGACGCCACGGCCGAGCTCAACGAGCCGGAGCACGTGTTCCAAGCCGACCCGAACGTGACGCGCTCGGTGTGGTGGCGGCTCGCGATGCCGGCGACCGTGGACGTCCATATCCGGGTGTCCGCCGACCATCCGGCCGGCTTCGCGTTCTACGAACAGACAGGCAGCGGGCTGGCGGGCCTCAACCTCCTCGAGCGTGAATCGCTGTACGCGTCCGTTGGGAGTAGGGACCACGCGGAGGACTACTACGTGAGGCTCGAGGCCGGCACCACGTACTACCTGGCGGTCGACGGCAACGGAGACCCCGGCAACGACCGCGAGGCTCCCGGCGGCAACATCACGGTGGAGGTGACGCCGATCCCGGTGCCGGCGAACGACGACTTCGCGGACGCCGAGCCGTTCACGGGCACGGAGGACTCGGCGCCCTTCACCACGCGCGGAGCGTCCGTCGAGGCCAGCGAGCCGGGCACGGCCGCGACGGGTCGCAGCGTCTGGTTCAAGTGGACCGCACCGTCCGCGGCCAGAGCCGTCCTCGACGCGTGCGGCTTCGAGGACGAGGATGGCTTCGACGTAGAGGTCGACTTCGACGTCTTCGAGCAGAACGGCTCGGGCTTCGCCGGGCTCGCCGTCGCGCCGCCCGCTGACGATCGCGACTGCAGGGGCGACGACTTCGGAGGCGGGGGCATGCGGTACCCGTTCGCGGCCGCCGCCGGAAAGACGTACTACATCCAGGTCCAGAGCACCACGAACAACGCCGACTACGTGGACCTCGAGGCCCGGTTCCGCATCCTCAGCCAACCCGTCAACGACAACCTCGCCGACGCGCGGACGCTCACCGGGGCCACCGACTCGGACACCGGCACGAGTACTGACGCCACCCACCAGCCGATGGAGCCGACCGACAACACCAACGGCCCCGGCTCGGTCTGGTGGAAGTGGACCGCCCCCGCAGTGGCGCGCTACGTGATCGACACCTGCGGCAGCAACTTCGACACGGAGCTGCGCCCCTACAGGTCGGACAACCCGAACCCGGCGGTAAACCAGCTCGTCAGCGTCAACACCCCCGTCATCGCCAGCCCCGACTGCGGGTCCGGGAGCCGCTGGATCCTCGACAACGGCACGGCGGGGCGGACCTACTACATCGCCGTCGATGGCCTGTCGTTCACCTCGTTCGGTGACGTCGAGATTTCGGTGCGCCCGTTCGCGCCGCCGGCCAACGACGACCTGGCGAACGCCGCGCAGCTCGTAGGCCTGGGCGCCGAGGGTTCTGTTTCGACCATCGAGGCCACGGTGCAGGAGGACGAGCCGAGGCATGTCGCGACCACAGCCCTGCAGGCCCGGACCGTGTGGTGGAAGTGGACGGCCCCGTCGACCCAGGATGTCCTCATCGATGGGTGCGCCACCCGTTTCGACACCGTGATGGGCATCTACACCGCGAGCGGCGGAGGAACGTTCGCCGAGCTGACGCAGGTCGCGTCGAACAAGGACGGCACGGGCTGCGGCCAGGGAAGCCGTGTGCCCCTTGCCGCGACAGCAGGCACGGAGTACCTCATCGCGATTGGCAGTAGCTCCGGCGATTCGAGCCGGGCGGGCACGGTGAGGCTGCGCATAGTCGCTCCCGGCGCGCCGCCGAACGACGACTTCGCCGACGCTACGGTGGTCCCCGCTGCGGGCGGCGCACTGTCCGGGAACAACTTCTTCGCGACCGAGGAAGCGCCGCAGGAGACGTCCGGCGCGCTGGAAGGCGACAACACGGTCTGGTGGAAGTGGACGCCGACCACGACCGGCAGGTGGGTGCTCGAGACCTGCGGCGGCGGCTCGATCTCTCCAGACGCCGAGGTGTTCCGGCCGAATGGCGCCGGCCTGGCGGGCCTCGTCCGCCTGGGCGCCGAGGTAGACGAGTGTGTAGGCCCCACCGGTGAACGGGCGGACTTCGTGGCCGTCGCCGCCAGGACCTACTACTTCCGGGCCGCGACGAGCGGCGTCGAGGGCACTATCGAGATGACCCTGCGGTCGCTCGACCGGCCCGCCAACGACGACTTCGCCGACGCCGAGGCGCTCGTGGGGCAGAGCGACTTCGGCGCCGGCAACAATGTCGACGCCACGCAGCAGGGCGGCGAGCCGGAGCATGGCAACGCACTGGAACGGTCGGTCTGGTGGCAGTGGACGGCGCCGACGGCCGGCACCTACGAGGTCTCGGTCGACTGCTCGACGGTTCGCTCCGCCGTCCGCGCGTACACGGGCGCCTCGCTCACGCAGCTGACGGACGCCGGGACCCAGACGGAGAAGAACTGCGGGCACGGGAACTTCCACGGGGTGAGCCTTGCGGCGGCGCAGGGACAGAAATACTTCATCGCGGTCGATAGCGCCGGGCGGGAGGCGTTCGGCCTGACGCTTCAGCTCGACGGCGCACCGCCGCTGCCCGACGCTGACGGCGACGGTGTGCCTGACTCCTCGGACGCGTGCCCGACCGTGTCGGATGCGGCGGCGCCGCGGAACCCGCGGACGGGCTGCCCGGCCGACGCGGTGCCGACGGATTCCGACGGCGACGGCGTGCCGAACTCCTCGGACGCGTGCCCGACCGTGTCGGATGCGGCGGCGCCGCGGAACCCGCGGACGGGCTGTCCGGCCGACGCGGTGCCGACCGATTCGGACGGCGACGGCCTTCCCGATTCCTCGGACGCGTGTCCCAACAAATCTGACGCGGCGAAGCCGCGGAACCCGCGTACGGGGTGCCCGGCCGACCCGGTCGGGCCGGGGGACGGTCCGACTGACGGGGACGACGTCCTGACCGGGGATGAGCTTCCGAACCTGATCTGCGGCCTGGCGGGCAACGACACGATCAGCGGCTTGGGCGGGAACGACACGCTCTACGGCGATGCGTGCGGCGAGAAAACGGGCCGGGCATCTGTGTCTCAGGTCGTCGAGGACGGCAAGGACAAGCTCTTCGGGGACGACGGCAACGACAAGCTCTACGGCGCGGGCGGCAACGACTCCCTGACCGGCGGGAAGGGGAACGACAAGCTCTTCGGAGGCGCCGGCAACGACAAGCTGAAGGGCGAAGCCGGCAAGGACACGCTGAACGGCGGCGCCGGCAACGACCGGTTGACTGGCGGCCCGTCGGCGAACAAGTACAAGGCCGGTCCTGGCAACGACAGGATCAAGGCGAAGAACAAGAAGAAGGAGACCGTCAACTGTGGGCCGGGCAAGAAGGACCGCGCGACCGTGGACAAGAAAGACAAGGTCAAGGGCTGCGAGAAGGTGAAGCGGGCTAAGGGGTAGGCCGGCTGGAGGTCAGCTGGATGATCGGGATCGTGCGGTTGGCTTTGGCCGCGTCTCGGCGGTAGGTGGCGTAGGGCGCGAAGACGCGGTCGGCGAGCCCCCAGAGCCTCTCGCGCTCGGCCTGGTCCTCGACGACGGACGCGCACATGGGGATGCCACCGAAGGTCACATCGGGGTGGGTCCGAAGGTTGTGAAACCAGGCCGGGTGGTGTGCCGCGCCGGCCTTCGAGGCGATGATCGTCACCCGGTCGCCGTCGTGGAAATAGATCACGGCGTTGCGCCGGAGCGCGCCGGTCTTCGCGCCTCGCGTCTCGAGCAGCGCCGTGGGCAGGACGAGGCCCGTGCCGAGCCGGCCGCGGGTCGAGCGCAACAGATACGGGTCGACCTTCCAGGCGACCTTCGCTGAGAAGAACCTCCCCAGCCGGGTAGCCGAGAAAGCGGCATACGCGCGGCTGAACAGGCCGCGGGGACGGGTGGGGTCGACGTACTTCAGGCCACTAGGCATGGCCAACTCTTCTACTGCTTGGCGCGCTTGACGGTCTCGCAGCCCTTGGTCTTGTCGGTCTTGTCGACGACCGCCTTGTCCTTCTTGCCGGGGCCGCAGTTGACGGTTTCCTTCTTCTTGTTCTTCGCCTTGAGCGTGTCGTTGCCGGGGCCGCCCTTGTATTTGTTCTTCCCGCCGCCGCCGGTGAGCTTGTCGTTGCCCTTCCCGCCGTCGAGCGTGTCCTTGCCCGCGTCGCCCTTGAGCGTGTCGTTGCCGGCGTCGCCCTTGAGCTTGTCGTTGCCCTTC
>Ga0190275_10000136_pt1 | contig 80666 bp, 77 predicted proteins | sample Popmic550T_FD_133745 | JGI IMG/M metagenome (GOLD analysis project Ga0190275, IMG submission 133745) | Populus adjacent soil microbial communities from riparian zone of Yellowstone River, Montana, USA - 550 T | ecosystem: Environmental > Terrestrial > Soil > Riparian zone > Trees stand | place...
CCGGTCGCGATCGCGCCCGACAGGATCAGCGGCCCGTCGAACCAGTCGCGTATCTCCTGGATCAGCGCGAAGGGCGAGAGCCGCCCGGCATGGCCGCCGGCGCCCGTGGCCACGGCGATGATCCCGTCCGCGCCTTTCTCCACCGCCTTGCGCGCGAAGCGGTCGTTGATGATGTCGTGGAGCGTGATTCCGCCCCAGCCATGGACGCCCTGGTTCAATTCGACGATCGCGCCCAGCGAGGTGATGACGATCGGAACTTTCCATTTCGCGCAGGTCGCCATGTCGTCCTGCAGCCGGGCGTTGGAGCGATGGACGATCTGGTTGACCGCATAAGGCGCCGCGGGCGTGTCGGGATGGTCGCGGTCCCAGGCGGTCAACTCCTCAGTGATCCGGTGCAGCCATTCGTCGAGCAGGCTCTGCGGCCGCGCGTTCAGCGCCGGAAATGAGCCCACGATCCCCGCCTTGCACTGGGCAATGACCAGGTCCGGGTTGGAGACGATGAACAAGGGAGCGCCGATCGCGGGAAGGCGCAGGCGGTCGAAAAGGGGGGGAAGGCTCATTGCCCTTGCCTAACGGAACGCCGACATATGACAAGCTGGCAGCGCGAAGGAGACGGCGATGAAGTACAGGCGATTGGGCGCGAGCGATCTCGAGGTTTCGGAAATCTCCCTGGGCTCCTGGCTCACCTACGGCGTGGGCGTCGAGGCGGATGCCGCGCGCTCTTGCCTCGACCGCGCGTTCGAGGTCGGCATCAACTTCATCGATACCGCCAACATTTACGGCCGCGGCGCCGCCGAGACGTTTCTGGGCGAGGCGCTCGCGGGGCGGGCGCGAGACTCCTACATCCTGGCAACCAAGCTCTATTTCCCGATGACCGACACCGACTACGGCCTTTCCGCCGCCCAGATCGAAAAGCAGCTCGACGCGTCGCTGAAGCGCCTTGGCACCGACTTCGTCGACCTCTACCAATGCCACCGCTACGACGAGAATACGCCGCTCGAGGAGACGATGCGGGCTTTGACCCGCGCGGTCGAGAGCGGCAAGGCGCGCTATCTCGGTTTCTCGGAATGGCCCGCCGAGAGGATCCGCGAGGCGACCGAAATGGCGGGCGTTGCCCGCTTCGTGTCGAGCCAGCCGCAATATTCCCTGCTCTGGCGAGCGCCTGAGGCGGAGGTGATTCCGCTCTCGGCCGCCAACGGCATATCGCAGATCGTCTGGTCGCCGCTGGCGCAAGGGGTGCTCACCGGCAAATACGCCCCCGGCGCGCCGCCGCCCGCGGGCTCGCGCGCGATCAGCGAGGAGATGGGAGGCTGGATGGACCGGCTGCTCACGCGCCCCGTGCTCGAAGCGGTCGAGCGCCTCAAGCCGCTCGCCGCCGAGGCCGGGCTCAGCCTCGCCCAATTCGCCTTGGCCTGGGTACTGCGCGAGCCCAATGTCGCTTCGGCGATCACCGGCGCCTCGCGTCCCAGCCAGGTCGACGAGAATGCCGCCGCTTCGGACGCCAGGGTCGATCCGGCTTTGTTCGCCGAGGCGGAACGGATCGTCGGGGCGCTCGTCTGATCAGGCGAATCTGATCAGGCGAAGACGTCGGCCAGATCTCCCGGCGTCGCGCCTTCCTTGACCTCGCGCAGCTCGACATAGAGCGCGGCCAGCACCACCGCGACGATCACCGCGGTAAGGCTGCCGGTGAGGGCGCTGACCGTGCCGGCGAGAATGGGATCGGGCATGACGGGCGTCCCCAACGAAGAGATGCCCATGGTAACGCCGGTAACGGCGCCCAGGATGGCCGAGATGATGGACGAAAAGATCCAGAACAGGACGAGCAGCAGGAAGACCTGCCAGCGCGAGCCTCGGGTGAGTTCGCGGCTGCGGCCGATGCTGCCGAACACGCCGCGCCTTTCCTCGACCAGCGCGGGGATCGAAACGATCAGCGCGCAATAGATCATCACTCCAGGAAAGATCAGCAGCACGAGCCCGAGGGTGACGAGCACGCCGACGCAGATGGTCACCCCGATGATCGGCAGAATCAGCCTCAGCCCGAACAGGACGCTCGCCCCCAGATCGACGTCGCGGCCGCTCAGGTGGAGGATGGTCGAGCGCACCAGTACGCCCTGGAGCAGCGCGCCGGCGAACACGGTGACGAAGATACCGCCGGCCGCTCCTCCCCAGAAAACCGGCGAAAAAACGAACGCCGGGTCCATCGGTTCGATCGCGCTAAGCACCAAATATTGAGTGAGGAAGGCCGGCAAGCCCGCGAGCAGCAAAGCAGTCGCGAAGAAGCCGAGAAAATTGGATTTGAGCGCTTCGAAGCCCCGGCCGATCACGCGCCCGACATCCACTTTCGCCTGTGGCGGTGGTGCGCTCGCCATTCCGGCCTCCCCCTGAATTGCGAAGCCAGTCTTCCCCCAGAGACGGTGCGCTGTCCAGAGGCAAAAATCGGAAGTCGCCTGAGGCACTTGCGGCTTGCGCGCGCGGCGCCGCCCCGCCTAGACTGAAGGCGCGGGCGGGGGATCGCGCCGCGAGGGGGAATCGCCGGATGACCATCAAGCCGCCCGTCGAACCGGCGCCGATAGACGGCGACGCTTTCGGCGAGGCGCATCGGCAGCTGGTCGCCGACAACACGATCCAATTCGATCTTCCCCCGGTCCAGGAGCCGAACATACCGGACATGAGCGGCGCGATTCCGTTCATCCAGGTCCTTTTCTGGGTCGCGGTCGCGGGCTTCGCCTTGTTCATTCTCTATCTGATCGCCAATCGGCTGGCGGGCGCGGATTGGTCGCGCAGGAGCCGGGGCGGCGACGAAGCGGAGGCCGAGAGCTGGCGGCCGCAAGCTCGCGAAGCCCGCGAGTTGCTCGGCGATGCCGACGCGCTCGCCGCCCAGGGCCTTTACTCCGAAGCCGCCCGCCTTCTCCTGTTCCGGAGCATCGAGGATATCGATGCGAAGCGGCCCGATCTGATTCGCCGGGCCTTCACCAGCCGTGACATCGCCGCGCTCGAGGAGATTCCGCCGCCGCCTCGCTCGGCCTTCCTGGCGATCGCGATGATGGTCGAGCGCAGCCTGTTCGCCGAGCGTCCTTTGGCGGCGGGCGATTGGGCGAGCTGCCGCTCCGCTTATGAAAGTTTCGCTTTCGCCGAAGGGTGGCGCGGATGAGCGCCCAGCCGCAATCCCAGCCGTTCAGCGCCAGGCTGGTCGTCGGCCTGATCGTGGCCGGGCTGCTGGCCTTTGCAGCGTTGGTGCTGCTTGTCGCTTATGGCAGCCGGATGGGGCCGGTCGGCGGCGCCCGCGCGCCGGCGCTGTCGGTCGGCGCGACCGGCTTCAAGGGGCTGGTGACCCTGGTCGGCCGCTTCCGCGACACCGATACGATCGACAGCCCGGCCGATCTTTCGACCGACAATCTGGTGATCGTCGCGCTCGATCGCCACAACCGTCCGCAGGACGTGGCGCGACTGCTCGAATTGCGACGCGAGCGGGCGACTTTGCTGATCCTGCCCAAATGGGTGACGATGGCCCATCCGGATCGGCGCGGCTGGGTGCGCGCTTTGGGGCCGGGAGCGGGGCCGGCGGCGGAAGAGATGATCGCCGGCGAGGTCAGGGTCCGGATCGCGCGGGACCAGGCGGGTTCGGCGGCCGGCCGGGATTTCCTCGAAGGGCTTACCGTCCCCGTCCCCAACACCCCGCAGGTGATCGAGGGCGATGAAATCTCGCCTTTGGTCACCGTCCGCGGCGGCGCGCTGGTCGCCCGATTGGGAACCCAGCCCCATTATGTCGCCGCCGATCCGGACCTGTTCAACAATCACGGCCTGCGCGATCCGGCGCGGGCGCGGGCCGCGCTGGCTCTGATCGACGCCCTCAATTCGACCGAAGAGGGTGGCGTCTCGTTCGATCTCACCGTCAACGGCCTTACCGGCAGCGATGCGCCGAGCCTGCTGCGCACCGCGCTCGAACCGCCCTTCCTGGCGATGACCCTGGCCCTGATCCTCGCTGCCTTGCTCGCCGGGCTGCACGGCGCGTTTCGCTTCGGCCAGGCGCGGCGCGAGGAGCGCGCCATCGCCTTCGGCAAGGCGGCCCTGGTCGAGAACAGCGCCGGCCTCATCCGCCTCGCCAGGCGCGAAGCGCGCCTGGGCGGCGCTTATGCCGATGTCGTGCGGCAGGATGCGGCGCGGCTCGCCGCCGCGCCGAGCACGCTCCAGGGCGAGGCGCTCGACGCCTATCTCGACCGCCTCACCAAGGGGGATGCTCCCCCCTTCAGCGTGCTCGCCTCGCGGCTCGCGCAGGCGCGCGACCGGCACGAGCTGGTCGCCGCCGCGCGCGCTCTCTTTTCGTGGAAGAAGGACATCATCCGGTGAAAATAACCGACGTCAAAGCCCTCGCGGACGGGATCCGGCAGGACGTGGCCAAGGCCATTGTCGGCCAGGACGAAGCGGTCCAGCTGCTGCTGATCGCGCTCTTCTCCTCGGGCCATGTGCTGCTCGAAGGGCCGCCTGGAACGGCCAAGACCTTCCTGGCCCAATGTTTCGCCCGCGCGCTGGGGCTCGATTTCGGGCGGATCCAGTTCACGCCCGATCTGATGCCGGGCGACATTTTGGGTTCGAACCTGTTCAACTTCCAGACCAGCCAGTTCACGCTGACGCGCGGGCCGATTTTCTGCGAATTGCTGCTCTCCGACGAGATCAACCGGACGCCGCCCAAAACCCAGGCGGCCCTCCTGGAAGCGATGCAGGAGCGCGCCGTCACGATCGACGGCGAAACCCATCGCCTGCCCGACCGCTTCATGGTGATCGCGACCCAGAATCCGATCGAGCAACAGGGCGTCTATCCCCTGCCCGAGGCGCAGCTCGACCGCTTCCTGTTCAAGCATCTGATGGGCTATCCCTCCCTCGAGGAAGAGAAGAAGATCGTCGCCGGCCACGGCGCCCGCTTCGGCGCGCCCCGGCCCGAGGCCTGGGGGATCGAAGCGCGGGTCAAGCCCGACGAGCTCGCGCAAGCGATCGCGGCGGTCGAGGCAATCCCGATGGTCGGCGAGATCGTCGACTATGTCGTCGCTTTGGTGCGCGCGACCCGCGAGGCGCCCGACCTCGAAGGCGGCGCCTCCCCGCGCGCGGCGGCCATGCTGGCCGGCGCCGCGCGCGCGCGGGCGGCGCTCGACGCGCGCGATTATGTCATCCCCGACGACGTCAAGGCGCTGGCGCCGGCGGTGCTGAGGCACCGCGTCATCCTCTCCGCCGCCGCCGAGATCGAGGGCCGGCCGGTCGAAAGCGTGATCGCCCGCCTGATCGACGAGATCGGGGCGCCGCGTTGATCTATCCGACCCGCCGAGCAATTCTCATCGCCGCGGGGATCGGCCCGCTGGCGCTGGTGATCGGGCTGTTCGCGCCCGCTTACTGGACCGGCGGGCTCGCCTTGCTCGCCTTGCTGCTCGCGCTCTGCGCGGTCGATCTGCTCGCCGGGACCGGGATAAGCGGCGCCGAAGTGTCGTGCGAAGGGCCGCGCCTCGCCGGCGTCGGCGAGACGTTCGGCGTCATCGCGCGGGCCAGGTTCGCCGGGGGCGCGCCGGCCGGGGTCGAGTTCGCTCTGGGCGTTTCGGGTCCGGTCAGCGCGCCGTTCGGCCTGCGGGCCGGGGCGGTGGAGGAAAAGGGCGTTCCCGCCGCGGCGCTGGTCCTCAAGGCCGATCGGCGCGGGACCGCGCGGCTCGACTGCGTCTGGATCCGCTTCGCAGGGCCGCTCGGGCTGATGTGGAAGCAGCGCCAATTGGCGCTCGGCCAGGGCATATTGATCACGCCCGACATCCGCGGCGTGAGCGACAAGAGCGTGCAGATGCTGAACCAGGAGGCGATGTACGGCATCAGGGCGCAGCTCCAGGTCGGCGAGGGCGCCGAGTTCGAGGCGCTGGCCGATTACCGCCCCGGCATGGACCGGCGGGCGATCGACTGGAAGACCTCGGCCCGACACACGATGCTGATCGCCAAGGAATATCGGACCGAGCGCAACAACAACATCGTCATGGCCCTCGATGCGGGCCGGGCGATGTGCGAGCCCCTGGGCGGGATCCCGCGCGTCGACCGCGCCGTCTCGGCGGCTCTGCTGACCGCCTTCGTCGCGCTCAAGGACGGCGATCGGGTCGGCTTCTTCGCGTTCGATTCCAAGCCGCGCGCGTCGAGCCAGCCGATCTCGGGCGCGCGCGCATTCCCGCTGCTCCAGCGGATCGCGGCCGGGATCGAATATTCGGCCAACGAGACCAATTACACGCTCGGCATCGCGACCTTGGCGAGCGAGCTCAACCGGCGCTCGCTGATCGTCGTCTTCACCGAATTCGCCGACACGATCAGCGCCGAGCTGATGCTGGGCGCGATCGGCACCCTCCTGAAGCGCCATCTCCTATTGTTCGTCGTGCTGAAGGACGAGGAGCTGGAGAATTTCGCCGCCGCCGAGCCGGCAGGCCCTGACGATATCAGCCGTGCCGTCACCGCCGCTTCCCTGCTGCGCGAGCGCCGGCTGGTGATCACCCGCCTCAGGCATTTGGGCGTCCACGTCATCGAGGCGGCGGCGGCCGAGGCGGGGCCGGCCCTGGTCAACGCCTATCTCGATTTCAAGCGGAGGGCGCTGCTGTGAGCACGGCCCCCGGCGACGGCCGACGCTTCCGCGCGGCGCGCGAATATGAATGGCGGCGGCTCGAGGACATTCTCACCACCGCCGAGAAGAAGTCGGTCAAGGCGCTCGACGACGAGGATCTGCTGGCCCTGCCGATCCTCTACCGGGGCGCGCTTTCCTCGCTCTCGGTGGCGCGCGAGACCTCGCTCGATCTCGAGCTCGTTACCTATCTCGAAGGGCTGTGCGCGCGCGCTTACTTCTTCGTCTACGGCGTGCGGACCTCGCCCGGAAGCCGGTTCGCTTCCTTCTTCGCGCGCGATTGGCCGCTGGCGGTCCAGAGCCTGTGGCGCGAAACCCTGGTCTCGCTGGCGCTGACCCTGATCGGCGCCGCCGCCGGCTATCTGCTCGTCACGGGCGACCCCGATTGGTATTCGAGCTTCGTCCCCCCCGAACTCGCCGGCGGCCGCGACTTCAGCGCGACCACCGAATTCCTGGAGAACACGCTCTACGACAGCCCCGGCGCGAACGGGCTCAGCTTCTTCGCCACTTTCCTGTTCACCCACAATAGCCAGGTCGCGATGCTCTGCTTCGCTTTGGGTTTCGCGTTCGGCGTGCCTACGCTGATGCTGCTGATCCACAATGGCGCGATGCTGGGCGGGATCCTCGCTCTGTTCGGTTCGCGCGGGCTCGGCGCCGAAATGGGCGGCTGGCTGATCATCCACGGCTCGACCGAGATGTTCGCGATAATCCTCGCCGGCGCGGCGGGCTTCCGGATCGGCTGGAGCGTGGTCTTCCCCGGCGAGGAGACGCGGCTCGACGCGGCGACGAAGGCCGGGCGGACCTCGGCGCTCGCCATGGCCGGCGTCGTGGTGATGCTCGCTCTGGCCGGCCTGCTCGAGGGCATCGGCCGCCAGACGATCCTCAACGACTATACCCGCTATGCGATCGGCATTGGGATGATCGTCCTGTGGCTCGCTTATTTCTACCTGCCGAGGCGCCGCGAAGATGGCTGATCTCGCGGCCCGGCGCGGGCTCGATGCCGCCAAGAGGCGCAGCCTGGTCACGCCCGAGGGCGTCGATCTCAGCCTCAAGCTCGCCGACGTCGGACAGCGCGTCAGCGCCTTCCTCGTCGACCTTTTGATCATGACCGCCATCCTCATCGGGGTCAGTTTGCTCCTCGTCGCGATGGTCGCGGCGACCGGCCTGGCCGGGCTGGAGATCGGGGCGATCGTCTGGCTGCTTGGCTTCTTCATCCTCAGGAACGGCTATTTCATCCTGATGGAGGTGGGTCCGCGGGCGGCGACGTTCGGCAAGCGCGGCGCCGGCCTGCGCGTCGTCGCGCGCAGCGGGGAGCGGCTGACAGCCGACCGTGTCATCGCCCGCAACATGATGCGCGAGATCGAATTCTATTTGCCGCTCTCCTTTCTCTCCTACAATGCCGCCGAAGGCGCGGCCGGCGCCCTGACCTCGCTCGCGGGCCTCGCCTGGACCGGGATCTTCCTGTTCTTCCCGATGTTCAACAAGGACAAGATGCGGGTCGGCGACCTGCTCGCCGGCACCTGGGTGATCAGCGCGCCGCGCAAGCAATTGACCTTCGACCTCCTGAACGCCGACACGCCCAAGGACCGCTATTCCTTCACCGAGGCGCAGCTCGACGTCTACGGGGTTTACGAGCTGCAGACGCTCGAGCGGGTGCTGCGCGACGGCCAGGGCGACGCCGTGGCGACGGTCGCCTATACGATCCGGGTCAAGATCGGGCTGGCCGACCAGCAGGGCGACGATTACGGCTTCCTGCTCGCTTATTACGACGCGATCCGCGCCCGCATGGAGCGCGGTCTTCTGTTCGGGAAGAGACGCGAGGACAAGTTCGACCGTTAGGGCCTGTACGACCGGTTCAGCTTCCCCCCGCGTCCGCCCGATTCCGGCGTTCGATCGCCATCAATAGGCCCAGGCAGATCATCACCGTCATCATCGCCGATCCGCCGTAGGAGAAGAGCGGCAGCGGAATGCCGACAACGGGCGCCAGGCCCATCACCATCGCCAGGTTGATCGCGACGTAGAAGAAGATGGTGGTGGTCAGCCCGGCGGCGGCGAGGCGCGAGAAGCGGTCGCGGCTGCCGGTCGCGACCTTCATCCCCCAGCGCAGGATCAGCGAGAAGGCAAGGATCAGGGACAACCCGCCCAACAGCCCCCATTCCTCGGCCATGGTCGCGAAGATGAAGTCCGTGTGCGGCTCGGGCAGGAAGGCGAAATGGCTCTGCGTGCCCTGAAGGAAGCCGTTGCCGGTCAGGCCGCCCGAGCCGATCGCGATTTTCGACTGGGCGATGTGATAGCCGGCGCCGAGCGGGTCGGCCTCCGGGTTCATGAAGATGAGCACGCGCTGCCGCTGGTAATCGTGGAGGAAGCTGAACGCGACCGGCAGCGCGACCGCCATTGCCGCCGCGCCGCCGACGAACAGCCGCATGGGCACGCCGGCGAGGAACATGATCGTCACGCCGCCCAAAATGACCATCGTCGCGGTGCCGAGATCGGGCTGGATCAGGATCAGGGCGGCGGGCACGCCGATCAGCAGGGCGGCGGGCCAGAGCGCGCTCCAGCCGCGGATCTCGCGCGCCGGCAGCAGCGAATAGAAATGGGCGCAGGCGAGCACGATCACCGGCTTCATCAGCTCGGATGGCTGCAGGTTGATGAAGCCCAAATTGAGCCAGCGCTGGGCACCGCCGCGGACGAAGCCCAATGCCTCGACGAGGATCAGCAGCAGCAGGGTCAGGAAATAAGCGGGGAAGGCGGCCTGCTTGATCCATTCGGGCCGGAGGCGGGAGATCGCGATCGCCATGCCGAGGAAGACGGTGAAGCGCACCGCCTGCGGCAGCGCCCAGGTCGGCCGTCCGCCCGCCGCCGAATAGAGGACGAGCGTCGAGAAAGCGGCGATCGACACCACCAGCAGGATCATCGTCCAGGGTATTTCCCGGATCGGTTTGGGCATGAAGGCGAGCGCCATCAGACGCTCTCAGCCGGGCCCGGCGCGCCGGGCGGACGCGTCGACCAGTCTTGCGAGCGCCGGGCCATCCGTTCGGCGATGTTCCCGCCCCATTGCTGCTCGAGCGGGAGCAAGGCGGCCATCGCCCGGTCCTTGTCGAACAAATAGGTCATGACGTCGCAGGCGACCGGCGCCGCCGCCCGGGCGCCGCCGAGGCCGTGCTCGATCACCACCGCCCCGGCGTAGCGCGGCGCCCCGACCGGCGCGAAAAAGACGAACAGGCCGTGGTCGCGATGGCGCCACGCGGCGCCGGCGCGGCCGCGATCGGCCCCGATATTGCGCACTTGGGCGGTGCCGGTCTTGCCCGCCATCAATATGCCGTCGAGCGGCAGCCGGCTGCGCCCGGCGGTGCCGTTGCCGTTGACCACTTCCGACATGCCCGCTCGCACCTGCTCGAAGCTGGCCGGCGCGAAGGGCAAAAGCGCGGCCGGCGGATGGGGGCCCGCCACCAACCGCGGCTGGATGTCGCGGCCCGAGGCGACCCGCGCCGCCATGACCGCGAGTTGGAGCGGGTTGAGGATGACATAGCCCTGGCCGATCGCGGCGTTGAGCGTGTCGGCCTGGCTCCATTCCTGGCGGTAGCGGCGCTGCTTCCAGACGGGATCGGGCATGGTGCCGTGGCTTTGCGAGACGACCGGCAGATCGAAGCGCTGGCCGAGCCCCAGCCGCCTGGCCATGGCCGAGAAGCGCTCGATCCCGATCCGCCGCGCCATCGTGTAGAAATAGGTGTTGCAGCTCTTGGCGATGGCGCGGTGGAGGTTCATCGGCCCGTGCGTGCCGAGACAGGCGAACCGGCGGTTGCCTAGAGTATAGCCGCCGCCGCAGCTGATTTGCTCCTCGGGGTCGACGCCGGCTTCGAGGAGGGCCATCGCCACCGCCGGCTTGAAGGTCGATCCGGGCGGATAGAGCGCGTTCAGCGCCTTATTGATGAGCGGATGGCGTTCGTCCTGCGCCATCATGTCCCATTCCGAATGGCTGATTCCGTCGGAAAAGGCATTGGGGTCGTAGGCCGGCATTGAGGCCAAAGCGAGGATGTCGCCGCTGTTGCAATCGAGGACGACGCAGGAGCCCGATTCCTCGCCCAGCCGGCGCGCGGCGAAGCTCTGCAGACCGGCGTCGATCGTCGTGCGCAGCGGCGCGCCGCGCTGGTCGGGCACGGTCTGGAGCTCGCGGATCAGCCGCCCGCGCGCCGTCACCTCAACCCGCGCCGCGCCCGGCTGCCCGCGCAGCCTCTGCTCCATTACTTTTTCGAGACCTTCCTTGCCGACCTTGAAGCCCGGCGTGATCAGCAATGGGTTGCGATTCTCGGCGTTGAACTCCTCGCGGTTAGGGATGCCGACATAGCCGACCAGATGGCCGACCGCGGCGCCTTCGGGATAATAGCGGGTGAAGGCGCGAAGCGGCGCAACGCCCGGCAGCTCGGGCTGGCGCACCGAGACCGCGAAATATTTGTCGGGCGGGACATGCTCGGCGACCGCGACGGGCTGGTAGCCCGAAGCCAAAGCCAGCTCCCGGCGGATGCGCCGCACCTCCTCAGCGGGCAGATCGAGCAAAGCCGCCAGCTCGCGGATCACCCGTTCCTTGTCCTGGAGGAGGTCCGGGATGATGTCGATCCGCACGTCGCCGCGGTTGATCGCGATCGGATTGCCGTAGCGGTCAACGATCCATCCGCGCCTGGGCGGGATCAACCGCATGTGGATGCGGTTCGATTCGGCGAGGTTCGAATAACGCTCGTTCTCGGCGATCGCGATATAGCCCATCCGCCCGGCCAGAAGCGCCGCCACGCCCACCTGGCCGGCGCCGACCACGAAGGCGCGGCGGGAAAAGGTCGCCGCCTGGCTGCTTTCGGTGACCGGGGGGCCGCTGCCTAAGAACTTGATCATCGCGCCAGCCGCCACCGGTCGAGGGCCAGGACCAGGCGCGCGGCGACCGGGTAAGCGAGGATGCTCAGCACGAGCTGGGGAACCATGATCCACAAGAGCGTGTCGCTGCCCATCAGGAGGGCGATGTACCACACTCCCAGGCCGTGGAAGAGGATCGCCGCCGCGGCCGCCCCCCAGTCGAGCCAATAGTCGCGCACGCCGAGCCAGCTATCGAGCGAGTCGAAGCCGAGGAAAACCAGGGTCCAGAGCAGCATCGACTGGCCGAGCGGCGCGCCGCTGACGATGTCGGCGGCGAGGCCGAAGCCCAAAGCGACCTGCGCCGGCCAGATTTCGGGCCGCACCAGCCGCCAGGTGATCAGCATCAGGAAGCCGAGATTGGGCAGCAAGGGCGCGGTCGCGACCAGGGGCATTATGGCGCCGAGCAGGACTGCCGCGCCGGTCGAGAGCGAGGGGACCCAGCGCCGCCTCAGCTCGCCGATCGCGATCTCGGCGCTCGATCCGGCGATCCTGCTCATCGCGGCGGCCCGGCGGCCCCTGGCCGGCCGATCATGCCGGGCTGGGGTTGCTGAAGCGCCGGCTGGTAGCGCGGGTTGTTTTGCTGGCCGGGATGCGGCGTAGCCGCGGCGGCGGGCGGGCCCGGCACCGGCGGCGCCGGCGGCTGCGGCGGCGCAAGCTCGAGGGGGCCGGCGGCGGCGGGCTGGAAAATGCGCTGGACGATCGCGAAATCCATCCGCGCCGGATCGGCGATCGGCCGCGCGATCGCGGTGTCGCCTTCCGATGCGGTCACCAAAGCGACCGGAATGTTGGGGGGAAAGAGACCGCCGACGCCCGAAGTGACGAGCACGTCGCCGCGCCGGAACGGGTTCTGGCCGACCTCGAGGGTGCGCAGCTCGATCGTCCCGTCGCCGCGCCCGACCGCGAGAGCCGGCGTGCCGTCGCGCACCAGGCGGACCGGCACGTTGCTCGCCCCGTCGGTAACGAGCATGACCCGCGACGCCCAGCGCCCGGTTTCGAGCACCCGCCCGATCAGGCCGTCGGCCGAGCGCACCGGCTGTCCCGGCGCGACGCCGGCCGCGCTCCCCGCCGACAAGGTGGCGAGCCGGCGCGGCGAATCGTGGGTCGAGCCGACGATCCGCGCCACGGTCACCTCGTCGCCGGTCGCGCGGGCGAGGCCGAGCGTGGCGAGCAGGCGCCGATTTTCATGTTCGAGCGCCTGGCGCCGGATCAGCTCGCGCCGCGCCGCTTCGAGCTCTCCGCGCAGCTCGGCATTTTGCGATCCGGCCCGGAAATAATTGGAGATGCCGTCGCCGATGCCGCTGAAAAAGCCGACCACCGAGCGGCCGGCGCTGCCGATCGGCGCGGTGACGTCGAGCGCGGCGCCGCGGAGGGCGGAAAAGCCGCGCGGATCGGCGATCGAGACGATCAGCAGCAGAACCGCGATCAGCGCCCCGCCCACGGCGATGACGTAGCCGATGAACAGCCCGAAATGCGCCCGCCTCGAAAACCCAAGGCGCCGGTTTTTTGGCGGCGCCATCGCCCGCGCCCCTTTCGCTCTACGCCGTCTGGAGCACGCCGCGGAAGATTTCCTCTTCCATCGCCCGTCCGGTGCCGATCGCGACGCACGTCAACGGATCGTCGGCGACCGTGACGGGGAGGCCGGTCTCGTCGCGAAGCACCTCGTCGAGCCCCTTGAGGAGCGCTCCGCCGCCGGTCAGGACGATTCCCTGGTCGACGATGTCGGCGGCAAGCTCGGGCGCGGTGTTCTCGAGCGCGATCCGGACGCCCTCGACGATCGTGCCGACCGGCTCGCTGAGCGCCTCGGCGATCTGCTTCTGGTTGATCGTGATCTCCTTGGGCACGCCGTTGACGAGGTCGCGGCCCTTGAGGTGGACGGTTTCGCCGTCGGTGCTGTTGGGCGGCGCCTTGGCGACTCCGACCTGCTTCTTGATCCGCTCGGCGGTCGCCTCGCCGATCAGCAAATTGTGGTTGCGGCGGACATAGGATGTGATCGCCTCGTCCATCTTGTCGCCGCCGACGCGCACGCTGGTGCTGTAGGCGATTCCGCGCAGCGACAGGATGGCGACCTCGGTCGTCCCGCCGCCGATGTCCACCACCATCGAGCCGATCGGCTCGGTGACCGGCATGTCGGCGCCGATCGCGGCCGCCATCGGCTCCTCGATCAGCCAGACCTGGCGCGCGCCGGCATTGGACGCGGCGTCGCGGATCGCGCGTCTTTCGACGGAAGTGGAACCGGAGGGCACGCAGATCACGATCTCCGGCCAGCGCGGGAAGCGGCGCTTGCCGTGCACCTTCTGGATGAAGTGCTTGATCATCTGCTCGGCGACGTCGATGTCTGCAATGACTCCGTCGCGGAGCGGCCGGATCGCCTCGATCGCGTCGGGGGTTTTGCCCATCATCAATTTGGCGTCGTCGCCGACCGCCTTGACTCGCTTGACGCCGTTGATCGTCTCGATCGCGACCACCGACGGCTCGTTCAGCACCACGCCGCGGCCGCGGACATAGACGACCGTATTGGCGGTACCGAGGTCGATCGCCATGTCGTGGGAAGGAAATCTCAGAAAGTTGAAAAGGCCCATGATGGTGTAAGCTCACTTGGCTGAGCGGGGGCCGGGATACGGCCTTTCCCCGATAGCTTATCCTATAGGATCACCGCGCGCCCCCGGTCCACCAAAGAGTTGAGAATTGCACTCTGGAATTGCTCGCGGGTCGGCCCGGCATCGTATAGAGGTTTGGCCATGTCAATACGCCGCCTGCCCGAGCATCTGGTCAACCGCATCGCCGCGGGTGAAGTGGTGGAAAGACCGGCCAGTGCGTTGAAAGAGCTGGTGGAAAACGCAATCGACGCCGGCGCGACGCGAATCTCCATCGCTTTGTCCCAGGGCGGGATCGGCCGCATCGAGGTCGCCGACGACGGCAGCGGCATGGCCAAAGGCGAGATCGCGCTGGCGCTCGAGCGCCACGCCACCTCCAAGCTCCCGGGCGAGGCGATCGAGGCGGTCACCACTTTGGGCTTTCGCGGCGAGGCGCTGCCCTCGATCGCCAGCGTCGCCCGCGTGACCATCGAAAGCCGGGTGCGCGGGGCGGACGGCTGGTCGCGCATCGTCGACAATGGCAAGCTTGGCGGGGAGGGGCCGGCCGCGCTGCCGCCGGGCACCCGCGTCGCCGTGGAAGACTTGTTCGGCCGCGTTCCGGCCCGCCGCAAGTTCCTGCGCTCCGAACGCAGCGAATATGGCGCTTGCCTCGATGTCGTGAAGCGGCTCGCAATGGCCCGCCCCGACATCGGCTTCACGCTCGAACATGACGGCCGCCGCACCCTCGCGGTTCAGCCCGGCCAGGACCGGCCGGCCCGGGTCGCGGCGCTGACCGACCGCGACCTCGCCGAAAACAGCCTCGCCGTCGATTATGCGCGCGGGGCGGCGCGGCTCGGCGGCGTCGCCGGCCTTCCCACCTTCAACCGCGGCGTCGCCGACCACCAATATCTGTTCGTCAACGGCCGCCCGGTGAAGGACCGCCTCCTGATCGGCGCCGTCCGCGCCGCTTACCAGGATCTGCTGGCGCGCGACCGCCATCCGGTGCTGGCGCTCTTCATCGACCTTCCGGGCGAGGAGGTCGACGTCAACGTCCACCCGGCCAAGACCGAGGTCCGCTTCCGCGATCCGGGCAATATCCGCGGCCTGATCGTCGGCGGCCTGAGGCACGCGCTCGACGAGGGCGGCCACCGCTCGGCCCAGCGGCCGTCGGCGTCGGCGCTCGGCAATTGGCAGAGCGAGCCGGCCCGCTCGCCGAGCTTCCCATTGCCGGCGCCCGGGCAAGCGAGTGTCTGGGACCGCCACCAGAATTATGCCCCGCAGGCCCGCGCAGAAGTCGCGGTCGAGGCGGTGCCGCGGGCGCAGAGCTTCCCGCTCGGCGTCGCCCGCGGCCAGGTCGCCGCCACCTATATCGTCGCCGAGGCCGAGGACGGCCTCGTCCTGGTCGACCAGCATGCCGCCCATGAGCGGCTGGTGCTCGAGCGGATGCGCCGGGCGATGGCCAATGGCGCCGTCGCCCGCCAGGCGCTGCTGCTTCCCGAAGTGGTCGAATTGGACGAGCCCGCCTGCGACCGGATCGAGGCGCGTATCGCCGAATTGGACGAAATGGGGCTCGAGCTCGAGCGCTTCGGCCCGCGCGCGATCCTGGTCCGCGCCACCCCCGCCATGCTCGGCGCGGGCGATACAAAAGGGCTGGTCACCGACCTCGCCGACGAGCTCGCCGCCTTCGATTCGGCGCTCAGCCTGAAGGAGAAGCTCGACCTCGTTGCCGCCACCATGGCCTGCCACGGCTCGGTCCGCGCCGGCCGCCTGCTCTCGGTCGCCGAGATGAACGCACTGCTGCGCGAAATGGAGGTCACCCCCCATTCGGGTCAATGCAATCACGGCCGCCCGACCTGGGTGAAATTGGCGCATGGCGACATCGAGAAACTGTTCGGGCGCAAGTGAGTGGCAGCGGCCCCGGACCGCTTCGAAACTGTCGCCTGGGTCTACGACCAGGGCGAGCTTGCGATTCTGCTCTCATTGTTCGCGCATGAGGATATCAGGGTCGTGCCGGTCGGCCGGGGCCACATCTCGGTTCAGTGGGGCTGGACGGTCGCGCTCGGCGGCGTCGCGATCCTGGTCCATGCCGAAGATGGCCGGGCGGCGCGCGCGCTGCTCGCCGGGATAGAACGGACGCCGCGACAAAGGACCCGCTTCTTCGCCAAAGACCGGCTGGTCGACGTGCTGCTCGTTTTGGTGGGTTCTATCTGGGGATCCTCGCCCCGCCGACGCGCATCCAAGCCGAATTCGCCCCGGTACGGCGAGAGGAGCCAAGCTAGTTTCGCTTCAAATCAAATATTTTACGCCTCGTTATTTCAATTGTATGCGAAGCAGCCAGATCGCGGCTTGCCTTGAGCCTTGGATAGCCCGCTTCGGCATCGGCGATCAGCTCCCTGACGAAGCTGCCGGAGCGGACCTCGCGCAGGATGCGGCGCATCTCGGTGCGGGTGTCGGCGGTGACGATCCTTGTGCCGCCCTTGAGCGCGCCGAACTCGGCGGTGTTGGAGATCGCTTCGCGCATCCCGGCTATGCCGCGCTCATAGATGAGATCGGCTAACAGCTTCACCTCGGTAAGGCATTCGAAATACGCGATTTCCGGCGAAAATCCGGCCCCGACCAAAGTCTCGTAGCCGGCGTGGATCAACTCGGGGATCGCGCCCCAGAGCACCGCCTGCTCGTTGAACAGATCGGCCTCGCATTCCTCGGCGAACGTGGTCGGCAGGATCCCGACCCGCCCGCTGCCGATCGCCGCCGCGTAAGAGAGCGCCAGCGCTTCGGCGCCCCCGCTCGCATCCTGCGCCACGGCGAACAGCGAGATCAGGCCCGAGCCGCGCTCGTAATCGCGACGCAGCGCCGTTCCCGGCCCCTTGGGCGCGACCAGGAAGACGTCGAGGTCGGCGCGTGGTTTGACGAGCTCGAAGCGGATGCTGAGCCCGTGCGCGAAGCTGAGCGCCGCGCCCTCGCGCAGGTTGGGCGCGACCTCGTCGGCATAGATCCGGCCATGATCCTCGTCGGCCGCCAGCATCACGACGAGATCGGCCTGCGCGGAGGCCTCTGCCGACGTCATGACGTCGAAGCCGTCCTTCGCCGCTTTCTCGCGCCGCTGCGAATGAGCGGGCAGGGCGACCGTGACCGCGACGCCGCTGTCCCTGAGGTTCAGCGCCTGGGCGCGGCCCTGATTGCCATAGCCCAGGATCGCCACCCGCTTGCTCCGGATGATCGCGAGGTCGGCATCGGCATCGAAATAGACGCGCATCAGTCTTCCTTCGCAGCCTGAAGCTGAGCTAGGGCATCCGCGATCGCCCCGCAATCGAGCGCCGCCTCGAAGCGCGGCCAGTCCGCGGGCGGCTGGCGGCGGAACCAGGTATATTGGCGCTTGGCATATTGGCGGGTCGCGATCTTCCCCGCGGCGAGCGCTTCCTTGCGTGTCGTCTCGCCGCGCAGGAAGGCCGCGATTTCGGGCACGCCGATCGCCCGCATCACCGGGGCAAGCGCCGGCAGCCTTCGCTCCAGCAACAAACGAACTTCTTCAATCCCCTCATTCGAAATGATTTTCTCGAATCGCTCGTCGCAGCGCGCGTGGAGCCAGTCGCGCGGCGGCAGCAGGATGAGCGGCGCTAGCGCCACCGCCTCTCTTATCCCTCCGGCCTTTTCCGCCTGCCAGGCCTTGAGCGTCCGACCGGTCGAGCGCACCACTTCGAGCGCGCGCGCCGTCCGGATCGTGTCGCCCGGCCGGATCCGCGCCGCCGCCTCCGCATCCTCGCGGGCCAGCGCCGCTTGCGCTTCGGCAACCGGCAATGCCCTGACGGCTGCCCGCACCGCCGGGTCGATCTCCGGCACCGGCGCGATCCCCTCTATGAGGGTGCGGATGTAGAGACCGGTCCCTCCGGCCAGGATCGGCAGCTTGCCCGCCGCGTGCGCCTCGGCGATCGCGGCTTTGGCGTCCGCCGCCCAGCCCGCCGCCGAACAGGCGTCGGCGCCGTCGCGATAGCCGTAGAGCCGGTGCGGCGCGCGCGCCTCATCCGCCGGGGCGGGCCGGGCCGAGACGATTCGCAAGTCGCGATAGACCTGCGCACTGTCGGCGTTGACGATCACCCCGCCGACCGTTTCCGCCAGAGCCAGCGCCAGCGACGACTTGCCGCTGGCGGTCGGCCCCGCGATAAGCGCGAGTGGCGGTTTCGAAGGGGCCTTCATGTTCATCGCGACCCTGATAGCAAAGGAGCGGCTCGCGCGCGGCGATATTTCGGCGGCTCAGGACGCGCTTGGCGGATCGGCGGGCCACGACTGGGTCGAAGAGGGCATCGCCTGCGACCTCATCCTGGCCTGCGCCCCCGAAGCCGCACGCGCCGCGCTCGAAGGACTGCTCCTTGGCGTCGACGTCGTGGTCCAGCCCGCGCAAGGGCGCCGCAAGCGCCTTTTGGTGGCCGACATGGATTCGACGATGATCTCCGTCGAGTGTATCGACGAGCTCGCCGATTATGCCGGCCTCCGCACCGAGGTCGCCGCCGTGACCGAGCGCGCGATGTTGGGCGAACTCGATTTCGAAGCGGCGCTCGATGCGCGCGTCGCTCTCCTGAAGGACCTGGACGCGCGGATCATCGACCATTGCTACGAACAGCGCGTCCGCGCCACCCCCGGCGCTCTCGCTTTGGTGCAGACCATGTCCGCCAACGGCGCCTATTGCCTGCTCGTCTCGGGCGGGTTCGGCCGCTTCGCCGACCGGGTCGCGATCGACATCGGCTTCGACGCCGCGGTTTCGAACGACCTGCACATCGTCGAGGGGCGCCTGAGCGGCACGGTCGGCAAGCCGATCGTCGGCGCCGAAGCCAAGCGCCGGGCATTGCTCGACGCGGCCGCCGCGCGCCAGATTCCGCTCGGCGACACCCTCGCTATCGGCGACGGCGCCAATGATATCCCGATGCTCAAGGCGGCCGGGCTCGGCGTCGCCTATCACGCCAAGCCCGCATTGATCGCCGCCGCGGACGCCCGCATAGAGGCAAACGACCTCACGGCCTTGCTTTACGCGCAGGGCTACAAACGGGAGGATTGGGCCGACTAGATCCTCCCCGGCATTTGCCGGGGAGGGGGAGCGAGCATGCGAGGCAGGTCCGGGGGACCTGCCGACCGCGCAGCCCGATGCGGAGCATCGGTGGGCGCAGCATGGTGGAGGGGCCTCTTTGAAGATTTCCCCTCCACCATGAGCAGGAACGCAGTGCCCCGCACTGCGTAGCCCTGTCCGGGGGACAGGGCGACCTGCTCATTTCGGACGGTCCCCCTCCCCGCGAAATCGCGGGGAAGACAGAAGTCAGGAAGGCCGGCTCATGTCGGCGGCGATGGCGGCCAAAGCGAAGGCGACCGAGCGTTCGCCGCATTCGAAGCTGATGCCCACGCCATCGTCGGCGAGGATGCGCACCCGGCCCAGGATCGCGCCGGCATCGGGATGGCGCAATTCGACGCTGGCGCCGAGGGCGGGTCTCGCATTGGTCTCGAGGAAGGCGCCCGAGGCCGAGACTTCGCGCAGCGCGGCCGGCGCCGGATGCTCGGCGATCAGCACGCACATTCGCCGACGACGCCAGCGCGTCTGCATGAATGTGCGGCTCTGGAGGCTCTGCGTCGCGGCCATCTTTCGCTCCCTGTCGAGAGCCTTTTAGGCCGCGCCCGCAAAAATTCGGTTAAGGCCCGACCGGGAAGCAGGCTTGGCGGGCCTGGGCACAAGCGCGCTCGGCCGCGGCGCGGTTCGCGAGCGGCCCGGCCTGCAGCCGGAACACCGCGCCCGCGCGCACGACATATGGCTGCAGCCCCGCCAGCCGGCCGCTGATCGCACTCCAGGCGCGACGCGCACCGGCATCGCTGCTGAACGCACCGAGCTGAACCCGCCAGCGCCCCCCAGCCGCGGCGGCGGCAGGCGCGGGCTGGGTGCCGGTTGTCGTTGTCGTGGTGGTCGTCGTGCGCGTCTGCGGCCTCGGGCGCGGCGGCTCCGGCGGCCGGCTCCGGGTCGCGGCCGGCGTGCGCGGCGGGTCCGCCGCCGCCATCTGCGTCGCTGGCGCGGCGCTCGGCTGCGCGCGGGCCAGCTCGGCGCCGCGTGCCCGGTCCTCGGCCGAAATGCTCGGCTCCATCGCTTGAAGCTGGGTCACCGCGGGCGGCAGGCCGGCGGCGGCGGCCCGGCTCATCAGCGCGTAGGCGCGGGGCAGGTCCTGGCCGACCAGGTCGCCGTTGAAGAGCGCAGTGCCCAGCACATATTGGGCGCGCGGATCGCCGCGGCCGGCGGAGCGCTCGATCCAGGGCATCGCCTCGCGGCGCCGTCCGTTCTGGAACAGCAGCAGCCCGTAATTGGCCTGCGCGTCCTCATGGCCCTGGCGCGCGGCGCGCTCATACCATTGCTCGGCGAGGTTCGAATTCTGCGGCACGCCGCGGCCCAGGAAATAAGCCTGGGCGATATTATATTGCGCGTCGGCGTCACCGCGGTCGGCGAGCGGACGCCAATTGCCGATCGCCAGCGGGTAATTGCCCGCCTGCCAGGCCTCGATCCCGGCGCGTACGTTCGGCGCCGCGACCCTGACCGGCGCACCTGGCGGCGGCGCGGCGGGTGGGGCCTCCTGGGCGGCGGCGGTTCCGGTAAGGGTGAAGGCGGCGGCGAGCAGCCAGGCGCGCGTCTTGGTCGTCATCGCAAAAAATCCCTCTCACCGGATCGGCATAAGAGCCTTTGCCTAGCGGCCATTGCTTAACGCCGCCTTAGCATAAGAATCGGCGCCCTGGCCATGTGCGCGCCGTCGCGCCCAGGGCCGGATTCATGGGGCCGGCGTTAACCAGATTTTAGCAAGCTTGGGGCCAAACCGCCTTTCGAATGTGGGGAATTGAGGAAAATTAGATGCGGGTATTGGCATTGTCCTCTCAGAAGGGCGGGTCGGGCAAGACGACCCTTTCCGGCCATCTCGCCGTGCAGGCGCAGCGGGTCGGCTATGGCCCTGTCTGCCTGATCGACATCGACCCGCAAGGCTCGCTCGCCGATTGGTGGAACGAACGCGAGGCCGAGATGCCCGCCTTCGCCCAGACCACGGTCGCGCGCCTGGGCGCCGATCTTGAAGTGCTTCGCCAGCAGGGCTTCCGCCTCGCCGTCGTCGATACGCCGCCCGCCATCACCATGGCGATCCAGTCCGTCATCCAGGTCGCCGAGCTGGTCGTCATCCCCACACGCCCGAGCCCGCACGATCTTCGCGCCGTCGGCGCCACCGTCGATCTGTGCGAGCGCGCCGGAAAGCCTTTGATCTTCGTCGTCAACGGCGCCACGCCCAAGGCCAAGATCACCTACGAGGCCGCGGTCGCCTTGTCGCAGCACGGCACCGTCGCCCCGGTCACCATCCACCACCGCACCGATTTCGCCGCCTCGATGATCGACGGCCGCACGGTGATGGAGGTCGATCCCAAGTCCCGCTCCGCCAATGAGATCGTCGAGCTGTGGGACTATATCGCCGACCGCCTCGAGAAGAATTTCCGCCGCACGGTCTTTTCCGCTCCCGGGCAGATTCCGCACCCGCTCGCCCAGCGTCACGCGCCCGGCTTCGGCCGCCGCGTGATCGGCCAGTGAGGGGGAGGCGATGATGAACGAAGCACGGCCTTTCGCCTCGCTCTCTTCCGGCCTTTTGGCGCGCAAGGGCGCCGCCAAGCCGGCGATGCGCCCGCAGGGCTTCAACGGCGGATTCGAAGATCTCGGCTGGAACGACATGGGCCCCGAGCCCGAGGAGGATCTGCCCGAGCACGTTCCGAGCTCGATCGCGGCGTTGACTCCCGCGCCCAAACATCATCAGGAAGACGCGCCCGAGCCCGAAGTGATCGCCCAGCAGCGCGCGATCGCCGAAAGCTACGAGGCCGAAGAGGTCGTCGAGGAAGCGCCCGTCGAGCTGGTGCCCGTCGAAGAAGCGCCTGCCGAAGAAGCGCCCGCGCCGCTTCCCGCGCAAATCGTCACACTGCCCCGGCGGGTCGCGGCGGCCGGTCTCGGCAGGAAGGCCGCCTTCACCCTTCGCGTCGATGCCGAGCGCCATCTGCGCCTCCGCCTCGCCAGCGCCGTCACCGGCCGTTCGGCCCAGCAGATCGTGACCGAGGCGCTCGACCATTTGCTTGCGTCACTTCCCGAAGTCGAAGCGCTGGCCGAGCGGATTCCCGCCTCGGGCGGCAGACAAAGTTGACAAGAAAAGGCTGATGCGATGACCAGGACCGCCTTCAATGCCGCCGCCTCGACCCTGATCGTCGCGATGACGATGACGGGCTTCAGCGGCCAGTCGGACGCGATGCGCCGTCTCGGCGATCCTGCCCGCGCCGAAAGCCGCGCCGACCGCCAGGCCGGGCAATTCCACGCCCAGGCCGCGCGCGCGTTGCAGGAGGGTCAGATCGCCCCCGCGCAGGCCGCGATGGAGCAGGCGGTGGCTTTGGCGCCGCGCGACGCCGGCTATCGCCAACTGCTCGCCGACATCTATCTGAAGGCCGGCCGCTTCGAATCGGCGCGCACGACCTATTCGGACGTGCTGGAGCTCGATCCCGCCAACATCCGCGCCGCCTTGAGCGTCGCTCTGATCCAGATCGCCCAGGGCAATCCGCGCGCCGCAATTTCGCGGCTCGACGACATCGCCGGGCGCGCTCCGGCCGCCGATGTCGGCCTCGCTTACGCGCTCGCCGGCGAAACCGGCCGCGCGGTGCAGATTCTCGAAGAGGCCGCCCGGGCGCCCGGCGCGACCGCGCGCACCCGCCAGAACCTCGCTTTGGCTTATGCCATGTCCGGCGATTGGCGCCGCTCCCGCGCCGTCGCCACGCAGGACCTCTCCCCGGCCGAAGTGCCGGCGCGCATGCAGCAATGGGCGTCGCTCGCCCGTCCCGGCGGCGCTCCGGCCCAGGTCGCGGCCCTGCTCGGCGTGAGCCCGGCCGAGGATCCTGGCCAGCCGGTCCGCCTCGCTTTGGCGCCGGCCGCCGCCGCGCCGGACCGGGCTTTCGCCGAAGCGCCTCCCGCTCCCGCGGTGCAGCCGAATCCCGTCTTCTCCGGCTCCGGCCCCGCCTTCGTACCGCCTGCTTCGGCACCGGTCGCGGCGCCGGCGCGCGAAACCCCGGCCCAATTTGCCGAGGCGCCGCCCGCTGAAGCGCCCGCTTTCTGGGTGCCCACCGCGCAATCCTATCAGGCCCCCTATGAGGCGCCGGTCGAGAGCGGCGACGTGCAGACCGAGCCGGCCGCGCCCGCGCCAGAAGTCCGCGTCCAATATGCTTCGGCTGTCCGCAGCCTGACGGCGCCCGAGCCGACCCTGATCCGCGCGGCGGCGGTCACCCGGGTGCCCGCGCCCATCTTCCAGCGCGCCCGGCCGCAGGTCGCAATCGCCAGCGGCTCGGCGCCCATCGTAGTCCAGCTCGGCGCCTTTTCGAACGAGCGCAATGCCGAGCGCGCCTGGCTGCAGGTTTCGGAGCGCCACCAGATCGAGGACCGCCGGCCCCTGACCACGACTATCGCCATCAACGGGCGGACGCTGCACCGCGTCGCCGTGTCGGGCTTCGCCTCGGCCGGCGATGCCCAGCGCCTCTGCGGCCAAATCCGGCAGCAGGGCGGCGTCTGCTTCGTCCGCGGCCAGGCCGGCGATGCCTCGATCCGCTGGGCGGCCCGCTACGCCGACCCGCGCCAGCGCGACGCTTGATACGCTAAGGGACGATCAATTCCCCCTTGAGAGGGCGGCGGGCCGGCCAAGGCGCGCCGCCCTTTTCGTTCATTCGTCGAATTCGAGCGCGGCGGCGGCGCCGCCTTCGCCGAGCTTTGGCCGGCCCGGCTCCGCCATGACCGGCTCGGAACCGCCGCGGCCCGGCGGCTTGCGCGGTGGCTTCCGCGGGGGCCTCGGCAGCGGCGGCTGGCGCCGGCGCGAGATCAATCTGAGGATTTCTCGGATGATGCCTTCGCTCGCCATCGCCTATTCTCCTGCCTAGGCGGAGATGGGAGGCGGCGGCGCCTTTTGCTAGGCCCGCCGCTCGCGCGTCAGCAAATCGAGGCAGGCCATCCGCACCGCGACGCCATATTCGACCTGGTCGAGGATCGCCGAACGGACGGGATCGTCGGCCAGCGCGCCGTCGATCTCGACGCCGCGGTTCATCGGCCCGGGGTGCATCACGATCGCGCCGGGCGCGTGGGCGTCGAGCCGTTCCGGGGTGAGGCCGTAGCGCGCGTGATAGTCGGTCAGGGTGTCGGGAAACGCCTCCTCCATCCGCTCGCGCTGGATGCGCAGCATCATCACCACATCGACTCCGGATATCCCCTCGTCGAAATCGGTGAAAAGCGGGCAGGGCGCCGCTTTCGGCAGCAAGGCCTGCGGCCCCACCAGCCGCAGCTCCGCCCCGAGCAGGGGCAAGGCGCGCAGGTTCGATTTGGCGACCCGGCTGTGCACTATGTCGCCGCAGATCGCGACCTTCAGCCCTTCGATCCGCCCGAACCGGCGCCGCATCGTCAGCGCGTCGAGCAGCGCCTGGGTCGGGTGCTCGCCGGCCCCGTCGCCTGCGTTGATCACCGGGCAGCCCATCAGCGCCGCGACCTCGGCCGCGGCCCCGTCCGCCTCGTGGCGGATGACGAGGATGTCGGGGCCCATCGCGTTCAGGGTCAGCGCGGTGTCGATCAGGCTCTCGCCTTTGCGCACGCTCGAGGCCGCCGGATGGAAGTTGGAAACCTGCGCGCCGAGCCTCTTGCCGGCAAGCTCGAACGAAAAGAGCGTCCGCGTCGAATTCTCGAAAAAGGCGTTGATCTGGGTCAGCCCGGCGAGGCGCTCGTCGGCCTTGCGCGCGCCCCGGTTGAACGCGATCCACGGCTCGGCCGCGTCGAGGATCGCGAGGATGTCGGAAGCGGAGAGCCCCTCGATCCCGAGCAGGTCGCGGTGCGGGAAGGGGGCGTCCATCGAGGCGGCGCTCTAGCTTGCCGCGTGCCCCAATGCAAAGGGCCCCGCCACCTTTAAGGTGACGAGGCCCTTCACTCGCAATGCCGGAATCGATTATTCGCCGGCGGTCAGGTTGACCGTGGTGAGTTCGCACAAATTGACGCCGCGGGCATCGGTGGTGTCGCCGTCGTCATAGGTGGCGCGGATGTCCCACTGGCACTGGGTCTCGCCGCGCGGGAAGCTGATCTGCGCCGACTCGCCGTTGGCGAGCACGTCGCGGCCAAGGATGTCCGGACCCCATTGATCGTCGCCGGTCGGCGAGACGTTGAGCGTGACCACGACATGGCCGGTCTGGTTGTTGAGCGTGAAGTTCTGATTGGTCTGGTCGCCGGCCGGAGCCGCCGGTGCTTCGCCGCCGCCTGCCGTGTTGTCCGCGGGCGCCGCCGGCGCCGCCGTGTTGGCCGGAGCGGCCTTGTTGCTGGTGGCCGCCTGGTTGCAGCCCGCAAGGGCCAGCGCCGAGGCGAGAACGGCGCCCGTGATGTAAAGCTTCTTCATGTAACGAATCCCCCGAAAATGGCGTGGAAGCACTCACATAGGCCGTTTTCGCGTCCACGCAATGACGCAGTTCCGCCGCCTTCGTTCCGCGGGCGGATGGGTTCGGAATGGGCCGGGCCGAAGCGGCAATGCTTCGGGCGCCCGCCCGCGGAAAAGCGCGATCGTTACGGCGTCAGCGTGACCGTCGCGACCTGGCACAGATTGACTCCGCGCATGTCGGTGGTGTCGCCGTCGTCATAGGTCGCGCGGATGTCCCACAGGCATTGCGACTCGCCGCGCTCGAACGTGATTTCCGCCGATTCGCCGTCGCCGAGCACGTCGCGGCCCAGAATATCGGGGCCCCAACTATCCTCGTTCGAGGCCGAGACGTTGAGCGTGACCACGACATGGCCGGTCCGGTTGAGCACGGTGAAATTCTGCCGCGCCTGTCCCTGAACCTCGGCGCTCGGCGCGGCGCCGCCCTCGGCCTCGGCGGGGGCCGCCGGAGCGGGCGCCGGCGCTGCCGGGGCAGGCGTGTTGGTGCTTTCAGCCGGCTTTTCGCCGCTGCCGGCCTGGATGTTGCAGCCCGCCAGGACCAGCGTCGATCCGAGCAGCATGGCCGCGAAATGTCTTTTCTTCATGCGAATCCCCCTCGTGAAATGCGCCCGAGGCATAGCGCCTTCGCGGCGAATCTCAATCCGCCCCTGAACCGCTTTCGCTCATGTCGACGCCGCGGCCCGGCGCTCAGCGCCGCAAATGCCGGTTCAGGAATCTCAAATAGGCTTCCGAGGCGTCGATCCGGTTCTGCTTGCGGAGGAAACCATGGCCTTCGTCCGGGAACACGACATATTCGACCGGCACATTGTTGGTCCGCACGGCGGCGACGAGTTCGTCGCTCTCCACCTTGAGCACGCGCGGGTCGTTGGCGCCCTGGACGACGAGCAGCGGCCGGCGGATATTGGCCGCGTGGAAGAGCGGCGAGATTCGCCGGTGGCGCTCGGCGTCGGTCGCGGGATCGCCCATCTCGTCGAAGAGAGCGATGCGCTGCGCGCCCCACCAGGCCGGGATCGAGTTCAGCGTCCGCACCCAATTGGTGACCCCGAATATGTTGACGCCGACGTCGAACGTGGCCGGATGGAAGGCCATGGCCGCCGCCGTCATGTAGCCGCCGTATGAGCCGCCCATCACCGCGACACGGTCGGAAATCCAGTCGTGGCCGGCGAGCCAGTCGCGCGAGGCGACGACGTCCCTGAGGTCGACGTCGCCGTGGCGCCGGTCGTCCATATGGTAGAAGGTCTTGCCGTAGCCCGACGAGCCGCGATTGTTGATCGCGTAGACCGCATAGCCGTTGTTGACGAGGTGCTGGACCATCGCCGAATAGCCGCGCCGGCTCTGCCCGCCCGGCCCGCCATGGACGAACACGATCGCCGGCACTGGATCGGCCGCGCTGGCCTCGCGCGGACGGTAGAGGATGCCGGGGATCTGGGTTCCGTCATAGGAGGCGAAGCGCGCCACCGTCGCATTGACCAGCTGGCGCTCATCGATCGCCGGGTTGAGCGCCCGGGTCAGCCGCCGCGCCTGGCCGGTGGCGAGGTCGGCGACGAAGATGTCGCTGGGCGAGGTGTCGGAGGCCACGGTGAAGGCGATCATCGTCTCGTCGCGGTTGAAGCGCACGCCGCCCAAATCGCCCTCGGGCACACCGCGCAGTTCGACCGCCCGCCCCGAGCGCGTGTCGGTGATGGTCAACCGGCTCGATCCGTCCTCGTTGAGCGCATGGACCCGGTAGCGGCCGGAATTGGAGAACATGACGAACATCACGTCCCAATCGGCCTGGAGCATCGGCGCGCGCTCGCCGCTGGCGAGGTCGTAGCGCCAGGCCTGGTCGAACTCGCTGGTCTCGTTGGTGCCGTAGACAAGCGCCCGCCCATCGGGGGTGAAGCCGTAGGAGCCGAAGGCGACATTTCCCTGGTGAGGCGTGATCAGGCGGGGCGGCCCGTCGCCGCCGGCCTCGGCGAGATAGACGTCGCTGTCGGCGCTGCTGTTCGCCTTGCCGAGCGAGATATAGCGGCCGTCGCGCGATACCTCGCCCGGCTGATATTCGCCGCTATTGCGGTAGATCAGGCGCCGTTCGTAGGTCGCGGCGTCATAGGCATAGACGTCAAAGGCGCGCGGCTCGCGTTCGTTGCTGCTGACGTAGAAGGTCCGCCCGTCGGCGCTCCAGCCCATGAACCCGGCTTTGAGATTCTGACCCGGCGTCAGGTCCCGGACCGTACCGTCGGCGAGGCGGACATAGACATGGTTCAATTCGTTGCCGCCCTGGTCGGCCGTGAAGAGCACGCGGTCGTCATTGGGGAAATAGCTGACCGCGAAGGTCGCGTTGCTGGTCGACTGGCTGATCTGCGCCGGATCGCCGCCCGCGACCGGAAGCGTATAAGCGTTGAAGACGCCGCTCTTGTCGGAGCTGATCAGGAGATTGCGGCCGTCGCGCGAAAAGGCGATGCCGTCGGCCGATGGCATGCCGAAACTGGTCGTCTCGAAGAATTGCCGGGCGGTGTAGCGCGCCGGCTGCGCGGCGGGCTGCGCGGCTTGGTCGCCGGCTCCGGCGGCAAGGGCGGCGCCCGGAAAGGCGCAGGCGGTGGCGAGCAGGGCGGCGGCAAAGCGAATCGTCGGCATCGAAAAATTCCTCCATTGGTGTATTAGACAGCTACGACACCTTCGCATTCCTGTCCAGCGTCGGGGCGTATTGGGTAGGGACCCTAGCCCATGCACAAAGCGTCGATCGCGCCCTGGAGGATGTAGGCGGCGGCCATTTTGTCGACCAGCTCGGCGCGCCGCGCGCGGCTGGTGTCGGCGTCGATCAGGGTCCGGGTGACGGCCAAGGTCGACCAGCGCTCGTCCCAGAGCAGGACCGGCAGGCCGATCGGCTCGAGATTGCGGGCGAAGGCGCGGACCGATTGAGTGCGTGGGCTGTCGCTGCCGTCGAGGTTGAGCGGCAGGCCGACCACGATCCCGGCCGCGCCCTGCGCCGCGGCCAGCGCCTTCAGCCGCTCCAGATCGCGCGCGAATTTGGTTCGGCGGATCAGGGAAGCCGCCGTGGCGATCGTCCACCCCGCGTCGCAACAGGCCGTGCCGATCGTCCTGGTGCCGACATCGAGCCCGAGCAGGCGCCCGCCGCCGGGAAGCGCCTCGCGAAGGTCGGCGATTCGGTCGGTGATCATCGCCGTCCCTCAAAGGCCGCCAGCCGGCGCTCGGCGTCCGCCCGGACGTTGGCCCAGAACAAGGCGTAATCGTAGACGTGGTAATTGTTGCCGGGCAGCGCATAATTGCCCACCGCCGGCAGTGCGTCATTGTCGCCGATCAGAAGGAAGCCGCGCAGATCGCAGCGCGCCGGCACGCGGCCGGGCCGCAAGGCCGCGGCGCTCATATCCTCATTGGGGACGAGCGCCCCGAAATTCGCGCTCGCCGGCGCGCCGCCGCCGCGCGCGCCGGTCAGCGGGTTGGTGCACAGCATCGCCGATCCCGCCCGCCGTGCGCCGCCCGGACCCACGCTCTCGTCATAGGCCTCGGTGACCTGGCTCGGGTCGGCCGGCTCGGAGAAGCTCTGCCAGGAAAGGATGCAGGCCGCCTCGTCGGCGCGTTCGCAGGCGGGGAAGGGCAAAGCGGGCAGGTCCGCGGTTACCGAGACCGGCCAGCCCACCAGATAGGCCGCGACCACGCGCCGCGCCTCGGGCGCGCCCCTGATCCGCTCCTGCAGCAGCCGCATCAGATGCGCGCTGCCCTGGCTGTGCGCGGCCAGGATGATCGGCCGGTCCGCCGGCGCCTGGCGCAGGAATTCCTCATAGGCCGCGAGCACATCGCGATAGGCGAAATCGAGCGCGCGCCGCGCATTGTCCTCGCTGGTCAAAAAGGCGCCGAACGTCGCCTGGCGATAACGCGGCGCCCAAATGGCGCCCACCGAATTGAACGCGCTCGCCTGAGAGCGCACGAACAAAGCCGCCCGGTCGCGCGATTCCGGATCGTCGACGGGGGCGTTCCACGCCGAAGACTCCATGAAGCTGGTCGGGTGGACGAAGAAGACCGAGGCGCGCGGATCGGCGGCCGGGCGCAACCCCTCGGGCGTCCACAAGGCCGGGTTGCCGGCGATATCGGGCCGGGCGATCCACAGCCGCGCCTGGCCATAATCGGCGCCGGCCGGCATCGGCACGTCGCGAAATTCCATGCTCGGCACCATCGCCCAGCGCAAAAGCTCCCTCTCGAAATAGCGATAGAGCCCGGCGCCGACGATGAACAACACGGTCAGCCCCGCAATCACCCACAGGAACCGCACCGCCGGATGAGATCTCTTCCTGGCCATGCGCTCTCCAAGCCCAAGCGCCGCCCGCTTGCAAGCGGCGCGTTGCCAGCGGGCCGGCGTTGCGGCAAGACCGGTGGGGGGAAGGGAGCGCCATGACCGACCAGCGGACCGATCACGCGCCCTGGCCGATGCGCGCGGCTTTGCTGTTCGGGCTCGGGGCTCTCTCGGGCCTGATCGTCGATCTGCTGATCCGCGGCGACGCCGGCACCTACTGGTCGGTGACCGACTCCATCCTCCGCCTCAGCCTCGCCACGTTCGTCGCCGTCGCCGGCGTGCTCTTCGCGTTCACGCTGGAGCGGGTCCGCTGGCGCTGGTCGCTCGCCTTCGCGCTGGTGACGGGGGCGGTGCTCGGCGCCGTTTTCTACTGGAATGCGAGCCCCGAAGGCGACGCGCCCGACGATCCCTGGCACGTCTTCGCCGCTTTTCTTGCGGTGGCGATCGCGGCGCCTCTCTTCCAGACCGCCCGCGACGAAGGCGGGCGCCGCTTCCCTTATGGGCCGGTGCACGCGCATGTCTGGGCCAATGTCGTGCTCTGGTGCGCGGCCTGGCTGTTCGTGCTGATCGCTTGGCTGCTCGTGCAATTGCTGGCGCAGCTGTTCCTGTTGATCGGCATCGAGCTGCTGCGCACCCTGCTCGAGAAGAGCTGGGCGAACTGGATGCTGGTCGGCGGCGCGCTCGGCGCGGCGATCGGCCTGCTGCGCGACCGCGACCGGGTGGTCGGCGTTCTGCAGCGGGTGGTGACGACGATCCTGTCGGTGCTCGCCCCGGTGCTCGCTGTGGGCCTCGTCCTGTTCGAGCTGGCGTTGCCCTTCACCGGCCTCGACACGCTCTGGGAGCAGACCAGGTCGACGACGCCGATCCTGCTCACCTGCGTGTTCGGCGCTTTCATCCTCGCCAATGCGGTGATCGGCACCTCGCGGGAAGAGGAATCGACCGTCAAGTTCATGCGCTGGAGCGCGATGGCGCTGGGCGCGGTGATGCTGCCGCTCGCGCTCGTCGCCGCGATCTCGACCGGCCTTCGTATCGGCCAGCACGGCTTCACGCCCGCGCGCCTGTGGGCGATAGTGTTCGTCGCCATCGCGATCGCCTGCGCTGCGCTCTATCTCTACGCGCTGGTGCGCGGGCGGATGGGCTGGGCCGAACGGGTCCGCCCGGCCAATATCCGCCTCGCCATGGGGGTCTGCCTCATCGCCCTGCTGCTGGCGACGCCGCTCGTCCCGTTCGGCGCGATCTCGACCGGCTCGCAGCTCGCGCGGCTCGATTCGGGCGAGGTGCCGCCCGCCGAGTTCGACTGGCGGGCGATGCGCTTCGATTTCGGCCCGAGCGGCGTCGCCGCGCTGGAGCGGCTGAAGGCCGAAGGCGCCAATCCGGAAATGCGCCGCCTCGCCACCGCCGCGCTCGCCGCCGAGCATTCGTTCCAGGTGGATACGCCACGCGAGATCCGCCAGCGCGAGCAGGCCCGTCACGCGCTCGTCGTCCTGCCCGCCGGCGCTCAGCTGCCGGAGGCGCTCAGCGGGAAAATCCTGACCGGGTCCAATTGCACGGACGGGGAGACCTGCGCCGTGCTGCTCGATCCCGGCGGGCAAAGCGCCATATTGGTCACGGCGAGCGTGTGCTCCCCGCCGGCCGTGGACCCCGTCGTCCTGGCCACCTGCTCCGCTCCCGTCACCCGCGCTTTCTATCTGCGCGACGGCCAATGGGCCCGGGAGGCGCAGACCGAGTCGACGGACGCGGCCGGGCGGGAGCGTCTCTCCCGGATCTACGCGACGCTCCGCCAGGGCCAGGTCGAGATCCGCCCCGTCCCGCGCCGGCAGGTCTTCATCGGCAACGAGGCGGTGGGCGAGGCCTTCGAATAGCCCGGTTGCCGCAGTGCAGCAGGGATGCTAGCCGCCCGCTCATGTCCGTCGACGCCGCCACTGTGCGCCACATCGCCAAGCTCGCCCGGATCGCCGTCAGCGATGCGGAGGTCGAGGCGCTGGCGCCTGAATTGTCCAACATACTGGGCTGGATCGAGCAGCTCCAGGAGGTCGACGTTTCCGGGATCGAGCCGATGACCGCGGTCATCCCCAACCTATTGCGGCTTCGCGAAGACGTTGTGACCGAAGGCGATGTCCAGGACAATATCCTCGCCAACGCGCCCGCGCCCGAGCACGGCTTCTTCGCCGTCCCCAAGGTGATCGAATGACCACGCTCACGGAGCTGGGCGTGGCCGCGATCCGCGACGGCGTCGCCGCCGGCACCTTCAGCGCCCGCGAGGTCGCTTCGGACTTCATCGCCAATGTCGAGGCCGCGCGCGCGCTCAACGCCTTCGTCGTCGAGACGCCGGACCACGCGCTCGCCGCCGCCGACGCGGCCGACGCCGCCCGCGCGTCGGGCGGCCTCAAGCCGCTCTCGGGCGTCCCGCTCGGCATCAAGGATCTGTTCTGCACGCGAGGCGTCCAGACCACGGCGGGCAGCCGCATCCTCGAAGGCTTTGAGCCGGTCTACGAATCCACCGTTTCGGCCAATCTGTTCGCGGCCGGCGCCGGCATGCTCGGCAAATTGAACATGGACGAGTTCGCGATGGGCTCGTCGAACGAGACCAGCGCCTGGGGCCCGGTCCTCTCGCCCTGGCGCCGCAACGACGGCGGCAATGTCGGCCTCACGCCGGGCGGCTCGTCGGGCGGCAGCGCATCGGCGGTCGCCGCGCGGCTCGCGCCGGGCGTGACCGGTACCGACACCGGCGGCTCGATCCGCCAGCCCGCCTCGTTCGTCGGCATCACCGGCTTCAAGCCGACCTACGGCCGCTGCTCGCGCTGGGGGATCGTGGCCTTCGCCTCGAGCCTCGACCAGGCCGGTCCGATGGCCCGGGACGTGCGCGACTGCGCGATCCTCCTCCAAGCCATGGCCGGCTTCGACGCCCGGGATGCGACCTCGCTCAAGCTCGATGTCCCCGCCTGGGAAGCGAACCTCGCCGCCGACGTCCGGGGCAAGAGGATCGGCATCCCCAGGGAATATCGCATCGACGGCGTCCCGGCCGAGATCGACGCGGTCTGGGAACAGGGCATCGCCTGGCTCAGGGACGCGGGCGCCGAAATCGTCGAGGTCTCGCTGCCCCATACGAAATATGCGCTTCCCGCTTATTACATCATCGCGCCCGCCGAGGCCTCGTCCAACCTCGCCCGCTATGACGGGGTGCGCTACGGCCTGCGCGTGAGCCCCGATCAGGGCAACCTCCAGGACATGTACGAGGCGACCCGCGCCGCCGGCTTCGGGCCCGAGGTCAAGCGCCGGATCATGATCGGCACCTACGTCCTTTCGGCCGGCTTTTACGACGCCTATTTCAACCAGGCGCAGAAGGTCCGAGCGCTGATCGCCCGCGATTTCGAGCGGGTCTGGGAGGCTTGCGACCTGCTCCTCACGCCGACCGCGCCCAGCGCTGCCTTCGGCCTCGGCGAAAAGAGCGCCGATCCGATCGCCATGTATCTGAACGACGTCTTCGCCGTCCCCGCCAGCCTCGCCGGCCTGCCGGCAATCTCGGTCCCCGCCGGCCTCGATGCGCAGGGGCTGCCATTGGGCCTCCAGATCATCGGCAAGGCGCTGGACGAGCAAAGCGTGCTCAACGCCGCTTTGGCCTTCGAGGAACGCGCCGGCTTCACTGCGCGCGCGCAGCCCTGGTGGTGATCGACCCGCGCCGCGCGAGCATGAAGCGCAGCGATCCGTAGAACAGCATGACCGAGAGCACTTCCTCGGAAAGCTCGCCGCCAAGGATCGCGCAGTGAAGCCCGAGACCGAACATCATTGTCGCGAGAATGAGGCTGTTGCGCGGGTTCACCAGCGGCTCGATGTTCGCGCAGCCGACCCGCGCCGCCAGCCAGCGGGACGCGGCCCGTGCGTTCAGCAGCCAGATCGCCACTGCGAAATCCAGCATCGTGAGGATCCCTCGCAACGCCGGATTGAAGAAATTGTGGAAATTGGTTTCCCGTTGATAATTCGCCTCCGCGAAGGCGCCGGTGGATTCGATATTGAAGATGCGTTGGCCCCAGCTGATTTCCTCGCCCGCGAACAGGATCGCCGCGATGGCCAGGAGGGCGGCGAATATCCGGCTCGGGCGATCCGCGCGACGCAGGCCGATCAGGAGCAGGGCGGCCGCGCCGATCGCGAGCAGGACGCTCAAATTCTCCAACAAAGCGTCTTCCTGAAAAATGCCCTTCGACAGATAGTCATGCGCAAAGTCGTAATGGACGATCCCGATGGCGTGGATCAGGACGAGCGCAAGAACCAGCATGACCTCCGAGCCCTCGGTCCACCAGCGTCCCTGGGCCAGATCGGCCGGCGCGGAACGCCAGCGTTCCAGCACGGCCGGTCCGATGAAGGCGAGCGCCAGCAGCGCCGCGCCCATCATCTGGACCACATAGTTCCGGTTCTCGATGCGGCCGTCGGGCGAAATCGTGCGCTCGAGCAGCAAGATCGCGCCGTCCGGATAAGCGAGCGCAAACAGACACCACAGGACGAACGCGCCGAACAGCGCCAGGCGAACTGCGCGAAGCAGCGGTTTCGACATGGCATACCCCCGGTCTTGGCTGCCGTTCGCGCAATCCGCGCAACCATCGGCAATTATTACAACATAGCGATAGCCCCGGGGGAAGCCTGGTTGACGCGCCGCTTGCATGCGGGCGGATTCGGCGGCATCGACCGCCGCCATGAGCGAAACGCATTCCACCTACCGCATTCAGGGCGCGACCGGCGATTGGGAGGTCGTGATCGGCCTCGAAGTCCATGCCCAGATCACGTCGAACGCCAAGCTCTTCTCGGGCGCGTCAACCGAGTTCGGCGCCGAGCCCAACAGCCAGGTCTCCCCGGTCGACGCCGCCTTCCCAGGCATGCTGCCCGTCCCCAATGCCGAGTGCATCCGCCAGGCGGTCCGCACCGGCATGGCGCTGGAAGCGAAGATCAACCGGTGGTCGCGCTTCGACCGCAAGAATTATTTCTACGCCGATCTCCCCCAGGGCTATCAGATCAGCCAGCTCTACCACCCGATCGTCGGCGAGGGCGCGATCGAGGTCGATCTTGACGCCGGCGCGACCAAGACGATCGGGGTCGAGCGCATCCATATCGAGCAGGACGCGGGCAAGCTGATGCACGATCAGCACCCGGCTTTCTCCTATGTCGATCTCAACCGCTGCGGCGTCGCCTTGATGGAAATCGTCTCCAGGCCCGATATGCGCTCGCCCGAGGAAGCCGGCGCCTATGTCCGCAAGCTGCGCGCGATCCTGCGCTACGTCGGCAGCTGCGACGGCAATATGGAGCAGGGCTCGATGCGCGCCGACGTCAACGTCTCGGTCCGCAAGCCGGGTGAAGAGCTCGGCACCCGCACCGAGACCAAGAACGTCAATTCGGTCCGCTTCATCATGGCCGTGATCGAGCATGAGGCGCGCCGCCAGGTCGATCTGATCGAGGACGGCGGAACGATCGTCCAGGAAACCCGCCTGTTCGACCCCGACAAGGGCGAAACCCGGTCCCTGCGCTCCAAGGAGGACGCGCACGACTACCGCTATTTCCCCGATCCCGATTTGCTCCCGCTTGAGCTGAGCGACGAATTCCTGGCGGAATGCCGCGCGTCCTTGCCCGAGCTCCCCGACGCCAAGCGCGCCCGCTATGAGAGCGAATTGGGCCTCAGCCCCTACAACGCCGCGGTCCTCACCGCCGACGTCACCACCGCCCGCTGGTTCGAGGAATTGCTCGCCGCCACCGGTAAATCGGGCGCGGAGATCGGCAAGGCCGCCTCCAACTGGGTCATCTCGGACCTGTTCGGCGCATTGAACCGCCTGGGCCGAACGATCGAGGACAGCCCGGTCATCCCGGCCCAGGGCGCCGAACTGCTCAGCCTGGTCGCCGACGGCACGCTCTCCGGCACGCTCGCCAAGCAGGTATTCGAAATCATGCTCGAAACCGGCGAGGACCCGGGAGCGATCGTCGAAGCGAGGGGCCTCAAACAGACCAGCGACACCGGGGCGATCGAGGCCGTGATCGCCGAAGTGGTTGCCGCCAACCAGGACAAGGTCGCGGAATATCGCGGCGGCAAGGACAAATTGTTCGGCTTCTTCGTGGGCCAGGTGATGAAAGCGATGGCCGGCAAGGCCAATCCCGGCGTGGTCAACGAGCTTCTGAAGAAGGCGCTCGGCTAGGCTTCCCACCCGGAAACTGCTAATCTCTCCCGCGCATCAAACAGGGGGAGGGCTGCCATGGCGCGCGCATTCTATCTGCTGTTCGGCGTTGTCGCTTATCTCATTTTCTTCGCGACCTTCCTTTATCTGATCGCCTTCGTCGGCAACCTGCCCTGGGTGCCGCGCACCGTCGATCGCGGGCACGAAATGGTGGGCATCGCGCACGCGGTGGCGGCAAATGTGGCGCTGATCGCCCTGTTCGGGCTCCAGCACAGCATCATGGCGCGCCAGGGCTTCAAGAAGGCCTGGACCCGGATCGTGCCGTGGCCGCTCGAGCGCAGCCTCTATGTGCTGTTCGCCAGCCTGGCGCTGATCGTGATGTTCGTCTTCTGGCACCCGATCCCGGCAATCGTCTGGAGCGTCGAGAACCAATATGCCGTCTACGCGCTCTGGGCCCTGTTCGGCCTGGGCTGGGCGATCGTGCTGATCAGCACGTTCCTGCTCAGCCATTTCGAATTGTTCGGCCTCTCCCAGGTCTGGGGCCACGTCCGCGGCACCGCGCCGCCGCCGCCCGCCTTCCGCACGCCTCTCTTCTACGCGCGGGTGCGTCATCCGCTCTATTCGGGCTTCATCCTCGCTTTCTGGGCGACGCCGCTGATGACCGCCGGCCATCTCCTCCTGGCGGCGGGCATGACGGTCTACATCCTGATCGCCATCCGCTACGAGGAGCGCGACCTGGTCTGGCTGTTCGGCACCCAATATCAGGATTATCGCCGCCGCGCGGGGATGCTGGTGCCGCGCTTCGGCCGGAGCGCGCGAGCAGGCTCAGAGCAACCGTAATTGCGCGCCCTGCGGCGGCTCGAACAGGTCGGTGCGCAAAGGCCTCTTGTCGAGGTTGAGGCCGTGCTTCCTGACCGCCCGTTCGAACCGCGTCTTGAGCAGATCCGCCCAAGGCCCTCGCCCGCGCATCCGGCTGAAGAAATCGGGGTCGTTGTCTTTTCCCCCGCGCAATGACTGGATGATGTGCATCACCTTGCCGGCGCGGTCAGGGAAATGTTCGTCGAGCCAGGCGCGGAACAAGGGCGCGACCTCATTGGGCAGGCGCACAGGAAGGTAGAAGCAGCCGAGCGCGCCCGCGTCGGCCGCCGCTTCGATAATAAGCTCGAGCTCGTGGTCGGTGATCCCAGGCACGACCGGAGCGATCGCCACCCAGGCCGGCACGCCGGCCTGCGCAAGCCGCTTGACCGCCGCCAGCCGCTTCCTTGCCGCCGGCGCCCGCGGCTCCAGCGTCCGTGCGATTTTCGGATCCAATGAGGTCACCGACAAAGCGACGCTGACCAGGCCCCGCTTAGCCATCGCCTCGAGGAGGTCGAGGTCCGCCAGCACCCGGTCCGACTTGGTCGTGATCGTCACCGGATGTCCGGTTTCGGCCAGCACTTCGAGGATCGAGCGCGTGATCCGCCATTTGCCCTCGATCGGCTGGTAGGGATCAGTGTTGGTCCCCATCGCGATCGGCCGGACGCTGTATCCGGGCTTCGCCAGCTCGGCGCGGAGCAGCCTGGCGGCGTCGGGTTTGGCGAACAATTTGCTTTCGAAATCGAGCCCGGGCGAGAGATCGTGGAAGGCGTGGGTCGGGCGCGCGAAGCAATAGATGCAGCCATGCTCGCAGCCGCGATAGGGATTGATCGAGCGGTCGAAGCCGATGTCGGGCGAGGAATTGCGGGTGATGATCGTTTTCGGCTTCTCGACCGTCACAATCGTGCGAAGCGGCGGCGGCTCTCCATCCAGATCCTCTCGCGAGTCAAGCCAGTCCCCGTCGGCCTCGCGGGCCGGAAGGTTGAAGCGCGTCGGGGTCGCATTTTCGGGTGCGCCGCGGCCGGCGCGGGCATCGGGTCGCATGTGCGAAGCTTAGGCCTCACCTGTGAACATAGCAAGAACACTCGTCATTCCAGCGAAGGCTGGAATCTCATTTTCTTCTTCCGCAGGGTGAACAAAGCGGCCGCAAAGGAAGTGGGATTCCAGCTTTCGCTGGAATGACGTGGGCTAGTCCTGGCCCATCGCCGTCTGCCGCGGCCGCGGGGCGATCCGCACGGCGCTCGGCCCCGGCAGCCCGGGGAAGCGCGGCCACAGCCCCTGGGTCAGCGCCAGCCGGCTCGGCGACTGGTCGCCGCCCCGCGCCTCGTAGATCCAATAGTTCCGAAGGATGATCGGGACGTAGCCGCGCGTCTCCCAATAAGGGATCGATTCGATGTAGAGCAAAGGATCGCTCTGGTCGTAGCGCGTATTCCACGCGGCGATCGGCGCCGGCCCGGCATTGTAGGAGGCGATCACCTTGGGCAGCAGCCCGCCGGTGCTCGACATGTCGCGCAGATATTCGAGATAGGATTGGCCATATTCGATGTTGACCGATGGCTGGTTGAGCGAGGCGGCGCTGAACGCCTCGCCGCGGGCGCGGGCCATGTCGCCGGCGGTGCCGGGGCGGACCTGCATCAGGCCGCGCGCGCCGACCGGGCTCACCGCGTCGGGCCGGAATTGCGATTCCTGGAGCGCGTGGGCGAAGGCCAGCGAGGAATCGACCCGCCAGCCCCGCGTCGGCCGCCAGTTCGGCGTCGGGTAACGCTCGTTCGGCCCGAAACGGCTGCCGCGCGGGCCGTTATGCGCGAGGTACATCTGCGTCCCGGTCAAATTGAGGCGCGCGGCGAGGTGGATCAAATGCGCATGGTCGCGCGGGTTCCCGATCTGGGCCTGGCGCCGGAGCAGCTCGGCCGCGAGGTCGTTTTCGCCGATCTCGCTCAAGGCGATCGCGGCGCGGGCGTTGCGCAGCCCCGAAAGCGCGCGCCAGTCGGCCTCGGTGAAGGTGGTCATGTCGGCCGGCGGATTTCGAAAGCCGAGCGCGCTTTGCGCGAGCAGGCCGTAGAAAGTCTCGCCGAGCCGGGCCGCGGCGCGCAGCCTGGCCTGGACCCGCTCGGGATGGCCGCCGGCGGTGTCGGCGCGTGCCGCCCAATAATGGCCGGCGGCGATCAGCTCCACGTCGTTCGAGCGCTCCGCGACTGTCGCGAAATGCTCGGAGGCGGCGGCGAAATCGCCCATCCGCCACGCGGCGAGGCCGGACACCCATTCGGCGTTGTGCGCATATTCGGTCGGCCCGTGCCGGGCGATGCCGGCGATCCGGCGCGCTTCGGTGTCGCTGCCGTTGAGGAAATAGACCCAGGCGATGCGCTGCTGGAAGGCGGTGCGCGCCTCGTCCGACAGCTCCGCGCTGCGGCTGTCGAGCAGGGCTTCGGCCTCGACCGGCCGGTCGTCGCGGATCAGCGGCTGGATCAGGGGCTCGAGCGCGTCGGCGACGGCATCGCCCCGGATCGGGCGCGGGCGGGCGCGGCGCGGCTGGCCGGCAAGCCCGACCAGCCGCTGCGCCCGCGGCAGATCGGGCAGATTCTCGGCGCCGCGGGTGCGGGCGATGCGGGCCAGCGCCTCGGCCTGCGGCAATTCGGGCGCTCGGGCGAGGAGCTCGGTCAACGGCCCCGTTTCGACCCGCGGCGAGCCCGGCATGGTATAGAGCATGGCACGCGCCAGATCGTGAAGCGGCCCGCTGCGCATCCCGTCGATCCTCCCGGCGGCGCCCGCCCAGTCCTGCGCCCGCAAGGTGGCGAAGATCGCGCGGTAATTGTCGCGCTCGGAAGCGCTCAATTGCGCGGGCGCGGAGATGGCGCGGCCCGAATCCTGCGCCGCTGCGGGCGCGGCGGCGAGGATCATGGTCGCGGCCAGCAAAGCGGCCTTCAGCCTCCCCATCACTTCAGCTCCTCCATCAGCATTTGCAGATCGGCCCAGGCATGCTTCTTCCAGCCGGGCATTTCGACGAGCTTTTCGGGCTTTATCGTTACCAAAGCCTTGACCGGCCCCGAGGGCGTCGAGATTTCGTGCCATTTGGCGCGCGCCCCGGCGACCGCCGATCCGAGCAAAGCCTTGCCGCATATGTCGCCGAACAGAAGCAGGAACCGGGGCGCGGCCAGGCCGATATGGTGCCGCGCGATCTCGGCGAGCCGCGCGGCGCTTCGCTCGTCGATCGCGCCGGTCGGCGTCCGGATCGGGGAGAGCGGGGCGAGATAGATCGACTCGCGGTCGCGCCCGATCGCGACCAGCATCTTGTCGAACAGCGTGCCGGCGTGGCCCGATATCAGCCCGCCGTCGTCCGAAGGCATTTCGACCATCACCATCAGACCCGCGCCGGGATCGCCCGATGGCGCGGCGCGCGCCGCCACGGGCGAGGCGAAGGGGATGTCGGCGGTCGCCGCGAGCCAGGCCCGCAAGGCGTCGAGCGTTTCGGGAAGGGCTGCCGGCGCCGGCTCGGGGGCGCCCGCCGCCTCCTTGGCCTTGGGGTTGAGCCAGTCGCGCGGCTCCTCGCCGACGATCACGTCGACTCCCGCTTCCTGCCACCAATCGAGGGCGCTCGCCGCCCAGTTCGAGGACATGGCCTCCCTTCCGCGCAAAGCTCATCCCCCTTTGAGTCGGGGCGGCGCGGGCTGGTCAATCGTAAAACTGCTGTTTATCTGCCGGATGGTTCGCGCTTTGCGACGACAGGAGTGGCGGAGACGGTGAATGGCTGAACGCGAGTCCATGCCTTACGACGTCGTCATCGTCGGCGCCGGCCCGGCCGGCCTCGCCGCCGCGATCCGCCTCAAGCAGCTCGCCCTCGAGGCGGGCCGCGAGCTTGGCGTCTGCATCCTCGAAAAAGGCTCGGAGGTCGGCGCCCACATCCTGTCCGGCGCGGTGGTCGATCCCAGGGCGCTCGACGAATTGCTCCCCGACTGGGCGTCGCTCGACAGCCCGCTCACCGTCCCGGTCACGAAGAACGAGCATTGGGTGCTGACCGCGAAGAAGAAATACGGCTTCCCGCACATCCTGATGCCCCCCTTCATGTCGAACAGGGGCACCTACACATTGAGCCTCGGCAATCTGTGCCGCTGGCTGGCCGGCCAGGCCGAGGCGCTCGGCGTGGAGATATTCCCCGGCTTCGCCGCGGCCGAGATCCTGTTCAACGAGGACGGATCGGTGAAAGGGGTGGCCACCGGCGACATGGGCGTCGCGCGGGACGGCACGCACAAGCCCGATTACCAGCCCGGCATGGAGCTGCACGGCCGCTACACCTTCTTCGCCGAGGGCGCGCGCGGCCACCTCACCAAGGAATTGAAGCGGATCTTCGCGCTGGAAAACGAGTGCCAGCCCCAGGTCTACGGCATCGGCCTCAAGGAGCTGTGGGACATCGACCCCGATCGCCACGAGCCCGGCCGGGTCATCCACACCCAGGGCTGGCCGCTCGACGACGCCTGGGGCGGCGGCTTCCTCTATCATCAGGACGCGGGCCAGGTCGCTTTGGGTTTCGTCGTCGCGCTCAATTACAAGAATCCGTATCTGTCGCCGTTCGAGGAATTCCAGCGCTGGAAGCAGCATCCGGCGATCCGGCAATTCCTCGAAGGCGGCCGTCGCGTCTCTTATGGTGCGCGGGCGATCAACGAGGGCGGCTGGCAGTCGGTGCCCAGGCTCGCTTTCCCGGGCGGCGCGCTGATCGGCTGCACCGCCGGATTCGTCAACGTGCCTCGGATCAAGGGCAGCCACACCGCGATGAAATCGGGCATGCTCGCCGCCGAAGCCGCCTTCGCCGCGATCGGGGCCGAACGCGGCAGCGACACGCTCGCCGATTACGAGCCGGCGTTGCGCGGCTCGTGGATCGCCCGCGAATTGAAGCTGGTCCGCAACGTCGAGCCTTTGGTCGCCAAATGGGGGGGGTTCGCGGGCACCTTGCTCGCCGGCGCCGACATGTGGATGCGCCAGCTCAAGATCGGACTGCCGTTCACGATGAAGCATCATGCCGACAATGAGACTTTGTGGCGCAAGGACCTCGCCACGCCGATCGACTATCCCAAGCCCGACGGCGCGATCAGCTTCGACCGCCTGTCCTCGGTGTTCGTCTCCAACACCAATCACGAGGAGGACCAGCCGGTCCATCTGACGCTCAAGGACCCCGACATCCCGGTCGCGGTCAATCTCGCGCTTTATGCGGGGCCGGAGCAGCGTTATTGCCCGGCCGGCGTTTACGAATTCGTCGAGGAAGGGGGGGCGCCCCGCCTTCAGATCAACGCGCAGAATTGCGTTCACTGCAAAACCTGCGACATCAAGGATCCGGCCCAGAACATCAACTGGGTCGTTCCCGAAGGCGGAGGAGGGCCCAATTATCCCAACATGTAAGCTTGCCGGGCGCGCCTCGCTCGCCGCCGCTTTGGTCCTCGCCGCCGCGCCCATGCAGGCGCGCGTCGAGCCCGCGTCGCCGCTCAGTTCCTATGTTCAGGCCCGCGCCGCGGCTTCGGCCGGCGCGCTCGATCGGGCCAGCGAGCGCTATGTCGCGGCGCTCGCCGCCGCGCCGGACAACGAGCTGATCGCCTCGCAGGCGCTCGGCCATGGGGTCATGGCCGGCAATTGGCCGCTCGCTCTCAATGCCGCGCATGTGCTCGAGCGGCGCGGCACGCTGCTTCCCGACGCCCGCCTGCTGCTGCTCGCCGACGCCTTCCGCGCCCGCAACTGGCCCGCCGCCGCGGCGCAGATCGAGGGCGTCGAGCGCGACCAATTGTTCGCCTTCGCGGCGCCTGTGCTGCGCGCCTGGCTCGCCTTCGGCTCGGGCCAGGGCGACCCGCTCGCTTCCCTGCCGGCAGAGGGCGGGACCGGGGTCGCCGCCGCTTATGCCGCCGAGCATCGCCCGTTGCTGATGCTGGCGATAGCCCGGCCCGGCGCCGCAGAACAGCTTGTCCGCGCCGCCAATTCGGCGGGCCCGCGCGGCGTGCGCCTCAGGATCGCCGGCGCCGCCTTGCTCGCCGGCCGCGGCGAGCAGGGCGCCGCTTTGGCCCTGCTCGAAGGAAATGGCGGCCCGATCGTCGCCGCCCGGGGCCTCATTGAGGCCGGGCGTCCCGTGCCCGGCGCGATCGGCGGCCCCGACGCCGGCATGGCCGAATTGCTGGTCCGCCTGTCGCTCGACCTGCACGCACAGGATCTGACCCCGCTGGCCGCGATGTTCGCGCGCCTGTCGACCTGGCTCGCGCCCGACAACAGCGAGGCCTGGATGGTCGCCGCGGAGCTGCTCTCGCAGCAGGACAAGCAAAGCCTCGCCGTGCCGTTGCTGGCCAATGTCGCCGCCGACGATCCGTTTGCGATCACGGTCCGCGACCAGCGCATTCGCATCCTCCTGGACGGCGGCGACCGAGACGCGGCGCTCGCCGACGCGCTGGCGGCAACCGGTGCGCCGGCGGCGGCGGCCACCGATTGGGTCCGCCTGGGCGAAGTCTATGGCGCGATGGGCCGCCAGGCCGAGGCCGCCGCCGCTTATGGCCGCGCGATCGACGTCCGCCGCGACGGCGACGAGGCGCAGCCCGAATGGGCCTTGTGGCTGATGCGCGGCGGCGCTCTCGACGAAGCCGGCAATTGGCCCGAGGCGCGCAATGCCCTCCAGCAGGCCTATCGGCTCGCGCCCGATCAGCCCTTCGTTCTCAATTATTTCGGCTACGCCCGGCTGGTCCGGCGCGAGGATCCCGCCGAGGCCGAGCGGCTGATCCGCGAGGCCCACAGCCGCGCCCCCGACAATAATGCGATCACCGATTCGCTCGGCTGGGCGCTCTATCTGCGGGGCCAAATGCCCGAGGCGATCGCGATGCTCGAACGGGCGGCGCAGGGCGAACCGGCCGACGTCGAGATCAATGAGCATCTCGGCGATGCCTATTTCGCTGCCGGCCGGCGCATCGAGGCGCGCTTCGCCTGGAAAGCGGCCCTGGTCTATGCCGAGGGCGCGGCCGCGGCCCGGCTCGCCGCCAAGATCGAGGCCGGTCTGACGCGGGAGTTGGCCGCGCGCTGATGCTGGAAATCGCCTACGCGAAGATCAACCTTGCGCTCCACGTGCGAGGCCGCGGGGCCGAAGGCTACCACCGGATCGAGACCTTGTTCGCCTTTTGCGAGGACGGCGATGTCCTGACCGCCGCCGAGGCCGATGCGCTGAGTTTGGAGATAACCGGCCCCTTCGCCGGCGCGCTGCAGGGCGAGGCCGACAATCTCGTGCTGAAGGCCGCGCGCGCGCTCGGCCGCAACGTCGCCCTCATTCTCGACAAAAGGCTTCCGGTCGCGGCCGGGATCGGCGGCGGTTCGGCCGACGCCGCGGCGGCGCTTCGACTGCTTGGCACCGGACGCGACGTGACGGCGCTCGCGGCGGGCCTGGGCGCGGACGTTCCCGCCTGCTTGCTCAGCCGGACCGCGCGGGGCGAGGGTAGGGGGGACGTGGTTCGTCCCGTCGACATTCCAAAGCTGGCGGGAACGCCGGTTCTGCTGGTCAATCCGGGCGTCCCGCTCCAGACCGCCGCCGTTTTCGCGGCCTGGGACGGGATCGACCGCGGACCTCTCTGCGATTGGGAGGGGGGCCGTAACGACCTGCAGGCGCCCGCGATTCGGCTGGTCCCCGAGATCGCCAATGTCCTGGGCTCGCTGTCCGGCGCCCGCATCGCCCGCATGTCGGGCTCGGGCGCGACCTGCTTCGGGCTCTACGCCAGCGAGGCCGAACGGGACGCCGCCGCCGCCCGGATCCGCGCCGCCAATCCGCTCTGGTGGGTGTCCCAAACCAGGCTTCGCTGACCCAGCGATCCCGTTCCGGCACAGGCTTCCGCCACCGTTAACCATCGTAAGGCGCGGGATTCCGTTCTGGCACGGCTCTTGCGTCTGGTTCCGGCGACGGGTCGAGGCGCGGTTGTGATCGCGCCGACATCCGCCCGCGGCCCCTCGCCTCCACCGGACGGGGCGCCGCGGAACAATGTGGCCGGGCTGCCGCGTATCGGGCAGCCCGGTCTTTTTTTTGCGCGACAAAGGCGATCCGCCCCGGCATTGCCGCGCCATGTTCCGCCTCACCCATGACGGCGAGATCGCGCGCCTGTCGCTTGACCGCCCGGAAGCGCGCAACGCCATCCCCGCCGCCGGCTGGGCCGAGCTTCGCCGGCTGCTCGGCGAGCTCGGATCGGCACGAATGCTGGTGATTTCCGGCGCGGGAGGCGCCTTCTGCGCGGGCGCGGACCTTTCCGATTTTGCCGCGATGCGCGACGACCAGTCCGCTCGCGTGCGCTTTCGCGAATCGATGCGTGCCGCGCTCGATACATTGCGGGTGTTGCCGATCCCCACCGTCGCGCGCATCGACGGCGCTTGCTACGGGGCCGGCGTCGCCCTCGCTATGGCCTGCGATCTCCGCGTCGTGACCGGCCGGGCGCATTTCGCGATCACGCCCGCCAAGATCGGCATTTCCTATCCGCAGGAGGATGTGCACCGGCTGGTCGCCCTGGTCGGCCCGGGCCAAGCGGCGCGGCTGCTCTTCACGGCGGCAACGATCGATGGCGCCGAGGCGATTCGCATTGGCCTCGTCGAGCTTGAGGATTCGGACGAGAGCGCTATCCTCGCCAACGATCCCGAAAGCATCGCCCTGCTCAAGCACGCCATCGCGCTCGCCGCCGATGGCGTGCGCACCGACGCCGGGCAGGATCGCGGCTTCGACGGGCTGCTTGGCGGCGAGGCGCTGGCGCGCCGCCTCGAAGCGCTGCGTCGGAAATGATAGGAAGACGCGCATGAGAGTCGCCGTCCCCTGTGCCGCCTTGTTGCTCGCCGCCTGCGGCAGCGCCGGTCCGCCCGCCGTGGTCGCCAATGGCGCCGAGGCGCCCGAGCCCGGCACCCCCGACAACCGCATCGATTGCCAGCCGGAAGGCCAAGCCGGATTCGCGCGCGCCTGCTCGGTCGAGATTTCCGACGGCGGCGAGGGCCGCATCCTCACCATCCGCAAGGCCGATGGCGGCTTCCGGCGGTTGCGCGTCACCGCTGACGGAAGCGGCGTCGCCGCCGCCGACGGCGCCGAGCGCACCGATGTCGTCATCCTCCCTGGCGGAGGGATCGAGGTCGAGATCGGCGGGGACCGCTTCCGTCTGCCCGCGCGGGTCCGCCACCAATGATCGGCCGCGTCATTCTCACCGCCGCCGAAATGCGCGCCGCCGAAGCAGCGGCGATTGCCGGCGGCGCCCCGGTCGAGACGTTGATGGAGCGCGCCGGCGCGGCGGCGGCCGAGGCGATCTGGCGCTATGCCGGGCCGCTGCCTGCCTTGGTCCTGTGTGGCCCCGGCAACAATGGTGGCGATGGCTATGTCATTGCCCGCTTGCTCGCGGCGCGCGGCGTCGCGGTGCGCGTTGCCGCGCTCGGCGAACCGCAAAGCCCGGCGGCGCGGGCGGCGCGCGATGGCTGGCGCGGTTCGGTCGAATCCCTCGTCGAGGCGAAACCCGCGCCGCTCCTGATCGACGCCTTGTTCGGCACCGGGCTGGGGCGCCCGCTCGAAGCCGCGCCTCGCCTGCTCGAGCTCGCCGCCGGCGCGGCGGTAAAGGTCGCTGTCGATTTGCCCAGCGGCGTTGCGACCGACGATGGCGCCGTGCTTTCGCCGGTCCCCGATTTCGACCTCACCATCACCTTCCAGACGCTGAAGCCGTCGCACCTGCTCCAGCCCGCCGCTCGCCGCATGGGCCGGATCGTCGTCGCCGACATCGGCATTTCCGCCGCGAGCGACCTGCATGAAATCGGCCCGCCGCGCTCGCGCGAGCCCGGCCCCGGCGACCACAAATATACGCGCGGCTATGTCCTGGTGGTCGGCGGCGCGATGGCGGGCGCGGGGGCGCTGGCCGCCGGCGCGGCGGCAAGAAGCGGCGCCGGCTATGTCGTGCTGGTGGGAGAGGGCGGAACGGTCCCGGACGCGATTATTCGCCGGCCCTCGGGAGATTTGGAAGCGGCGCTGGCCGACAAGCGAATAGGGGCGGTGCTCGTCGGCCCGGGCCTTGGGCGCGACATGGAAGCGTGGGAGAAATTGGAGTTGGTGATGTCGAGCCCGCACCCCGTCATCCTCGACGGAGACGGGCTGTGGCTGATCGCCGAGATGGGCCAGCCCTGGAAGCGATCCGGGCCGACCATCGCGACACCGCATGCCGGCGAGTGGGAACATGCCTATGGTGATGAAGGGGACAAGGTTGCCGCCGCGCGGGCGGCCGCCCGGCGCAACGGCGACGTAATCGTCTTCAAGGGCGCGGACACGGTCGTCGCCGCGCCCGACGGCCGCGCCGCGATCGCGCCGCCGGCCCCGGCCTGGCTCGCCACCGCCGGCACCGGGGACGTGCTGGCCGGAATCATCGCGGCGCAGCGCGCGGCGGGCCTGGAGGCGTTCGAGGCCGCCTGCGCCGGCGTCTGGCTCCACGGACGGGCGGCCGAGCGCGCCGGGCCGGGCCTCATCGCCGACGACCTCGTCGCCGGATTGTGAGCGGGGACATCATCGTCCGCATCGCCGCGCGCGGCGAGGGCGTCACCGAAAGCGGCCGTTTCGCCGCCATGACCGCACCCGGCGACCTGGTCGCGCTGGATGGGACGGTCACCCCCGGCCCGCACCATCAAATCCCGCCGTGCCGCCATTTCCCGATCTGCGGCGGCTGCCAGCTCCAGCATGTCGACGACGCGGCTTATGCGGATTATCTCAAGGAGCGGATCGCCTCCGCGCTCGCGGCGCAGGGTCTCGCTGCCCCGGACATTCTCGAGCCCCACCTCTCGCCGCCGCGCAGCCGGCGCCGGGCGACATTGAAGGCCGCGGGCGGCGTGGTCGGCTTCAACGAGGGGGCGACCCATCGCATCGTCGATATGCGCGAATGCCACATATTGCGCCCGGAGCTGTTCGCCCTGGTCGCGCCGCTCCGCAGGCTGTTGAACGGTCGCGCGAGCGCGGCAATGACGCTGGCCGATCAGGGCGTCGACCTATTGCTGGAAGGCATCGCCGCCGACACGCTCGACGCCGCCGAGGCGATGACCGCCTTCGCGCGGGACAACGGCCTTGCCCGGCTCGCGCTCGACGACGGCTACGGAGCGCAGACGATCTGGGAGCCCGAACCGGTGACCGTCACTCTCTCCGGAACCCCGGTCGCGCTGCCCCACGGCGCCTTCCTCCAGGCAACCGGCGAAGGGGAGGCGGCTTTGGTCGAAGCGGTCCGGGAGGCGGTCGGAGATGCCGGGCTGGTCGCCGATCTTTTCGCCGGCCTCGGCACGTTCGCGCTGGCGCTTTCGGGCAAGGTCTACGCCGCCGAGGGCGCACGCGACGCGGCGTTGGCGCTCAAGGCGGCGGCGCGCGGCCTGTTCGTCGATCATCGCGACCTGTTCCGCCGCCCGCTCGACGTCGCGGAGCTGAACCGCTTCGAAGCGGTCGTCCTCGATCCGCCCCGCGCCGGCGCCCGGGAGCAGACGCCCCTGCTCGCCGCTTCGAACGTGCCGAAGATCGCCTACGTCTCGTGCAACCCCGCCACCTTCGCCCGAGACGCGAAGCTGCTGATCGACGCCGGCTACCGGCTCGACTGGGTCAGGCCGGTCGGCCAGTTCCGCTGGTCGACCCATGCCGAATTGGCGGCCTGCTTTTCGCGCTAGAGATGATGGAGGATTTGCGCGCCGGCGTGCACTGTGAGGCCGAGCAGGCACAATGAAGCCGCGACGTGCGCGAGGAAGCGCCAGCGTACGACGTTGACGGTCGCCTGGATCAGGCTGTGAACCACGCGGAACCCGACATAGGCCCAGGCGAGCCAGACGTTGATCCAGACGCCGCCCGCGCCCTGCAGCGCCAGAACGATCGCGATCGCGTAGAACAGGGTCGGCTGCTCCATCAAATGGTTGTAATTATGGGCTTTCCATTGGACCTGGGGCTCGACCACGCCGTCGAGATCGCCGCCCTTGCTGCCCACCCGGCCCTTGAGCGATATCCCCTTGCGAGCAAGGGCCGGAAAACGGGTCGCGTACATCCACACCATCATCACGATGGTCCAGGCGACGAGCGCTACGACCGGGCCGAGAATCGGGCTGCTCACGGCCGGGCTTCCTATTGGGAATCGCTGTCGCTGTTGCCGCCCGATTCCTCGGTCTGGCGGGCGCTGTTGTTACCCTGCGGGTCGCCGCTATCGCTGCCGCAGGCCTGCAAAGCGAGCGCGCTGGTCCCGGTGACGAGCGCCATGAACGAACGGCGCACGAGCGTGCGCGGCTTCGGCTTCATCATTCCCGATCTCCTCAATCGAACATCCTTCCGAACGCCCTTTTGGCGCGAGTCTTCCAATGGCCGCGATGATAGGCATCGCTCGCGAGCAAGGGCAAGACGCTGGTCGCCTCGGCGAACACCATCTGCTCCATCGCGGTCGAGACTTTGCCCCAGCTGGCCGCCTCCTGAAGGGTCGAGGAGGAGCAGGCGCCGTCGCGGACGTCGGCGACGGTGATTTGCACCGCATATTTGTGGACCTCGACATCCTCGTGGCCGAGGATCTCGGCGCAGACCACCGTGTCCTGCGCGAAATTCTTGGGCACGCCGCCGCCGATCATGAGGAGGCCGGTCGTGCCAGCCTTGATCTTGATGTCGGTCAGCTCGCGGAAATCGGCGATCGCGTCGAGCATTATATAGGGCTCCCCCGCCTTCATCCGGTCGACCTGGTGCTTGACCAGGCCGAAGCCCGCCGAACTGTCGACGAAGGCCGGGCAGAAGATCGGCACGTCATGCTCGTAAGCGAGCTTGACCAGGCTGTTCGCCTTCCTGCCGTGCTCGACCAGATATCTGCCCATCTCTCTGATGAAGGCGCGCGAGGAATAGGCTTTCGGATCGAGCGAATCGGCGATCGCGCCGATCGTGTGATCGCAATCCTGGAGCTGCTCCTCGTCGATATAGGTGTCATAGATGCGGTCGATGTAGAGCGAGCGGAGGGTATCGTCGTCGGGGATTTCGAGCGCCTGGTAATGTTTGTGGCCGAGCCCCTCGAAGAAATCCATGTCGACGATGGTCGCGCCGGTGGCGACGATCGCGTCGACCATGTTGTTTGCGACCAGCTCGGCATAGAGGTCCATGCAGCCGCCGGCGCTGGTCGAGCCCGCGATCACCAGGATGATCGAGCATTCCTGGTCGGCGAGCATCCGGTTGTAGAGGTCGGCCGCCCGCCCCAGGTCGCGCGAGGTGAAGCTCATCTTCTTCATCGCGTCGACGATCGGGCGCGCGTCGAAGCTCTTGATGTCGATATGCTCGACTTGCGTGCCGAGCAGCTCCGCCTTGCGGGTGTCGTTGATCGGGGTCGTCATGTCAGTCTCCATGTCTCCGTCACCCCGGGCTTGACCCGGGGTCCACCTTCTTTCGCAAGGAAGGTAGATGCCGGATCAAGTCCGGCATGACGATTACCAAATGCGGTGCCCGCTAGAGCGTCACGACGTTCGACGCGGCTGGGCGTTCCGGCTCGCTTTCGCCGTAGAGCGTCGCCATCGGCTCGTCCTCGGCCAGCACCTTTACTAAATCCGCACCGAAGCCGTTGAAGACGGTGCGCATCGCGCAGCCGTAGGCGCCGAGCATGCCGATTTCGACATAGTCGCCGGCATCGACGTCGGCGGGAAGCATGAAGGGCCCGGCCATATGGTCGAGATCGTCGCAGGTCGGCCCGTAGAAGCTGAACGCCATGTCGCGCGCGTCCGAACCCCCTTCGCGGACGAGCCTGGCCGGGAAGCGCCAGCCGACATGCGCCGCGTCGAACAACGCCCCATAAGCGCCATCGTTGATGTAGAGCGTGTCGCCGCGGCGCTTTTCGACGCGGACCAGCACGCTCGCATATTCCGCGCACAAGGCCCGGCCCGGCTCGCACCACAATTCCGCCGAATAAGAGATGGGCAGATCCTCGAACGCATTGTGGATCACCGCGAAATAGGTTTCGAGCGGGGGCGGCTCCATGCCGGGATAGCAGGAGGGGAAGCCGCCGCCGACGTCGACGATGTCGACCGTCACCGCCGCCTCGACGATCGCCGCGCGCACCCGCTCCATCGCTTCGGCATAGGCGGCCGGCGTCATCGCCTGGCTGCCGACGTGGAAGCAGATGCCGAGCGCGTCCGACGCCTGGCGCGCCGCCATCAAAAGCGCCTTCATCTCGGCCGGCTCGGCGCCGAACTTGGCGGCGAGGCTGAGCTTGGCATGGGCGGACGAGACGCGGATCCGCACCAACAGGTTGAGGTCGGCGGCGCCCTTGGTCGCGCGCACGATCTTGTCCAGCTCCTCGATCGTGTCGAGCGAGAAGGTGCGGACATTGTGGGTGAAATAGGCTTCCGCGATCGCTTCCTCGGCCTTCACCGGATGCATGAAGCACAAAATTGCCTCGGGAAGCGTCCCGGCGACCAGCCGAACCTCGGCGATCGACGCCACGTCATAATGGGTAACGCCTTCGTGCCACAGGATCCGCAGCAGGTCCGGCGAGGGATTGGCCTTGACCGCATAGAGCGACCGGCCCGGAAACCTCTCGACGAAGAAGCGGGCGGCGCGCCGTGCGGCGTGCGGACGAATGAGCGTGACCGGCTGAACCGGGCGCAGCTTCGCGAGGTCGGCACCGCAAGCGATGCCGGTCGGGGCGGTAGCTAGCCCCAGCGCGCTATGATGGATGTGCAACTCAAGGGACCTCCAGGAGATTAGTTGACGACAAGGCAGCCTTGCGGTTTGGAAGTCCCCCATGGGGCTGCGGATGGCGATATATGGATCGCGGGCCTTCATGTAAAGACTTGCGTTTTTCCTCCCGTTTTCAGAGGCTTGAATGGAAGAGAAAAGACCCGCTTCGGATGGTGTCCTGGCCGCCGCGGCGCGCATCGCCGGCGCGGTGACCAAAACGCCTTTGCTGCCGCTCGATTGGGAGGGGCGGCGGATCTGGGTCAAGGCCGAGTGCCTGCAGCAGGGCGGCAGCTTCAAATTGCGCGGGGCGACCAATCGCCTGATGCTGCTCGACGATTCCCAGCGCCGGGCCGGCGTCGTCGCTTTCTCCTCGGGCAACCACGCCCAGGGCGTGGCCCGCGCCGCGCGCTCGCTTGGCCTCGCGGCGACCATCGTCATGCCGCGCGACGCCCCGGCGGTGAAGGTCGAAGGGACGCGCGCCGCGGGGGCGGAAATCGTCTTTTTCGACCGCGCCACCGGGAGCCGCGAAGAGATCGGTGCCCGCCTTGCGGCGGAGAAGGGCGCGGTGCTGGTTCCCTCGTTCGACGATGTCGACGTGATCGAAGGGCAGGGCAGCGTCGGCGTCGAGATCGAAGAGCAGCTGGGCGCCGCGCCGCCGATGGTGATCGTGCCCTGCGGCGGCGGCGGCCTGTCCGGCGGTATCGCTTTGGCGCTGCCGGATTCGCGGATCGTCGCGGTCGAGCCCGAGGGCTGGGACGATATGGGCCGCTCGCTGGCGCTCGGCCGGATCGTGCCGGTCGAGGAGCCCGCGCCGCCGACCCGGTCCGACGCGCTCCAGACCAAATTGGTCTCGCCGCTGACGTTTCGCGCATTGCGCGATGCCGGAGCGCGCGGGCTTGCGGTAAGCGAGAGCGAAATCGAGGCGGCGATGGTCTTCGCCTTCGCCAATCTCAGAATCGTCACCGAGCCCGGCGGTGCCGTGGCGCTGGCCGCGTTGATCTCAGGAAAGGCGGGCGACGTGCCGGACGGCGCCGTCGTGATCGTGTCGGGCGGGAACGTCGATCCGCTGGTCTATGCGGAGATCGTGCGCGCCGCGCGCTGATGCGGCGCGACCAGGCCGACGAGCCGGGTCAGCTGGTCCACCTGCCGCGCGGTCCGGCGCAGGCTCGCCGCATAATCCTCCGCGTCGGCTCCCGGGCGGGCCAGCGCGGCGCTGTCGATCACGCTGTCGAGCAGCTTCGAAAGGCTCGGCAGGATCGCTCTGTCGATCGTGTCGAGGGCGCCTTCGAACTGGCGATGGTCGATATGGCTCATGGCCGCTTTCTACCCCGCGGCGCTTAAGGCTTTGTGAAAACCGGCCCGCATGCGATCACGGCTTCATGGCTGGGCTCGATCTGCTGCTGGCGGCGGCGCTGGCGGCGCAAGACGCGCCGCTTGGCTGGGTTTGCCACCGGAACTTCACGTTTGATGACCATGCCGGGCTGATTTCGCAGGACATTACCCCCGCCGGCGCCCGCTATCCGTTCCAGTTCCAGCTCTGGCGCATCCGGGGTCCGGCTCGCCAGATTCGCCTGGAATGGCACCGTCTCCGCTCCGCCGGCCCGGACCCGGGCGCGCCCGATCGCCTGTATTGGGGGGTGAGCCTGAGGGTCTCGGGCGACCAGCCGCTGTGGGCGGGCTTTTGGGCGGACGGGCATTATGCGGGGCAGCGACTGTTCGCGATCCCTGCATTTCTGCCGCAGATGGGCGAGTTGGATTTTCATACTGGAGAGCTCGATTCGGTCAACGACCGCGCGACTCTCGAGCGGCTGATGCAGGGCAGGCGCTGGGAGATCGAGATCGTCGCGCAGGATGGGACCTCGCTGCTCAAGGAGCCGATCCCGGCGCCGGCGCCGGCGGCGATCCGCGCCGCCTTCGCCGAGCAATCCGCCTGGCTCGCCGGGGCGACGGAGCGCATGGCCGCCCCCGGCTGCCATCCGATCGAGCCCGATCAGGAACTCGAAGCAGGCTTTGTGAATCGCGGCGGGCGTGCGATCACGCGGCGATGACGGGCCCGAACGCCATGATCCTCTCGATCCTGATGATCGCCGCCTTCCTGCTGGCGGCGGGCGGCACGTATCTGGTTCTCAAGAAGAAGGAGCGGCACAAGGGCGGGTTGATGCTGCTCGCGGCCCTGGTCGCGCTCGTCAACGTGATGATCTGGACGCTGTGAGCTGCTTCGGCTTTCGCCACGCGATCGTCCGCGCGCCCGCGCCCAGCGTCGTCGGCGGCCTGCGCACCGGAGAGGAGGCTCCCTCCTACGAGGGCGTCTTTGCCGAGCACCGCGCCTATGTCGCCGCCCTCGAAGGCGCCGGCCTCGCGGTGGAGATATTGCCCGCGCTCGATGCCTATCCGGATTCGCTGTTCGTCGAGGACCCGGCTTTCGTCCTTCCGGAAGGGGCGATCCTGCTGAGGCCCGGCGCCTGCAGCCGGCTCGGCGAGGCCGCCGAGATCGCCCGGCCGCTTCGCGATCGCCTCGAACGCGTGCTCGAGCTGGACGAAGGCTTCGCCGACGGCGGCGACATATTGATCCTGGGACGCGAAATCCTGATCGGCCTCTCCGCGCGCACCGACAAGCTCGGCGCCAAGCGCTTTTGCGAGCTTGCGCGGAGCCTCGGGCGGGCGGCGCGGATTGTCGAGACGCCGCCAGGCGTGCTCCACCTCAAGTCCGCCTGCGCGTTAATCGACGAGGGGAGCGTGATCGCCACGCCCGCGCTGGCTGGAATATTCGTGGGCTACGAGGTGATCGCGACTCCCGAGGGGGAGGAAAAGGCCGCCAATCTGCTGCGCCTCAACGACACGATCCTGATCGGCGCCGATTATCCGCGCACCGCGGAGCTGCTTGCAGGCCGCGCGCCGAACCTGGTCCCGCTCCACGTCGCCGAAATCCGCAAGATAGACGCCGGCCTCTCCTGCCTGTCGCTCAGGTGGTAGAAAAGGGGACTGTCCCCTCGGGGACTGTCCCCCATTCGGCCTCACCTGATCGGGCAACTCGGATCGAGCCGGAAGTCGAGATAGTCGTCGACCGCCTTCATCAGATCGCCCATCTCGTTCTGGAAGAAGTGGTTGGCGCCGGGGATCGTCTTGTGCTCGATCGTGATGTGGCGCTGGGTGCGCAGCTTGTCGACCAGCTTCTGGGTCGCGAGCGGGGTCACCACCTCGTCGCCCTCGCCCTGGATGATGATGCCTGACGAGGGGCAGGGGGCGAGGAACGAGAAATCGTACATGTTGGCGGGCGGGGCGATCGAGATGAAGCCGCGCGCCTCCGGGCGGCGCATCAGCAATTGCATGCCGATCCAGGCGCCGAAGCTGAAGCCGGCGATCCAGGTCGTCTCGGCCTCGGGATGGATCGACTGGACCCAGTCGAGCGCCGATGCGGCGTCGCTCAGTTCGCCGATGCCGTTGTCGAACACGCTCTGGCTCTTGCCGACGCCGCGAAAGTTGAAGCGTAAGGTGGCGAAGCCGCGCCGCACGAAGGTCTTGTAGAGCGCCAGCACGATGCCGTTGTTCATCGTCCCGCCGCCCTGCGGGTGCGGGTGGAGGATCAGGGCGACCGGTGCGCGTGGGCGGGGACCGGGGCTGAAACGTCCCTCGAGACGCCCCTCGGGTCCGGGAAAGATGACTTCGGGCATTGCACCTGCGTGTGGATTGATCAAAGGAACGCGCGCGTGAAGAGCGTGCGGGCGCCCTATATAGGGATGCGGCGGCTTTCCGCAATTGAAAGGGACCCCGGAAGACAGGTGGGACGGCGTATCTATCTCGACCATGCCGCGACGACGCCGATCCTGCCCGAGGCGGCGACGGCGATCCTGGAGGCATGCGATTCCTGGGCCAATCCTTCGTCCGCCCATGAAGAAGGCCGCGCCGTCCGCGCCGCGATGGAGGATGCGCGCGCGCGGATCGCCGCGGCCCTTGGCTGGACCGGCAGCTTGATCTTCACTTCGGGCGCGACCGAGGCGATCGAGATCGTCATGGGCCGCGCCAGAGCGGGGCCGCGCATCGTCTCGGCGATCGAGCACCCCGCGGTGCTGCGCAGCGCTCCCGATGCCCGCCAGGTCGCTGTCGCGCCGGACGGCATGCTTGACCTTGCCGATTTGGACGCGGCGCTGGCGGGCGCGGATCGGCCTTTGGTCGCGGTCCAGTCGGTCAATAACGAAACCGGCGTGATTCATCCGATCCCCGAGATCGCCGCGCGGGTTAGGCAAGCGGGCGGCCTGCTCCTGGTCGATTGCGCCCAGAGCGCCGGCAAGCTGCCGCTTCCCGACGCGGATTTCATTGTCGTCGCCGCGCATAAGCTCGGCGGGCCGCCCGGGATCGGCGCCCTGCTCGCCAAAGACGGCGCTACCCTGGAGGCAGTGGGCGGCCAGGAGGGCGGCCATCGCCCCGGCACCGCCGCCGTGCCGATGATCATGGGCTTCGCCGCCGCCATCGAGGCCGATCATGGCTGGTATGAGGAAGCGCGGCGGCTGCGCGCGAAGCTCGACGCCGCGATCGTCGCCGCCGGCGGCGGAATCGTCGCGGGAGGCGCGCCGCGGATCGCCACCATCGCCTGCTACCGGATGCCGGGCGTTCCCGCCGCCGCGCAGATGATTCAGCTCGATCTCGCCGGGATCGCGGTTTCGGCCGGCAGCGCCTGTTCGTCGGGCAGCCAGAAGACCAGCCACGTCCTCACCGCTATGGGGATGAGCGAGGACGAGGCGCGCGAAGTGATCCGGGTGAGCTTCGGCCCTTCGACGACGGAGGGCGACATCGACGCCTTGCTGACCGAGTGGCGCACGCTCTACGCGCGACGCCGCGCCGCATGACCATCTACCTCGATTATCAGGCGACGACTCCGCCGGCGCCGGAAGTCGCGGCGGCGATGCGTCCCTGGGTCGAAGAGAAGTTCGCAAACCCGCACAGCTCCCACAAATTGGGGCGCGAGGCGGCCGCCGCGGTCGAGGTGGGGCGCGAGCAGATTCTCGAAGCGTTGAGGGGGACGGTAACTGGTAACTGTCCCCATGGCCGCCTCTATTTCACGGCCGGCGCCACCGAGGCGGCGAATTGGGCGCTCAAGGGCAGCGCCGCGCGCCGCATCGTCACCTTGGCGACCGAACATGCCTGCGTGCTCGATAGTGTGGAATGGCTGGCGGGGCAGGGCCGCGAGGTCGAAATCCTGCCGGTGGGCGCGGACGGCCTCGTCGATCTCGGCCTCCTCGAAGCGCAAGTGACCGAGGGCACCGACCTCGTCGCCGCTATGCTGGTCAATAACGAGATCGGCGTGATCCAGCCGGTCGCCGAAATCGCCCGCATCGCCCGCGCGAAAGGCGCGCTCTTCTTCTGCGACGCGGTCCAGGGCTTCGGCCGCGTGCCTTTGCCGCTCGATTGCTGCGACCTCGTTGCCCTTTCCGCGCACAAGATTCACGGCCCCAAGGCGATCGGCGCGCTTTGGGTCCGCGACGGCCTGGCGCTCGAACCGCTCCTCCACGGCGGCGGCCAGGAAGGCGGCATCCGCTCGGGCACCTTGTCGCCCGCACTCTGCGCGGGTTTCGGCGAATCGGCGCGGCTGCTCGGTGCCGACCGCGACCATGTCGAGTGCCTGTGGATGCTCGCGATGGAGCTGATGACCGATTGGACGCTCAACGGCTCGGCGGAACAGCGCTACCGCGGCAATCTCAACCTGCGCCGCGAAGGCGTCGATGCCGCCCGGCTGATGTCGGAGGTCCGGGAGGTCGCCTTTTCGGCTGGCTCGGCCTGCGCCAGCGGCTCGGGCCGCCCGAGCCACGTCCTCGCCGCTCTCGGCCTGTCCGGGCGCGAGGCCCGCTCCAGCATCCGCCTGGGCTTCGGCCGCTATACGACGCAAGACGATCTGCGCACCGCGCTTGCCCTGATCAACGAAGCGGCCGAGCGCCAGCTGAAGTTCGCCGCATGACCCTGGTCCGTTTCACCTCGGCCGACGGCGCGGAGGTCCAGGAGGTCCTGGCCCCGCCCGGCGCGCGCCTGCTCGACATCGCCCAGAATGCCGGCCAGCCGCTCGAAGGGACGTGCGAGGGGCAGATGGCCTGCTCGACCTGCCACGTCATCGTCGCGCCGGAGGATTTCGCCCGGCTGCCCCGCGCCGTCGAGGAGGAGGAGGACATGCTCGATCTCGCCTCGCACGTCACCCGCCATTCGCGCCTGGCCTGCCAGATCTGGCTGACCGAAGAGCTGGAGACGCTCGATGTCCGCATTCCGGGCGGCTTCCACAACATGCAGGGACGGTGAAGACGATCGCGCGCTGGCGAGGCTTGCAAAGCGCCGCGTTCCCCGCCACATGGCCAGCGGGAGTCGGGCGGACGGCGCTCTCGCCAACCCGGTCAGGTCCGGAAGGAAGCAGCCGCAACGAGTTCACGCCGGGTCGTTCCGGCTCCCACCTGCCCCCGGCAAACCGTCCCGCCTCGTCATTCCAGCGAAAGCTGGAATCCCGCTTCCTCCCTTTTTGCGGCGCCGCAAGGCCAATGAGATTCCAGCTTTCGCTGGAATGACGGTTGGGGTCCGCTTAGGTTGGGATAATGGCTTCCGAATCCCCCCAGCCCTACCGAGTCCTCGCCCGCAAATACCGGCCGCAGAGCTTCGATCAGCTGATCGGGCAGGAGGCCATGGTGAAGACGCTGGCCAACGCCATTCAGAGCGACCGGCTCGCCCATGCCTTTCTGCTGACCGGCGTGCGCGGAGTCGGCAAGACTTCGACCGCGCGGCTGATCGCCAAGGCATTGAACTGCATCGGCCCGGACGGGGCGGGCGGCCCAACGATCGCACCCTGTGGCACCTGCGAGCCCTGCGTCGCGATCGCCGAGGGGCGGCATATCGACGTCGTCGAGATGGACGCTGCCTCGAACACGGGTGTCGACGATGTGCGCGAGATCATCGAGGCGGTGCGCTATGCCGCGGTCTCGGCGCGCTACAAGGTCTACATTGTCGACGAAGTCCACATGCTCTCGAAGAACGCGTTCAATGCCCTCCTGAAGACGCTCGAAGAGCCGCCGGCCCACGTCAAGTTCCTGTTCGCGACGACCGAGGTCAACAAGGTGCCGATCACCGTATTGTCGCGCTGCCAGCGCTTCGACCTCAGGCGGATTCCGGCCGAATCGCTCGTCGCCCATTTCGGCGCGGTCGCGGTCGCCGAAGGGGTGGAGGTGGAGCCTGAGGCGCTGGCACTGATCGCGCGCGCCGCCGAAGGCTCGGCCCGCGACGGCCTTTCAATCCTCGATCAGGCGATCTCTTATGGCGCCGGAGTGGTGACCGCCGAACAGGTCCGCTCCATGCTCGGCCTCTCCGATCGCGGCGCCAATCGCGCTTTGCTCCGGCTGATCCTGGGCGGCGACGCGCAAGGCGCTCTGGCCGCGCTCAAGGCCCAATATGATCTCGGCGTCGAGCCATCCGCGGTGCTGCGCGGCCTCCTGGAAGCGGTCCACGGCATCACCCGGGCCAAGGTCGGCGGCGCCCAGGATCCTGCCCAGTCGGCCGAGGAGCGCGAAGCTTATGCCGATTGGGCGGGAAAGCTCGGCCATGGCGCGATCCATCGCCTCTGGCAGCTGCTCCTGAAAGGGCTGGCGGAGGTCCATAGCGCGCCGATGCCGCTCGAAGCCGCCGAAATGGGCATATTGCGCGTCATCCACGCATCCGATCTTCCCGATCCCGGCGCATTGATCGAGAGACTGGCGAGCGGCGAGGCGGTCGCGGAGCGTCCGGCCGCCGAACCGGCCGGCGCCGTCGAGCAGGGCGCCTTGCTCAAGCTGCCGAAAACGTTTGCCGAACTGGTCGAAAAGCTCGGCAAGACCAAGGCGCATGTCTCGCAGCAACTGCACGATTTCGTCGGGCTGGTCCTTTACGCTCCGCCCCAGCTGGTGATCCGGCCGACCAAGCCCTTGTCCGGCAATTTCACCCGCGAGGTCGCCGAAGCATTGAAGGACGCGACCGGAACCGCCTGGCAGGTCCGCGCGTCGGACGAAGAGGCAGAGCCGAGCCTGCTCGACCAGGAGAAAGAGGCGGCCGAGCGGCTGCGGCGCGAGGTCCTCGAGACGCCGCTCGTCAAGGCCGCGTTCGAAGCCTTTCCCGAGGCCGAGCTCGCCGGCTTCCGGCTCGACGAAACACGGAGCGCATGATGGAGAATCTCGACGAACTTCTGAAGATGGCCCAGGAAGCCCAGACCAAGCTGATGCAGGCCCAGGAGGATCTCGACAAGGTCGAGGTCGAGGGCGTGTCGGGCGGCGGCTTGGTCAAGGTCCGCGCTTCCGCCAAGGGGCGGATCATTTCGATCGACATTGACCAGAGCCTGCTTGCGCCTTCCGAAAAGCAGATGGTCGAGGATCTGGTCGCCGCCGCGATCAACGATGCCCGCGCCAAGGCCGACGTCGCCGCCGCCGAGGCGATGCGCGGCGCCACCGGCGGCCTCCAGCTCCCACCCGGCTTCAAGATGCCGTTCTAGCGGTAGACGCAGGCGTCGAGGCCTTCGCGCGCGACGGCGCCCATCCGCCTCAGGATAAGTCCGCCGTAGCGCCGCGTGAAGCCGGCCGGATCGATCGCCTCGCGGCGCTTGGGGAGCGGGAAGACCGCCGCGATCCGCGCCGCTTCAGCGGGCGTCAGGGTGGCGGCGTCGTGGCCGAAATAGCGTTGCGCGCCCGCGTTGACGCCATAGGTGCCGATCCCGGTTTCGGCGACGTTGAGATAGACCTCCATGATCCGCCTCTTGTCCCAGAGATTCTCGATCAGCAAAGTGAACCAGGCCTCCAGCCCCTTGCGGAAATAGCCGCCACCTTGCCACAGGAAGGCGTTCTTCGCGGTCTGCTGGCTGATGGTCGAGCCGCCGCGCAGGACGCGGCCGCCGGCGGCGTTGCGCCGCATCGCCGCCTCGATCGCCTGGCGGTCGAAGCCTCCATGGGTGCAGAATTTGCTGTCCTCGCCGGCGATGACCGCGCGGACCATGTCTCGGTCGATCCGGTCGATCGCCATCCACTGGCGCGCCGCGCCATTGCCCCACATGGCGTCGGCCGCCTGGGTGATGGTGACCGGCGGGTTCACGAAGCGGCAGGCGAGCACCCACAGAACGCTGACCAGGACGAAGATCAGCAGCGCGTAGAGGAGTCCCTTCAGGATGCGGACGGCCATAAGGCCGGATTAGCGGGAAGCGCCGCTCCGCCGCCAGCCCGAATCGCGGGCCCGGCGCTCGGCATCGGCGTCGAGCGCCTCGCCGGCCATCAGCTCCTGCGCCGCCTGGGCGACGAGCGGATTGGCGCCGCCCGCCTGGCGATAGTCGGGGCGCGCGCCGCCGGCGCCCGCGGCCGTCATCATCAGCTGCCAGCCGGAATCTGCTCGGCAGGCCAGGCCCGAGATGGACGCGCCCTCGAAGGTTCGGCACAATCGCCCGTCGGCGGCGGCGAAGCTGAGGCCGATCCGGGTCGCGGATTGAGGCGCCTGGGCCGAAGCGAGCTGGGTCTCGAGCGCGTCGGCGAGCGGTCCCCGCGCGATCAGGGCGCCGTTCTCGACGCCGATCGGTCCGCCCGCCGGCGTCAGCACGGTGCGGCCCAGCGCGAGCCCGACCACCAGCGACGCCGCAAGCGCCGCGAAGGTCTGCCATGGCTGCCGCGCGCGCCGCGTGGGAGCGAACGCGACGACATTGGTCGCCAGCATCGCGCGCAAATGTTCCGGAACCTCCTCATCGATCGCCGGGCCGTAGTGCGCCGCCAGCGTCGCGCGCAGCCTTTGCTGCTGCTCGAGGCGCGCACGTAGATCGGGATCCCCAGCAATTGCGCGTTCGACGCGCGCCCGCCCGATCTGGTCGAGTTCGCCGTCGGCGAAGGCCATCAGCATGTCGTCGTCGATCGCCATCATGCCGCCTCTAGCATTTGCGCCAGCGCCTGCCGCCCGCGGGTCAGCCGCGAGGTCAGGGTGCCGATCGGTATGTCGAGCAGGTCCGCCGCCTCGCGATAGGCGAGCCCCTCGACCAGGACGAGCGCGATCACCTCGCGCTGCTCGGGCGACAGGCTGTTCATCGCTTTATCGACGGCGTGCATCTCGGCGCGGATTTCGACCTCGCGATGCGCCCCGGATCCGACCGTGAGGCCCTCTTCCTCGGGCACGAAGGTGCGGGCGCGCCGGGCGCGGCTGCGCATCTCATCGATCCAGCAATTGCGCACGATTCTCATCATCCACGAATCCAGCCTCGTTCCGGGTGCCCACTGGTCCCTCGCCTTGAGGGCCCTTTCGAGCGCCACCTGCACCACGTCGTCGGCGTCGGCCGCGTCCCGGGCGAGCGCGCGCGCGAACCGGCGCAGCCGGGGCAGCAGCGTCAGCAGCTCGCGCTCGAAAGCCTGCAACAGGCGTCTCCAATCCTTGAGGAGGAAACGGATGCTCTCAGCCGTTTCATCCACAAGCAAGCAAAAATATGTCATGGAGTGAAGATGTTCGCGCGTAGACAATGGCGGTTGGCGCTCGGCGCGGCCCTGGCCATGGCGGCCTGCGGCGCCGCGGCCGCGCAGCTCTTGCCCTCCGGGCCGCTGCCCCCCGTGGGCGGCGTGATCGACCAGGTCGGCCGCACCGGCCAGCAGGCGATGGATCAGGTCCAGCCCGCGCTCGACTCGGCCCGGGCGAGCGCCGGCCAACTCGCCGATGCGCGCCTCGCGCGGCTGGAGGCTCTGGTTCGTGCCAACCGCTCCACGCTCGAAATGACCGAGCTCGGCCCGGCGGTGCGCGGCGAGGTGATCGCGGTGGATCCCGATCCGGCGAGCCTGGCGGCGGCCGAGGCGGCGGGTTTCACCCGGATCGCCGAGGAAAGGATCGAGGGACTCGACCTTCGCCAGGTGACGCTGCGCGCGCCGCGCGGCTGGTCGGTCGATCGGGCGCTGTCTCGGCTTCGCCGGATTGCGCCCGCCGGCGCGTTCGCGGCCAACCACCTCCATGGCCAGAGCGGCATATTCGATGCGTCGATCGCCGGCGCCGCTTTGGCAGCGCAAATGCGGGCGCCGGGCGGTGCGCTGGTCGGCGTGATCGACGGCGGCGTCGCCACCCATCCGGCGCTGCGCGGCGGTATCCAGCAACGCGGCTTCGCCGCCGGCGCGCCGCGGCCCAGCGCCCACGCCACCGCCATCGCATCGCTGATCGCAGGAGTGGGCGCCGTTCGCGGCGCTTCGCCGGGCGCGCCGCTCGTCGTCGCCGACGTCTATGGCAGCGATCCGGCCGGGGGCAATGCGGTGGCGCTGGCGCGGGCGCTCGGCTGGATGGTCGTCCAGCGCGTGCAGGTGGTCGCGATCAGCCTGGTCGGGCCGGCCAATCCTCTGGTGGCGCGGGCGATCGCCCAGGCACAGGCGCGCGGCGTGCATATCGTCGCCGCGGTCGGCAATGACGGGCCGGCGGCGCCGCCCGCTTATCCGGCTTCCTATCCGGGCGTGATCGCGGTGACCGGCGTCGACGGCCGGGGGCGCGTGCTGACCGAGGCGGGGCGGGCGCTCCATCTCGATTATGCCGCGCCCGGCGCCGACATGGCGGCGGCAAGCCCCAATGGCGGCCTCGCCGCCGTCCGCGGCACCTCTTATGCCGTGCCCTTCGTCGCGGGGCGCCTCGCCTTGCTCGTGCGGGGCCCGCGCCCGCTCGCCGCGCTCGACGCGCAGGCCACCGAGCGGAACCGCCGCGGCGTCGGCCGCGGTGTCATTTGCGGCGATTGCCGCACGGTCTATCGCCGCTGAGGGATTAAATCCCGCTTTTGCCGCGTTTCCCGCTCGAGGACTGCGTTCCTCTGTTCCGAGTAAGGGAGAAACGGACATGAAATTCATCACCACTCTCGCCGCCGGATGCGCGATGCTGATCGCCGCGCCGGCTTCGGCCCAGCTTCTGGGCGGCAGCGGTGGCGGCGGCCTTGGCGGCTCGCTCGGCGGCCCGCTCGGCGGCAACCTGGGCGGCAATCTCGGCGGCACCCTCGGCGGGAGCCTCGACCGGCCGATGGGCGGCATCGATCGCAGCGTCCGCGGCGCCGCCGACGGCAATGGCGACGTTCTCGCCGAGCGCAGGATCGACCGGCGCCGGGGCCGCGCCGACGCGCGCGCGGCGGGCAATGCCGCCGGCAACGGCGCGGTGGATGGCCCGCTCGGCGCGCTGAATGGCTCGGCCGGCGGCTCGGCCAATGCCGGCGCGAGCGCCGACCTGGTCGGCACCGATCACGTGCGCGGCGCGGTCGCCAACACGCGTCAGCGCGCCGGCACCGCTGTCGCCAACACGCGCGACCGCGCCGGTACAGCCGTCGCCAACACGCGCAACCGGGCGGGCGCCGCAATCGCCAACACCCGCGACCGCGCCGGCAACATCGCGGGCAGCGCCTCGGGCAGCGCCAATGGCGCGCTGAACGGCGCCAGCGTCTCGGGCAATGCGTCGGGCAATGCATCGGGCAATGCATCCGGCCGCCAGGGCAATCAGAGCGCTCAGGCCGGCCAGTCGAACCAGCGGGCGGCGCGGGCCAGCCGCAGCCGGGGCGACGGCAACCGGCAGGTGAGCAAGCAATAAGGCGTTCAGAGGGGCGGCGGCGCCTCTCCTCCTCTTCGCCGTCGCCGGGAGGCCCGGGGTTCGCGCCCCGGGCCTTCTTCTTTGGCGTTGAAGGCGCGTGGGCATTGGGGCAGAGCGGGCGCCATGAACCCGCTGTTCGCCGACCTGCCGACCTCGATCTTCGAGACGATGTCGATCGCGGCGCGCGAGCGCGGAGCGGTCAATCTGGGGCAGGGCTTCCCCGATTTCGGCTGGCCGCGGGACGTTCTCGCCAAGGCCGCCGAGGCGCTGACGACCGGATCCAACCAATATCCGCCAATGCGCGGGCTTGCCGAATTGCGCGAGGCGGTCGCCGCCCATTATGCGCGTCACCAGGGCCTCGCGATCGACCCAGGCCAGGTCATCGTCACCTCGGGCGCGACCGAAGCGCTGGCCTCGAGCCTGCTCGCTTTGATCGAGCCCGGCGACGAGGTGGTCCTGTTCCAGCCGCTCTACGACGCCTATCTGCCGCTGGTTCGGCGCGCGGGCGGGGTGCCGCGGCTGGTGCGTCTCGTTCCGCCCGATTGGCGAATCACGGAAGAGGCCCTGGCCGAAGCGGTCACGCCCGGGACGCGGCTGATCGTCTTCAACAACCCGCACAATCCGACCGCGCGGCTGTTCGACGCCGAAGAGCTCGCGCTCGTCGCCGGCGCGGCCGCCCGGGCGGACGCGCTCATTCTCTCCGACGAGGTCTGGGAGCATCTGGTCTTCGATCGCCGCCGCTTCACCTCGATCGCTGGCCTGCCCGGCATGGCCGAACGGGTGATCAAAATCGGCTCGGCCGGCAAGATCTTCTCGATGACCGGCTGGAAGGTCGGCTGGGTGATCGCGCCGCCGGCGCTGGCCGAGCCGATCGCCAAGGCGCACCAGTTCGTCACTTTCGCGACCCCGCCCAACCTTCAGAGCGCCGCCGCTTACGGATTGGCCAAGGAGGATAATTATTTCGAGGGGATGCGCGCCGGCTTCGCCGCGCCGCGCGACGCGATGCGCGGCGCGCTCGAGGCTGCCGGCTATGCGACGCTCGATTGCGAGAGCACCTATTTCCTGTGCGTCGACCTTGCCGCGTCGGGAATCGCGCTGGAGGACACTGACTTTTGCGATCGTGCGGTGGTCGAGGCGGGCGTCGCGGCGATCCCGGTCTCGGCCTTCTGCGCCGAGGCGCCGGTCACCAACGTCGTCCGCCTCTGCTTCGCCAAAAGGGCAGAGACGCTAGATGCCGGTATCGCGGGGCTTGCAAAGGCGCGCTCGTTGATGGCGTGATGACGATCGCCGGAAACGACGCCGCCTTGAAACTCAATCGGGCCAGGCTCGTTTCGGATTGGTCACGTCACGGAGGACCTTATGCTCGGCACCATCCTGATCATCTTGCTCATCCTGTTCCTGATCGGCGCGCTGCCGACCTGGGGCCACAGCCGCAACTGGGGATACGGCCCCTCGGGCATCCTCGGCCTGATCGCTGTCGTCGTCATCGTTCTGCTGCTGATGGGCCGGATCTGACGGGCGCCGCGCGCGCCCTCGGCTGCAATTCGGGTCTCCTCTTCCCGAAATCGGGAGCGGAGACCCGCTTGCTCTAGAACTCGACCGACGCGCGCGCGTACAGGAAGCGCCCGTTGAAGCCGAAGGGCGAGAAGCCCGAATAAGGCAGATAATATTGGTTGATCGGGTAGACCCCGCCGATCGCGGACGGGCGCGCCTTGCCACTCGCCCCCCGCCTTCGAGAGAAGACTTTTGGTGCAGCTTGACTCATTTCGATAAATAGCTAAATATCGAATCATGAGCAACGTCTTCCGTGCCCTCGCCGATCCGACGCGCCGCCAGGTGCTGGCGCTGCTGCGCGCCCGGCCGATGAGCGCGGGCGAGCTCGCCGAACAGTTCGACGTCTCCAAGCCGACCATGTCGGCCCATTTCTCGGTGCTGCGCGAAGCCGGCCTGATCGATGCCAGCAGGAACGGCAAATCGATCATCTACAGCCTCAGAATGTCGGTGCTCGAAGAAGCTTTGATGGGGCTCGCCCAGACCGTCGGGCTCGACCTCGGCGCGGTGGCGACAGGAAAGGAAGAATCATCATGACGCGTGGACGATATGCCCTGGGGACGGCAATTATCGCGGTGGCTTTGGTCGAGGCGCTCGCCATCGCCCTGTTTCTGCTCGTGCCCGAGAAACGCGAATATTGGCTGATCGCCGGGCTGGCGATGCCTACTTTGTGGGCCGCGGCGGAGCTCCTCAACCGCAACCGGGAGTCGCTGCGCTTCGCGGTCGCTTATGCGGCGATCATGCTCGCCGTGGCCGAAGCGCTGGCGATCGCCCGCGCAACCGGCCTGATCGCGGCGGACGACGAATCGCTCTCCCTACGCTGGCTTGGCATCTTCTGCGGTCTCGTCATCGTCTTCTACGGCAACTTCATCCCCAAGAAGGCGGCGTGCGTGGATCCCGCTTCGCCCGACGCGGGGCGCCGGCAGGCGCTGCAGCGTCATTCCGGCTGGGCGTTCGTGCTCGCCGGCCTCGCCAACACCCTCATCTGGGCGCTCGCGCCGATCAAGCAGGCGGCCTTGTGGTCAATGGTGCCGCTGGCGGCGGCACTGGCGTTGGTCGCGATGTGGGTCGTCGTGTCGAGATCAACCAAAGGGAACAGAATATGACGCGGCTGTTTTCGATCCTTGCCTTCCTGCTCGCCGCTTTGGTCGCGTCCCCCGCGCAGGCCCAGGAGAGCTGGGCCGGCGATTGGCACGGGACGCTGGCGACGCCGATGGGCGAATTGCGGCTTCTGCTGACAATCCGCCAGGCACCGGGCGGCGCGCTGACGGCCGAGCTGGAGAGCCTCGACCAGGCGCCGGGGCGGAAAATCCCGGTCGGCGACATCGCCATAGCCGGCGGGCGGATGAGTTTCGCCGTCCCCCTGATCGGTGCCCGTTACGAAGGCGCCTGGCAGGCGGATGCCGGGCGCTTTACCGGGACCTTCAGCCAGGGCGCCGCGCTGCCGCTCGATTTCGCCCGCGGCGCTGCGCCGGCGCGCCCGGCCGTCGCCGGGCTCGACGGCATTTGGGAAGGCCGCGTGATCCGCAACGGCACGCCGCTGCGGCTGATCCTGAGGATCGCGACCGGCCCGGGCGGCACGATCGCCTCGCTCGATTCGCCCGACATGCTGGCGATGGGAATGCCGGTCGGCGACCTCGCGCGCGACGGACAGGAGGTCAGCTTCGCCGTCCCCGCCGGCGCGACCGGATATCGGGGAACGCTGGCGCCGGACGGGACCCGGATGAGCGGCACATGGACCCGCACGGGTTCGCCCGATGCCGAAGTGACGTTCGTCCGCCGCGCGCAGGATGCCGCGTCCGCCCCGCGCGCCCGCCCGCAAATGCCGCGGCCGCCTTTCCCCTACCGGACCGAGGAGGCCAGCTTCGCCAATCCACGCGCTCCCGGCGTCACGCTGGCGGGAACGCTGAGCCTGCCCGAGGGACCCGGCCCCTTTCCCGCCGCGATCCTGATCAGCGGCTCGGGCCCGCAGGACCGCGACGAAACGGTCTTCGGCCACAAGCCGTTCGCGGTTCTCGCCGACCATCTCGCCCGCGCCGGCATCGCCGTGTTGCGCTACGACGATCGCGGCGTCGGCGGCTCGACCGGCGCGCAGGCCGGATCGACCAGCGCCGACTTCGCGACCGACGCCAATGCCGCCTTCGCCTTCCTGCGCTCGCGGGGCGAAATTGACGGCCGGCGGATCGGCTTCGTCGGCCATAGCGAGGGCGGGATGATCGGCCCGATCGCGGCGATCGGCAATCCGGACGTGGCATATCTCGTCCTGCTCGCCGCGCCCGGCGAGCCGACCGTGCGGCTGATGGCGGCGCAGGCCCGCGCGGTCGGCGCCGCGCAGGGGATGAGCGAGGCCGAGCTCGACCGCTCGGTCGCCTCCCAGCAGGCGCTGTTCGCGGCGGCCGCCGTGGACGGAGACGCGGCGGCCGTCGCCGCCCGGCTCGAGGCTGCCGGCATCCCCCCAGCGCTGCGCGCCCAGCTCGCCGCCCAGGCGGCCGACCCTTGGCTGCGCTATTTCGTCCGCTACGATCCCGCGCCCGCTCTGGCGCGGCTCCGAATGCCGGTGCTCGCGCTGAACGGCGCGCTCGACCGGCAGGTGCTCCCGAGTGAGAATCTGGCCGGCATCCGCGCCGCGACGTCCGCGAACCGCGATGCCACGATCCGCGAGCTGCCCGGCCTAAACCACATGTTCCAGACCGCCCGCACCGGCGCCGTCGGCGAATATGCCGACATAGAGGAGACTTTCGCCCCGGCGGCGCTGGAGATCGTCTCGAGCTGGATCCGCGCGCGCTTCGAGCGGTGATAATCAGGGACTGTCCCTAAATTCCGGGCGTGCTCATTCCCCCCGCAGGCTCCCGTCTTCCTTGTACCGGCTCTCGATGAAGCGGCCCTGGACCTCGAAGGCGTCCATGTCCTCTCGCGCCAGCTTGCGGCCCAGATCGTCGAGCGCCGTTTTGGCGGCATCGAGGCCCTGGACGAGGCGTTCATCGACCGTCAGGCCCTCGCCGTCGCGTTCGCTTCGATATTCGGCCGGCACCCGCTCGTAGCGTTCGATCAGCTCGGGCAAATGCCGGCCCATAAGGCGACGCGCGTCCTGCGCCAGCGGGTCGAGCGTCTCGGTCTGGCCGAGCCGGCTTTCGAGCAGGGGAAGCTGTTGGCTGATCGCGTCGATCCGGCGCGCGGCCGGGGCGGGCAAAGCGGCGCGCTTGCGCACCAGGAGGTTGTCGAGCCGCTGGACGACCGCCTGGTTGGGCATGTCCTCCTTGAAGTCGACGATCGGCTTGTCGCGGCCGAAGAAGAGCAGCACGCCGACCGCGGCGATCGCGAGCCCGACGACCATGGCGAGGCCGCCCAGGCCGATCGGCCCGACGATCAGGCCGAAGGCGATCGTCGCGGCGATCAGCAGGCCGAGCGCGATGGCGACGGTCGCGATCTTGCGCGCCAGCGCAGAGGTGCTGCGCGACAAAGCGCGGACCTGGGCCTGGCGCGAGGCCGCGCCGCGGTCGATGCGGCCGACCACCTCGTCCATGCGGGCGATCATCGCGTCGACCCTGCGCGAATTGGTCATCGCCCGCGCGCCCTCAGCCTTCGAGCGCGGTTAGCGGCGAATCGACCGGGCCGCCGAGGCGGTTCTGCTCGACGCCCTCGGCGCGGGCGATATAGCCGCGGCTCTTCTCGATCTCGCGGCCCAGAGTGTCGACCGTCTGCTTCATGTTGCCGAGCGCCTCGACCTTGAAGCGGTCGATCGTGTCCATCGTGTCGTAGATGTTCTGGAAGGCGCGCTGCAGCGTCTCGAGCGGGATGGTCGAGGAGGCCGCCTGCTTGTGGATCTCGCCCGACTGGGTCTTGAGCAACTCGCCGGTCGATTCGATCATGTTGGCGGTGGTGGTGTTGAGCGCGGTGATCTGCTCGAGCACGAGCCGCTGGTTGGTCAGCGCCTGGGCGACGGTAACCGCGGTCCTGAGCGCCGAGACGGTAGTGGTCGAGGCGCGGTCGACGCCCTTGACCAGCTCGACATTGTTCTTCTTGACCAGGTCGAGCGCGAGATAGCCCTGCACACTGACCGCCATCTGCGTCAGCAGATCGGTGGTGCGCTGGCGGGTGTAGAAGAGCGCCGTCTCGCGGATCGCCTTGGCCTTGGCGGGCTCGGTCGCGTCGAGCTCGTTCGCTTTCTCTTCGAGCTTCGCGTCGAGCGCCTTGGAAATATGGATCATCTGCTCCAATTTGCCCATCGACTTCCACAGGTTCGCGCGCTCGACATTGATCGCTTCATTGTCCTTCAAAAGCTCGTCCTTGCCCGAGGCCAAAGCGGCGAGAATCTTGGAAATGTGAGTCTGCGAGCTCTGATATTTCATGAAATAATTGCGCAGGCCGCCGCCCCAGGGAATGATCCCGAACAGCTTGCGCGGCTTGACGCCCCGCCCCGGGTCGAGCTCCTCGACGGTGCGGCGCAGCGCGGTCAAATCGGCGCCGATGCCGGTGTCCTTGTCGATCGCCCTGACCGGCCGGTCGAGGAAGCGGTTGGACGCGCCGGCCGCCTCGGCGATCTCCTTGCGCCCCATGCTGGTCAGCTGATCGACCTTCTTGCCGAATTCGGGCGAGTTGGAATCGAGCGCGACCAGCTCGGCGACGAAGCTGTCGACCTTTTCCTCGAGCGCTGTCTTCTGCTCGTCCTTGAGCGGCACGAGGCCCGCGGCCTGGTCGGGCTGGACGATCTGGAGCGGCTGCGGAGCCTCCAGCGTCAGCGGGGTCTCGGTCAAAGTGTCGGTCCGGGTCGCCATGTCATTCCCCAAAAAATGGTTCGCCTGAGATTGGGACCTGCGAGGGCCGGTTGCAAGAGTTAAAGTGTATTATTTACATAATACACGCCTAAGCCGGAGGGGATGAAAAGCTGAACGAAAGCTGACGGGCCCGGTCAGCATTCGCTCAGGCGAATCGGCCTAGAAGTCCAGTCGTAACGCCTTTCCGGGTCCGGCCAGTCGCGTATCGCCGGACCGGGTTGCGAGGAAACGCCCCGGCGCCCCCTGGCCGGGGCGTTTTTCTTTGGCGGGCTGGACGCGCGGCGAGTGGACGCTATGGGAACCGGCCGAGCATCGAGGAGAGGCCCGTGAAGCATTGGATCCTGGCCGCCGCCGCTCTTGCCGCAATGTCCGCCGCCGTCGCCGCGCAGAACCGGGCCCCGGCCGCGGCCGACCCGATCCGGGCGCGCCAGGCCAATTACAAGCAGATGGGCGCGGCGATGAAGGGGATTAACGACCAGCTCCGCGACCGGACGCCCGCGATCGTCCCGATCCGCCGCGCAAGCCGGCTGATTGCCGGTTACGCCGTCCAGCTGCTGCGCTGGTTCCCGCCCGGAAGCGGCGCGGAAGCCGGGGTGCGCACCCGGGCACGGCCCGAAATCTGGTCGGACCGGGCCGGCTTCCATCGCGCCGGAGCCGATCTTCTGGTGGCCGCGCGCACGCTGGACGCTGCCGCCGCGCGGGGCGATCTCGCCGCGATCCGCGCCGCCGCGCGCCAGGTGTCGCGTGCCTGCTCCGAATGCCACGACAGCTACAGGGCGCCCGAGGAATGAGCGCGGGGCAGGTCCGCGTCTGGGATTGGCCGACGCGGGCCTTTCACTGGGCGATCGTCCTGATGGTTCCGGCAATGTGGGGGCTGCACAAGCTCGATCGGATGGACCTTCACGTTCTGCTCGGCCAGGCGATGCTCGCTTTGATCCTGTTCCGCCTGATCTGGGGCGCGATCGGCGGCTCGACCGCGCGTTTCGCGAGCTTCGTTCGCGGCCCGCGCGCCGTCCTGGCTTATGCGCGCGGCCGGGCCGGCGCGGCGTTCGGCCACAATCCGATCGGCGGGTGGAGCGCGCTCCTGATGCTGCTGCTGCTCGCCGTCCAGATCGGGCTCGGCCTGTTCGCCACCGACGAGGACGGGCTCGTCAGCGGGCCGCTGTCGCACCTCGTCACCTATGAAAGCGCGCGGATCCTCGCCGAACGGCACGAGACAATCTTCAAGATTCTGCTCGGCGTGATCGCGCTCCACGTCGCGGCGGTGCTTTACTATCGATTGGTCAAGCGCGACGATCTGATCACGCCGATGGTGACCGGGTGGCGCGACGCCCCGGAAAGCGGCGAATCGATGACGCCGGCGCCGCTTTGGCGTTTCCTCCTCGCCGCCGGGCTCGCCGCCGGCCTTACTTTGGGAATTATCTGGCTGCCATAAGCACGCAAGGTCCGGTTCCTCCTAGACTTCCGGCAGGACCTGGTTCGCCTCGCCCCAGCCCTGGAGCAGGCGCGATGCGGCGCGTTCGAGCAGCAGCTCCGCGTCCTTGACGGAAAAGCGGGCGCCCGATTTCATCTCGTCCAGTTCCTCCCAGTTGATCGGGGCGGCGACCGGGGCGCCTTCGCGAGCGAGGGCGGAATAAGGCATTACCGCAGTCGCGCCGCGCTGGTTGCGCAGATAGTCGACGAAGATCCGCCCCGTCCTCTTGGCCTTCGAAAGCGCGGCGGTGAAGCGCTCGGGCTCGGCTTCGGCCAGAGCGAGCGCGAAGCGCTGGGCGAAATCCTTGACCTCGGGCCATTCGGCCCCGGGCGTCAGCGGAACGACGACGTGGACGCCCTTGCCGCCGGTCAGCATCGGGAAGGTCTGAAGACCCATGTCGGCGAGGTGGGTCTTGAGGTCCTTCGCCGCCTTCTTGACCAGCGCGAAATCGAGCCCGGCGTCGGGATCGAGGTCGAACACGATCCGGTCGGGCTTCTCGACGTCCGCGATTTTCGAGCCCCAGCCGTGAAACTCGATCGTCCCCATTTGGACGCAGGCGACGACCCCGGCGCTGCCCGCGACGTAGAGATAATCCTCCATATGGCCGTCCTTCTCGCGGATCGGCACGTGGAGGACGTGGGGGCCGAAAGTGCCGCTGTCGTGCTTCTGGAAGAAGCATTTTTTGGCCCGGCCCTGGGGGCAGCGGACCAGGCTGATCGGGCGGTTCGCGGTCCAGACCGCCATCGGCGCGCCGAGCGCGCGGTAATAGTCGGCAAGCTGCCCCTTGGTGACGTCCGATTCGGGGAAGATGATCCGATCGGGATTGGTGATCCTGACCCCGTCATCTTCCGGCCCCGGGAGCGGTTGCGGCTCTTCGGCGATCACCTCCTTCGCCTTCTTGTCGCCGCGCAGCCCGAGGAAGCTGGCGTGGCGGACGACCTTGTCGGCGGTGAACTCGGCGAAGGCGATCTCGGCGACCAGCTCGGGCTTTACCCAATGCGCGCCGCGCGCCTCCGCGCGGGGAACCGGCGCGGCCGCCTTATCGGTGGCGAGCTTGTCGAGGCGGGCGCGCAGATCGTTCTGGACCGCCATCGAAAAGCCGGTGCCGACCTTACCGGCGTAACGCAGCTTGCCGCCCTCGTTGAGCCCGAGCAGCAGCGCGCGAAAGCCGCGGCCCTTCTTGTCGCTCTCGCTCCAGCCGATGATCACGAATTCCTGGCGGCGGGTGCATTTGATCTTGAGCCAGTTCCTGGTGCGCGCGTGGCGGTAGGGCGCGTCGGCCTTCTTCGAGATAATCCCTTCCTGGCCGGCCGCGCACATCGCGTCGAACAATTGCTCGCCCTTGCCGATCATATGGTCCGCGTAGAGGATCAGCGACGGCTGCCCCTCGCCGACCAGCGCGGCGAGGCGCTGCTTGCGCTCGAGGTTCGGCAGCCGGTCAAGCTTCTCGCCGTCGATCTCGAGCGCGTCGAACAGAAACAGGCTGAGGCCGCGGCCGCCCGCCGAAATCGCCTGCTGGAGCGCGGAAAAGCCGGTATTGCCCTTGTCGTCGAGCGCGACGATCTCGCCGTCGAGCAGTGCGCTGTCCGCCTGGATCGCGCCGGCGGCCGCGGCGATCTCGGGGAATTTGTCGGTCCAGTCGAGGCCGGTGCGGGTGTAGATTCTGGCGGCCCCGCCCCCCAGTGCCAGCAGGCAGCGATAGCCGTCATATTTCATCTCGTGCAGCCAGCCCGAGCCCGAGGGCACGGAGTCCACGAGGGTGGCCTTTTGCGGTTCGCGAAACTTGGGGAAGCTCGGCGCGGCCTTGGGCGTAGCTTTCTTGCCCGCGGCGATCTCGTCCATGGTCCGGCCGGTCTTGATCGACGTCAGATATTTCTCGGTGAGGCCGGTCGGGCTCCCCGCATGCTCGTCGTCGACCTTCTTCAATATCCAATTCTCGCCGCGCTCCTTGCCGCGCGGCTTGAGGCGGAACATCACCCATTCCCCCTTCATCCGCTCGCCGTCGAGGGTGAAGTGGAGATGGCCTTCCTCCAGCGTCTTGCTCGGGTCCTTGCCCGGCTCGGGCGTCCATTTACCGCGGTCCCAGAGCATCACCGTGCCGCCGCCATATTGACCCTTGGGGATCGTGCCCTCGAAGGTCGCGTAGGACAAAGGATGGTCCTCGGTGCGCACTGCGAGCCTTTTATCGGCGGGATCGAGGCTCGGCCCGCGAGTCACCGCCCAGCTCTTCAGCGTTCCGTCGAGCTCCAGCCGGAGATCGTAATGGAGCCGGGTCGCGTCATGCTTCTGGACCATGAAGGTCAGCGCCTTTCCCTTGCGCGCGGCGACTTTGCCTGCGGGTTCGGCCGTCTTCGCGAAGTCGCGCTTCTTGTTGTAGGTTGCGAGCGGGTCCGCCTTTCGCGACACCTAATCCTCCCTGTGAAGCGCAGCTTCATGGGGAGGGGGACCACACGAAGTGTGGTGGAGGGGCAAATAGCGCGGCCGGCCCCTCCACCGCGTTTCACGCGGTCCCCCTCCCCATCGCCTGCGGCGACAGTGAGGAATGAGAAGATTGCCCCTCATGCCCGCTTGCGCACCGGCGCCGCCTTCTTTGCCGGAGCCTTCTTGGCGGCCGCCGGCTTGGCGCCCGGCCGCTCGATCGACTTCTTGAGCGCCGCCATCAGGTCGACGACGTTGGAGCCGCGCTTGGGCAGCTCTTCCTCTTCGGCCTCGATCCTGGCGCCCTTCGACTTGCGCTTGCGCTCGATCAGCACCTTGAGCGCATCGACATAGCGGTCGTGGAATTTGTCGGGATCGAACTTGGCGGTCTTCTTCTCGATCAAAGTCTCGGCGAGCTCGAGCATCTCCGGGTCGGGCTTGGCGTCCGGGATGTCGCGGAAATAGCCCTGCGCCTTCACCACCTCGTCGGCGTAACGCAGCGTCTCCAGCAATATGCCGCGCCCGCAGGGCTTGAGGCTGACGACATATTCGCGCCCGCGCAACGCCAGTTGGCCGAGCGCCACCTTCTTCGTCTCGCGCAATGCCTCGCGCAGCACGACGAACGCCTCCTCGGCGAGATCGTCGGCGGGCACGACATAATAAGGCCGCTCGTAATAAAGCGGGTCGATCTCGTGGGCGTCGACGAACTGGGTGAGCTCGAGAATCTTCTTGCTCTCGAGCTTGACCGCCTCGAGCTCCTCGTCGTCGAGCAGGACGTAGCTGCCCTTGGAAACCTGATAGCCCTTGACGATGTCGTCGGGATCGACCGCGCCGATCCCCGGCACGATCTTCTCATATTTGATCCTTTTGCCCGAAGGCTCGTGGATCTGGTTGAACGCCATTGTCGCGCCCGAGCGCGTCGCCGAATAAATCTCCACCGGGATCGAGACCAGAGCGAGCCTGATCTGTCCCTTCCAATAAGGCCGCGCGGCCATGATGCGTCTCCCGATCGTATCGCGGGCGATTCAATCGACGGGAGAGGGGAGGGTTCCCCCGAATAGGCTGAGGCTCGCGCGTGGGTCCGGTTTCGACCCCAAAGCGGAAGTCCGCGGCATTCGGCATCGGCGCTCGGCCACCAAGATAAGGCGGCGAATCGGCCATGGATCGATGACGATGGGCGGCAACACGCTAAAAAACCTTGTGTAATTGTCGGCCTTTGCTAAGAAGCCGATTGCCGGGGTGGGCAATTAATCGTTACAGATGTGTAACTTGACGGCCAGGCTGCCGTTTCCTCCCCCAACGCGATTTGGGCGCGCCGCCGCGTCGCTCCGGGAGTAATATTGTGCCAAGCGTTGTCGCCAATTCCAGGCCGGGCGATCAGGATATTGCCGGTCTTCTGTCCGATTATCGGTGGAGCACGAGCCCCTTTCTCTATTTCAGCTTTCCCACGCTCGCCGCCCAGTTCACCGGCTATCCGGACGATTCCGAACCCGACATCGGCTTCGCGCCGCTGAACCCAGCTCAGCAGGGGGTCGTCGTCTCGATCCTCCAACAGGTCGAGGACCTGACCCCGCTCGCCTTTCGGAATGCCGCGGACTTCAGCCAGCCGCCGGAAGGGGCCGAGCTGCGCTTCGGTCTCACCGATGACACCGGGACCGCCCACGCCTATGTGCCCTCCGACCACGAAGCCGCCGGCGACGTCTGGTTTCGCAATTCGAGCGGTGCATTCGACGCTCCGGTGCGCGGCAATTACGCCTATATGGGCTTCCTGCACGAGATCGGCCACGCGCTCGGCCTGAAGCATCCGCACGAGACGGCTATTTTCGGCGCGATGGACGTCGCGCACGACAATATGAACTATACGGTGATGAGCTATCGCTCCTATGCCGGCATGGACGTGGATGGCGGCTACGCCAATGAAGCGTTCGGTTACGCCCAGACCTTCATGATGTACGACATCGCCGCGCTCCAATATATGTATGGCGCGGATTTCGGGACGAACGGCGGCGACAGCCTCTACAGGTGGGACCCGCTTTCGGGAAAGATGTCGATCAACGGCGTCGACGAGCTCATTCCCGGCGCCAACAGGATTTTCATGACCGTCTGGGACGGCGGCGGCGTCGATACCTATGATCTGTCCGGCTACGCGACCAACGTCACCATCGATCTCAATCCGGGCCAGTGGTCGAAGACCTCCAGCGCGCAGCGCGCCTATCTGGGCGACGGCCATTTCGCCGAGGGAAATATCGCCAATGCCCTGCAATATCAGAACGACGCCCGCTCGCTGATCGAGAATGCGATCGGAGGCTCCGGCAACGATCGCCTGACCGGCAATCAGATCGCCAATTCGCTCATCGGCGGCGCGGGCTACGACATCCTGTACGGCGGCGGCGGGGACGACCGGCTGGAAGGCGGCGATCAGGCCGACCAGCTCGACGGCGGCACGGGCAGCGACACGCTCTACGGCGGCGGCGACGACGACGTCTTTTTCGACGACGACGAGTTCGGCGGCGCCGGCAACGATCAGTTTTTCGGCGGCGAGGGCTGGGACAGCCTGCACATCAACCGGCGCGGGCTGTCGGCCCCGACGCAGGTGTTGCTCGATGGCGGCGGCGGACCTGACGTTCTCACCTTTTCCGGCCATACTTTTCTCGACGACGCAATTTTGATCGGTGGCGTCGGCGACGACCACATCAGCGCCTTTCGCGGCCGCACTGTAACCATCGACGCCGGCGCCGGCGATGACCGAGTCGTGCTCCTGTTCCTCGGCGCAATCACCTCGGTTACGCTTGGCGGCGGCAAGGACTATCTCGCGCTGAGCGCCTATCTCGGCGCGCCCCCGGAGCCGGGCGGCAGCATCACGGTGACCGACTTCGAAATCGGCGCGGCGGGCGACCGGCTCGAGCTGCTCACCTATCTGGTCGATCGCCTCGACAATTGGGATCGCACGTCCAATCCCTTCGCCACCCATTTGCGGCTCGTGCAGCAGGGCGCCGACACCTTGCTTCAGATCGACATCGACGGGCCGGGCGCGGCCGCTTCGTTCGAGACCCTGCTGCGGCTCCAGAACGTTCAGATCACGGCGCTCGGAGTCTACAATCTCGGCGGTTATGCGGGCGACGGAAGCGCGCCCGTGCCGACGACGATCGTCGGCACGGAGGGGCTCGATCAGCTCTGGGGAACCGGCGGCGACGACCTCATCCAGGGCCTCGGCAGCCAGGACGAGATTTTCGGCGGCGGCGGCAACGACCGGATCGAAGGCGGCGACGGCAACGATTTGCTCTACGGCCAATATGGCGACGATCAATTGCTGGGCGAGGGCGGCATCGACAATCTCCTCGATGAGGAGGGCGGCGACGACCAATTCTTCGGCGGCGCCGAGCAGGATTATCTGATTATCATAAGGCGGGACGCAACGCCCCTTTCCGACGTGCTTCTCGATGGCGGCGAAGGCAACGACTATCTCGGTTTTAGCGCCCTCCAGCGGACCGATAAAGCGACCCTCGTCGGCGGCAATGGCGACGACGTGATCTCCGTCGCCGGCCATGGCGAGATCATCGTTGATGCCGGCGGCGGCGCCGATCATGTCGCAATCCACCATTCGAACGGGCATTTCGTTCTCACGCTCGGCGCTGGAGCCGATTTGGTGGAGGTCAGCGCGGATTCGTTCTTCGGCGCCGGCCTTTCCCTGGTCTTCAACGATTTCGCGGCGGGCAGCGGCGCCGGCAGCGACGTCGTCGACCTCGACAATTATCTGAGCGCGCGGCTGCAGAATTGGAACGGGACCGCCAATCCGTTCGACGCCGGCTATTTGCGGCTCGTGCAAAGCGGGGCCGACACGCTCCTCACCCTCGATCTCGACGGCGCGGCGGGACCGGGCGGCGCCTCGACCTGGATGACCTTCCGCAACCTTAGCGCGGGAGCGCTGACCGCCTTCAATTTCGGCGGCCTGGCGCCCTTCAGCAGCAACCTGAGCGGCACCGAGGGCAACGACACGCTCACCGGCACTCCGAACGCCGACGTCATTCACGGTCTCGGCGGCAACGACACGCTCAGCGGTATCGGCGGCGACGACCTGATCTATGGCGGCGAGGGCGACGACTATCTCGACGGCGGCCTCGGCGACGACCTGCTCTACGGCGGCGCCGGCAATGACATTCTGTTCGAAGGCGTTTTCGGCGGGAGCGACAGCTTCTACGGCGAGGACGGCAACGACGTGCTCCTCCAGTCCGCCTATACGGCCGCCGCATCCGGCGCCGAGATCCTGCTCGACGGCGGCGCCGGCGACGACGTGATCAAGCAATATTCCTCGGTGACGACTTCGGTGACCCTGGTCGGCGGGGCCGGCCACGACCGGATCGAGACGTCGGGCGGCGGCGGCCAGATCGCGATCGATGCCGGCGCCGACGCCGATTTCGTCGAGATTTCCCACTATGACGACACCGTCTTTCAGATCGCGCTGGGCTCCGGCGCCGACCTTTTCTCCATTCTCAGCAATGTGTTCTCGCCGCCGGGCGAGACCGCCGTCACGATCAGCGACTTCGCCGCCGGAGACAATGGCGATGCGCTCAGCCTGATCACCTATCTGGTGCGGCAGACCGGCTTCCGGGACTTTGCCGGCAATCCGTTCGCGACCGGCCATGCGCAGCTGATCCAGCGCGGCGCGGACGCCGTGCTGCGAATCGATGCGGATGGCCCCGGTTCCGGTTCGGGCTTCACCGATCTGGTCGTCCTGCAGAATGTGGCCGCGGCCTCGCTCACCGCGCGCAACCTCGGCGGCTATGCCGCCAATGGCGCCGCGACGCCGGGCGTGACGATCAACGGATCGGCGACCGCCGACATGCTGAGCGCGACCAGCGGCAACGATCTCGTCTACGGCCTTGGCGGCGACGACGTCCTCTTCGGGGGCGCAGGCGACGACCGCATCGAGGGCGGGGCCGGCCACGACAGGATCGAGGGCGATCTCGGAAACGATCTGCTCTACGGCGGCGAGGGTAACGACATCCTTCGCGAATCGCTGTCCGGCAATAGCGATCAGCTGTTCGGCGAAGGGGGCAACGACATCCTCTTCGCCGACCGGGTCTGGTACGATGTCGGCTTCACCAGCGTGCTGCTCGACGGGGGCGACGGCTTCGACGATCTGAGCTTCCAGGGACGGGCCGGGTTCGACGACGCCATCCTGATCGGCGGCGCGGGAGGCGACACAATCCACGCCGGCCTCGGCCGCAACGTGACGATCGATGCCGGGGCCGGCGACGACGCAGTGACCGTCAATCTCGGCATCGCCAATGCCGTGATCACGCTCGGTGCCGGCGCCGACATCCTCTTCCTGTCGGTCTCCCAGGCGCCGGTCGTCGTCGGTTTCACCGTGCTCGATTTCGAGGCCGGCGCCGCCGGCGACCGGATCGGCCTCGATTCGTTGACCGCCCTGTTCAGCGGCTGGGATCCGGCGACAAACCCCTTCGCCGAAAATTATCTGCGCCTCGCGCAGCAGGGCGCCGACACGCTTTTGCTGTTCGACACGAGCGGCGAAGGCGCTTTTTTCAGAATCGCCGGCCGGCTGGCCGATCTCGACGCCGGCGAGCTTACCGCTTTCAACCTCGGCTACCCGCTCGGCTACGCGCCGGGCGCCATCGCCATCGCGGGCACGGACGGGGCGGACAGCCTGTCCGGCACGGCCAATGCCGATGAACTGATCGGCTTCGCCGGCGGCGATGTTCTGAACGGCCTTGGCGGCGCGGACCGGATGATGGGCGGCCTCGGCAACGACAGCTATTTCGTGGACAACGCCGGCGACGCGGTAATCGAGCTTGCCGGCGAGGGCTTCGACGTCGTCTATGCCGGCACGAGCTATATCTTGTCCGCCGGTTCGGCGGTCGAGGTGCTGGCGACGATCAACGAGGCGGCGACCACCGCGATCAACCTCACCGGCAACGCACTCGACAATTACGTCACCGGCAATGCGGGCGCGAACATTCTCGACGGCGGCGCCGGCGGCCTCGACGCGCTCTGGGGCCGCGGAGGCGACGACAGCTATTTCGTCGATACGGGCGACGACGTCATCGAATATGTGGGCCATGGCAATGACATCGTCTATGCGCGGACGAGCTTCGTGCTCTCGCCGGGCATGGAGGTCGAGGTGCTGGGCACCGTCGACAATCTGGCGACCACCGCGATCAACCTCACCGGCAACGCGCTCGACAATTACATCACCGGCAATGCCGGCAATAACGTCATCGACGGCGGCGGCGGCTCGGACATTCTGTGGGGCCGCGGCGGCGACGACAGCTATTTCGCCGACGGCAACGACATCGTGCTCGAATATGACGGCCAGGGCTATGACGTGATCTATGCCC